>Ga0184627_10000279_pt1 | contig 21060 bp, 37 predicted proteins | sample PLM3_127_b1_FD_133150 | JGI IMG/M metagenome (GOLD analysis project Ga0184627, IMG submission 133150) | Groundwater sediment microbial communities from an aquifer in East River, Colorado, USA - PLM3_127_b1 | ecosystem: Environmental > Terrestrial > Soil > Riparian zone | place: USA: East River...
ATCGACGCGGCGGGCGGTCGTCATGGTGGGGGAGGGCTCCTTTGCCCGGTGAGGGGAAGGTTTGACACCTTGGCACCGATCCTACGCCCATCACGTCCCACCTTCAATACCTCGCGGTCCTAACTGGTCTAGGCCATTCTCTCTAGCCCGTATGGCTGGCTGCCGGAGCTGGCGGTCGACCGCCCACCGGGCATGGTCGGCAATCATCTCTCGCGTCTCGCCGTCCGCCTCCGTCATCAGCGCGACCACCTCGGCGATGAGCAGATCGGCGACCGGTCCTAGCGCGACTGACGGCGGGTGGTACTCGACCGCATCTTGCGGACGTGCGATGCCGCGTTCTGTCTCTACGCGGTCGAGCGTGGACAGTAGCCTGCCCCGTAATGGCTGCTGGGGTTCCTCGATCTTCGCCCGCTCGATCTTCGATAGGTGCGGCCGGTCCATGCCAACCAAGTCGGCCAGTGACTGCTGGGATAGCCGCAGGGCTAGTCGTCGTCGTTTGATCTCAGGACCGAGCGTCACGGTTCCCATAGCTCCATTTTCCGGCCATTGGCAACACTTGACAAGCCCGTGATCCCTGTGATAGGATCACCCTAGTAACGGGATCACGGGATCACGGAGGACGAGAATGGCGAGGATTGACGAGTCGCGGCGCGCGGTTCCGGTTTCGATCTCGCTCCGACGGCATCAGATCGCCGGTGCGCAGCAGATCGCGATGGAAGACGGCCACGACGAATTCAGTCGAGTGTTTCAGGACCTGATCGAGTCTGAACTGCGCCGGCGCTACGGTCGCGACTGGTCGAATGAAATCGGGACAAACGGAGTCGGCGAGCGAGAGGCGGTCGCGGTATGACAACCAGCTACCCCGGCGGCTGGGCGTTCGGCGACGACCCCGACGACCTGCCGCCGCTGACCCCGGCGGAGTCGCGCTTGCTGGCGGCGGCGGTCTGTCGGGCACTGGACGAACTGTTTGCCGAGTGGCAGGCAGAGCAGGCGCAGGCGGCGCAGGGTGCTGCGGCGGCGTAGGAGGACGGCAGTGGCAACAAGCACCGGCCGAACGATTGAACGAGCGACCCACACGTTTGCCGTCGGCGACGTCGGGATGCTGCGACCGGGCGCGCCGGTCGGGCTGGTCGGGACGACGGTCGAGGTCCTGGAGGTGCTGAGCGTCGGTGACGCCGGCGAGCAGCGGCTCCGGGTCCGGCTGCACGCGGACGGCTCTGAGCGCGCGTGCTGGGCCGCGGGGCTGGCGCCGGTCACGAAACTATGACCATTCTCGGTGCCCTCCCCCAGCCCGCCCGCGTTTCACTTCGTCGGCTCGGCGCCAGCGCGATTGTGCTCCGGCTGACGAGTCGTCCGCATCTACCGGCGTGGTTGACCCGTCAACCGAACGGAGGCGTTGACCGATGACACGCAACGACGAAACCGTCCTGGCCGATGCTCGACTTCGCGCCTGTCTGACGGACGGCGAGCGGATCGCGCGGCAGTTTGACCGCTGGGAGCAATGGGCGGTCCTCCTGGGCGCGGCGCTGGCGCGGATCGTGATTGCCGCTCCGACGGTGCCGCTGGACCCGGCAACTGACCCGGCCGAAACGATGACCGGTTGATAATCATGACCACCCCTTCAGGCGTCGCGCCCCAGTTCTCCCCAGTTCTCCTACCGACCGTTGGCCCAATACGGCGGTCCTGGTCTCCCGGTGGCGTCGCGACGTCCGCCGTCGGGACCACCAGTCCGCCCCGCCCCAGTGGGGCAGTCGTCGGTCGGTGTCTCCTGGGCCGACGGGTGCTCCACTGCGGCGGAGGTTTATCGCGACGTCCGCGCAAACAACGAACCAACAGCGGCGACCGTTCCTGGTTGGTTGTACCCGGCGCTCGACCCGCCTATGGGCGGGGATGCCTCGGCACTGCTCTGGAAGGCAGGAGCGGTCACTGGTTCCAGGTGGACTCGGCCAAGGAGGCCCCCATGCATCGCCCGGACCAAAGCCGGGCACCCCACAAACCAAACTGGCCGGCACGCCCACGGAGGTTGTCGAGACGCGGTACCGGTCGGATGCCCCAGCCAGTATCGCCCGCGACACGAGAGTCGAACGTATGACCGTACTCGGCCCAGGGCGTGCCGGCCGGGTCGCGTGAGGCTGGGGATGACTGTTGGAGTCCAGTATTCGTGTCTGTACAACCGTCCTGGGCTCCCTCTCTGGTGTCACGCGGCCCGGCCGAACTGGGCCGGATGGAATGAAATGCCAGCGGGGTCGGAGTCGAGGGCGCGTTGCCGTGGGTGCCACCAGGCAATGTCTCCGCTCCGACGTCGCCGGCCGGTCGAGCGCGAGGGAGGCGATTTCGTGCCTCCGGGGAGTACGTGTCGCGTCTCTCGCGCTCGGCTGGTCAATCAGCCGATGACCCGATCCTACCCGACCCGCAATCGGAATGGATCGAATCGGATAGGGTCCTTTCGAACCGGACAGGAGGAGTCATCCCGCAATGACCCAGGGATTACCCGCGAGGGATGGAATGGAGGACCGCGAGCACGCCGCCGGGACGCTACGAGTGGCCCGACGACTGTTGCAGGAGCTGAGTCAGCACGGCGACCCGCGGCTCTTGCTCAGGCTTGCCGACCGCATCGTGACAATGTTGGAGGAGGCGCTACAGCGGACGATCGATGCCGACGAAACGATCGCCGGCGTGATGGTGGACTTGCGTACCCGACCCAGCGCCGAGGAGCGGCGCCGGCGGATCACGGCTCGTGATACTGAGCAGCGCAGAGCACGGCGGCAGAGCGTTGCCGTCGCACGCTAGACAAAGCCCGCCTCGTTGCGACCACAACGGACGGGCAGGGAGCATGGGGGAGATGGCCGATCTCCAGAATACCACGCCGGTCAAGGTCCTGACGCCGTTTGAGCCGGGACCGGATGGGTTTCCGCACTGGCTGGCGAGTACGGCACGACCGAAGTTCCTGAGATCGCCAGCACGCCGCGGGTCGCTCGGGTGGAACCGGAAACTGTCGAATGAGCAGGTCCGGACGATGCGTAAGTTGGGTGCGGTTGGCGTCTCCGGACGGCAGTTGGCGGACATCTACCAGGTAGACCCGTCTCATGTGACTCGCATCCTCCGCGGCGAGCGGCGAGCGAACGCATGACCGCGACCCGGTGTAGCGGCCGCTCCAACGTGAGTTGCCGCGAGTTGCTGGCGATGCAGCGGCGGCGAGCGTGGCGCCGGCTGGCGACGACTCCGCTGCTGTGGGCGTGGCGAATGAGACCGCGACTATTCGGTCGGTAGAGGAGATCAGTGATGTCAACGAATCAGGGACTCGCGGTCGTTCGGACCACCGACGCACCCGACGACGAGGCGATGTGGAGGTTGATTGCCACCGGCAACCTCGCTGGTCTGACCGATGCACAGAAAACGACCTACTACCTGCATCTCTGTGAGAGCATCGGCGTCAACCCCGCGACCCAGCCGTTCGAGTACATGGAGATCAACAAAAAATACATCCTCTACGCTAAGCCAACACTGACCGATCAGCTCCGAAAAATCCACGGCGTCAGTGTCGTCGGCCGGCCGACGGTGGAGGACGATGGGGCCTACATTACCGCCGAGGTCACGCTGCAGGACGCGACGGGGCGAACCGACTTTGACATTGGCGTCGTCTTCGTCGGCAATATCCAGGGCGAGCAACGCGCCAACGGCCGGATGAAATCACTGACTAAAGCGAAGCGGCGGGCCACGCTGCGCATCTGCGGGTTGTCAGCGCTGGACGAGAGCGAGGTCGAGACGATTCCTGGTGCGCGACCGGTCGTGCCGTTCCCAGCGGTCGAGGTGTCCCAACCAGAGCGAACCGTGGCGCGATCCTCCCCGGTGGCCTACGCTCAGCCCGGCGAAGTGGTTGACCCGCAAACGGGGGAAATTCTCGACGCCGAGGTGCGCGACGTGACGCCGCCGGTCGCGCTCGGCTGGACGGAGTTCTGGCCATGGTCCCGAGCGCTCGGGCTGAACGGCCCCCGGGCCGTCGAGGGACTGATCGGCCGCCCGATCGCTGGTCTGACGCCGGCCGACCTACAAACGATGATCGATGCGGCACGAGCACAAGCGGATCAGCCGCCAGAGAATCCAGTCAACTCGGGGGGCAGTGACGTGACGAACTCCGATTCGGAGCTACCCATGTCCAGTGTTGACATGCGGGCGCTGCACGCCGACATCAATGCAAAGCTGAAGCAGCTTTCCGAACTGCCACCCGGCACGACGGCGCACGGCATCGCCCACGACATCGCGGTCGTCAAGTTCGACCTGTTCACGCGGGCCGGTCAGCCGTCGCTGACGATGCTCGATGCGGCGCAGCTCAGGGAACTACATCGCGATGTCGGGCCGATGAAGCCGGACGAACTCGTTGGCGCCTGGCAGATTGCCGTCGCGGACATCGCCGACCGGCTGGCGCAGACGGGTGAGTCGGCGGGCGGGCAGTAGTGGTGTCGGGCCAATCAACATTGCCGAACGTCCCTTCGACTGCGCTCAGGACAGGCCTACCCGACCATCCCGACAGCTACCGACGGGAGCGGGTGCAGCCGTTGACGGCAGCGGAGTTGGAGCGACAGGAGAGGACATGTGCCGTCTGCGACGGGACACTTGCGGACGGCTATCGCTACCTCTGCGCCGTGTGTCACGCCGACAGCGCGGCGATCGCGGCGGAGGTTGACCGGCTGATCGTTGGGCTGCGGGCAGAGCGGTTGGCGCGAGGGACTGAGCGCACGCTGGACTGGTAGCGTCGAATCGCCGTCCCCCGCACGGCGTCTGAGGGATTGGGATATGGCCTGGGTACGTATCGACGACGGCTTTGCTCGTCACCCAAAGGTGGCCGCGGCTGGTCCGTTGGCGATGGCGATGCAGGTCGCCGCGCTGTGCTACTGCAATCGAGAATTGACTGACGGATTTGTGCCGCGAGCGGTCGCCCGGACGCTGCTTGACTGGCAAGTCGACCGGGAGGACGGGCAACGCTACACCGTCGCGATCACAAGCGGGATGGCCGGCAATGACGTAAGCAATGATTGGGTCATTAACCTGATGGTCGAGTCTGGTATGTGGAGGGAGGTAAAGGGTGGATACCACGTTCACGACTTTGACCAATATCAGCCGAGTAAAGCAGAGGTTCTGGCACTTAGCGAAAAGCGGACGGAAGCCGGCCGGCTCGGCGGGCGAGCGAGCGTCGCAAGGCGTCAAGCAAACCAAGCAAGTGGCCAAGCAAGTGGTCAAGCAAAAGTCAAGCAAAATTCAACCCCGTATCCCGTATCCCGTATCCCGTATCCCGTACCCAATACCGAACCCGTATTGGTTCCTTCGGAACGCGCCGCTGACGCGCCGCCGCTTGCCGACCATCCCCCTGATTTGCCTTCTAAGCCGCGGACGGATCGCCAAAAAGCGAGCGATGTCGTCTACGAACGAAAATTGACGTACTTCGTAGCCTACTGCCAGGGCGTCGGTATCCGGCCGGAGTCGGCAGCTTGGAATCAGGCCAAGGATCGCTCATTCCGAGAACTCCGGCCGCTCCTTGCTGCCGGGGACCTTTCGCCACCCGATTTTGAGCAACTGGCCCACTTCGCCAGAGTCGCCTATTCATGGCGGAACGGCAAAGCTACGCCGTCGGTGGCGGAGGTGCTCCAAGCCTTTCCGGAGTGGGATGGAGCTGGGCGGCCGAACGAACCGCCGCCGAAAAAGGGGTCAAACAACAAAGCTGGCGGGATGTCGGACGACCAACGGGCCATCCTTGACGACTACATCTACGGAAGGAAGACGTGAACAGAGCAGAGATCGGTCGACTCATCCATGTTCTCCAGGCTGAGTATCCGCATCACCAGGTCGCCGACGTCGAAACGCTGATTCTGGCATGGACGATGGGTCTCGGCGACCTCCCCTATCACGTCGTTGCCGAGGCTGCGGTCTCGTGGATTCGCAGCGGTGAGCGATTCTTCCCGTCATCCGGCCAGCTCAGGCAGTTGGTGATTGACTGGACGGGTGCGCTGCCAAGCGGATCGGATGCCTGGACGATGGTCATGGACCGGATGCGTTCGACCTACCCCGGCCACCCGGCACCGTCGTGGGATGTTCCTGATCCGGTTCGGCAAGCCGTCAAGGCGATGGGGGGGATGGATGTTATCCGACACAGCGAGGCGCCAGGCATTGACCGGTCGCAATACCTGAAGATTTACGAAACCTACCGGGCCAGAGCGGCGCGAGATGCCGACGTTGCCGCCCTTGTCGAGGAACGGCGGACGGCAATCGACATGGGTGTGCCGGTACTGAGTGCGATCGGGTTTGGCGATGACCGATGACGCCCTCGCCGACCAACTCCGGCGGCTGGCGCTGGACGGTCCGGCACTGCGTTGGCTGGCTCAGCATGTCGCCGGCTGCCTCGCTGGCTGGCCGGGCTCGGTGGAGGCAGGGCGGCAGCGGCTAACGGAGCTACAGACCGCAGTGGAGATGGAGCGACGATGGAGGGTGACGCGGTGAGCACAGCGACGGTGCCGAAGATCGTCGGCGGCAGTCTGAAGGCGTACTGGCTGGACGTCGAGTGTCCATCGTGTGGCGTCAGCAACCGGGTCGGCGTGACCTGCCCGGAGGAAGGTCGTCCATGCTGGTCTTGTACCTGCCTCATCGACTTCTGGTCAGCGTGGGGTGAGGAGGACCGGCGCGAGGAACTTGACTGCCTCAACCGGATGTACTGGGCCGATCAGTTGTGACGGGAGCAACAGCCATGACGACGGTACTCAACCAGGCAGAAGCGGGTTCCGGGCAGGCGACGGTGACGACCCGTGGCGACTACGTGCGGCAGCAGGGCGATGCGCTCTACCGGGCGCAGATGCTGCTGGCCTACCTGTCCATCGAATTCGGCGACGAGGGGATGGCTGAGAAGGCGGGGAAGTACCTCGTTGCCGCCCAGTCGCTGCGGGTACTGCGGCTGGCGGCGGACCTGCCGGAGCCGGACCTGGAGGAGTGCGAACGGATTTGTCCCGATCCGGAGGGCGAGGAATGGACCATCCGTGATCTGGTGCAACTCTACGCGCCGGACCTGGCGACGGCGGTGGTGGTCGCCGGCACGGCGATGCCGAAAGACGTGGCAACGCCAATGAATCTGGCGTGGACGTGCGAACTGCGACTCATCATCGATTGTGCCCGAGCGGCGTTGCAGCGGGTCAACGGACTGGGGCTGATCGACGAGGCGGTGCGGGACTACGCCACGGCGCTGGGTAAGGAGGGCCGATGAGCAGCGGCGAGACGACGGCTGAACGGGTAACGCAGTTGCTGCATTGTGCGCTGCTGATGCAAACCGAGCCGGGCGATTCCATCATCGGCAGAGGGTCGAGACCGCGGGATGAGCGGATGGTCGGCGAGGAGTGGATCGACGCGGATGACCGAATCAAGGGGGCCGAGGGGTCAGTCGCCGAGTACGGGTGGACCATTGAGCCGGCCGATCTGACGGCGGTCGCGCGAGCCTTCCGGATCACGGCGGCTGTGGATGCGTGGCGCGCCGTTGAGGTGGAGAACGACTCGCTCATGGCGACCCTGGACGTGAGCAGCGTGGCCGCCGAGTGGGACAACTGGCGTAGTTCGGCCGAGCGCGTCAGGGTGGCGAGGAAGACGCTGATCGCGGCGCTCGGCGGGGGTCCCGAGGGATCGAGGGAAGGGGCGTGATGGAGCGGACAGCAAGGCGACGACGGCTGACGGTCGATTGGGTCCGCGAGTTCTCAGGTTGGAGGTTTGGCGTTGGCCTGGGGCGGTCGTCGTGGGGACCGCACCTGATGATCTGGCTGGGACCGGGGCAGGTCGTCATCGCGTGGACGTGGGAACGATGACGACGTTCGACCGAGTCGAGGGGGATGAATAGAGATGCCCGACTGGTTCAGCAGGAATAGGTCCCGATACCCGCCCGATTGGTCGGACATCGCGAAGCGCGTCAAGGATGCCGCTGGCCAGCGGTGCGAAGCCTGTGGCAATCCGCACGGGCCGCCGCCCTATGTCCTAACTGTTCATCACCTCCACCACGACGTCGAGGATCCGGACGCCGTTCTTTTGGCCTTGTGTCAACGGGATCATCTCCGTTGCCAGGGGATGCGGCCACGACCGTTGACGAAGGAGGAGGCCATCCGACGGCTCCGCCAGCGGTACGAGGCAGAGCAAGGGCAGATGACGCTGCCGATGGAGGTTCGAGGTGAGCGAGCCACGGATACGGTTGCGGGGTCAGCGTCGGCGCCTGGGATTGACGTTGCGGGACCTCTCGCAGAAAACGGACGTCAGCATTAGCCACCTGAGCGACTTGGAGCGTGGCAACAATGCCCCGTCGCTGGCGGTGGCTCACCGGTTAGCGGTGGTGTTGGGTCTGAGCGTCGAGGACCTGTTCGGGTTGGCTCGGGTGCCGGCTCAGGCCGAACGGACGAGAGGTTGCTGATGACTCAGTTTGACCGAGCTGTCGCAGCCATGCGTCAGTGGGCGGAGGAGACCGGAGAAGCGATTTATGCCGGCATGACTGGGACTGACTACGACTGGGTCAGCGTCGGGTTAGTAGAAGTATGGAAGGTGCTTCTGCCCCCAGGCGGCATTGGACTGAGTGCGTTCGTCCCGGGCAGGACGGGGTCGCTCGAACTGCTGCGGCGCATTGTGACAGCGATGGAGGACGAAGGTGACGCGCAACTTTGACCACGGCGAGGCGGCGGCCGTCAGGATGCTGGCGTCGGGTCAGTTGTCGCCGCGCCGGCAGGAGCGAGTCGCGTGGTCCATTGTCGGTCGCTCCGGCGCCGGTCGCTGGCATCACCTGGAGCGGGTGGCCAAGCGATACCGGCGCCTCCTGGCGGCGAGGGGAGTGAGGGCTGATCGATGACGACTGATCCCGCACCGCATCCTGGCTGGCTGGTCCCAGTTCGACGGTCAACCGCTCGCTGGCCGGCGAACGTGATCCCGCCAGCCCTCGGTCCCTTGATCGCGCGACTTCGGACATCCCGTGACCTGAGCCAGTCAGAACTGGCGCGACGGATTGGGGTCGGTCCTCACAATATTTCCCGGATCGAGGGCGGGACACGATGCGGCAGTGTTGGGTTGTTTGCCGAGATGGCCGGGGTGCTCGCGCTGACCGAGGCCGAGCGGATTGACCTGGTTGAGGCGATGGGGTTTCGCATCCGGATCGAGGAGGTGAGGAGTGCCTGACTGGCCCTGCGGCGATCTCAGCCTGGTCGTAACCGCGGCCGGCGAGGTGCGGCTGGCATTGCCGGATGGCTGGTCGATGAAGCTTTCCGGTTCGCGACCAGGGACCCACCCACGATACTCAACCACGCGCCGAGCGGTCACGACGCCGATCCCTCGGTGTACACGGCGGGCCTGTGGTGATCTGGCGGTGATTAAGATGCCAAACAATGTTTGGCGGTGCTCGGCGTGCGCCGTCAAGGAAGGGTTGGTTGAGGCAAAGGAGGAAGAAGTCAAGGCCGATCCTTTGCCTCCCGTCAGGACGGGCCGGATGGAGCTGGCGGAGCGACCATTCCTCCGCTCCGAGGTAAAGAAATTGCTCGACCGTGGCTGGATAGTCGCCCGGATTGCGCGCGAACTGGGGATGAGTCGGACGACGGTTCAGCGCTGGGCGCAGGAAGGGATCGAGGTGTCGGCGTGACGTTGGACGAAGCAGTGGTCGGTAAGACCACTTGGGAGAAAGAATCTGAATTGAGACGCACCTGGGCTGGCGATCTCACCATCGATGCGGTCAGTCGCGAAGCGGTACTTACGATTGACGTGACGTCGGTCGATCGGTTCCGGCTTCGTATTCCGGTTGACCGACTCGAATCGCTGATCCGGGAATTTGACTGGGCTCGATCTCGTCTTCAGCCGCCGTGGACGGGACACGAGACCGACGATGCCGCCACCCCTGCCGTGTCTTGACCGATCCGCTATACTGGCCGCGGCGTCGGATGCCGGAGTCAAGCGACCCAGGCACGGTGATAACGGTTGATGCCATCGTCGACGTTGACGGGCAGGTGATCGCTCGCTGCTCCGGCGTGTCCGGTCTGTTTGCCGAGCCGTTTACGGTTGATCTGCCGTTCTCTGCCCTGGGTGGGCCGCCGGCGCCGGGACTGCGGTATGTTATCAAGCCGCTGATTGACGGACGAGCAACGGTGGTCTGGAAGCCGGGGGACGGGCCGCCGCCGTGGGTGTCGGAAGGGGGCAGTGGTGACTGGCTTTGACGAAATGGTGGTCGAGCGGCTGGCGGTGGCTGGCTACGACTCCATTCCGCATGACAACGATATGCCCTGGGAGTATCGCTCGGAGTACAAGCGCGACACGTACCGCACCGTGGCTACTGCCGTCGTCGCCGCGTTCGTGGCCGATGATCCGGTGCGGCAGGCGGCACGGGAGGTCGTCGAGTACCCTACGGTTCAGGAGTGTCTTGGCTGGAATCCCTGGTGGCCGGAGTTTGTCAAGCGGCAAGATGTGTTGCGGGCGGCCTACCGTGCCCTTGCCGCCACTGAGGACGCCACCCATCCCGTATCTTGACCGATCCGCTATACTGGCCTTGCGTCCCGCACGCCCTGCGTCCTGTCGTTGCCGGAGGTTGACCCGATGACCACACGCCGCGGACTGGTCGGAACCGTGCTTGCAGCCGTTGCCGCTTTGCTGGCGCCGAAGGGGGCGCGAGCCAAGCCGACGGTCATCGATCTGACGCCTCAGCCGTTCCCGTCTCGGTCTGGCTGGCTGTACGGACTTGACGGCGACGCTGAACCGTTTGGTTATGCGCCGGGTGGGACCTCACTGACGAACCGGACCACGACCTATCAGCCGGGTGTCAACGCGCTCCGGTTTGATGCGGATGATCTGCCGCCGCCCGGCTGGGTGCAGGCACTGGACGACGAGATGCAAGCCGTCTCGGATTACTTCGAGACCGGTGTCTGGGATGAGGGCGATGCTTCAGTCGATGGGTGGTCTGATTATGCTCCCGCTTCGGTGCCGCTGGCGAAACTGAACGAGGCGCGCGAGGCTATCTCGGCTGGGGCGGCTCTGTCGTTCGAGCTGATGCCTAGTGGTTCCTACGTCTTTGACATCTACGGACAGAGGCACTGGCGGCCGTTTATCGATGGCCGGCTCGGCTGAGGGGCGGACAGTGGGCGAGAGGCAAACCGATGGCGAATGGGCAGAGACCAGCCAAGCAACTCGATCTAGCCCAGCGTCGTGCTCGGGTCGTCGCCTACTTTGCGGAACGTCCGACCGCAACCGAGCGCGACGCTGCGCGTGACCTTGACCTGACTAAGTCTACGGTCCACAACGACATCAAAGCGGCCCGCGATGGAACTATCGGCCGAGCCGCTAACGACTACGTTACCGCGATGGTTCAGCGGAACGAGGCGATCATCGGAGCCTTCATGCCATTTGTGCTCCGCCGTGGCTCTGTTCCCCACGCTCACGCCGTTCTGACTGCGGATAGGCGAACAGCTGAATTACTGGGTCTAGATGCGGCGAAGAAGATTCAGCAGACGCTTGATGTCAATGTACGGCAGATCGCCGAGGGCGTAGCGGCCGACACCGGGACCACCTATGAGACGGCGCTTGCCGAAGTCGAGGCGGTTCTTGCTGAGGCCCGACGCTGATGGTTGCGGCAGCACTCGATCCCGACATGATCCGAGAGATGGCGCGGGTTCGGTTGATTGCCCGAAAACGATTGGCGCCAGATGCTTGGTTCGGCGCTTCGCCAGAGCAGGGGGGCGCTCGTGAGGCCCAGCGACCGCCGGCGGGCGAATGGCGAACCTGGCTGATGCTGGCTGGCCGGGGGTTTGGCAAGACGCGCTCAGCGGCCGAGTGGGTCCGGCTGATGGTCCAGTCAGGCAAGATGCGCCGGGTGGCCTTGGTTGGAGCAACGGCGGCGGACGTGCGAGACACGATGGTTGAGGGTCCGTCCGGCATCCTGATCTGCGCCGAGCGGGCTGGGCTGAGCGCCGAGTACCAGCCGTCGCGGCGCCGCGTCGTGTTCGGGAATGGTGCGGTTGCCTTGCTCTACTCCGCCGAGGAGCCCGACCGACTGCGAGGACCACAGCATGACGCGGCGTGGCCAGACGAGTTGGCCGCATGGGAGCGGACACGGCAAGAGGAGACGTGGAGCAATCTGCAATTCGGGTTGCGTCAAGGGGGTGGTACCCGACAGGTCGTGACGACGACGCCGCGGCCGCAGCGTATCCTCCGGATGCTGGTGGCCCGGTCCAAAAATCCCGACCTGCCCGGTCCGCTTCGTGTGGTCGTAACCACCGGCCACACGCTTGAAAACGCCGCGAACCTTGACCCCGCTTTCATTCACGATATGAGCGAGCAACATGAGGGAACGCGGCTAGGTCGGCAGGAGCTGGGCGGCGAACTTCTGGAAGACGTCGAAGGCGCACTTTGGACCTACGCGATGATCGATGCAGCCCGATTGGCGGCCGATGCGACGTTGCCGCACATGCAGCGGATCGTGATCGCGATTGACCCGCAAGGCGCGCACCCTCCGACCGAGACGCAGCGTCGGAATCCGCACCACCTGAGCGAGACGGGGATCGTCGTCGTCGGCGCCGCCGGTGGCCGTGGTTACATCCTCGAGGACCTATCTGGCTCGTACTCGCCGGACGGCTGGGGTCGAGTTGCTGTCGGCGCTTACTATCGCTGGAAGGCCGACCACATCACGGTCGAAATCAACAATGGCGGGGCGATGGTCAAGGCCACGCTCCAAACCGTTGACCCGGATGTCCCGGTGCATGAGGTGACGGCAAGTCGAGGCAAAATTACGCGGGCCGAACCGGTGGCCGCCCTCTACCAGCAAACCAAGGTGAGCCACGTTGGTAGCTTCCCGAAACTCGAAGATCAGATGACGAGCTACGACGGCAGCGGTGACAGTCCGGACCGAATGGATGCGATGGTCTGGGGAGCGTCGGACATTCTCGTCAAGGGCGTCAAGACGGCCGTCGCCGCCGTCGGCGTGGCGCAGGCGAGTACGTGGGGACCGCCGGCGCTGCCGCTGATGCCGCCGGCGCCGTACCGGAGGGATTGGCGATGACCGACCGCACGACCACGACTGCCAACGGCCGCGCCGTTCGGGCTAATCTCTCGCCAGTCGGGGTAAGTGGGGTCGTCGCCTACGGCGGCGTCCTCATGCATGACGACAGTGATCGCGCCTGGGTCGGGTCCCAACGAGACAAGACGATCAGGTCCATGCTGAATGATCCGGTCCTCGGTGCTGTCCTGCTCGGGATCGAGATGCTGGTTCGCCGTGTCGAGTGGCGCGTCGATCCCGCAGACGACACCCCGGCGGCGGCGGAGGCGGCTGAGTTCGTCAGCGGTTGCCTCGATGACATGGCCGGCCACTGGCCAGGCGATACCCTTGCCCAAGTCCTCACGTTCCTCGGTTGGGGCTGGTCGTGTTTAGAAGTGGTTCACAAACAGCGCAAGGGTCCGACCGGCAAGCCGCCGTCGCGCTTTGACGACGGGCGGATCGGGTGGCGCAAGTGGTCGCTGCGGCCGCAGCCGACGCGCTACGGCTGGCGCTTCGGCGACGACGGCGAGCCGACGGGCATGATCCAGCAGGACCCAGTAACATTCAAGCTGATCGATATTCCGCTTGCTCGCTGCTTGACCTTTCGCTATGGCAGCCGGGACAATAGCCCAGAGGGCAGTACAGCGCTGCGCATGGCGTACGACGCCTGGTACAACAAACGGGCGATTCAGCGAATCGAGGCCATTGGCATCGAACGCGAACTGGCTGGCCTACCGGTCATGTACATTCCCGGCGCCAACATTGAGGCGGCCGATGCCGTCTACACGGCGGCGCAGCAGATCGTGACCGGACTCCGCCAGGACTCGCAGTCCGGCGCGGTTGTCGCCGGCGACCGTGACGACAAGGGCAACCGGATACAAGAGTTGACCCTGTTGACGACTGGCGGTGCGCGGGCGATTGACACCGATCCGGTGATCCGGCGCTACGCGAACGAGATGGTGACGGTCTTTCTTGCCAACGTGTTGCGGACGGGGCAGGACAATGTCGGCGCGTTTGCCCTCTCCGAGACGCAGAGCGGGCTATTTCAGCAAGCGATCGGGGCGCACCTCGACACGGTCGCCGACACGCTGACGAACCAGGCGGTCTGGCCGTTGTGGCGCCTGAACGGCGGCCAGCCGGAGACATCGCCGCTGATCCGCCACGGCGACATCGAAAGCGCGGGCATGGCGGAGATGGGACAACTACTCAAGGACCTCGCCGACTCCGGGCTGCTCTACCCGTCGCCAGAGTTGACGCATTTTGCGCACTCGAACTTCGGGCTACCGGTGCCGAGCGTTGAGGACATCGAGGCAGAGATGGCGGAGCGGGAGGCGAAGGCGCAGGAGATGCAACGGCAGATCGCGGAGCAGGGGGCGAACGACGGGGATGAGCCGGCGGCGGAGGGTGGAGCGGCGAATCAAGGGCCGACTCGGTTGCCGGTGGCGGCAGGCGAAGAAGGTTTCATCGGCGAATTGTTCTTGCCCCCCGATTGGCGAGAGGGCAAAACCAAGGAGTTCGTCCGCGTTCCGGCTGAATCCCGCGAAATGCCGCCGCAAGTGCGAGCGCTCGTTGAGGAAGACGGCTCACTGACCCTGTCCGATCTGACGGCCATCGTCGCCTGGTGGGATAAGAAGGTGCCAGGCCACGCGGGGATGCTGAATGCGAAGCTGGTCGGCGAGGGCGAGCTGTAATGGAATCGGTGATCCTTGGAGCGGCCCTTTTGGCTGGCATCGTCTTTGGCCAACTCGTTATCGTTCCGTGGTTGCGCTGCCGGCCGTGGTACTGCGACGGAGATCGTTGCCGCCGTGGCTAGCATCGGCTGGCTGTTCGATCCGATTCGTCGCGCCTTCAAGGCCATCGGCGGGCGCCTTCTCGGTCGTCGCCAACTGGTGAGCGTCCGCGATACGACCGCCGACGCCGGCGCCGCCGAGATGCGCGCCCTGGCCGGTCGGGCGGCGCGCGGCGAGATCAGCGCCGACGCCTTCCGGGCCGGGATGCGCGAGGCGATTCGTAACGTCCACGGCTCTCAGTACATCCTTGGACGGGGCGGGCTTGACGCGATGGCCGCTTCGGACGTGCGAACGCTGGGCGGCCTGTTGCGGACCCAGTACGGGTACCTCGATGGTTTCGTTCGCGATCTGGGGGCGGGGCGGCTAAGCGACGCGCAGGCAGAGGCGCGGGCGGCGATGTACGCTGGCCACGGGGTTGGCAGCTTTGAGCGCGGCGTGGCGGCGGCCTGGGGATTGCACGGACTGTTGCCGGAGTATCCCGGTGAGCGGTGTCTAGGGTTGAGTGCCTGCAGATGTTCGTGGAGTTTTCGGGAGACGGAGCAGGAGATCGAATGCACCTGGCGGACCGGGGGCAGTGATCCGTGCGTGGTCTGCCAGGGGAACGCCGATCGCTACCGGCCGTATGCGGTTCCGAAGACGGCGGCGAGGCCGGACCGAACGCCGGTGCGGCTTGCGGCGGTAGATCAGAGGCGCAAGGAGATGGCATGAACCAACCAAACGGCGCTCCACCGATCCCGGTCCCGGCGGCCGTCGTCGGCATCACCCCGCAGGTCGGGCACAAGGTCGATGGCGGGGCGGCGACGATTGCCCTGATCCTCGGAGAAGCGGTGATTACCTTCCCACTGTGGGGCGCGATCGAGGTGGCGGGACTCATCAATCTGCACGCCTGCCAGGCTCAGGCAAAGCTTGACCAGGCGGCGGCGGAAGCGGCGTCGGGCAAGCCGCGGATCCACGTCGCGCGGACGCTGCCGAAGATGCGGAAGGTGTAGGGAGTGGAGGACGACGGGGCCCCAAGCGTTAGGGCTGTGACCGCTGACGAACGGTTGGGGTGGCGCAGGTGGCTTGACGCGGTCTGGCTCGTCGCTCCGTGGACTGGCACTGGTGAGTATCCGCTCTGGCACGCGGTCGAAGCCTATGCCGAGGCGTGTCGCGAGGTTGGGGCGTGCAACGATGCGGATGTTTGCCCGCTGTACGTGTTATTGGCCGCGAAAGATGCCCAGGACGAGACTCGCGCTGAGGTTCGGCGCCTGCTTGGTCTGACGTTGAGTGAGGGGTAAGTGGTGAGCGTGCTTCGGATCGCCGAGTTGGAAGCGAAGGTCACGGCCGATACTGCCGAGTTCGACGCCGCGATGGAGCGGGTGGCCGAAACCGTGAGGAGGTTTGCCGTGACGGATCAGGGACCGCAGCCAAACATCAGCAATGCGCGCTGCGTAAGACAAGTCGACGGGCCGAGCGGGACCGTAGTGATGGCCTGGCGGATGAACGAGGACGGCGTCGGCATCGTGGATGTGGTCAAGCCGCTGGGTGATCGCCAGCACGCCCGGGTGCGCATGACCGAGGAGGAAGCGACTGCGGCAAGCGACGAAGACGTAACCGGCTGGGTGCTGCTTGACCTCCTCCGAGCGAGGGCGGATGCGGTCCCGGACTTCGTGCTGACCGCGTGGGACGCGAGTGCGGTCGTTCACGGGCTCCGGGCGACGGTGGAGCCCATGAAAAGAGACGCGACGGCGAGGGCGGAGGCGCGGGCGAAGGAGGCGGAGGAGCGGTCGCGGCGAGAATCCGAGTGAGCGAGGATGCTGGCGGAAGTTGTGACGATTGAAGCCAAAGCGAGAGGCGGTATCCAGCAGTGAACGACATTGACCGTAACCTTGCCGAGATGCGCGTAATTCTCAACCGGCAACATCGAGCGGGCATGATCGTTCGTTGTGTTCTCCTGGTCTGGATCGCCGTTCAAAGTGCTTGGCTCGCGGTCGTCATCGTCAATGTGTGGGCGAGGTAGCCGTGGTCGTCGCGCTGCCACCGACAACCCGCCACGACCGCATCCGCGCTGCCATCCTGGCGGAACTGGACACGCGGCGGCTCGAGGTGGACGGCGATGCATCATTGACGAGTATCACGCTGGTCGTCTCGCTGTGCGGGCGGGGTTTGGTAAGGCGGGTAACGTGGCGGACGGAAGCGGTCACAGAAAGCGATCACCAGGGACAGCGTGGCCGATGATGTAGACTGTCCCTAATCGAATACCCTCGCCGGCCGAGTTAGTGAGCGCCGGGTTTCTCCTACGCGGAGAGCCCGGCGCTTTTCGTTTGGGCGGAGAGCAGAGATGAGGGTGGCATGGTCCTGATCGTCCGGCAGAGTGGCGGCGTCGTCTGGCCGCGTGGTCGGGAGCCGCCGAAGCGGTCGTATAGCTGTCCGAAGTGCGGCCGGCTGCTCTTTCGTGGCCGGTGGCAGGGGGTGATCGAGACCGACTGCCCCAGGTGCAAACGGATTCGGACATTCACCGAGGATGACCTGGGTGAATCCACTTAGGTAAAAACCACGAGAGCCGCCAGACGGCCGATAGGCGAGAGCGCCGCCGAGCGCCAGTGCTGAGGAGCACGGCGTTATGGCGGCGTTTCAGGGTCAAGGGTCAACGGCGGAAATCACGCTGACGGCGGCAACGGCCAAAACGGTCATTCAGATGGTCGCGGCGGCGAACCATCGCGTCAAGATTCTCGGGTGGGGGGTCTTCTTCGACGGCACGTCGACGACGGCGGAGCCGGTCCAGGTCCGACTGCTCCGGCAGACGACGGCCGGCACGATGACGGCGCTGACGCTGACGAAGCGCGACGATTCCATTGCCGACACGCTGTTGACGACGGCGCAGCACACGGCGACGGGCACTGAGCCGACGGCGGGCGACTTGCTGGAAAGCATTGAGGTTCACCCTCAGCAGGGGTACCAGGTGCTTTACCCGCTCGGCGGCGAGGTGATCATCGGTGGTGGCGACCGGTTAGGCATTGAATGCACGGCGCCGGCCGGAGTCAACGTCCGCGCGACCGTAATTTTCGAGGAGTAAGCCGGGTGAGGGGTCCGTCAACGTTGACGGACCCCTCTGTCTAACGACGAAGAGGAGTAGCCATCATGTCGTTCGCGCTCTGCATTTCCAGCGATACAGACGGCGACCTGGAAATCCTTGTCAGTCGTATTCGTGACGCACGGCTCAACCAACAGGACAAGCTCAAGTGCGACCCGTGGTGGAACACCGGGCTGTCAGCATGGGCGACCGCATCTCGTGTCCCTGCTACCCATCCCTATTACTGGGACTGGAATACTACGACGTTGAAGGGCATGGTCATCGTCCCGGTTACTGGGGATACGCTTGACGGATTCTGTCGGCATCTTGCCTACCTTGCGCGGGAGTACCCGACCTGGGCTGGTGACTGCCAAACATTCGCAGACAGTTTCAAGGATCGCCAGTATGCCATTGAGCCCTGGCCGTGGGCGCCAGTCGGTGTCGATCCGTGGGCTGACTGGCCAGTTGGCACCTAGGAAGCAGCGATGGCATTTGCCCTCGTTCTAACGCTTGACGATATGGCGTTGGTCGAGATGTGTCTTGCCCACACCGGGCAGACCGGACCCGACCGCACGATCAGTAACCGCATCCTCAATGGGGGACTGGCGCAATGGGCAACGGCCAGCCGCGTGCCGACTACTCACCCCTACTACGATAACGATCCGGAACTGATCTTCCTGGTCGTCGACGCCCCGGTCACGCTGGCCGAACTTCGGGCCTACATCGTCACGTTCAGCCAGAAGTACGCGTGGGCCTCGCAGATCGGCTCGTTGGCCTATCACATGGGGGACCGTTCATTTGCCGTGGAACCGTGGCCGTGGCTGCCGTTGGGTGAGGACCCGTGGGCGGGGATACCGCGGGAGCCGTCGCGGGTGGCACCATGACGCGGCCGACGAATGGACACATCGGGGCCGAGACGGGCCACGACCACGCCGAGGCACTGACCGTCGCAGGTACCGGGACGCTGACCTACGACACGGGAACCGTTCGCACGGGGACGCGCTCGTGGAAGTTCGACTCCACCGGCAGCAACGTGTTTATCGAACGGTACGTCTCGTTTATCGGCTCTGCCAACCGCGACTTTTTCTCGTGCATCTTCGTCCGCATCCCGGCCGCAACGGGATTGCCCGGTTCGAACGTTCGCATCTTCGGCTATCGCACCGGCACCGGGACCGTTCTTTGCTCAGCCCAGCTGACGACCGGCGGCAAGCTGCGACTGCTCGACCAGGCCGGCACACAGATCGGCTCCGACAGCGCCGCGACCCTGACGACGGAGACGTGGTACCGGGTCGAGCTCAAAGTCAACATCGGCACCGGCGCGGTGGATGTGGCCGAGTTGCGGCTCGACGGCACGATGGTCGCCAGCACCACAACCGGAAACTTTGGGGACACCGTGGCGAGCCGGGTGTACTTCGGCTGGTTCGACGCTCCCGGTGCCAGTGAAGTTATCTTCATGGACGACTTCGCGCTCAATGACGGCCTTGGCAGCGTCAACAATACCTGGGTCGGTGAGCACAAGGTCTTGCTGTTGCTGCCGATCTCGGACAGTGCTCGTGATGCCGGGTGGGTGGCCGGTGCGGGCGGCACGACCAACCTGTCGGAGGCCGTCAATAATATCCCGCCGGCCGGACTTGACAGCGCCGCGGCGACGGACACCAGCCAGGTCGAGAACGCTGTTTCGACCGTGACCGAAGAATACGACGCCAATATGACCGATTACACGACGGCGGGGGTTGGTGACAGCGAGGTGGTGACGGCGGCCTATGCTTTGATCGAAGGCGGCAACTCGGCAACGACCGGCACTGACACGATGGGGGTATCGGTCGAGTCGAATCCGGTGATTGCCGAGGTCACGCCGTCGATCGACGTCAACGACGGCACCTATCCCACGGGCTGGATACGAGGGACGACGGCGGTGGTCGAGAACCCCTCCGTAACCAAGGGGACCTCGCCGGTGATGAGCCTCCGTAAGAACGTCGCGACGACCCGCGTCAATACCTGCTGTTTCATGGGGATGTACATCGACGTTGTGTCGGTCAATCCCGAGACGGCGCGAGTGATGCAGCCGATCATGGGCAGCGTACCGTTTCGCGCGATCGGGTAGTCGAGGGATAGCCTGATGCCGGCCGTACTGCACCGACGTAACCGCGTCTGGTTGCCGGCTGGCGTTCTGGAAATCCCGGCGGCGCCGCCGGACCGGACGTACCCTTCTCTTATCATCATCGGGCCGCCGCCCCGGCCGCGCTTCGCCGACCGCCGAAAGCCGTGGTTGCCAGGGCCGCGACGCTTTGGCGATACGGACGACCGACTGGCGCCAGCCGTTCGGCTAATTGTTGCCCCGCCGCCACGCCAACGCTGGGAAGATCGTCGGCCGCCGTACCTGCCCGCCCAGCGACCGACGGCTGCTGCCGGCGGTGGCTGCGATGTCCCGGTTGCCGGCGGGTCGCCGACGATCGCGACCCGGGCCGCCGCGCTCGGCGATAATAATTTCGCGATTACCAAGCCGGCCGGGGTTGTTACCGACGACGTCCTTGTCGTCACCATCGCCGTTAACGGCAGCGGCTTCGATGCCTCCCCGGCGCCCGCCGGCTGGTCGCAGATCATCGCTCCGATTCAACCGACCGGCGGCAATCCCGACCTGGGAGCCTGGTATCACGTTGTCACCGACGGACCGGGGGAGCCGGCCAGTTACACCTTCGTCCTTGGCGGCGACGTCGCGGCCGGCGCCGTGATGGAGCGGTTCGGCGGGGTCGATACGGCGACCCCGCTGGACATGACGGCGACGACGGCGCTGGCCAATGCCGCGACCGACGACGGCGTGACGATCCCCAGTGTGACGACGACGCAGGGGCATTGTCTCCTGATCAGCTCGGCGGCAATCAACTCCGGATCAGCGGCGATCACCAACCCCAGCGGCTGGACCAGCATCGGGGAGACGGGCAGTCAGAAAAAGGTCGAGCTGGCGGTCCTCGACCAGACGGCAGCCGGGGCCTCCGGTGACATTACCTGGACATGGACCGACCGGGCCGGGGCGGGCTGGTTATGCGCGTTGCGCTCTATCTGTGGTGGGGAGCCAGCGGAGCGTGTCTTCCCGGCCCGACTCGTTGTCGCCCCGTTGCCGGCGCAACGTTGGGAGGATCGGCGCCAGCCGTGGCTGCCGCGACCCAGGCGATTGGGGGACACCGACAATCGTCTGTCGCCCAGCG
>Ga0184627_10000280_pt1 | contig 21014 bp, 22 predicted proteins | sample PLM3_127_b1_FD_133150 | JGI IMG/M metagenome (GOLD analysis project Ga0184627, IMG submission 133150) | Groundwater sediment microbial communities from an aquifer in East River, Colorado, USA - PLM3_127_b1 | ecosystem: Environmental > Terrestrial > Soil > Riparian zone | place: USA: East River...
GCCTTCCACTACTGGGCCGCCATGGCGATGGTGGTGCTGGTCGGCCTGCACCTGCTGCGGGTGTTCGCCTCCGGCGCCCACAAGCGGCCCCGGGAGGGCAACTGGCTGCTCGGGGTGCTGCTGACCGGCCTGCTGGGCAGCCTGCTCGCCGCCGGCAGGATCGTGGTGGTGGCCGGCCGACCCAGCGGCCCGGACCGCCGACCCACCGCCCACCGGTGACATGAGGCCAGGACCGCCCTGGGTTTGGGCGGTCCTGGCATGTTCCGGGCCGGTCAGCCGTGATGGTCGTCGAGCACGCGCCGGCGCTCCTGGAACTCCTCGGCCGAGATCTCGCCGCGGGCGAAGCGTTCGGCAAGGATCCGTCTGGGATCAGGCGGCTCGGGCGGCGCCGGTGGGCGCCAGGTCCGTACGGCCAGCGCCACGGCCACGATCACGGCTCCCCAGAACAGCAGCATCGTCAGCAGGCCCCACCAGCCGAAGCCCCAGTGGAACGGCATCATCGCCCGCTCACCTGCCCCCTGGCGTGGTGCGCCGCCATCGAGCCGCTCATCATCCCGGAGCCGCCCATCATCTGCCCCATCTGCTCGTGCATGGCGTCGCACTGCGCCCGCGCCTGCGCCGGCATCTGCGCGTGGAGCTGCCGCATGGCAGGCGTGTCGTGCATCCGGTCGCAGGCCGCGGGCACAGCGGACGAGGCCGCAGCCGTCGGGCCAAGCCCGCTGGCAGCGGCGGACCGGCCGGTCCCGTAGGCCGTCCAGGCGGTGAGCGCAAGGACCAGCATGCCCAGCAGCACGCCCACGATCCACCGGGTCATCTTCGTCGTCTTCATCGTTCTCACGTCTCCTTTCGCGAGCACCCTAGGCGCCGGCTATGAAGAACCCGTGAAGGACCGTCGAGGGACCGATGCGGCCGCCGGCAGCCGGACGGGACGGTGAAGGCGGCGCCCCGCCCGGGGTCGCTCGCGACGTCCACCTTGCCGCCGTGCGCGGTGACCAGCTCCCGGACGACGCTGAGGCCGATGCCCGAGCCGCTTGCCCGGGTGCCGCGGCCCCGGAAGAACCGGTCGAACACGCGTGGCAGCTCGTCGGGGTCGATGCCGGGGCCGGAGTCAGCCACCCGGATGACGGCCACCTCGCCGCCGCCGGCCAGCTCCACGCGGACCACGCCACCGGGAGGTGTGAACTTCAGCGCGTTGGACAGCAGGTTGGCCACCACCTGACGGAGCCGGACGGGATCGCCCTGCACCACCAGATCGGCCAAGTGGGTCTCCAGCCGGACCCCTCGGGCCTCGAACGGGCCGGCGAGCTCGCGGGTGGCGTCCTCGAGCAGCGGGCGCAGCTCCACCGGCCGGCGGTCCAGCGAGAAGCCGGCCGCCGCGGCCGAGCCGAGCGTCTCCAGGTCGCCGATCAGGCGGCCGGTCCGCAGGATCTCCTCGTGCAGGGAGGCCAGCGTCTCGGGGTCGGCCGCCACCACGCCGTCTTGGACCGCCTCGACCTGGGTGCGCAGGATCGTCAGCGGGGTGCGCAGCTCGTGGGCGACCGAGGACGCGAACTCTCTTCGCAGCCGGTCCTCGGTCTCGATGCGGTCGGCCATCAGGTTGAAGGCTCGGGCCATCTCCCCGAACTCCTCCTCGGCGGCCTCCGGCACGCGCCGCGAGCGATCCCCCGCGGCCAGCGCGCTCGCCGCCTGGCTCAGCGCCCGGGCCGGCGCGGTGGCGCGGCGGGCCAGCAGCAGGCCGAGCGCGAGCGCGGCCAGGGCCGCGGCGCCCCCGCCGAGCAGCAGCAGGCGGTTGACCGACGCGCGGAAGGCCCGGTCGGCCGGCAGCACGCCGACCGCTGGGAACCGGACGACCGCCGTGGCGACCACCGCCCCTCCGGCCTCGACCGGCAGGCGCTGCTCTGGGCCGAGGGCGGCGGCGCCAATCATCCCGCGGTGCATCCCGGCCATCCCTCCGTCCTGGCTGCTGGCCTGCCAGACGCTGCGGCCGGCCGGGTCGACCAGGCGCAGCGTGCCGCCGTCGGTGAGCGCCACCACGCTGATCCGCCCCAGGTCGCGCACCTCCCAGCCATCCATCCGCCGGTAGGAGTCCGACAGGGCCGCGACCAGCCGCTCCTGCCGGGCGCGCTGCTGCTGTTCCAGGTAGCCGGCGAAGCGGCCGCCGAAGGCCAGGTTGACCAGCAGCGCGGTGATCGCGGCGGCGGCCACGCCGACCCCGGCGAACGCCACTACCAGCCGCAGCGCGAACGACCGCCTACCCATCGAGCTTGACCCCGAGCTTGTAGCCCACGCCGGGCACGGTGAGGACGTAGCGGGGATGGCGCGGGTCTTCGCCGAGCTTGCGCCGCAGGTTCTTCACGTGCGCGTCGATCGTGCGCTCGTACCCTTCGTAGTCGTAGCCCTGCACCCTGGTCACCAGCTCGTAGCGAGACCACACCCGGCCGGGCCGGGTCGCCAGCGCGTGGAGCAGGTCGAACTCGCTACGGGTGAGCGCGAGCGTCGCGCCGTCCAGGCAGACCTCCCGCCCCTCGCGGTCGACCACCAGCCGCCCCCGGTCGAATGACAGCCTTGTGTCACCGGCCCCGCCCCGGGCTCGGCGGAGGACCGCCTCCACCCGGGCCACCAGCTCCCGCGGGCTGAACGGCTTGACCAGGTAGTCGTCGGCGCCCATCCGCAGGCCGGCCACCCGATCCTCCTCGGCGGCCTTGGCGGTGAGCATGACGATCGGCACCTCGGAGATCGTCCGAAGCGACCGCGCCACCTCCTCGCCGGCCAGGTCGGGAAGCATGAGGTCCAGCACCACCAGGTCGGGACGCACCCGGGCGGCCACCTGCAGCGCCGCCTGCCCGGAGTCGGCGAGCAGCACCGCGTAGCCGTCCCGCTCCAGGTAGGCGCGCACCAGGTCGCGGATCTTGCGCTCGTCGTCGACGACCAGGACAGTTGCCGAGCCCATGGTGCTCACCCACCCACCCGGCGCGTCACGCCCTGAGCAACCGCTCGACGGCCCCTGTCGCCTCGCCGAGCTTGCCGTCCCGCGCCACCACCCGGCGTGGCCGCCTCGGCGACGCAGCGGCGCAGGTGCTCACCGAGCGGGGTGGTCGGCCCGGTCGTCACCGGCTCGGTCCTGCCGCGGCTGGTGCTCGGAGTGGCCACCGCCGTGACCCATGCCCCGCATCATGACCAGCATCATCAGCGGGCAGGCCAGCAGCAGGGCGAGCGGGAGCAGGGTGGCCAGCGGCACGCCGGCGACCACCAGGATGCCGGCGACGACCACGGCGGCCAGCACATAGGTTGGGATGCGATTGCCGTTCATGACGCCCTCCGTTCGATGCGATCGCAAGCCCTGCGGCCTGCGACCTGTGCGCATCGTCCTTCGCGACAGGCGCTCCCAGCAGGGCCCAATGGCCCACCGGTGCAGGACCAGTGGTCCTTACCCCGTACCGGTATGGGGAGATCAAGGAGCTGTGTCGTCGAGCGGGCACAGGCGCCGGTAGTGGCCCGTCGCGGGCGAGCAGGTCGGCGTGGGTGCCGCGCTCGACCACACGGCCGCCCCTTGTCGGCCGTCCTGACCGGCGCCGCCGAGGTCCCCGGCCCCGGTGACCCGGATGGCTCCGCACCGCGACCCTACCGTCAACCCGGGGCTGGGCCAGATCTGCTTTGCGCTGACCGTCTCGGGGATCGCGCCGGCCATCGCAGCCCACATCCATCAAGGCCGAGACCAACCTCGACGGCAGGTACCTGCTTCGCTCCAGCGACCCCCACCTGTCCGCCGAAGACATCGCCCTGGGCTACAAGCAACTGTTCGAAGTCGAACGAGGCCGGAGCGGGGTTCCGGTCCGGGCCGACGCCCGGCTACCGGGGCCGGGTGGCGCGCTCAGGCGGGGTCCTGCCCGGCGGCCGGGGCGAGGCCGGCGGTGACCAGGGCCGCGCGGAGGCGGCCGACCGGGCCTTCGATGCCGTGGGCGGCTGCCAGGGCGTCGAGGCGCTCGCCGTCCAGGGGGCGGGCGGGGGTGGCGGTCCAGGCCACGTCGGTGGCGATCGGCACGATCCGGCGCATCGCCGCGAGGTAGTCGCCGCTGGCCTGGAGCGCGCTCGCCAGGCGTGGCGCCAGCCGTCCGGTCGCGGCGAGCAGGTCGTCCAGGCTGGCGAACTCCGAGACCAGCCGGGCCGCGGTCTTCTCCCCGACCCCGGCGATCCCGGGCAGGCCGTCGGACGGGTCGCCGCGCAGGATGGCGTAGTCGGCGTAGCGGCTGGGCGGCACGCCGTAGCGCGCGGCCACGGTGGCCTCGTCGAAGCGGGTGAGCTGCGAAGTCCCCTTGACTGGGAACAGCACCCAGGCGACCGGGTCGCGCACCACCTGGAGCAGGTCCCGGTCGCCGGTGACGACCGCCAGCCGCTCGTCGGGGCCGGCCTTGGCCGCGACCGTGCCGATGACGTCGTCGGCCTCGTAGCCCTCGGCCTCGGCCACCGGAAGCCCGGCCGCCTCGAGCACCGCGCGCAGCACCGGGAGCTGGCCGGGCAGCTCGGGCGGATCGTCGGGACGGTTGGCCTTGTAGCCGGGCCAGGCGTCGACCCGCCACTGCGGGCGCCAGTCGGCGTCGAGGACGTGCAGGACGGCACCTGGGCGGTGGTCGACCAGCAGGCGGGAGAACATGTCGAGGTAGCCGCGGACCGCGTTCACGGGCACCCCGTCCGGGCCGGCGATGGAGGTCGGCAGGGCGAAGAACGCCCGGTACACGATGCTCGGCGAGTCGAGCACCATCAGGGTCGGCCGCGGGGTGTCCATCCAGGGAGCATGCCACGGACGGCCCGGCCGTGGGGGCTGGTCCCGCAGCGCGGGAACGGCCTCGAACGCTCCGCCTCGATCGGCCGATTTGCCAAACGGCCAGGTCAGTACAGTATCGTTCACCCGTTCGTGACCCCCCAGCCACGGACGGATGTTCCCGAACCCCCTTCAGGGAGCGCAGTCGCAGAATGGCACCCACGAGACCAGTCCGGGTGCTTCGGTTCGTCGGCGCCATCGCCGTGGCGTCGATGCTCCTTCCCCAAGCCGGAGCCATCGGCGCGGGACGATCCACGGATGTCCCCACCACGCTCAAGGAGCTGAAGGTCGCCCTGGCCGACGCCAACGCCAGCGAGGCCAAGCTCACCAAGGCGGTGGCGCAGGCCAATGACGCCCTGAACCGGGCCGAGCGCGACCTGAAGGCCGCCGGGGCCGAGCGGCTCGCGGCGCACCTTCGCAGCGTCTACGCGCAGAAGGCGGTGAACGACGCGTCCGGCCGGACCCAGCGCCTGCAGGCAATCCTGGGCGACCGGGCCAGGGGCATCTACATCTCGGGCTCCCCGGCCGACATCCGCGCGCTGATCCAGAGTGGCGACCCCGAGGCGCTGCTCGACCAGGTCGCGATCCTCGACCACCTGGCCCAGGAGGGCAACGACTCCCTGGCCGACCTGCTGGTGGCCCAGCGGGACTTCGCCAAGGCCCGCGTGGCCCTGCTCGGGGCCGAGCAGGACGCGCGGCGGGCTGAGGCGACCATCCGGGTCAAGATCAGCCAGGCGCTCCAGATCCGCGACGTGCGCATGCTGGCACTCAGCAAGCTGACCAGCAAGATCACCGTGCTCCGCGGCCGCGTGGCAGCGCTGCAGTTCAACCAGCGGCTGGGCAACGCCCAGCTGGCCGGGGTGGTGCGGCGCGGCAACACCAGGTGCGACCTGTCCGGTACGTCCGACGCCGAGTACAACATCATCATGAAGGAGTCGGGCGGCAACCCCTACGCCGACAACCCCAACTCCACCGCCTTCGGCCTCGGCCAGCTCCTCTACAGCGGCCGGGTCAACTACCTCGGCGTGGCCCTCGCGGACACGGTCGACTGTGGTCTGCAGCTCAAGGCGTTCCGCGGCTACGTGCGCGACCGCTACGGCACCGCCGAGAAAGCCTGGGCGTTCTGGCTGAGCCATCACTGGTACTAGCACGTTCTGGGCTGTCGCCAGCACTCGTGACAGGACGGTCCTCGTTCCATGTGGGGGGAGCTCGCTCCCCCCACGGCCCCCCAAGAGCGCCTGTGCCATCTATCTGGGGGATCCGCGGTGTACCAGTCCACGCTCCCCCCGCGGCGCCCCAACTGCGCCGGTGCCTTGGTCCTCGAAGGGCCGGTCAGGCGCTTGGGGTGGTGGGCGGTGGCACGGGCTCGCGTCGCTCGGCCCGGTCCACGTCGGGCTCGATGTAGATGACCCGGGCGGACGGCACCCGCTCGCGCACGGCCGCCTCCGCCCCGTCGATCGCGTCGGCGACCTCGGGGAACGACAACCTAGGGTCGAGCTCGACCTTCGCGCCGACCAGCAGCTCGTCGGGACCGAGGTGCATGGTGCGCAAGTGGATGAGCTGGCGGACCCCTGACGCCGAGCCGAGCGCCGCCTCGATGGCGGCGGTCTCCTCCCGGCTGGCCGCCTCCCCCAACAGCAGGCTGCGCATCTCAGAGCCGACGACGACCGCGATGACCCCGAGCAGGAGCCCGATGGCCAGGCTCCCGACCGCGTCGAACCGGGGTTCGCCGGTGACCACGGCCAGGGTCACGCCGGTCAGCGCGAACACCAGGCCGAGGAGCGCGCCCACGTCCTCGAGCAGCACCACGGGGAGCTCGGGGCTCTTGGCCCGGTGGATGAACTTCCACCACCCCTGCCCGCGGCGGACCTTGTTGGCCTCGTGGACCGCGGTCCGCAGCGAGAACGACTCGAGCACCATCGCGATCCCGAGCACGGCGAACGCCCAGACCGGCGACTCCAGCTCGTGGGGGTGGCGGAGCTTCTGGTAGCCCTCGTAGAGGGCGAACAGCGAGCCGAGGGTGAACAGCACGACCGCGACCAGGAAGGCCCAGAAGTACCGCTCCCGCCCGTAGCCGAAGGGGTGGTCCGGGGTCGGGCCCTTGCGGCCCCGCCGGCCGCCGAGGAACAACAGGGCCTGGTTGCCGGTGTCGGCGACCGAGTGGACCGCCTCGGCCAGCATCGAGGCCGCGCCGGTGAACAGGAACGCCACGAACTTGGCGATCGCGATCCCCAGGTTGGCCAGGAAGGCCGCGATGATCGCGCGGGTCCCGCCCTCCTCTGCCGTCACGGCGCATCATCCCTGTCGGTCGGTCCCGGCCGGCCGGGCGCGCGCAGCGACCTGCCCACCAGGACGCCGCTCACGAGCCCCGGCAGCGCGACGAGCCAGGGCCGCAAGGCGAGCGCGGCGATCAGCGACGCGGCCACCAGCACCACGCCGAAGGCCAGGTCGTTGATCTGCTCCATGACCGAGCGCTCCCGCCCGCCGCGGGGCAGCCGGCCGGCGACGGCGAGCCCGGCGAGCACCGCGAGCGCGAACACGCCGGTGGCCACCCACCGCTGCGACGCCGGCTGGATCGCGACAACGATGCTGCCCACCGTGATCACGAGCAGGGCGGCGAGGATCACCCCGGCCGGCCGTGCCCGCGGGACGCTCATCGCCATGGCTCCTCCCGTGCCGGTCCGCCGCCCGAGCGCGGCGACCCAGGCGTAGCCTACCCGGTCGGCTTCCGCCCCTGGGCGCCCGGACGTGTCACCGACACGCTACCCAAGTTGTCTGGATTCCGGTTGAAATGCTACAAACCGTTGGCGCCGTCCCCAAACGCCTCGGCGACGGGGCTCTGACCGCCAGGAGCCCGCCCGGGTGGGCAGCGTGCGGCAGGAAGCTTCCCCCACCGGTCGTCGCGACCAGCGCACGCCGCGAGCTCGCGGAATCGTGCGTCGCTGGCCCGCTCCCTGGCAGGAAGGGCACCATGAGCACGATCCCTCAGTCCGTCGCCGACGATCAGCAGCTCGAGCAGTACGGCTACCGGCCGCGGTATCTCCGGACGCTCAGGTCCTTCGAGTCGTTCGCCATCGGGTTCTCGTTCATCTCGATCACGACTGGCATCTTCATCGGGTTCGGCTTCGTGCTGAACACCGCCGGCCCGGCCGGCATCTGGACCTGGCTGATCGCCTTGGTGGGCCAGACGCTCATCTCGCTGATCTGCGCCGCCCTGGCCGCCAAGTTCCCGCTGTCCGGCTACCACTACCAGTGGGGGACGCGGCTGGCCAACCCGATCGTGGGCTGGTGGCTCGGCTGGCTCGGCCTCACCTACCTCACCGTCGTGGTCATCTCCGTCGACTACGCGTTCGTGCAGTCCGCCCTCCAGCCCATGTTCGGCCTCACCTACACGCCCACCAGCGCGGCGCTGCTCACGTTCCTCACGGTGGCGGTCCAGGCGGCGCTCATCATCTGGTCGACGCAGATCACGACCAGGATCAACAACGCCGCCGTCGTCTTCGAGGTGGTCGGCATCGAGCTGGCCATCGTGCTGCTCTCGGCCGCGCTGCTCGCCTCTCGGGGCAACTTGGGCAACCTGACCTCGACCGGGATCGTGCCCGAGGAGGGCTGGTTCCGTTGGCTCGGCCCGTTCATGCTGGCCGCCACGCTCGGCCTACAACCTGGTCGGCTTCGAGTCGGCCGCGAACTTCTCGGAGGAGACCCAGGACCCGCGGCGGACCACCCCCAAGGCGATGGTCCGCGCCGTGGTGCTGTCCGGGGTGCTCGGCTTCATCCTGCTGGCCACCCTCGCCATCGCCGTGGGCGACGTCAAGGCGACCAGCGAGGACGCCTCCCCGGTCGCCTTCGTCCTTGCCGACACGCTCGGTCCGAGCATCGAGAAGATCTTCCTCGCCTTCATCTGCGTCTCGATCTTCTGCTGCGGCATGATCTGCCTGGCCACCGGGTCGCGCCTGACGTGGGCGATGGCCCGCGACCGGCGCCTGCCCGGACACCGGTTCCTCTCCCGGGTGCCCCGGGTGACCGGCGGCCCGACCTGGGCCACGGTGGCCATCGCAACCGCCGGCGTGTTGATCCTGCTCGTGCTGCGCACCAACACCACCGCGCTGATCGACCTGTTCACCGCCTCCACGCTCTCCCCGGCACTGCTCTACACCGGTACCGTGCTGCTCTACGCCGGGTTCTCGCACCGGGTCACGCCCGAGCCGGGCTACTTCCATCTCGCCCGCTGGGAGAAGCCGGTGCTGGCCGGCCTTCCTGTGGCTGGCCTACGAGCTGATCATCCTGTTCGGCCCGGACCAGTTCCGGACCGCCCAGACCTACGTGGCCGGGGCGCTCGTGGTCGGCGTCGTGGTCTTCGGGATCATGTGGTTCCTCGAGCCGGCGGCGATGCGTACCTCCGCCGTGGACGAGCGCCAGCTCGAGCTGGACGAGCTGCCTCCCGACGACCACGACGTCCGGGAGACCGCCCGCACCAGCTCCATGTGGTAGCGAGTGACCGAGCTCGGCGACCGCCACGCCGCCACCAGGCGGGCAGACCGGAGCGGCCTGTCGCTCGCCGAGGCGCAGGCGCTCGCCGCCCAGCTCCGGCGGACGGTCCGGGGCGAGGTCCGCTTCGACCAGGGCAGCCGCGCGCTGTACTCGACCGACGGGTCGAACTACCGGCAGGTGCCCATCGGGGTGGTCTGCCCCCTGGACGCCGAGGACGTGGTCGCCACCATGGCCGCCTGCCGTCGCTTCGGCGCGCCGGTCCTCGGCCGCGGCGGTGGCACCAGCCTTGCCGGGCAGTGCTGCAACGTCGCCGTGGTGGTCGACATGTCCAAGCACATGCACCGGGTGGTCGAGCTCGACCCGGTCCGGCGGCTCTGGGACCCGGAGGGCAGGATGAACCCGGGCAAGGTGGTCGACCCCTACCGGCTGGACGAGAACCTGCGCCTCGGGGCCGGGTACGCGCCGCCGCGGCTGGCCACCACCTTCCGGTTCCCGGCCGACCAGGAGGGCTTCGCCGACGCGGCGCTGCGCTGCGTCGGGGTCGGCACGTGCCGGCGCGAGGACGGCGGGACGATGTGCCCGAGCTACATGGTGACCCGCGAGGAGCAGCACTCCACCCGTGGCCGGGCCCGCCTGCTGTTCGAGATGCTCCAGGGCGAGGTCGTCACCGATGGTTGGCGCTCGGAGGAGGTCCACGACGCCCTCGACCTCTGCCTGAGCTGTAAGGGCTGCAAGGGCGACTGCCCGGTCTCGGTCGATATGGCGACGCTCAAGGCCGAGTTCCTCTCGCACTACTACAAGGGACGCCTGCGGCCCCCGACCGCCTACTCGATCGGGCTCATCTGGTGGGCGGCGCGGACCGCCGCGCGCGCGCCCAGGCTGGCCAACCTCCTCACCCAGACCCCCCTGGTCCGCCAGGCGGTCAAGCGGCTCGGCGGGATCGCCCCGGCCCGGCCCATCCCGCCGTTCGCCTTGGAACCGTTCACCACCTGGTTCCGCCGCCGCGGGCCAGGCAATCCGGGCGGCCGGCCGGTGCTGCTGTGGCCCGACACCTTCAACAACTACTTCCACCCCGAGACCGCCAAGGCCGCGGTCGAGGTGCTCGAGGCGGCCGGCTTCCGGGTCGAGCTGCCAGGCACGCCGCTGTGCTGCGGCCGCCCCCTGTACGACTTCGGCATGCTCACCCTGGCCAGGCGGCAGCTCCGCCAGGTGCTGGCCGCGGTCGGCCCGAGGATCGCCGAGGGTGTCCCCCTGGTCGGGCTGGAGCCGAGCTGCCTGGCCACCTTCCGCGACGAGCTGGCCAACCTGTTCCCCGACGACGAGGGCGCCAGGCGCCTGCAGCAGCAGTCGCACACCCTGGCCGAGCTGCTCGCACGCCACGCCGACGGATGGGTGCCGCCCGCCGTCGCTGGCCGGGCGGTCGTCCAGGGCCTGGTCAGGGGCGGACCGGGGCGAGGTCGATCGACTCGGCGGCGCCGGACACGTGCAAGCCGGGTCTCGGGCCGCCCGCCAGCGTGTACAGGACCGTGCCCACCGCGACCACGCCGAGGCCGTGGCGGGGGGTGGGCAGGGGCGGCAGCGACGACCAGGTGCCCGCGCGCACGTCGAACGCCTCGGCCTCCTCGAAGGTGGCCTCGGCCTCGCCGCCGACCGCGACCACCAACCCGTTCCCGGTGGCCGCGGCGGCCAGGCCGCCGCGGCGGGTGGGTAGGTCGGGCAGGCTCGTCCACCGTCCCGTGGCGGGATCGTAGGCCTCGGCGGCGGTGAAGTTGCCCCGCCCGGCCGCGCGGCCCCCGACCGTGTACACCCGCCCGCCGAAGCCGGCGCCGCCCAGGTGCTCGCGGGGGGTCGGCGGGCCGGGCGCGGTCGACCAGCGGTTGGTCGGCAGGTCGAACACCAGCATGCTGCGGGCCAGGCCGCCCGGGCCGATGCCGCCGGCAACGTAGAGCCGGCCGTCGAGGGCCACCGCGGTCCCGGCCGCCCGCCCCTCCGGCAGGTCGGGCAGGGCCGTCCAGCGGCCGCCCTCGAGCCGGAGCGCCCGCCGGCTGACGCCGCCCGCAGCCGGGTACCCGCCCACCACGTAGGCGGTGTCGCCCAGGGTGGCGGCCATGGCGTGGTTGACCGCGACCGGCAGGTCCGGGCCGCGCGTCCAGCGGTCGCGCGCGATGTCGTACACCTCGACGGTCGGCACGGTCGCGCCGTCGGCCCGGAAGCCGCCGGCCACGTAGACGACCTTCCCGACCGCGGTGGCAGCCACCTCCGTCCGCTCCGAGAGGGCCGGGGCCAGGCGCCGCCAGACCGTCTCCCCGGAGGCCGACGGCGGGGGCGGGCCCGGCTGGGCGTCCTGGTCGCGGGTGCACGCCCCGGCCAGAAGCACCACCGCGGCCAGCGCAAGCGCCAGCGGCTGGGCCCGCGCAGCCCGGGCGCGGCTCCCCCCCGCCGGCTGGGCGCGGCTCCCCCGCGCGGGCCGGGTCCCGGTCAGCTCGGCGAGGATCCCCGCGACCTCGTCGGCCCGGGCGGGGCTGGCGACCCAGCTCGTGGTGATGGCGTCGACGATGGCGTGACCTCCTCGGCGCAGCGCGGTCAGGGGCCATCACATCGCCTCCGGCGCCGGTTGGCAAACCCCACCGTCCCGGCGCGCAGGGGCGGAGCGGCGCTATTGTGCTCGAGGGCAGATGCCGCCTCGCGGAGGCTGCCGGATCGGCGGCCCCGCGACCGGCTCGCGGAAGGAGACCAGGCGCATGAGCAGCGAAGCCAACGAACGGAAGGTCGTCGACGCGGTCACCCCGAAGCTGTACATCGGCGGGGAGTGGCGGGACGCCGCCGAGGGCGGGACGCTGAAGGTCGAGGACCCGTCGACCGGCGAGCCGCTCTGTGAGGTCGCCGACGGGAGCCCCGAGGACGGCAAGGCCGCGCTGGACGCCGCCGTCGCCGTCCAGGCCGAGTGGGCCGCCCACCCTCCCCGGGAGCGGGGCGAGATCCTGCGCCGGGCGTTCGAGGCGATCAGCGCCCAGGGCGACGACCTGGCCCTGTTGATGACCCTCGAGATGGGCAAGCCGCTGGCCGAGTCCAAGGCCGAGGTCGCCTACGCGGCCGAGTTCTTCCGCTGGTTCGCCGAGGAGGCGGTCCGCATCGACGGCCGCTACTCGGTCGCCCCCAACGGCTCGGGCCGCATGCTCACGATGCGCCAGCCGGTCGGGCCCTGCCTGCTGATCACGCCGTGGAACTTCCCGATGGCGATGGGCGCCCGCAAGATCGGCCCCGCGGTCGCGGCCGGCTGCACGATGGTGGTCAAGCCGGCCCAGCTGACCCCGCTGTCGATGCTGGCCCTGACCGCCATCCTCGAGCAGGTCGGCCTGCCCGCCGGGGTGCTCAACGTGGTCACCACGTCCTCGTCGAGCAAGCTCATGGAGCCGCTCATCAAGGACCCGCGCGTGCGCAAGCTGTCGTTCACCGGGTCGACCGAGGTCGGGCGGAAGCTCATCGCCCAGGCCGCCGACAACGTGCTGCGGGTGTCGATGGAGCTCGGCGGCAACGCGCCGTTCCTGATCTTCGAGGACGCCGACGTGGACGCCGCGGTGGAGGGCGCGATGATCGCCAAGATGCGCAACATCGGTGAGGCGTGCACCGCGGCCAACCGCTTCCACGTGGCCGCGCCGGTGGCGGAGGCGTTCTCGGCCAAGCTGGCCGAGCGGATGGGCGCGCTGAAGATCGGCCGCGGCACCGAGGACGGCGTGCAGGTCGGCCCGCTGATCGACGGCAACGCGGTGGAGAAGGTGAGCGAGCTGGTCGGCGACGCGCTCGGCAAGGGCGCCTCGGCCGTGGTCGGGGGCCACGCCCGCGACGGCCGCGGCTACTTCTACGAGCCGACCGTGCTGGCAGGGGTGCCGAGCGACGCGCGCGTGCTCAAGGAGGAGATCTTCGGGCCGGTCGCGCCGGTGGCCTCGTTCGACTCCGACGAGGCGGCGGTCGCAGCCGCCAACGACACCGAGTTCGGCCTGGTCGCCTACGTCTACACCCGCGACCTCAAGCGCGCGTTCCGGGTCATCGAGGGGCTCGAGACCGGCATGGTCGGCCTGAACCAGGGTCTGGTGAGCAACCCGGCCGCCCCGTTCGGTGGGGTGAAGCAGTCCGGCTTCGGCCGCGAGGGTGGCAAGCAGGGCATCGACGAGTACCTGGAGACCAAGTACGTCGCGATGAACCTGTAGGCCGGGGTCGGCGCGGCCGGGAGCGGGGCGCGGTGGCCCGGGCACCGAGCGGGCACCCCGGGCGCCGCTGGGGCGCGCGGGCCGTGGCGCTGCTGCTGGGCGCGCCGCTCGCGCTCGCCTTCCCGCGCCCGTCGCTGTGGTGGCTGGCCTTCGTCGGCCTGGTCCCGCTCCTCACGGTCATCCGCGCCGCCCCGACCGGCCGCGAGGCGGCCATGCTCGGCTGGCTCGGCGGGCTCGGCTTCTTCGTCGCGGTCGACGCCTTCCTGCTTCCCAAGGTGGGCCCGTTCGCGGTCCCGGCCGCGCTCCTGCTCGGCGCCTGCTGGATCCCGTGGGCGCTCCTGGCCTGGGTCCTGCTGCGCGGCGACCTCTCCCCCGTCCGGGTGCTGGCTGCCCTCGCCGTGGTGCCGAGCGCGTTCGTGGCCGGCGAGTACGTGCGGGCCTGGCCGGGCCTTGGCGGTCCGTGGGGGCTGCTCGGCGCGAGCCAGTGGAACGACCTCCCGGTGCTCGCGCTCGCCTCGGTCGGCGGCGTGTGGGCGGTGAGCTTCCTGCTCGCCGCCGTGAACGTCGGCGTCGCCGTGGCGCTCCTGCCGCCGGGGCCGGGGCCGGGGCCGGGCGCGCGCCGGTCCCCACAACGGGTCGCGGTGGGGCCCGGGCAGGGGGGGAGCAGGCCCACACCGGGAGTCGAGGCGGGGCCAGGGCCGGGCCGGCGCTGGCCGGTGCCGGTGGTCGCGGGCGCCGTCCTGGTCGGGTTGGCCGCCGGGACCCTGGGGTATGCGGCGCTGCGCCCGGGGCCCGAGCCGGCCGGCGTCGTGCGGGTGGCCGTGGTCCAGCCCGGGATCGTCCGCCAGCCCGAGCCCCGCTTCCGCGCCAGCGAGGCCGCCACCCTCGCGCTCGCGCCGGCCCGGCCCGACCTGGTCGTCTGGGGCGAGAGCAGCGTCGGCCGCGACCCGGCCGCGCACCCGGCGGACCTGGCCAGGCTCGCCGCCGCCGCCCGCGCGACCGGCGCCCGCGTGCTCGTCAACGTCGACGCGGCGCGGGCGACGGCCCTCGGCCCGAGCGGACCGGGCGGGGCCGCGCCCGCCCTGGACCGGACGGGCGAGGACGACCAAGGCGGGATCTACAAGACGTCGCTGCTGGTCGGCCCGGACGGCCCCGAGGGCGGCTACGACAAGATGCGGCTGGTGCCGTTCGGCGAGTACGTGCCGCTGCGGCGGCTGTTCGGCTGGGTCACCCGCTTCACCGACGCCGCCACCACGGACCGGCGGCGCGGCACCCGGCTGGCGGTCCTCGACGCCGGCCCGGTGGCGATCGGGCCGCTCGTCTGCTTCGAGTCCGCCTTCCCGGACCTGGCCCGGTCGCTGGCCCGCAAGGGCGCCGACCTGGTCGTGGTGCAGAGCGCGACCACCACCTTCCAGCAGAGCTGGGGTCCCGACCAGCACGCCAGCCTGGCCGCCGTCCGCGCGGTGGAGTCCGGGCGCCCCGTCCTGCAGGCGGCCATCAGCGGGGTGTCGGCAGCGTTCGACGCCCGCGGCCGCCGCCTCGCCTGGTACCCAACCAGCTGGCGGGGCGCGGACGTGATCGCCGTGCCCCTGTCACGCGAGCGCACGCCCTACGACCGCTGGGGTGACTGGCTGCCAGCCGGGTGCTGCCTGGTCACCCTGGCCATGCTGGCCTGGGTCGCCCTGCGTCCCCGCCGCCGGCTGGACGGTCGGTCTCTTGGGCCACGCCGCTCGCCGCCTCCGGCAGAGTGCCCGCCGGTCGTGGTCAACAGGAATCCGGACGGTGGACGTCCAATCAGGTGACCGTGCTCGACCGGGCCGAACCCAGAGGTTACCCTCGTACCGTCGAGCGCACCGCACGAGCGCACAAGGGATCTGTCCATGGCATCTCCAATTCGGCGCATCGGCATCCTCACCAGCGGGGGCGACGCCCCCGGCCTGAACGCCGTGATCCGGGCCGTGGTCAAGACGGCCGAGTTCGAGCACGGCTGGTCCGTGGTCGGCATCGAGCACGGCTTCGAGGGCCTGATCGGCAAGCCGCGGGTTCGCACCCTCGACGGGGGGGCGGTGAGCGGGCTCCTCCCGCGGGGTGGGACGATCCTCGGCTCGACCAACAAGGGCCACTTCGCGCTCATGGAGGTCGACGGCGAGCTGCAGCGCGACCCGGCCCCCTACAAGGAGCTGGCCAGCAACGCCCGCCGGCTCGGCATCGACGCCTTGGTCGTGATCGGCGGCGAGGGCAGCCAGGGCATCGCCAGCGAGCTGGCCAGGCACGGGGTGCGGGCCATGGGGGTGCCCAAGACGATCGACAACGACCTCTACGGCTGCGAGCAGACCTTCGGCTTCGACACCGCGCTCACGGTGGCGACCGAGGCGATCGACCGGCTGCACACCACCGCCGCCAGCCACGACCGGGTCATGGTGCTCGAGGTGATGGGGCGCGACACCGGCTGGATCGCCCTGCACTCCGGCCTCGGCGGCGGTGCCGACATCATCCTGATCCCGGAGATCCCGTTCGCCGTCGAGGGCATCGCGAACAAGGTGCTGACCCGCGAGTACCAGGGGTCGAGCTTCTCGATCGTGGTGTGCGCCGAGGGCGCCGGCGAGGAGGGCGGCAGCCAGATCTACCAGGAGGCCACCGGCACCCTCGGCGGGGTCGGCGCCTACGTCGCCACCCAGGTCGCCAAGGTGACCGGCAAGGACGCCCGGGTGGTCGTCCTCGGCCACCTGCAGCGCGGCGGCATGCCCACCCCCTACGACCGCATCCTGGCCACCCGCTTCGGCGCGGCTGCGGTGCACAAGCTCGGCGAGGGCCGCTACGGCGAGGTGGTGGTGATGCAGGGGGGCGAGATCACGACCGTGCCGATGATCGAGACCGCCGGGCGGGTACGCAAGATCCCCGGCGACCACGAGATCATCCACACCGCCCGCGGCCTCGGGATCGCCTTCGGCGACGAGGGCGACGGCGACGCCGTCCCCGAGTCGCTCCCCTGAGCCGCCTGGGGGTGCGCCGTGCCGGAGCTTGAACCGGCCCGGCCGGGCGAGGCCGGGCCGCTCGCCGACCTGCTCGACCTGGCCGACGTGTACGCGCTGCGGTCCAGGGCGCCCGCGACCCTCAAGGCCTACGCCACCGACTGGCGCCACTTCTCGGAGTGGTGCTCGGCCCGCGGCCTGGCCGCCCTGCCCGCCGAGGTCAAGACCGTCGCGGCCTATCTGGCCGCGCACGGGGGCCGGCTCGCCGTGACGACGCTCCGGCGGCGGCTGTCGTCGATCTCCCAGATCCACCAGGCGGCCGGGCACCGCAGCCCGACCCAGACCCCCGAGGTGCGCCTGGTCTGGCAGGGCGTGGTGCGCACCCACGGCCGCCGCCCGGCCAGGCAGGCGGAGCCCGCGGTCACCGACACGCTGCGGGCGATGGTCGCCACCCTGGACGACAGCCTGCTCGGCCGGCGCGACCGGGCCCTGCTGCTGGTCGGCTTCGCCGGCTTCCTGCGCCGCTCGGAGCTGGTCGCCCTCGACGCCGAGGACGTCGTCGAGGTGCCCGAGGGGCTCGAGATCCTGCTGCACCGGTCCAAGACCGACCAGGAGGGCGAGGGCGCGGTGCTGCCGATCCCCTACGGCGCCCACGAGGCGACCTGCCCGGTGCGGGCCTGGCGGGCGTGGTCGGAAACCGCCCACGTCAGCAGCGGCCCGGCGTTCCGCGGGGTCGACCGCCACGGCAACGTGGCGGCCACCCGGCTGTCGGACAAGACGGTCGCCCGCGCGGTCAAGCGCGCGGCGGAGCGGGCCGGCCTGGACACGGCCGCGTTCTCCGGCCACAGCCTGCGGGCCGGGCTGGCCGTGGCCGCCGCCCAGGCCGGCGTGGCCGAGGAGCTGATCATGGAGCAGGGGCGCTGGAAGTCACCCGCCGTCGCACGCACCTACATCCGCCGGGGCGAGCTGTGGCGCGACGTGGCCGCGGCCAAGGTGGGGCTGTGACGGGCACGCTGCGCCGAGCCCAAAGGACCCCGGTGTTCGCGCTGTGCGGCCCCGGGTCGTCCGGGACGGCGTCCCACGTCGCGGCGGGGCGCGCCCTTGCGTCAGCCGACGATCAGAACCTCGAGAGTGCGCGGGCCGTGCACGCCCTCGACCCGGTTCAGCTCGATGTCGGAGGTGGCTGACGGGCCGGACACGAACGTGATCGGCCGGCGCTCGCTGGCTGCGGGCCCGCCGAGGGCGGCGACCGCCTCTGGCACCGAGCCGACGATCTGCCCCTCCTCGACCACGCAGAGGTGGTAGTCGGGCAGCAGCGTGATCGCGCGCCGGCCCTGCCGGGGGCCGCCGTCGAGCACGATCGTGCCGGTGTCGGCAATGCCGAGCACGCAGCCGGTCAGCACCCCGTCGGCCGCGTCCAGCACCTCGTTGGCGAGCTGCCCGTCCACCAGCAGCTCGGCCTCGGCCGGCCGCCACGCCTCGGGCAGGTCCTCGGGCACCACCAGCCGCCGCACCTGGCGCTCCCGGCAGGCGCGGGCAAGCGCGTCGGGCAGCTCGGCCGAGGCGACCCGGTGGACGGTGGCCTTGTAGTCGGCCACCCGCTCGGCGAAGCGGGCCACCCGATCCTCCGGCTCCCCGGTGCTGGCGGTGTGGTAGCCGCGCTCGACCGGCACGTCCTCGGGGCGCTCGTCGTCACCGACGTCGGCCAGCGCCGCCCGTATGCGCTGCAGGATCTCGTCCCGGGCAGTGGTCACCAGGAATGCCTTTCCGTGTGCAGGGGTGGGGTCGTCATCTCCTCCGCCACCAGTCCCGGAACGTCTGGGCGGGGATGGCGGGCGCGTCGCGCATCTCGGTCCAGCCTGCCAGGGCGGCCGGCAGGCGCCGGATCCGGCCCGACCGGGCCAGCGGGAGCTGCCCGACCCGGGCCAGCTTCTGGGCCAGCTCGTAGCGGCGGCGGTCGGCGAAGACCCAGGCCAGCGCCTCCATTGTCGCCGCCTCCGGGTCGGGCACCCGGCGGGCCGCCCGCTTGTGCCTGACCACCTGGCCGCGCAGGTGGACCAGCACCTCTGGGATGTCGATCTTGACCGGGCAGACCTCGTAGCAGGCACCGCACAGACTCGACGCGTACGGCAGCGTGCCGGCCCGGTCCAGCCCCTCGAGCTGCGGGGTGAGGATCGCGCCGATCGGCCCCGGGTACACCGAGCCGTAGGCGTGGCCGCCGGTGCGCTCGTACACCGGGCAGACGTTCAGGCAGGCCGAGCAGCGGATGCAGTTGAGCGTCTGGCGCCCGACCGGGTCGGCAAGCACCCGGGAGCGGCCGTTGTCGAGCAGGACGAGGTGGAACTCGCCTGGCCCGTCGCCGTGGCGGACGCCGGCCCAGAACGAGGTGTACGGGTTCATCCGCTCCCCCGTCGAGGAGCGCGGCAGGAGCTGGAGGAACACCTCGAAGTCGCGCCAGGTCGGGATCAGCTTCTCAATGCCCATCACGCTGACCAGCACCTCGGGCAGGGTCAGGCACATGCGGCCGTTGCCCTCGGACTCGACCACGCACACGGTGCCGGTCTCGGCGACCGCGAAGTTGACCCCGCTGATCCCGACCTTGGCGCCCAGGAACCGCTTGCGCAGCACCCGCTCCTTGATCGCCCGGCCCGCCTCGCGCAGCTCCTCCCAGTCGGGCAGCTCGCCGACGACCTCGCCCCGCCTGCGCCGGATGGTGGCGGTGGCGTGGCCGAGGTTGCGGCGGAGCTGGGTGTCGGCGAGCGCCAGCCGGGCCGCCTCGGGGAACGCCCTCGGCCGGCCCCGGTGCGCATCGCCGGCTGGGGCGCGCCGCTCGGACGGGGAGGCGGGCGAGGTCACGCGCGCGGGCCCCCCTCGGTGGTCGCCAGGATCTCGGCCAGGTGGACGGCGCGGACGCCGGTGCGCTGGCGGGACAGGGCCCCGCCGATCTGCATGAGGCAGGAGTTGTCGCCCGCGGTGCACACCTCGGCCCGCGTGTCGAGCACATGCCGGAGCTTGTCGGACAGCATCGCCATGGACACCTCCGCGTTCTTGACCGCGAACGTGCCCCCGAACCCGCAGCACTCCTGGCTCTCCGGGAGCTCGACCAGGTCGATGCCGCGGACGGCGCGGAGCAGCCGCAGGGGCGCGTCCCCCACCCGGAGCAGGCGCAGCGAGTGGCAGGTCGGGTGGTAGGTGACCCGGTGCGGGTAGTAGGCGCCCACGTCGGTGACGCCGAGGCGGCGGACCAGCAGCTCCGACAGCTCGAAGACCCGGGGGGCGAGGCCGGCCACCCGGCCGGCCAGGGCGCGGTCGCCGGCGTCGATGGCGAGCCTGGGGTACAGCTCCCGGACCATGCCGGCGCAGGAGCCGGACGGGGTCACGACCGCCTCGTAGCCGGCGAACACGTCCACGAAGCGGCGCGCGAGCGCAGCGGCCTCGCGCTGGTAGCCGGTGTTGTAGTGCATCTGCCCGCAGCAGGTCTGCTCCTCCGGGAACTCCACCTGGTGGCCGAGGCGCTCGAGCAGCCGGACGACCGCCTTGCCGGTCTCGGGGAACATCGTGTCGTTGAAGCAGGTGACGAACAGGGCGACACGCACGCCGGGCGACTCCTCGCGGCGGGGCTCCGGGCAGGTGCCGCGAGTCTTCGCCACCAGGCAGGCGGCGTCAACCCGGCGGGCAGCGGCCGGTCAGGCCACCCCGCTTGCGCAGCCGGGCGACCTCCCGGTCGCGGGGAGGCGTCAACCCGCCCCGGCAGCGGCCGGTCAGGCCACCCTGACCAGCAGCCAGACCAGGGCGTAGTGGCAGGTGCCGGCGGCGATGGTGAAGGCGTGCCAGAGCTCGTGGTAGCCGAAGACCAGTGGGTTGGGGTCGGGGCGCTGCCTGCCAAGCACGACCGCGCCCGCGGTGTAGAGGACGCCGCCTGCGAGCAGCAGCGTGAGCTTGGCGACGCCGAGCTTGGCGGCCAGCCAGGGCAGGGTCACCAGCCCCAGCCAGCCGAGGGTCACGTACAGCGTGATGCCGACGATGCGGATGCGGTGCCACAGGATCACCACGGCGATCCCGCCGATGGCGACCGCCCACACCCCGCCGAGGATGGCCAGGCCCCAGGGCCCGTCCAGCGCGAGCACCGCGAACGGGGTCCAGCTCCCGGCGATCAGCACGTAGATCATGGCGTGGTCGGCCTGGTCCATGCGCCGGTGGACCGCGGCCGACCAGCGCCCCAGGTGGAACGCGGCGCTGGTGCCGTACAGGCCGGCCAGGCTGAGCGCGTAGACCGCGGCCGCGAGCCTGGCCGGGCCGGTCCGGGCGGCAAGGACCAGCGCCAGCCCGGCCGGGACCGACGCGACGAACGCGATCTGGTGCAGCCGGCCCCGCAACCTGGGCTTGGCCGGCACCCCCCCTTCGTCGGTCACTGGTGCACCCTCTTCTTGACGGAGGCTGGCAAGGTCTTCGTCGTACGGGATCGGTGAGAGCTGGGGTGACGGCCTGGGTCGGTCGCCGCTCGAGGGCCCCGATGACACCGCC
>Ga0184627_10000282_pt1 | contig 20921 bp, 28 predicted proteins | sample PLM3_127_b1_FD_133150 | JGI IMG/M metagenome (GOLD analysis project Ga0184627, IMG submission 133150) | Groundwater sediment microbial communities from an aquifer in East River, Colorado, USA - PLM3_127_b1 | ecosystem: Environmental > Terrestrial > Soil > Riparian zone | place: USA: East River...
ACGCCGACGAGTACCGCCAGCGCCTGCAGGTGCTCCGCGAAGGAGGCCGGCGGTGAGCGGCGGCCAGGCCTACGGCCTGTGGCCGCTGGTGGTCCTGAACACCGGCCTGTTCGTCTTGTTCGCCGTGAGCTTCTTTCGCGCGCAGCGGGCGGGACTGGCGCGCGATGGGGCGTTCTCGGCGTTCCTGGTCGCGCTGTTCACCGAGATGTACGGTGTGGATGTACGGTGTGCCGCTGACGGTCTACCGGCGCCTGGCGACCGCCGAGGAACGCGGGGTCGCCGCGCGCTTCGGTCCCGCGTGGGACGCCTACGCCGCCGCCACGCCCCGGTTCCTGCCCCGGCTGCGGCAGGAGACGCCAGGCGGCACGGCTGGGGCCGGCGACCGGACCGCACCGACCCGCGCCCATCGTGTGCGGCCCGGATCGGAGGTGTGACGTGCGCCGTGTCCCGCTGGCCCGCCGCAACCTGCTGGCCGAGCCGCGCCGGCTGGCGGCCGGGGTTGCCGGGATCGGCCTGGCGCTGATGCTGGTCCTGCTGCTCGGCGGCCTCTGGGCGGGTATCCAGGCCCAGTCGGTCCAGTACGTGAACGCCACCGGCGCGGCGCTGTGGGTCCTCCCACCCGGCACCCGCGCCCTGTTCGCCGAGGGCACCGAGCTGTCCACCAGCACCCTGGAGACCGTCCGGGCAACCCCCGGGGTGGATTGGGCCGCCCTGCGTGGGGGCTGTTCGCCATCCTCGACCTGCACGACGCCAAGGCCGCGGCCGTCCTGGTCGGCTCGACGCCCGGCCAGCCGGGCGGCGCGTGGGCGCTTGCGCGTGGCCGCGCCCAGCCGCCGACGACGAGGTCGCCGTCGACCGGGTCCTGGCCGGCAGGCACCGGCTCGGCCTGGGCGACCGCCTGGCCGTGGCCGACCGTAGCTACCGGGTGGTGGGGATCACCCGGCACGCCGGCTTCATGACCGGGTATGTGTTCGCTACCCATCGCGCGGTCGAGGACCTGCTCGGCGCTCCCGGCAAGACCAACGCGATCCTGGTCGGCACCGGCCAGCCAGCGGCGGTCCGCACCCGGCTGGCCGCCGGTGGGCTGGCCGTGGTCGACACGCCCGAGCTGCGCCGCACGGCGCCGTGGCGCTGCTGCTGGTGCTGGTCCTCGGCGGCGTCTTCGCCGGCGCCATGCGGCAGCTCACCGGCTACATCGACCACTCCGGCGCCGACCTGGTCGTCTCCCAGCTCGGCGTGACCACCATGCACATGAGCGCCTCGGTCCTGCGGCCCGACATCGCCGACCGGGCCCGCGAGACCCCCGGGGTCGCCTGGGCCGAGCCCATCCGCTACACCACCGGCATGGTCAGCTCCCCTGGCGGCCGGTCGGTCACCTACGTGATCGGCTACGACCCCGCCGCCCGCCACGGCGGCCCCGCCCGCCTGGTGGCCGGCCGCCCACCCGGGCCCGGCGAGGCCGTCGTGGACCGGCAGGCCGCCGACCAGTTCGGCGTCGGCGTGGGCGAGCAGGTCCGCGTCCTCGGCGAGCCGTTCACCGTGACCGGCTTGTCGACCGGTGGGACCAACATCGCCAACACCACCGTGTTCATCCCCACCAGCGACTTCGCCCGGCTGCGCGGCCCCACCCAGAGCTATGTGCTGGTCGGCGCCGAGCCCGGCGTCGACCTCGGCGTGCTGCGCGCGCGGCTGGAGGCCATCCCATCCGGGCACAGCGTGCTGACCCGCGAGCAGTTCGCCGACTCCGAGCGGCGGCTGGTCGCCGACATGAGCGCCGACGTGCTGCGGATCATGTCGGGCATCGGCTTCGCGATCGCACTGGCGGTGATCGCCCTGGTCCAGCCTGGCGGCGAATCGCCAGCGCGGCGCCGCAGGAACCCCGGGACCTGCCGCCGGGACCGCAACAGGAACCGGGACGCCATCACGGTGGCGTCACCGCCGGGGTCGGGCCCGGAGATCTCGACCCACTCCAACGTCGCCATACGCCCACCTCCTCCGCATCTCGCGGTGGTGCTCTGGGCTGCGTTTTCTTGGCTGGGTGCTCGACCTTGGTCCCGCAACGCCGGTCACGGCTCGTCGCAGCCACCGCCTCCGTGGGCGCCGCACACGGCCAGCGTTGTCGTCAGTCCCCACGGTCTTCACCAGATGCCGTGCCTCCTGAGGTGTGATGGCAGCTCACGTGGCTGGTAGGCCCGACGGATCCCACCGGGAGTTCCACACGCGGTGGCCGCAGGGCAGCCTGGGATGAGCCGGGCTGGGCCCATCGACGTATCCCGGGATGTCGCCGGCCGCGAGGGCGGTTCGGGGCGTGAGGAACATCGGGACCGTGTCACGCCAGGGCCGGCGGCGGGCGCGCCTGGCGTGACTGGCCGTTCCAATGCACCCGGGAATCGGACACCTACGACAGTTCCAGTTGTTCGAGCGCGGCCAGGTAGGCCTCGGAGTAGGTGGGAAACTGGGCGACCCCGTCCAGCAGGGTGTCAATCGGGATATGGGCGCGGACCGCGATGGCGGCCTGGTGGATCCACTCGCCCGCCATGGGCGCGACCGCCCAGGCGCCCAGCAGCACCTGCCGGCGGCGGTCGGCGACCAGCCCCAGCTCGCCGCGGGGGTCGCGCTCGTAGGTCCAGGGACGGGCGATCGCCTCCGCCAGCCCGATGGTGGCGGTGACCGCGTCGTGGCCCTGCGCGACGGCCTGGGCGTGGGTGAGCCCGACCGCGGCGATCTCCGGGTCGCAGAACACCACCCGGGGGATCCCCTGGTAGGAGGCGCGGCGGGGCCGGCCACAGATGGTGTCGGCCACGACGCGGGCCTGGTATTTGGCCACGTGGGTGAACAGCGCCACCCCGGTCACGTCCCCCACGGCCCACAGCCCCTCGGCGCCGGCGTCGGCGACGCGGCAGTGCTCGTCGACCGCCACGCCGTGGCCGCCTGACCCGCCCCCGCCCTCGACCTCGACCTCGACGCCGACGGTCTCCAGCCCCAGGTCGCCGACGCGGGGGCGGCGGCCGGCGCCGACGACGATGACGTCGGTGGCGAGCGTGGTGTGGTCGTCGAGCTCGACCAGGGTGGCCCCGTCGCGCCTGGCCACCCGGGTGACCTGGCGGCCGACGTGCAGGTCGATGCCGTCGGCGGCCAGCGCGTCGGCGACCAGCTCGCCGACCCGTGGGTCTTCCCGGTCGATCAGCCGGTCGGCCGCCTGCACCAGGGTGACCGCGGCGCCGAAGCGGGCCAGCAGCTAGCCGAGCTCGATCCCGACCGGGCCGCCGCCGATGACCAGCGCGCGGCCGGGGACCTCGCGCAGCTGGGTGGCCTCCCGGTTGGTCCACACCTCGACCTCGACCTGGTCTAGGCCCTGGATGGGTGGGCGGCGTGGGTCGGAGCCGGTGGCGAGGATGACGTGGGTGGCGGTCAGCAGCCGCCCGTCGACGCTGACCCGGCCGGGGCCGTCGAGCCGGCCGCTGCCGCGGACGACCAGCGCGCCGTGGCGGCTGAGGCTGTCGGCCTGGGTGGTGTCGTCGAGGTGGCGGGTCATCCAGTCGCGGTAGGCGGCAACCTCGGGCCAGGCGAGCGTGGGGGTGGAGAGCCCGGCGGCTCGGGTGGCTTCGGCTTTGGTCTCGGGTGGGCGCAGCAGGGTCTTGGAGGGCATGCACGCCCAGTAGGCGCACTCGCCGCCGATGAGCTCGCGTTCGACCACGGCCACGCGCTTGCCGGCGGCGAGCAGGCGCCACGCGGCCGCCTCCCCGCCAGGTCCCATCCCGAGCACGATCACGTCCAGGTTGGCGTCCAGGGTGTCGGCCATCGTCTGGCTGCTCCTTTCGACCGGGGCTCGGGCGTCGCTCGTCGTAGCCCACGCCACGATCCCGCATCCGCGGCGGGGTCGGGGGATGCGAGTGACCTGGCCGCGACCTCGGATGAACCTATACGCTTATGCCGATGGGTTGAAGTCCAAGGTCTTATCCAAGGTCCTGGCCAAGGTCCTGGCCAAGTCGAAGGAGTCGTGAGGCCGATGGCGCGGCCGGCGATCGTCACCGCAGCGCCGATGGCGCTGCCCGAGCATGAGCTGCTCGCGCGGGTGTTCCGCACGCTCGGCGACCCGACCCGGCTGCGCATGGTCGAGCTGCTGCTGGAGGCTGCGGGCGGCGAGCTGACCCAGTCCGAGCTGGTGGCCCAGGTGGGCGTCAGCCAGTCACGCGCCTCGGAGCACCTGGGCTGCCTGGTGTGGTGCGGGTTCGTCGCCGCCGAGCGCAGCGGCCGGGTGGTGCGCTACCGGGTGGTCGACGAGCGCGCCGCCCAGTTCGTGGAGTTGGCACGGGAGTTCCTGGCCGGCAACGAGACGGCGGTCGGCTGCTGCACCGTGCTGGACCGCGAACAACCTGCATGAACGCTCCGTGAGCTTGGTGGCCAGGTAGCGGGCCCGGCGGCGATCGCGGGGCGATCGCGGGGTCGCGGACGGCCGCCGCACCGTTACCCCTTCGCGTTGGTACCGGTTGCGTCCCCGCGGAACAGACGTATCCTGTTAACCAGATAGGTTAGACGGCCGATCCAGCTCATGAGGGGACGGTCCCGACGGGCCGATGCACCCGGCAGGCTGACAGCAAAGCGAGGCGATGATGGACAAGCCGGTGACCCTGATGGTGGACGGCATGACCTGCGACGCCTGCGCGGGGCATGTCAGCGGCGCGCTGGAGCGGGCCGGCGCCCGGCAGGCGGTGGTGGACTGGCAGGCCGGGCAGGCGAGCTTTGCCTGGCCGAGCCAGGTCGCCGAGGCGGACCTGCGCGGCGCGGTCGAGCAGGCCGGCTACCGGCCAGGGGCGTTGCGGGTGGCCGGCGGCGCGCAGCCCGACCCAGCCCGTCCGCGGCCCACCGCGGCAGCAGGCGACGCAGGCGACGCAGGCGACTATGACCTGCTCATCCTGGGGGCCGGGTCGGCCGCGTTCGCCGCGGGGATCGCCGCCCGCGACGCCGGCGCCAGGGTCGGGATGGTCGAGGCCGGCACGCTGGGGGGCACCTGCGTCAACGTCGGCTGCGTGCCGTCCAAGGCGCTGCTGCGCGCCGGGGAGCTTGCCTGGCAGGCCGGCCACCACCCCTTCGCCGGGCTCCAGACCAGCTCGGGGCCGGTCGAGCTGGCTGCGCTGGTCGCGCAGAAGGACGCGCTGGTGGCAGAGCTCCGCCAGGCCAAGTACGCCGACCTGGTCGACGCCTACGGGTTCGAGGTCATCGCCGGCCAGGCCCGGTTCACCGACCCGGCAACCGTCGCGGTCGATGGCCGACCTGTGCGCGCCGGGGCGGTCTTGGTCGCCACCGGCGCCAGCCCTGCGGTCCCGCCGATCCCCGGCCTGGCCGAGGCCGGCTTCCTGACCAGCACCAGCGCGCTGGACCTCAAGGAGATCCCACGGCGGCTGGTGGTGATCGGGGCCAACGCGGTCGGGTTGGAGCTTGGCCAGTTCTTCCTGCATGTCGGCAGCCAGGTCACGTTCGTGGATGTCGCCGACCGGATCGCCCCCCTCGAGGAGCCGGAGGCCTCCGCCGCGCTCACCGAGGTGCTCACCGGCCAGGGCGCGACCGTCCACGCCCCCGCGCAGGTCCTCGCGGTCGAGTGGGACGGCGAGGTGCGCCGCGTCCACGCTGGCGTGGACGATGCCGAGCGGATCCTGGAGGTCGACGAGGTGCTGGTCGCGACCGGGCGGCGGCCCAACACCGCCGGGCTCGGCCTGGCCGCCGCCGGGATCCAGGTGGACGGGCGCGGTGCGGTCGTGGTCGACGAGCAGCTGCGCACCAGCAACCCCAGGGTGTGGGCCGCCGGCGACGTCACCGCAGCGCCGCAGTTCGTCTACGCCGCCGCCGCACACGGCGCGCTGGCGGCCGACAACGCCCTGCGCGGCGCCGGCCGCAGCGTGGACGACACGGGGCTGCCCAGGGTCACCTTCACCAGCCCGCAGCTCGCCGGGGCGGGGCTGACGGAGGCCGCCGCCCGCGCCGCCGGCCACCTGGTGCGCACCGCGGTCCTGCCGCTCGGCGCGGTGCCGCGGGCGCTGGTCAACCGCGACACCCGCGGGCTGGTCAAGCTGGTCGCCGAGGCCGGCAGCGGCCGGCTGCTCGGCGCCTCGATGGTCGCCGACGGCGCCGGCGACGCGATCCAGGCGGCCGTGCTGGCCATCCGCGCCCAGCTGACCACCGGCGAGCTGGCCGCGACCATCCACCCCTACCTGACGATCGCGGAGGGGTTGAAGCTCGCCGCCCAGAGCTTCACCCGGGACGTGGAGCGGCTGTCGTGCTGCGCCGCATGAGGCGGGCGGGGATCCCGCCCCCCAGGGAAGCAGACCCGATGCGCTCCACGACCCCACCTCCAGCCAGGCGATCGCCGCGGCAGACGACTGCTCCGGCGACAGCGGCGACACCGAGCGCGGCGAGCGGGTCCGAGGCTCCAGGGGCGGCGGCCGACGGGCGGGTGCGTTCGGCCGCGAGCATGGCGGGGCTCGGGCTGCTCATGGTGGCCTGCTGCGCCGGCCCGGCCCTGGTCGCGGCCGGGATGCTCGGCACCCTCGCCGCGTGGCTGCGCAGCCCGCTGCTGCTGGGCGCCGCGGTGGCCGTGGCGGGTGCCGGTGCCGTCTGGGTCGTGCACCGTCGACGGCTCGGGCGTGGCTGCTGCCCACCCGACACCGGTGCCGGCCAGACCGGCACCGACCCCACCAAGGAGGCACCCTACCGATGAGCCACCGGCAGCCCTCCGCGCCGGGCACGTCCGGCAGCCGCACGACCGGCAGCCGCACGACCGGCAGCGGCACGGCGTTCGAGCACGCCCTGCTCGCGAAAGCCTTCCAGCTGCTCCTCGCCGACGGCCAGCCCGTCAGCCCGGCACCGCTGGCCGTGGCGCTCGGCACCGACCGCGAGCGGGTCGAACGCACCCTCGCGCGGCTGGACCAGCAAGGACGCCTCCGGCGGGATCCGAGCGGGGCGGTGACCGGCTGCCAGGGCCTGTCGGTCACCCCGACCCCGACCTCGATCCCGACCTCGATCCCGACCCGCCACGAACCAGCCCTCAACCTCGAGCACCTGTTCGATGCCGAGCTGGCGTACCGGGATGGCGCCGGGCCGGCGGTCGCGGCCGCCGGGCGGGAGGGCGTGCTGATCGGCAGCGGCGACGGGACGGTCACCGGACCAGGGCTGCGCGGGACGATCCACTGGTCGATGTACACCGCAGCCTGCCCCTACCGCCCGGACGGCAGCCCCGGCGAGGGGCAGGCGACGGCCGACGGCGACCACTTCTGCCGGGTCAACCCGGGCGGGCTCATCCGGACCGAGGACGGCGGCGAGGTGTGGTTCGACGCGAACGGGTTCGGGTTCCGGCGTAGGGGGCCGAGCCGAAGTGGCGCCTGACCGCATCGCTGCGCTTCTCCAGCCACGACGACCGGTACGCGTGGCTGAACCGCACGATCGGCCTGTGGGAGGGCAGCTTCGACGAGCAGACGCGGCGCGCGGTCCACCGCGCCTCTGTTTCCGTCCTGCTCTCCGTCCCCGTCCCTTCGTCCTCGTCGCCATGACGGGCGCAGCAAGCGGCGCAGCAAACGAGGTGGCGATGCCCGCTCGCCGCGCGCCGCCCAGGCCTTCACCCGCGACCTCGCCAAGCTCTCCTGCTGCGCCGCCTGACCTGCCCGAAGGAGGAACCTCACCATGACCGACCAGCCCGGCCGCGTCCCGGACCTCAGCAAGTTCGAGTGCGCCATCAGGCTCACCCCGCAGGGCCGTGCGCTCCATCAGGCGATCCTGACCGCGTTCGCACACACCGGGCAGGCGCCCTCCCGGGCCGATCTGTCCCGACTCGCCCACACCAGCGGGCTCGACATCGACATCCCCGCCGCGCTGCACGAGCTCGCCGCCAGCGACCTGGTCGTGGTCGACCAGCACGGCGAGCTGCGGGCCGCCTACCCGTTCTCGCCGGCCTCGACCCCGCATCGCGTCCACATCACCGACGGGCCGACGGTGTCCGCGATGTGCGCCATCGACGCCCTTGGCATGTCCGCCATGCTCGGCCGCCCCGTCACGATCACCAGCAGCGAACCCGACACCGGCCAGCCGGTGGTCGTGCAGGTCGACGGCGAGGCGGCGACCTGGCGGCCGTCCAGCGCAGTCGTGTTCGCCGGCGCGACCGGCGACTGCTGCGCCCCATCGGCCGACCGGACCTGCGGTCACATCAACTTCTTCACCACCCCCGAGGCCGCCCACGCCTGGGCAGGCCGGCACCCCGACCTCACCGGCATGCTGCTCGACCAGGACCAGGCGCTCACCTGCGCCGTGGCCGAATTCGGCGGCCTGCTCGGCGACCCCGAGGGGGCCACCACCGAGTTGGGCCACAACCAGACCCAGACCAGACCTGAACCGTGAACCGCCCCGCCCGTGACCAGACACCAGACCGGCTGGGCCCGGAGGTGATGGCAGTGGCAGCAACAACCAACACGACCACGACCGACAACACCGAGCAGGCAACCGAGCAGGCAACCGAGCAGGCAACCGGCTTGCGGCGTGGGATCGGCAGCATCGGCACCGCCGCGCGGGCCATCCTGGGGTTGGTGCTGCTGGCCAGCGTGGTCCAGGGCGAGCTTACAGCCCGCTTCGCCCCGGCCGCGTGGGCGCTTGGCCTGGTGGGCTTCCCGGCCGTGCTGCTCGCCTGGCAGTGGCGGCGAGCCCGCCGTTCAAGGCCGCGCCTGCAGGCAACCGGCCCGGCGGGCCACACCTTCAAACGTGGTGGCCTTCCTCGTGCTGTACCTCACCCCGTGGTACGCGCCGGCGCTGTGGTTTGCCAGCGACGCCGCGCTCGTCTTCTACGGCACCTCCATGGTGCTGGCGGCGCTGCGGGGCGACGCCGGCTGCGAGGTGCTGGCCGTCTCCAACTGGCTGCTTGGCCGTGACGACCAGATGGGCTGCGTGGTGTTCTCGCCCATCGACCACCTGGAGCGCAACCGACGCCGCTGAGACGAAGGAAAGCAAGGAGACCCACGATGACCACCGTCAACCTCGACGAGCTCAACCCGGGCGAGCTCACCGACCACCTGGTGGCCTGGTTCAAGCAGGTGCTCCCCTCGAGGAGCATCGGCGCCTGATGGTGCCCATGCTGCGGGAGCTGGCCACCGGCCAGCCGGTCGAGCCCGAGCGGCTGGCCGCCCTCGCCGGCGTGCCCGTCGACCACGTGCTCGCCCTGCTCCGGCAGGCGCCCAGCGAGTGGGACCCCAGCGGCGAGCGCCTGGTCGGTCTGGGGCTGACCAGCCAGCCGACCCCGCACCGCTTCCAGGTCAACGGCCACACCCTGTACACCTGGTGCGCGGTCGACGCCATGTTCTTTCCCGTGCTGATCGGCGCGCCCGCGCGCATCCAGTCGCCGTGCGCCGCCACCGGCGACCCGATCCAGATCGACCTGACCCCCGCCGGCGTGGCACGCGTCGAGCCGCCCAGCGCGGTCGTGTCGATCCTGACGCCGTCCATCGACGTCTCCGAGGTCCGCCAGGCGGTCTGCACCGAGCAGCACTTCTTCCGCTCCGCCGAGGCCGCCGCGCAGTGGCACGCCCAGCATCCCGAAGGGCTGCTGCTGCCCGTGGCCGAGATGTTCGAGCTATACCGTCGCGCAGTCGTGCAGGTGTGGCCCGAGGTGCTGCCGGGCTGAGACCACGGCCGCCGGTAAGGGCTCGCCAGCCAACAACTTGGTCGTTCCAGCGCCAGCATGCCGAGGTGAGCGCACTCGACCTGGCCAGGTTATTCGGCGGCGAGCCCTAAGTGTCGTGCCGGTAGGTATCGTGTTCAGGTGTTGGTCGATGCAGATGTCGGCCCGGGTGGTCAGGATCTGGGTCGGCAGCTCGGGGCGGCGCACACTGGTGAGATCCATCGAGCGCGAGGAGACCAGCGATGTTGACCCTGGGCACCGACGAGCCCGTCGCCGTTGCCGTGGTCGAAGCGATCCACGCCGGCGATCTCGAATCCCTGCAGCGGCTGCTCGACGAGCATCCCGGTCTGGCCGCGGCAAGGCTCGGCGACGACGTCGACGGCCACGGGGACGGGGACGGGGACGGTGGGATGTCGCGCACGCTGCTGCATGTCGCCACCGACTGGCCCGGTCACTTCCCGAACGGAGCGACGATCGTGGCCGCCCTGATCGAAGCCGGCGCCGATCCCAACGCCAGGTTTGTCGGGCCGCACGCGGAGACGCCGCTGCACTGGGCGGCCAGCAGCGACGATGTCGAGGTGCTCGACGCGCTGCTCGACGGCGGCGCCGACATCGAAGCCCCTGGCGCGGTGCTCGGCGGTGGTGCACCGATCGCCGACGCGACCGGGTTCGGGCAGTGGCAGGCAGCCAGACGCCTGGTCGAGCGGGGCGCGCGGACCACGCTCCCAGAGGCGGCGACGTTGGGCTTGATGTCCCGCGTCGAGGCGTCCTTTGCCGGCGCGACGCCGCCAACCCCCGACGAGGTGACCAGGAGCTTCTGGGGTGCCTGCCACGGCGGGCAACGGCAGGCGGCGGAGTATCTCCTTGCCTGCGGCGCCGACCTGGACTGGGTCGGCTACGACGGGCTGACGCCGCTTGACGCCGCCGTCCGTCACAGTCACGGGGCTGGAGGTCTTGTCGAGTGGCTTCGTGGTCGAGGCGCCAGGTCGGCCGGCGAGGTCAGCTCCAAGCGCCGTTGAGGACACCGTTGACGCGGAAGCGGGCCTGCTCGCTGCGTGGCGAGCGCGTTGACCAGCGGGATTCCGGAGATGCCCAGCGCCTCCTGCGGTAGGCGACCAGATTCCACGTCGCCCCGGGCGAGCCGTCGATCGCCTGCGTGAGATCGTCCACATCGATCTGGTGGTCGGACCGGGCTACCGGAGCTGCGCAGCGGGCCGGGCTGGCTGGTCCGGGCCAGGTGGCGTCGGGCCCGAACAGCAGGTAGGTACCCCAGCCGCAGCCTTGGTCGCCACCGACGTTGGCGGGCAACCAGCCGCCAGCCACGTCGTTGCCGTCCCACAGGTGCGCCACCCGCGGGTCGACCAGCCCGGCGGCGTCCCAGCGGTTGCGGGCGTCGCCGAGCAGCTTGTTGGCCCAGACGGCATCCACCAGGGCAGCCCGTAGCCGGCGTTGAACCGGGCCTGGAGGTCGGCGACCCCGTGCAGGTGGTCATGGTGACGCCGGGTGGCGCCGAGCGGGGCGCGAAGAAGTGCAGCCAGCCGGCCAGCAGCGCAACCACCAGCACGTGCTCGGGGCTGACCGCGCCGTGGCCGAGTGTGGTGCGACACAGCGCGTCCAGGTCGATCCCGAGCGTGCCCAGCAGCTCGGCGTCGCTGGGCCGCGGGCCGGGCACCACCCCGCGCTCGGCCAGTCGGCGCAGCGCGGCGCGGCCCGCCGCCAGGTCCACGCCATGGGCCCGCAAGACCCGCGCAGCGGCGCTGCTGCGGTCGCGGAGGATGCCGAGCAGGACGTGCTCGGGGCCGAGATAGCGGTGCCCGAGCAGGGCGGCCTCCTCCCAGGCCAGGTCCAGGACCCGCCGGACGTGCTCGCTGCGCTGGACCACCGGCCTACCTCCCCAGCCGGAAGCGGCCGGCGGCGTACTTCTTGTGCACCGCCTGCTTGGTGACCCCCAGCCTGGCCGCGATCTGCTGCCACGACCAGCCCTTGGCGCGGGCGTGCTCGACCTGCAAGGCCTCCAGCACCTCCACCAGGCCGCGTAGCGCGGCGACCGCGGCCAGGCCCACCTCCGGGTCCTGGCTGCTGGTCGCCGCCGCCACCGTGGTCACCTCACTGAACGCCGCCTCACCCATGCCGTCAATCTACATTGACCCCCCTAACGTCGTCAACTGTGGTTGACCCATGGGCGGCCGGCGGTACGGGCTCGAGGATGGCATCACGACTGGATGCCGGTGAGGTGCAGGGCCTCCTGCCGATCGCGGCAGTCGCGCAGGGCGACGATCCGCCCGTCGCGCACCGTGAACACGCTGTAGGCGCAGTCGTCCCCGCGCCTGCCGTAGTAGGCGTCGACCCCTGGAGTCCGCACGCCGACCATGACGAGCCCGCCGTGTGCCGCGACCTCGCCGAGCTCAGCCCGCAAGCCATGCTCAGCCCAGACCCGCAGCACGTTCTCCAGCTCGTGGCGGCCGTGGCAGACCTGCGGGGTGGGGCGCTCGAGGCTGGGATCCAGGTAGGTCCACTCCAGGTCCGGGTCGACGAACTGCAGCATCGTCGCCAGATCGCCGTTGGCGTACGCCTCGTACGCGCTTCGAATCAGGTTCGCGTTCTCGTTCGACATGACCTGTTCTCTTCCTCCTGCGTCATCGAGTCATCGATCGATCGACGGTGACGTGGGGGCCGAAGCCCCTTGGGAGGCGGAGCGCGAGCCGGCGCCGAGCCTCGGTCGGGTCGACGACGGCGGGCAAAAGCAACGGGCGGGTGTCCAGTGAGTCCACCCGTCCGGTCCCCTGGCGGGGGTGCGCCAAGGGGTCAGAGTCAGCCGAACGGTCTCATCTCACCAACCAGTATCGACCGCTTCGCGCTGCAGGGCAACGCGATCCTGGGCGCAGATATCTGTTCTCGTGGCGACCAGACCCATCACGCGAGTCATCGCCATATCAAGCCCCAGGCCACCTCCACCAACAGGAGCGGTTTCGGCCGGGGCCGCTCACCACGACGGGCGCAGCCCCGGCTACAGCAGCGTCCCGACCTCGTCCACGCGCAACACACCCGCCGTGGGCATCGGCAACAGGCGCAGGTCGTCGGGCGGATGGAAATCGTAGTCCCGGATCACGCCCACACCGGCCTCCCTGATCGCGGCCAGCTGGCCAGCCGGCTACGCGCCGACATCGGGTGGGGCGCCGGCGTCGGGTGGGGCGCCGGCGTCGACCATCGACGCCGCGGAGCGGCGCACCTTGGCGGGGCTGGTCGGTTTCTTGCCCACCGTGTCAGGGCGCAACGCCCGGTAGATGGTGGGCCGGGTGGTCTTGAACGCAGCGGCGATCTGGGCGACGGTGTACTGCCTGGAGCCGTACATGGCCTGGGCTTGGCGGACCGCCGCAGGGGTCAGCGTCGGTTTGCGACCGCCCTTGCGGCCCCGCGCCCGGGTGGCGTCCAGACCATCCACGGTGCGTTCGATGATCTGGGCGTGCTCGTTTATGTGGACAGGCCGGGCTTGGCAAGCGGTCATGGCTCCAGCCACTGGATCCACGTGCCGTGAGGGTCGGTGAATGCCAATGGCGTCCGTCCGTCGCGGGCAAGGATGAACGGTGCCGTGCCCGGCGGCGGGGCCGGCTGGTCGGTCAGCTCTGCGAGGACGCTGGTGCCTTCGTTGGACAGCCAGAGGGCGTCCAGACCGCCGACGGCAGCCGCGAAGTCTTGGCGGCGGGGCGGGCTGAGGTAGGCCAGCACGGCGGAGTGGAACACGACCAGTGTCGCCTCGGCGGGTGCCTGGGCGGCGAGGACGGCGAGGTCGTCGACGAGGTCGCCTCGGACCAGGCGGGGCGGGTCGCGGCGCGCCACTGTGATGGCCGCGGCCAGCCGCTGCTCACGGTCTTGCTCACCCGGCCAGATCAGGCAGGCCAGCCATGCGACGTCATCGTCGTCGGTGACGTCGAGAGGGTTCAGGTCGATCCCGGCTCGCCAGACGATCTCGGGGAGGCGGTCGGGCACCGGCACGGGTCCCTGTGGCTGGCATTTCAAGACCGGTCCGGCCGGGTCGGGAGCGGTGATCGCGCGCCCGGCGTAGTCGTAGCTGTACCGGTCCGGCAAGAGGGTGAGGCCGGCGCTGGCTCCGACCTCCAGGAGCGCGAGCGGTTGTGGGAGTGCAGCCAGCGTTGGTAGCAGCGTCGCGCACCGCGCCGGCTCGTTGGTCTGGGTGCGGCGAGCGAGGATCACGTGTTCGAGCTCGCCGGCGCGGTCCAGGACGACCGCCCGGAAGCCGGTGTAGGTCGTCGGGGTGCCGGCGAGCCATCGGGCCGCGGCGAACAGCAGGTTCGGCTGCCGCTTGTGCGCAGGCAGCTGCGCCAGGAAGGCCAGAACCTCGGAGTCCGACGCGACAGCCGTCGCCCAGGTCTCGTAGAGGCGCGAGCGTCCGCGGGCCTCGAGCTTGGCGAAGCGCTGGTAGGTCCTGGCGGTGTCCGCCACGGCGTCGTGACCGGTCATGGGGTTGTCCCTGGCGATGGGTCCGACACGGCACCGGCGCATCCGGATGCGGGCGAAGCCTCGCCGTCGAGGTCGCCGAGCAGCTGTTGGATCCGGCGGTGGGTGGCTTGGTGGCGTTCAACCTCCCGTGCCCAACCGCGAGTCGTCGCGTCGTCGATGAGCTGCTGCTCGACGGCGAGGCGGGCACGGAGCCGGGGTGCGTCGTCGCTGCTGGTGACGAACTTCGAGCAGGTCAGTACGAGGTCGCATTCGCACGGACCCTCCTGGGGCAGGCGCAGGCAGTGCCCGAGTTCGAGCTCGGTCTTGAGGAAGTTGGTCTGCAGCCAGTGCACCGCGTCGGGGTCGAGGCGGTGCTCGCGCAGCACCTGCGCGGCGGGGCCGGCCAGGGTGACACCGGGCCCGAGGTGCTGGTCCAGGGCGTCCTGGTATTGCTGCTTGACGGTCGGGTCGGACAGGCTGGCATAGATCAGCGACATCGCCGGGGAGCGATGGCCGAGCACGGCCATGATCGTCTGGAGGCGGGCGCCGCCTTCGGCGAGTTGGGTGCCGATGGTGTGCCGGAACCGATGGGCGCTGATCGTCGGCCGGCCCCGCGCGTCGGTCAGGCCGGCGGCTGTGCACGCCGCTTTCAGCGGCAGGTCGAACAAGAACGCGGTGGACAGCAGCTTGCCGCGGACCAGGAAGATGTGTTGCACGGGCCGCCCGGCGCTGGCGTCGGACCGGTGGCGCGCCGCTTGCTGGCGGGCCAGGTCGATCAGCGGGTGCAGCGCTTCGGCGGCCTGCGGGTGCAGCGGGATGCTGCGCTCGGTGTGTCCCTTGCCGACCGGGATCCGCAGCCGCGGGTGGCCGTCGGGGTAGGTGTCGAGGCAGTCGATGGCCAGGCGGCGGATCTCGCCGCGGCGGGCCCCGCTCCAACGGGCGACGATCAAGGCCGCGCGCTGGTGGGGATCGGGCAGCTGACCGACGGCGGCCATCAGCGCGGCCAGGTCGTGCTCGGGGATGAACCGGGGCAGCGTCTTGGCGATCTTGGGGATGTCGCCGCGGGTGAACAAGACCCGGCCGGGCACGTCATCCCACTGCCAAGCGGCGGTCTCGTTCACGAACCGCGCCAGCAGGGTCACGACCGACCTGCGGGTGCTCACCGTGAGCGGCGCGCCGGTGTGCTGGCTGGTCGCGCCCCGAGCCACCGCAGGAGCTGGTCAGGGCGTTGAGGTCCGGGTCGCCGCGGTGCAACAGCATCCGCCCCAGCGGCCACAACAGCTGATGTCTCGCCCCGGTCGGGGAGTAGCCGAGCTGGGTCAGCGGGGTCACGTGCCGGTGGAGCAGGTCGACGTCCACGCCCAGGCCGCCGTGGTGGACGGAGTCGGTGAACGGGCTGGCGAAGGTCCGGCCGAGCAACAGCTCGTAGTCCAGGCCGATCCCATGCACCAGCGACAGGTACGACAGGTACGACAGGTACGACAGGTACGACAGGTACGACAGGTACGACAGGTACGACAGGTACGACAGGTACGACAGGTACGGCATCACCATGCTGGCGCCCCCGTGCGGGTGCTGCCCGCGGACGCAGCCCTCCCGGTCGAGCAGCCGTTGCCGCAGCGGCGCGGTGAACCAGTCCTCCAACCGTGGCCACCGCTCGACGAGCTCGTCGAACACCCGCAGCCGTCCCGGACGGACGCCGCTGCTCGGGACGTGTCGCCAGATCCACGTCCGGTACGTCGCCCGGTCGGCGTGCTCCCGCCCAACCTCAGCGGGCCGGACGAGGGCCAGCTGCGCGGCCGCGGTCACGGCCGGCCGTTCAGCGCGGCGTCGTAGTCGGCGACGACCTGCTCGTCGGAGACACGGGTGTAGATCCGTATCGACTCCGGTGACGCGTGTCCGAGCCGGCGCTGCAACGCCAGCTCCCGCATGCCGCCCTCCCACATCGCCGTCGCATGGGTATGCCGCAGCGCGTGCGGGGTCTTGTCCGGTGTGCGGATCCCGAGCCGGTCCAACCGCCGGGCGAAACCGCGGACGACGGCCTGACAGCTCAACGGCTCACCCCGGCGCGGGCTTGAGCCGCCGACCAGGAACACGAACGGGCTGTCCGCCTCCGTAGGGCGTTCATGCAGGACATAGCGGCTGACCGCATCCAGGGTCCGCGGCTCGTGCAGATCCACCACCCGCTCCCGGCGGGCCTTGGCTCGAGCACCCCGCGGATGGTCATCACGTTTGCGGACCGTGACCCGGCGCCGGCCGTAGGCCACGTCCTCCAGCTGCAGGCAGAGAACCTCACCCGGACGCAGCCCACCGTCGAGCATCAACAAGAAGATGGCGAGATCGCGGACCGTGGTCATGCTGGCCAGCAGGGCGTCTACCTCCTCGGCGGTCATCGGCCGGGGCAACCGGATCGGCAGCCGCACGCGAACCGTGCGGCGCACCGGCTGTTGGCGGCTTGCAGCACCCACGAACGGCTGATGCCGATCCGGGACCCGGCCCAAAGCCTGATCAACCCGCCGCTGCATCGGGTTGTCGGCGCCCGCGTACTGCTCGGCGGCGATGGCCCACTCGAAAAAGCTCGAGGTCGCGGCCAGCACCCGCGCCACCGTCGCCGCCGACAGCAACCGGCCCTCCCCGGTGGCGACCGTCAGGCCCAGCCGCTGTGCCGGGCGCCGGCTCGGTACCCGACGCAGGTACGCCAGGAACTCCAGGGCGGTCGACGGTCTGAACTCGCTCCACGTCATGCCGCGCTGGTCCAGGAAGGACACCAGGTGCCGCAGGTCGTAGGCATAAGCGCACAGCGTGTTCGGGCTGTATCCGGAATCCGCGAGGTGCGACAAGAACCGCGTCACCAAGCCGACTTCGTCGCCCGCATCGTCAAACAGGATAACTCGACGGACAATGCCGCCGTCGCACTCCTTGACCACCCGCACACCGGCCTCCCTCTGCCGGTGCTCACTGCATCAGGCAGCAGCCCCCACACATCGGGGAGGGCAGCATCACGGCATGCCGAGACAACACAGAACTCGGCGATCGCCGCCAGGATGTGGAAGAACAGCCGGCCCACTGCGGTGGTGGTGTCGATGCCCTGCTGCAGGACTCGCAGCCCGACCTGGCGCTCCTGCAATTCCACCGGTCGCTTGCGGTTGGGCCGGTTGGTGCCGGTCAAGCCGTGGCCGACGTACGCCCGGTCCGCTGGCACGCCGAGCGCGGCGACCGCGTCGCGCTGAGCGGTGAGATCCTGGGCGTCGGTGGAGTCCCGGGCGTAGCCGATCTTGAATCCGGTCACCGGGCCAGTGTGCCGCTTTATCCCCCGTCACCGGAACTCTTCACCGAACCAGTCTTACGGGACTCCTCCTCCTGCGCCTCCTCCGGCGCGGCGAGAACCGAGGAGGAGTGCCGGTAGGGGATCCCCTAACGGACGCGCATCAACCGCTCCCGCTTTCCAGATGCCGCGGTTGGCCGCGGCCAGCCGGAGGTTCCATCTCATGGGAGCAGTCCCTTCAACCGAGCGGCGGCGCGTTGCTGCCCGTTGACCCAGGCGTCCTCGATGTGGGTGCCGGGGACGTGGACGTAGGTCATGGTGGTGGCGATCCAGGCGTGGCCGGAGCGTGGCCTGGATCGCGATGAGGTCCATGCCGCCCAGGTAGAGCGCCGGGCAGGACCCCCCGAGGGTCTCGCCTTCCTAGCCCCTTAGCGCTACGCTCAGCTGCATGAGCGAACATGGCGCGACACTGCACCTCATGGCTGCCATCAGCCAGGAGGGGGATTGGTACGTCGCCCGCTGCCTTGAGGTCGAGGTAGCCAGCCAGGGGGAGACGATCGAGGACGCGCTCGCCAATCTGCGAGAGGCGCTGGAACTGTACTTCGAGGATGAGCCGATCCCGGAGCCGTCGCCGTCGTTCGTCGCCCCGGTCGAGGTGCGAGTCCCGGCGTGACGGGCGCCCTGCCAGCCGTGTCAGGCGCTGCGGCGGTCCGGGCCCTGGAGCGGGCCGGCTTCAGCAGCGCGGCAGCGCGGCAGTCATGTGAAGCTGCGGCACCCCACGACCCGTCGGACAGCCATCGTCCCGCTCAGCCGCGAGCTCGCGACCGGCACGCTCGCATCGGTCCTTCGGCAGGCGGGCATGACGGCTGAGGACTTCCGTCAGCTTCTCTAGAGCCGGTCCCCCAGGGAGAGGCGCCGTGCCGCCTCGGCCGCGCGGTCGCCCGCCTGCGCCTTCCCGTACCGGTCCAACATGGCCCGGCTGCGCCACCCGCCGAGGACCATGAGGTCACCCTCGTTTCCGCCGGCCGAGCGGAACTGGCTCGCCCAGGTGTGGCGGAACACATGCGCGTGGAGGCCCTTCAGGCCGGCCAGCTCGCCGCGGCGCTCGAGCATCTTCTCCACGCCCGAGTCCGACAGCAGCGGCCGGCCCCGCCCGCCGAGCCACAGCGCAGACGAGTCGGCGTCGGGGTGGCGGCGGCGCTCCCGGAGGTAGCGGTCGAGCGCGCGGGCGGTCTTGACGCCGACGGGGACGGCGCGGTGCCGCGGCCCCGAGCGCCGGGAGCCCTTCCCGGCGACGTAGACGATGCGGTCGGCGAGGTCGACGTCGGCGACCTGGAGGCCGGCCAGCTCCGAGCGACGGAGCCCGCCGTCGACGAAGAGCAGGATGATGGCGGTGTCCCGCCGGGAGACGAAGTCCTGCCCGGCGCAGGTCGCGAGCAGCCGGCGGAGGTCCTCGACGGAGAGGACCGGGGTCTCGGGGTCGCCCGCCGCGGGGGTGCGGATCCCTTGGGTGGCGTCCCGGGCCGCCTCGCCCTCCTCGACCAGGAAGCGGCAGAAGTGCCGGACCCCACTGAACTCGGCGCGGGCGGTGGAGCTGGACGCGCTCTCGCGCCGGTGGACGAGCCAGCCGCGGATGTGGTCGCGGCCGAGGTCGGCGGGCCCGATGTCGCCCTGGCCCGTCTCGTCGAGCCAGGCGGCCAGGCTCGCGACCGCCTGCCGGTAGCTTCGGACGGTCGAGTCGCTGTACCCGTCGGCGCGCAGGGCGAGTTCCCAGCTCGTGCCGAGGAGCGCGAACTCGGCGTGCGTCATGGCTGGTTGGCCACCTTGAGCAGGTAGTCGCCGTGGCACCGCCCGCCGGCCGGGCACCAGCACGCCAGGTCCCGGCCGGCCAGGTGCAGGCGCACGGCGGCCATCTGCTCAGGGTCGGCGTCGAGGTCCCGGCGGTGCAGGGCGAGCGCCTGCTCGAGGTCGTGGGTGACGCCGGGGCACGCGCGGCAGGGCTTCCCGACCCGGTGCGGGTTGCCCCAGGGGCCGAGCTGGCGGGTGATGCCAACCGCACCCGGCGGGACGATCGGGTGGAACAGGTTGCCGCCGAGGCGGACACGGTGAGGGCGGGTCATGCCTTGATTATGCCGACTTCAAGCGCTACGCTTCAAGTCGCCTTGACCACCACCTCAGGGTTCTCGCTGCTCAGGAGGGATGCAATGTCGCGAGCGCCCCGCACCGCGTAGTCCTGATAGCAGTTGTTCATCACCACGTGGACCTCGCGGGCCTCGTCGGCCAGGTGCCCGATGCGCGGCACCCACGCCAGGAGGGAGCCAGCCACCGGCTCCCTCCTGGCTCATCCAAGTAGGCAGGACGTTACCGCATCACCAACCCACCCGAGGCGAACCACGCCACACGTCGGCCGCTCCGCCACGGGTGGCCGTCGTGGGGCTACCGGCTGATCGCGTTGGTCGCCCTGGCAGGCTACCCGGTCGCGGTGCGGCACGCCGCGGTGCTGGCCGGCTGCTTTCGGCCGGGCTGCTGGCGTGGGCGGCCGAGCATGCCGAGGCGGCCTGGCGGACCCGACCCGGCACCAGCCCCCGCCCCCTCGGCAGGCCGGCTCGTTCGCCCGGCCTGGTCGTGTGGGTCTGCGTGCTGGTCGGCCAGGCCGGGCGCCGCTGTGGGCTGTTCGGCTGCCTGAAGGCGGCCACCTGGATCCTCAGCGACCCCCAAGGCGCGGAGCTGCCCGCCTGCGAGGTCGAGCTGCTGGACGTCTTCATCGAGGCCGGCTTGCCCGCACGCGCATCGCCTCGTGTACAGCCTCGATGACATCTTTCGATAGCAAGAGGCTCCAGACCACGGCGTGGGGATAGCACTGTCCGGGGGCATCTAAGGTCGTGCCTCTCCGCGCGACTGACCACGCCATCGGCTTTGCGTGACCACTCCACTCAGCTGTCAGGGACTTCGATCTTGTCGTCGAGCTGGTGGGCTGGTTGGAGGTACTGGCCAGCGAGCCGGGCGAGGTGGAGTACATGCGGCAACACGGTTGCGTCGTCATGGTGCGCTGCGAGGTAGCGCGTTTGGTGAGCTGCGGCCACCCATGGGGCAGGTGCGTCACCGTCCTGGAGCGCTGCGGCGGTGAACTCGACAAGCTGGGGATTCCATACGTCGCTGCTGATGTCAACGACGAGCCGGGGCGAGTTCTCCTTCTTCTTCGGGCGATTGAGGGTGTCCGTGATGCTCTTGTCATGTGGGAACCCGGTGCAGCCAGCGGCCAAGGCAGATGAGCGCGCCGGCGGCCCGGTAGACGTCCCGGACGCGGTACAGCAGCCCGCGCCAGCGGCGCAGCGCCCAGGCGTTGGCCAGATGGGCGATCGCCTGCTCCACCAGCGCGCGCAGCCCTGCCTGCAAGCGGTTGAACGCCCGCTGGGCGTCAGTGAGGGTGTCCGTGATGCTTCTTCATGTGGGGATCCGGTGCAGCCACCGGCCCAGGCAGATGAGCGCGGCGGCGGCCCGGTAGACGTCCCGGGCCCGGTACAGCAGCCCCCGCCAGCGGCG
>Ga0184627_10000284_pt1 | contig 20752 bp, 20 predicted proteins | sample PLM3_127_b1_FD_133150 | JGI IMG/M metagenome (GOLD analysis project Ga0184627, IMG submission 133150) | Groundwater sediment microbial communities from an aquifer in East River, Colorado, USA - PLM3_127_b1 | ecosystem: Environmental > Terrestrial > Soil > Riparian zone | place: USA: East River...
ACCGCGTCGCCCTTGTACCGGGCGCGGTCGTTCAGCGCGTACTGCCGGCTGCCCCAGATCATGACCTTCGGCGCGTCCTTGTGGGTGATGACGGCGCGGACACCCTGGAGCGCCTCTGCCTTACTGGTGTCGATGCCGACGATCCGCGCGTGCGCGTGCGGGCTGCGCAGCACGCGCGCGACGAGCATGCCGGGAATGTCGATGTCGCCCGTGTATTTGGCGCGCCCGGTCACACGCTCGATGGCGTCGATATTCGGGCCACGCTTCCCGACGACGTTCAGCGGACCACCGGAGGCGGACGAATTCTGTTGAGCCATGGTGTTCCCCTACGCGCGCATCAGGCGGGACGCCGCCATGACGGACTCGAGAATTTTCTTGTAGGCGGAACAGCGGCACAGGTTGCCGCTCATCGCCATCCGCGCCTGGTCTTCGGTCGGATTCGGCATGCGATCCAGGAGCGCCTTGGTGGTCATGATCTGGCCGGAGGTGCAGAAGCCGCACTGGAAGCCGCTCTGCTCGACGAACGCCCGCTGGATCGGATGCAGCGCATCGTCTTTGGCGAGCCCTTCAATCGTCAGCACGTCACCGCCGGTCGCCTCGAGCGCCAGCGTGGTGCACGAATACACGTTGCGGCCGTTGAGGATGACGGTGCAGGCGCCGCATTGGGCACGATCGCAACCCATCTTCGTGCCGGTCAGCTTGAGGTCCTCGCGCAGAAACTGCAGCAGCGTCGTGCGATTCGGGATGTCTGCCCGGTAGGGCCTGCCGTTGACCTTCATTTCCACGGTGGAATGTCGCGGATCCGGCTCGGTCGCCTCGGGAAGCTGCGCCCCGGCCACACCCGGAATCAAGGACGCTGAGAGCGCGCCCGTTGCGGCGGCTCCGCCCTTCAGAAATGCGCGTCGGGAAACAGAGGCCGTATCTGTGTTGTCCCGGTCTTCATCCGCCACGAGGCACCCCCAACGGTGTTGTCGACGAAGTTAGTCAAGTGAGCCTGAACTCACTGAAAAGGAACGACTTACTATACAAGCCCGATCAGCCCCCGTCAACGCCGTTATTGGATCCCGTTTACGTAGCTAAGCACTGCGCGCGCAACGGTTTCGAGGCTTTCAGGCGTCCCGCGCGCGAGCAGCTCGCCGTACTCGTCCTCGATCGTCACAATTCGCTCCGGAGGGCGCTCGCCGTAGAGCTCATTCCTGTGCGCGGCGAAGGACCCGCCACCCCGCTGACGGCTTTCCAGGAACACGACGTCCACGCCAACTCTGGGCACGACCGGCGAGCTGATCATCGCCCTCATGAGCTCGACGAGCACGGCGACGCCCGCCGCGGACTCGTCATAGTGCGTCGTGAGCGCGACACGGCGCGGCTCGTCGACGAACAGGCGGCCGATGACATTGGCTTCCTGTAACCGTGTTTCCCGCGCGAGTACTTCCATCTCGGCGGCGAGAAAGTCGCGGACCTTCCGATGCCCTGGCGCCGATTCGTCGCGCGGGCCGTAGCGCAACTGCTGATCCATCACCGCGCGGATCTCCTCGCCGTTCACGCCATCGGGGCTGTTCAGCGATCGCTGCAGCACACGCGCGGTGAGGTATTCGACCGGAGAGAAGTTGTCCGTCAGAACCGGGTATGACGACAGCTCGAACCGCCGGCCGACATCGAGCACCCTGTACCGCAGGAGCCGGATCAGCTGGTCCGGATGGGTCGTCACGGGGGGCGCGGTGACGTCGACTCTCTGCTCGCTGTTGTAGCCGACCAACGTAATGTTCTGGACGAGGTTCACCTTGTCCACCGCGTCGACGGCGAAAAAGTAGCTGTTGGGAAAGACCGTCTGAAAGGTCCTGATCTCCGCCATGATGAGCGAGGGCTGCCGCCGCGAGAGGTCGCCGATCATGTTCGCAATGAAGACCCCGCCGGGAGTGAGCTTCGTCTTCGCGAGGGCGAAGAACTCCCGCGTCGTGAACTGGGGCGGCACCGCGAAATACGAATAGTAGACGTCACCGAAGATCAGATCGTACGTCCGCGCCGAATCGTGCAGGAAGCGCCGGCCGTCCTGGACGTAGTTGTGGAGCCGCGGGGAATCCGCGGCGCGAAAGTACCGCTTCGCGAGATCGAAGAACGAGGGCTCGATCTCGGCGACATCCACCTGCGCCTCGGGCAGCTCGGCGAGCAGCGCCTTCGGAATCGAGTACGCCCCGCCGCCAAGCACGAGCGCGTTCTGCACGCGCGGCGTGAAGATCTTGTACAGCGAGTAGTACTTGGTGTAATCGTAGACGAGCTCGCTCGGGTCGTCCGAATCGAGAAACATCGCGCCCGACTCGCTGCGGTCCAGCAGCAGGAAACGCGACGGCCTGCCCAGGTACTCGCCCTCGTAGATCGTGATCTTCTGGTAGACGCCGTCCCGGCCGTACACCACGCGGCCCATGGCGGGAGGCTCTGCCCACCAGGCCGCGGCGGACAGCACGATGAAGGCGGCCACCGATGAGTACAGCCGCGCGCGCTTGCCGCGGAGCACGACAAGCGGCACGAAGCCGAGCACAAAAAGGACGATGCCGGTGGCGATCAGGATCCGATCGATGCCGAGCGTCGGAATGAGGACGAACCCTGCGAGCAGGCTGCCCGTGATGCTGCCGAGCGTTGACCAGAAAAAAATCGTCCCCGCGACGCGGCCCACGCCCTCGCCTGGCGTGTACACGCTCTGCAACTTCACGGCGTAGGGAGAGAGCGTCCCCAGCACGAGCGCGGGCACGAGGAACAGCAGCGCGGCAGAGACGAGCGGACCCACCGCGAGCGACAGCGCTGAGCTGAGCGGCGGCAGCACGAACGCGCCGAGCGTGTGGAACAGGAGCAGCAGGAGGCCGCTCACGAGGATGATGCCGAAGAACCATTCGAGGGACGGACGGCGATCCGCCAGCGCGCCGCCTGCCCGGTAGCCCACGCTGAGGGCGAGCAGGATAACGCTGATGACGCTCGAGACCGTGAAGATGGTGTTGCCGTAGTACGGAGAGAGGACGCGGACGGCGAGTATTTCGACGACGAGGACGCTGGCCCCCGTGATGAAGACGGCGGCCGGGAGGAGGCCGCGCGGGAGCGACCTCACCGGGCGGCCGCGGGCGGAGCCGGCCGGGCGAACCTCGCCTCGTCGACCGGAGCGTTCGGTTGGACGTCGGTCAGCTCGACGACGACCTGCCCGGACTGCCAGAGCACGGTCCACTTGAACGGCATCTTGATGCCGGCGACGTCTCGATAATCCGCGTAGTCAATCTGCCAGGTATTGCGGCCGATCGGCGTTTCCGTATATCGGATCTGCCGCACGAGCAGGCCTGATTCGTCATCGAAATACAACTTGACCGGGAACCCGCCGGGCATGTTCCCCTGGATGACCAGGACGTCGAGATCGCCCATCGCGGCCGGGATGGCGCCGCGCCAATCGGTGAGGGCTTGTTTCACCTGGCCCGGAAAAGACAGCAGTGCGTCCAGCCTGGCGCCCTCCAGCTCGGCGCCGGTCAGCGCGCGCATCGGCAGCGGACTGTAGGCGCCCGGCACCGCGCTCCAGCCGGTGCGTCCGTCGTAGGTCGTGGCGCTGGCGCCGCTGAAGGTATCCATGATCTCGGTGCGCTGAGCCGGAGCTCTGGCAAAGATCTGCACCGGACGCTTCTCCGCCTCTCCGTAGGCCAGGTGCGTGCCGCGAGCGACCACGCTGGTGATCGCGGCCAGCCGCTGCGCGCCACCGAGCGCCTGGATGTACCTGTCGAGCACCTGATCCACGGACGGCGCGCCGGGAGCCTGTCTGAGGATCGTGTCCGGCTCGTCGGTGGTCGGCGCGCCATAGTACACGGACATGTTCGACGTGACCTTCGGACGATTGGCGCCGTTATGGCAGGAGACGCAGGTCACCACACGGCGTCCCCCGAAGTAGGTGCGGTTGATCGCGTTCATCATCACGATCATCCGGCGCGCCGTCTGCTTCTTGTCGTTGTCCTTCGCGTACTGCGCCCAGCCGCCGCCCCCTTCTCCAAGATGGCAATACGTGCAGTTGACCGCCAGGGCGTTGGAAATGTATCCCATCGATCCCATGAACTCGTCGGCGGGCACGCCCTTGAGCACCTGGATGTTCTGGAAGACCTCTTCGGCCATCGGCGGCTTCTGCACCGGTGCCGCCTGGCTGCCGGCCAGCGCTACGCTCAGAAGGAATATCACCGAGGTCATGCCGAAGGTGCCACGGATCATGGCTAAGACAACGGATGGGGTTGACGCATCCGTGCGAGAACCCGTCATGGAACGTTCGCGGCCCCCGGAGCGGCGGTTTTGCCGAAGATGTCGTGGTGCTCTTGCTGTTCCCGCATCGAGCACACCCAGGGATAACGCAAAAACCCCGTGTCTGATCGTCTAAAGGTTCGACGTCCGGACCAGGCCTTCGTGTACGCGCCCGGATCGTCAATGGTGATGTCGAGTTGCACGGTGGTGTTGTCGACCCGTTTGTAGCGCTCAATCAGGTGCAGCTGCTCGGTGTGGGGATGAGCTGGAGAATCGAGCCAGGTCCGGTCGGTCGTGCCGACGGTGTCCACGACCAGGGTGTCGCCATTTTCGTACCAGCCGATCGAGTGCCCCCAAAACTGGGGATCGGGGTCTTCAGGATGCTTGGCGTTCAACCAGACGATCCGAAACGTGGGACCGATCTCGTGCAGGATGTACACGGCCTCGGGGGTCTGCACGAACTTCACCTTGCTCGGGTAACTGTACGTTCTCGTCAACCCTAATGGTTCGCAGAAGTGCAGGTGAGGATCGGTGTGATTCTCGTACTGGGATAAAGGGCCCCCCGCGGGTCTTTCCTCCATAAGCTTCTTCAGCGCCGACGGCTGATACGGAACGTCAGGTTCCGTTCCTCTCAGCCTTCCGCCCGGGTCCGCGAGACTGAGACTCTGGGCAACCGGGTGCGCCCAATCCCCAGAGAGATCAGCCGGCTTGGAAGACCCCGCACCCGGCGGCGGCCCAATCGGCACAAAGCGCTGCGGGGCGGCGACCGATCCCGACGACGTCTGCGCCTGCGGCACGGCCGAGAACGCCACGAGTGCTGCCAGCGCAATCCCCGACGCTACGCGAGTCTTCATATCAAATCCCTTTTTCGCCCTTACCGCTCCGGCTGCCCCACGCCCCCGGCGGACAGTTCCTTGCCGTCAGCCAGCACGATCTTCTGCAAGTTGCCGACGGTCGCGCCGCTCCTGGCCCCGAATATATAGACCGTGACCGCATCACCTGCCATCAGCGACCTTCGGGTCCACCCCCGTTCCAGCATGACCGGGGCCGGCTCGGTCGAGGCGACCCAATGCTGAAGTTCGCCCTTCTCGTTCTTCGCGTCAAAATAGATCTGATTGTGAGGAGTGCCCCACTCGAATTTCGTGATGGTTCCCTTCAAGACAACGGCTTTCGTCGTGTCGAACAGGTTCCCGCCGTGGTGGGCAAGCACCACGGTGGACACGAGACACACACCGACGACCGCGATGAGCGTGAACAGTCTCCGAGTCATCTGCAATCCCTCCCATAGGACACCCGAACCCACTACCTCGTCGCCGCCGCGGTAGCCGGCTTCATCGTCTTCATCTTTTCCATGTACTCCGGATACATCGTCTCGGCGCCACCCCTGGCTGCCTCAGCCGGCAGGCCGTGGATTGTCGCGAATTCCGCAAGGAGCTTGTTCGTCCCTGGAAGGTGGTGCGGCACAGCACCCGGCGGCCGGGGGATTTCCACCACGACTTCGTTCGGCCCGCACGGATACGGGACGAAATTCAGGGTCGGATCCAGGACCCACGTCGAGCTCCGAATGAACGATTCCGTCAGATAGACCGGATCGTTGAGGATGGTGATGTTTGTCAGGTAATTCCCGCGGCGGATGAAATGCTCCGTCATCGTCACATCGTCGCTGGTGGTCACACCGTTCATCTGCAGGTGACCCGATTTGATGTGGGTGGTCGTCACCGTCAGCATGTTGCCTTCCCACCGGCCCGTCGAAAACCCCTGCCACGTATGAGCCGCGAACTCCGGGGGCGGGCGACGACCGTCAAGCCAAATCGTGCGTTCCGGCTCCATCCAGGTTCCGCGCTTCCGAATCGCAACGACCTGCGCCGTCTCTGGATCAATCACGGTCCAGATGCGCATTTGATTCATGGCGTAGCTGTGTTCCGCGTAGGTCACTGGGTGCGGAATACACTGATGCTCTGGCACTGTCAGCAGAGACGGATCCCAGCTGTCAGCTCTCAGACGCCCCCCGTCGGTCAGAGGCAGGCCGACGTACTCACCAATCACGACGCCCCCGCGACTGAACGTATCCTCGTGCGACACGCCTCTCCAGTCGCCGGCGAGATCAATCTGCGCAAATGCCAGCCCGGGACTCAGCAAGGACGCCAGAATCAAAAACAGAAGGGGCTTCAACACACACCTCTCACTTCAGAGGAGGGGCAATCTCGCACGGCGTCGGCCGCCATTTCAAGTTGTCCTGTTCCTTCTTGAAACTCGTTGTCAGGACAAATGGCTGGGTCAAGTATCGAGAATCGTCGATGATGGTCATGACCGTAAACCAGTCATCGCCGTTCGGCTCTGTATGGCGATCGAAGTACTCGGTCATGACCATGTTTTCGCTATACGGGACTCCATTCTTTCGGAGATAGCCAGCGCGCATGCCGGTCGTGACCACTTTCAGGGACCCTCCTCGCGCGGAGCCTCCCCTTCCTCGGCCATTGCCGCCCACGAATTCCCATTCGGCCACAGACCAACCTTGCCACGTTCGCTCACCGGAGGGCTTGCGCGACTTGTCAAAATGCAGAAGACGCGTCTGAGAGCCGGCGTCGTACTCGATCTTGAGCGTGTGTGGATCCGACCACGTCATCTGCAGGCGGCCGGGCATGCGCATGATGTTGCCCGCCCCAAATGGCCGGCACTGGTTCCCTTGTGCGACGTCTCGCGTCAGATCCCATGTGTCCGCCACTTTTCGGCCTTCAGGGGTGAGGGGAACGCGGGCATAGTCACCCTTGGGCGGCGTGACCATGCGCCATCGCCAGTCTTCAGTGACAATGGACACCCAGGATCCCGTGAGGTCTACAGGGGCGGCCGCCTGAGCAGTCGTGACCGGGTCAATTCGTTGCCCCCGCTGGGCAGCCACGTCGGCCGCTCCCACGATGGCGCACGTCGCTGCAAGTACGAAGGTCGTGCGGTTCACGATCCCGCCTTCACCGCCGTCGGCGAAAGTGTCCGATAGGCAGCCTCGACAAACATGTCCGGCGTCCAGGTTCCGCCAGACGCACGATAGCGGTCGTCGTAATCAAGCGTGGGTCTCGCCGCTTTCACCTGGTCGAGCGTCATGCCGCGTGCAATCATGCTCTGGATTCGATCGCGGACGATCGTGACCATGTCGCGAACATCAACCACATCGGCTTCATCGGACAGCCGCCCGTGACCGGGAATGACGTACGTTCCACCTTCCTGCTTTTCCTCCGGAATCGTGATGTGAATCACGTTGTTCAGGGCGTCGAGATAGCCCCCGAACGTGCCGCCCGCCGCAATGTCGATCACCGGATAACTGTGTGTCACGAAGATGTCCCCTGCCGCGACGATGTCCGACCGCCGGAAGAACACGAGCACATCGCCGTCAGTGTGCGCCGAGGGCTGGTGGATAAGCAGAATGGGCTCGCCGTTGAAGAACAACTCCTCTTCATCACCGAAGAATGTGGCCACCGGCCGGTTCTCATTCGCGGCTGACGCTCCCTCCCCGGTCTGCGTGGTCATCCGCTTGAGGACGTTTTCGTGCGCGACGATGTTGGCGACGTCATCCGCATCGGTAAAGAGCCTTCCCGCGCCAATCGCGACTTGCGGAATCGACCGGCCAGCCTTTGAGACGGTGCGATTTCCACCCGTGTGGTCGCTGTGGTAGTGGGTATTGACAATCCAGCGAATGGGCCTGTCGGTGAGTCTTCTGATGGCCGCGACGATCGCGTCGCTCTTGGGACCGGAACCCGAGTCAACCACCAACACACCATCCCGGCCTATTTGCAGGGTGACGTTGCCGCCTGCGCCGACCAGCATGTAGATGTTGCCCCGAACCGGAAGCACCTGCACGTCCACGTCATCGATGTTGCGCTGAGGCGTCGGTTGCCGCTGGGGAGTCTGCGGAGCGGCGGCCGGCCTGGCAACACCTGACAACGCCACCCAGGCCAGCGTCGCGACCACCGCCATCGCCTGCAACGCGTGCGTGAATCCCGTGTGGCTTCTTCTCATAGATTGGCTTCGATTGGCGCCGCCGCGTGTTCCATATCCCTTCAGAAATCCACTGTGACGCCAAACTTGATCATGCGTGGAGGCATCGTGCTCGTCACGTTTCGCCACGCAGGACCGTATCTGAGGTTCATCTGCAGAATCGAATTCGAATTGAGCGCGTTGTGGAGGTTGATGCTCGGTAGCACACGCCGGCTGCCAAAACGGAACGATCGGCCAAGTGACAAATTGAGCTGGTTCACCCGACCGTCCGCGTACACCGACCTTGGCGCAATCATTTCAATCGACGCCGTGGCGTTTGCGCCGCCAGCCAGCGGCCTGCCGAGCTCCGGCGTGACCTGGGCGTTGGTGGCGACGTAGGTGGCCGTCGTGGGGGCACCCACCACGTTCTGGTATACGGCCGTTGCGCGGAGATCCCAGGGCAGCGAGTACGCACCGTAGAGCTTGAACTGCGTTCCCGCGGACCAGGCAGGCGCGACGCGGCAAAACTGTTCCGGTGTGTTCGTCACTTCCGGAAGCTTGGCCACCACGGCGCATCGGTCGGTCACCGTTTGCGACGTGGCCAGGCCCCCCGAGAGAAAGCCCCCATTACCAAACCGCATATTGATGGTCAGATCAACGCCGTTGTAGACCTCGGTCTGCTGGCCGTAGTCCGCTGCCTGAGCGACGAGGTTGCTCACCCTGCCGAACAGTGCGGGCCTGATAGCCGCGATGCCGCAGATCCGCTGTCCGCCCCCGTCCGGCAGCCGTGAATCGGCGGGCGACGTGAGGCAAAACGCATCGTAATCGGCCGCCGCCACCAGCACGTTGTCCGTCACTGTGAAGTTGCCGTACCACGTTCGGTAGTAGCCGGCGTTCACTCCAAGCCCTGGCCGCAGCTCATGCTGAACAGAGATCGATCCCTGCCAGTTGTAGGGACGCACATGCCAGCCCCGAACGACGTCGTCCGCATAGCGCGTATTGGAGACGACCGTTCCAAAGGCGGAGTTCGACAGCGGTCCCAGCTCGGCCTCCTGCGGAATGTAATCAAGATTCGCATCCCGCCACGTCCGATCCGCCGTGAGCACGACTTGATTCGCGGGCACGCTACCGGAGATCACTCCACCAGTGCCGCCCGTCTGTTCGTAAGGGATGAAGCGCCCCAGGTTCGCCTTGATTGCCGTCCGGTCGCTGCCGAACAGGTTGTACGCGACGCCCAGCCGCAGATTGGCATCCCGCCAGCTCACGATGTCGTCGACGGCGGGGAACACGCGCTCGGGAACCCACCGGCCCGCCGGCGACTCGGTCGCAAACGCATCGGCGCTGAAGAGATCGAGCCGGAGCCCCAGATTGAACGTCACATCCCGAAGGGTCCACTGATCCTGCGCGTAGATCGCGCTCTGCGTAATTCCACTCTTCGACACGTTCGGATAGGCGTAGTACGTGACCGCTTGTGGCACCTGGCCGGCAAAGGTGTAGCTCTCGCTCAGGTTGTTCTGTGCAACCGTCTCTCGGGATGCGCGTAAGTACAGCCCTCCGACCTTGAAGGCATGCGAACCTGTGATGTACGACAACGAGGCCATCACATTCGATTGCCCGAACGGCTGGTGAAGGAGATTGTCGGACGCGTTGTACCGGAAGTTGGTCAGCCGATCGAGGATGGAGATGTCCTGAGGGGTGACCCGTGCATCCTCCGGATGCAGGTTGTCCCACGTGCCGGAACTGAAGAGCGCGCCTGCCTGCAGGATGAGGCGATTGTTCAGCGGGTTCGTCCAACTGACCTGGCCCAGTCGATACGGGTAGTACCGGTGGTGCTCGGCCGCTTCGGGCGAGCGCAAGCCTTGCGCCAACTGGTAGTAACACGTGCAGGTGTCGTCGTAGTGCCACGTCGCGCTGATCTTGTCCCGCTGCGATGCCTGCCACGTGACGCGAGCACCCATCGACTCGGTGTACACACCACTGATCCCGGGCCGGCTGAAATCCGGCTCATAGAACATCGAGCCCTGCAGCTTGTTGTAGTACGAACCCGGATATTCGCTGTAGGCGTTCCACTTCCGTGCGTCGACGAAAAACCACAGCTTGTCCCGCTTGAGTGGCCCGCCGACGCCGCCCGCCAGGTCGTAATTCTCCGTGAGCAGAGCGGTCGTACCTACACCGCGAGCGCGAAGCGCCTCGTCGACGTTATCCGACTGCAGGTTTCTATGACCAAAATCGGCGAGAAAGGTGCCGTGCACGGCGTTTCCGCCGTCCCGCATGATCACGTTGCTCTGGATGCCGCCCGTCTGGGCTTCGGCGGTCAGGCCGCCGCTCAACTGCAGCGTCACTTCCTGGACGGTGGCCGGGTTGATGCTGGATACGGCGCTGGCGCCGAATCCCCCAAACATGTGGCCGTCGTAGTTGCCTTCGCGGAACCTGACGCCGTCGTTTGGCCGGCCACCATGGATCCCCATCTGGTTCTCGGCTTCGGCTTTGGTACCGCCGACGTCCATGCTGGTGAGATTGTTCTGCACGGCTCCGGGCAGGATGGCCACGTACACGCCAGTGTTCTTCCCCAGGGGGAGCTCCCGTACGCTCTCCCCGGAGAGCACCTGCTGCTGGCTGGAGCTTCTGACATCGACGAGCGGCGCCTGGCCTGACACCGTCACGGTCTCCTCCACAGCGCCCACGCTGAGGTCCCCATTCACCGTGGCGACAAAACCGGTCGTGAGCTCGAGGCCTTCGTGCCGGGCCGTGCGGAAACCGGGCAGGGTGAACGTGATGCTGTACACGCCGGGCCGTAGACCGGTGATTCTGTAACGGCCCTCACTGTCGGTCACAGACGTGCGGACCTTCTCGATGAGCGCGAGGCTCGCGGCTTCCACCGTCACACCCGGCAACACGGCGCCGGACGCATCTCGTGCCACCCCTGCCAGGCTGCCGCTCCCGACGTCCTGTGCTCCAACCGGGACTGCGAGGAGGAGACTCACCACCGTCATGAGCCGCGCAAGTTGAACTCTCTGCATAATTCCTCCGACAGCACCGACAAGTCTGCCACACTGGCGTGGTACTTGCGAGGCGGCACGAGTTGATTCGTGTTCTGTAGAAAGCCGTGGTGTGGCGGGTAGAAAAGACGTGACAGATCGTCTATAGTCCGCCCTGTATGAGAACGGTGGGCCGGAGACCGTAAGGACTATGAGCATACTCTCCAGACTTGCGTATTGGACACTTGTGATCCTGCTGACCGTCCCGACGGCGTCGGGCATCTTCGCGCAGCAGCGGGGCGCTCAGGCGCCGCCCGCGGCGCAAAAACCGAGACCGGGACATCCGTCAGGCAAGCTCGTGCTATGGGGAGACATGGTCGTGTTCATCGGGCGGGGTCAACCGGACAACTGTATTGTGACGAATCGATTCAAGCGCGGGCAGCGCGTCGGGTTTCGCATGGCGGCGTTCGATGGAGGCACCGGTGAGCCCGAGCACACAGCGGTGCTGACGGCTCACGTGAGGTTTGGGGGCAAGACGATCGACGTGCCGATGCGGTTCCGAGGCGCTGCCGACTCGAGCGGCCCCGGGCCGCAGCCAGAGGGCTACCTGCGGCCGATTGTGAATATGTGGACAGGAGAGTGGCAGGTCCCGAGCACTGCGCCGACCGGCGTGCTGTCATATACCGTCACCGCCAGGGACCAGTTCGGCCGAACCGCGACATTCGAGCCGTTTCCGTTCAGCACGTCGCAGCTGACGATCGTCGAATAGCACGGGGCGAGAGCCCACGGGCTACGGCTGTTTCCCGTACGGACCAAAGCTGCCAGCCCCTCCGTACTGATTGTTCTCGTTGCCGTCGAACGGGACACTAGATCTCGGGCGACTCGTCAATGGCGTGACCATCGACGATCCCGGCGCGCTCTCCAGGCCGTTCACCGTCACGTTTACGGCCACGCTCAGCCCTTCCGGCGACGAGATCATGGAGTCTTCATGATCGCCCCCTCATTCGCCAAAGGCGCCTACTTGTCGCGATACTTCTCGAATATCTTGTCGTCCGGATACCGCTGGTGCGCCGAATTGAACAAGTGGTGAAGACCGACGTCGGGATCACACTGCCACTCATTCGTCCACTCTCGAGTCGGTCTCTTGAACCGATAGGTCCACGTGAATGGTGCATGGAGAAAAATGGGATCCTCGATGGTGATGGCGACTTCCAAGCTGTCCTTGCCGGGGCTCCTGTAACGCTCGGTCACCTTTTTCATATGCGATGTCGCAATATGGGAGTGGTCGCCGAAGCCGTCGGGATCGAAGGTGAAGTTAGTGGTCTCGACGACAAACACATCCCCTTCGACGCGCCCGATGGAGTGGCCCTGGTAGAAGCGTTCTTCGGCTCGCGGGTGTGGCCGGCCGTCCACCCAGATGTATCGAACCCAATTCGATTGCTCGAAGCGTTGCAACACCGCCTCGGGCGTCACCGATATGTTTATCAGGTAGGCTTCTCCCAACTCTGTGACAAAGTTGCCAGCGACGCACGCCCATGCTGGTGACAGCGGTTCATCAAAGAATGCGATCCAGGCGCGCGCCCTCGCGTTGAGCAGCGGCTCCAGTTTGTCGACCGGCATCTCACAGCCGCCCCGCGGGTTGCCGCGCTCGTCTTTGAGCGAACCGCAGTTTCCGCCGCCGAAGCCTCCCTCATCCCAGTCGCCGAGCATCTCTCGAGGGAATTCAAGGTAGCTTGGCGTTGCAGGAAAACCGGAGGTCGACGGGTTCTGACCCGCCACGTCGGCCGGGATCACCATCAGAGTCACCAGGAGAACCACGACCATGATCACGATGCGATGCATATTCAAACTCCTTCTTCGGTGTTTGAATTCCGCGGGGGAAACCGCTGACTCCCGATCCTTCTCTCGGCCGGATTGGCGAGCAGTCTGGCTCAGCCCCTAGGTGTTGTCAATCTCGCATCTATCCCGCAAACAGCCCGTGCAAAACGCCGGCGCGTGTGAAGACAGCATTGAGCCAGGGACGTACTTATTCTCTTTTCATTCTTGAACCTGTCGCTCTATGATGCCGTGCAGCTCAGAACGAAGGTCAACAGCCGGGACAATTCGGAAGGAGGACTCCTTGGCGAAATCCGAAAAGAATGTCGTCAATCGTCGTGGGTTCTTGAAAGGTGCCGCTGCAGGCGCCGCGGCAGGTGCGGCAGCGCTGGTGACGCCGGCACCGCTTGCGAATGCCCAACTCGCCGAGCCGCAGCGGGGTACGGCGGCGTCTCCGTCGCCTGTGCAATTGGCGGCTGACACTGAGCCATTGTCAGCGGAGGTTGAAGTCCTAACGGTCGACAATGCGGGCTCGGATTTCATGGTGGACATCTTCAAGTCGCTCGGCTTCGAATACGTCGCCGCCAATCCCGGCTCGAGTTTCCGCGGGCTGCAAGAATCTGTTGTCACCTACGGCAAGAACCAAAACCCCGAGTGGTTGACCTGCTGCCATGAAGAATCGTCGATTGCCATAGCCGACGGCTATTTCAGAGTTGCAGGCAAGCCGATGATGGCCATGGCGCATGGGACCGTCGGCTTGCAGCACGCGGCGATGACAATCTACAACGCCTTCGTCGCCCGCAATCCCGTCTACATCGTTCTCGGCAACGCTCTCGACGCCAACACCAGGCGGCCGGGCGTTGAGTGGAATCACAGCGTCCAGGATGCGGCGTCCATGGTTCGCGACTACATCAAGTGGGACGATACGCCGATTTCGCTGCCACATTTTGCCGAGTCGGCAGTGCGAGCCTACAAAATCGCGATGACCGTGCCGATGGCGCCGGTCGTGCTGGTGGCCGATGGCGACCTGCAGGAAAACGCGGTCAAGGACCGTTCCACGTTGCGTATTCCGAAGCTGACGTTGACGAGCCCGCCCGCAGGCGATCCCACGGCTGTGGCCGAAGTGGCCAAGCTCCTTGTGGGCGCGGAAAACCCGGTGATCATCGCCGGCCGCGTGGCGCGCACGGAACAGGGAATGAAACTGATGGTGGAGCTGGCCGAGACGCTCCAGGCACCGGTGCAAGGTGGAGGTCGCAGCATGCCCAATCGACATCCCCTGAGCGGTGGCGGCGGACTCGGCAACGCGGACGTGATCCTCGGTTTGCAGGTAGATGATTTGTGGGGCACCATTCATGACTTCCGCGATCAGCAGGAACGCTCCTTCCGGTCGATCACCAAACGCGGCGCGAAGGTCATCAGCATCTCCGCACATGATCTCTACACCAAGAGCAACTATCAAGACTTCCAGCGCTACGCTGAGGTGGACATGGCCATCGCGGCAGACGGCGAAGCCACGCTGCCGTTATTGATCGAAGCCTGCAAGCGGCTGATTACGCCGGACCGCAGACGCGTTCTCGAAGAGCGCGGCAAGAAAATCGCTGCAGCGAACGCGCAGGCGTTGGTGCGCGCGCGTACCGAAGCAACCTACGCGTGGGATGCAAGTCCGATCAGCACGACGCGGATGTCGATGGAGTTGTGGAACGTGGTAAAGAACAAGGACTGGGCCCTGGTCGGAGGAGGTGGTTCCCGGTTATGGAACATCGATAAGTTCTATCAAACAACGGGCGGGGGCGGTGCAGCCGCTGTCGGCTCGGGGCTTCCCACGGCCGTAGGCGCCGCGCTGGCTCACAGGAAGCATGGTCGGCTATGCATTGGAATTCAGAACGACGGCGATCTGATGTATGCGCCCGGGGCTCTGTGGACTGCGGCGCATCACCGTATTCCCCTGCTGCTCGTCATGCACAACAACCGCGCGTATCACCAGGAGGTCATGCACCTCCAGCGCATGGCCAACCGCCGCCAACGCGGCATTACCAACGCCGGAATCGGAACGACCATCACCGATCCCAACATCGATTACGCCTCGCTGGCCCGAAGCATGGGTCTGTACGGGGCCGGACCGATTACCGATCCGAACGACCTGGGCCCGGCGCTCCGGGTTGCGGTCGAGCGCGTCGAACGCGGCGAACCGGCACTCGTCGACGTCGTCACTCAACCCCGATAGCGGACGTGAGCGGCTGCGAAAGCACACGCGATAGCCGCAGCCATCAAGAACACGAGGAGGTCGGCTGCTATGCGATTCGTGATGGTTCTGACGCTCACAATGGTTGCTTCCGTGATGGCCGCACAGACTCCGGCGCAGGCTCCAAACGCCACGGCAGCGCCTCGGGGGAGTGTTGAAAACGGCAAGAAGGTTTTTTCGGCCTATGGCTGCTACCAATGCCACAACTACGCGGCTCATGGCGGCGGCGCCGGCCCGCGTCTCGCTCCGCGCCCGATACCGTTTCCGGCGTTCTCTCGTTACATACGCCAACCAAGAGGGCAGATGCCGCCCTACACCCCTAAAGTAGTCACGGAGCAAGAGCTGGCCGACATCTATGCTTTTCTGCTGACGATACCGGTCCCACCCCCGGTCGCCGGCATCTCAATTCTCAACAACTAGGAGTGTCCGAGAGTAATCAGATTCATGGGCGGACGCAGACGGCACACGCAACCCTTGACTCACGAGGTGTTTCCATGACGATCAGATGGGCCGTCGTGGTGGCCGGCACCTGGCTTCTCGCGTGTGCCGTGCCCGCGCTCGCACATCATTCCTTCGCCGTGCAGTACGACGCCAACAAGCCCGTCGAGATGAAAGGCGTCGTGACGAAGGTCGAGTGGACGAATCCACACGCGCGCTTTTACATCGACGTGAAAGACGACAAGGGCGGCGTCACGAACTGGAATTTCGAGATCGCCAGCCCGAATGTGCTGGTGCGGAACGGGTGGAAGCCGAACTCGCTCAAGATTGGCGACGCGATCTCGGTCACCGGCTATTTGCAGCGAGTCACTCCGACGAGCGGTCCGATGATGGCCATCGCAGGCAGCGTGACCGCCTCCGACGGCAGAAAGCTCTTCGCCTCGGCTCAGTCGGACCTGGCTCGGTAGCGGCGTGGAAAGGACGTCTGCCATGAGAACGCGCATCGCCGTGCTGGGAATCGTCGGGATCATGATGGCCGCCGTGTGTCTCGAGGCGCAGACACGGCTTGGTGGCAACATCCGGGCGAACCCACCGAGTGGTCCCGTTCCACGGCTGGCGAATGGGAAACCTGACTTGACTGGCGTCTGGGTCGGCGGCGGCGCCGTCGGTGACATCACCACCGGCTTGCCCAAGGGTGAGGCGTTGCCGATGCTGCCGGAAACCAAGAAGACCGTGGAGACGCAGCTGGCCAAGGACGATCCGCAGGCCAATTGCCTGCCGGTGCCGCCACCGCGTGCCACGCCGTATCCGTGGCGAGTCGTCGTCACGCCGACGCACGCGTTCTTCCTGTACGAGATGTACAACTATCGTCAGGTCTTCCTGGACGGCCGGAAACACCCGCCGGCCGACGAGTTGTTTCCGACGTGGTACGGACACTCCATCGGCTGGTGGGAAGGCGACACGCTGGTGGTTGACACCGTCGGCATGAATGACAAGACCTGGTTGGACAACCGCGGCAACCGCCACAGCGAGAAGATGCACGTCGTCGAGCGCTTGACGCGCACCGATCTCGGCCATATGCAGGTCGAGTACACGATTGACGATCGAGGCGCCTACGCGAAGCCGTTCAAGGTGAACTTTACGGCGCAACTGATGCCCAAGGACGACGAGCTTCTCGAGTACGTCTGCAACGAGAACAATCAGGACGTGCCCTACCTGGTGGGCCCTAAATAACAAGCGGGCCACATTGGTTCGTCCTGCCAGGTCCGCTGAATCGGCTGGAACTCCTTGTACAGGGCTTCGTCGAGCCGGCCGTCGATACGCAGCGGCTCGGTGAGGCGCACCGCGCGGAGCGTCACGCTGCCCGCGGCATCGCGCGACATCATCGCCAGCGGCTGCGTGGCAGCCAGCGCGCTGGCGACCGCGGGTGGGAACGAAGGTGCTGCGGGCGGCCCCTGGCCCGCATGCGCGTCACTGGCGAGGCCCCAGACGTAGACAACCAGCGCAACCGTGACGCGCTGCCCCCAACGTTGCATCAGAACGCGGATCGCGCGCCCCATCTACTTGAAGGTGGTGTCGCCAGGGTTGCCCGCCTTGCCGACCTTCTCGTAGTGCTCGTAATTGTCACGGACCGAGCAGACCCACTGGTAGCGCATGAAGCCCGTCGCGGACTTGGTGAAGTTTCTCCTGCCCGGCCACGCCTTCGTGTATGCCCCCGGGTCGTCGATCGTCATGTCGAGCTGGACGGTCTTGTCATCGACCTTCTTGTATCGCTCGATGAAGTGGAGCTTCTCGGTACGCGGGTGACCGAGTTGATCCAACCACGAACGGTCGTTCACGCCAACCGTATCGACGACGAGCGTGTCGTCGTTCTCATACCAGCCGACCGAGTGACCCCAATACTGCGGATCCGGGTCCTCAGGATGTTTGGTGTTCAGCCAGATGATTCGGAACGCGGGGCCGAGCTCATGAAGAATGTACACAGCCTCGGGAGTCTGGATGAACCTGGTCTTCGCCGGGTACATGTAGATCCGGCCAAGTCCCAGCGGCTCGCAGGTGTGGATGTGCGGGTCGGTGGTCTGCTCGAACTTTGCGTCGGGTCCTGTGGGCGGATTCTGCTTCATCGTGTATTCCAACGCCCACGGCTGATACGGAACGTCCGGTTCCTTGCCTCGCATACGGCCGCCTGGATCGGCGGCGCTCATGCTCTGACCAATACCGCCTTGTCCGAGTGCCCAATCACCCGACAAGTCCGGCACTTTCGAAGTAGGGAGGTTGGCAGGCGGCCCGATCGGCAGGAAGTTCTTGAGTGTGTAGACGTCCATCGGCGGGACCGGCGGGGCCGCCGCTTGCGCACGTGCCATGGCCGGGAAGCCGATGACCGCCGATAGCGCCACGACGGACCTCAAGCGAGGTCGCACCTTCAGACTCCCTGTCACGGTGCCGGCTGCTGTTGGGGCTGGCCGCCGCCGCCGGCAACGAGCTCTTTGCCGTCGGCCAACACAATCTTCTGCAAATTCCCGACGGTCGCGCCGTTCTTGGCCGCAAAAATGTACACGGTCACGGCGTCTCCCGCTTTCAGTGACCTTCTGGTCCACCCGCGTTCCAGCATCACGCCGGCCGGCTCGGTGGACGTGACCCAATGCTGGAGCTCGCCCTTCTCGTTCTTTGCGTCGAAATAGATCTGATTGTGGGGCGTTCCCCACTCGAATTTCGTGATGGTGGCTTTCACGACCACCGGCTTGGTGGTGTCGTACAGGTTTCCCCCGTGGTGGGCGAGCACCACGGTGTACCCGACCAGTACACCGACGGCCGCCGTGATGAGGATCAGTGTGCGATTCATCTGCAATCCCTCCAGTTCCGCCGGGTCCAAGAACAGGACCCGGCCCACGTACGTGGGGCGGGTCTTGCTTTTTGTAGATCCGCCTAGAATGCGTATCGCGCTCCCCACTGGATCTGTCGCGCATCCTGGGCACCAGTGGGGACGTTGAATGTCGTCAGCCGGATGTTCGAGGCGCCGCCGGTGACGTTGACGAAGTTGGTGACATTGAACGCCTCGGCGAAGAGCTCGATGCGGCGACCCTGTCCAAGGTTCAGGCTCTTGGCAGGCCTGCCGGCCGGTCGACATTGATGGTACCCGACTTCAGCGGAGGCGGGAGTGCGCGGAGTATACCGCCTCGACCCTGCAACGTCTACAACAGGTCCCGTATGACTGACGTATCATGACGTGAATCCACGCCGACCATATTTGAGGCCTGCCATGACGACTCGCCATCATCTTCGCGCTGCCGTCCTTGCCACTGGCTGCGTCTGCTTCGCACTGCCGGCGGCCGCTCAAACGCAGCAGCCACGCTCGCTCTACGACCGTTACACTGAGCCGATTCAGATTTTCAAGACTGGTCTCGGCCGCTTTACCAAGCCGATGTCCTCGCGCAACACAGAGGCGCAGTCGTTCTTCGACCAGGGATTTCAGATGATGTACTCCTTCGCCAAGCGGGAGGCCGTGCGGTCGTTCCGCGAAGCATGGATGCGCGATCCCGACTGCGCGATCTGTTACTGGGGCGAAGCGTGGGCGTGGGGGTCGTACCTCAACGCGCCGATGAATGCCGAGGAAGCGCCGCACGCGTATGCCGCGGCGCAGAAAGCGCTGTCCCTGGGGGGCCGCGCCACGGCCAAGGAGCGCGCGCTCATCGAGGCGATGGCGGTGCGCTACGTCGAGAAGTTCGATGCGGCCAAGCGGGTCGAGCAGGATCGCGCCTATGCCGACGCCATGCAGAAGGTCTCGGCACAGTATCCCGATGATCTCGAGATCGCCACGCTGTATGCCGATGCCCTCTTTCTGCTCGAGCCGCGCCGCGGCACGCGCGACGTCAACGATCCCAGCGTCCATCGGCTGCATCAGGTCCTGGAGAGCATCCTGGCGCGCGACGTTCACCATCCCGGCGCCTGTCACCTCTACGTGCACGCCACCGAGTCCACCACCGTGCCGGGCCGTGCCGAGGCATGCGCCGAGTTCCTCGGTCAATCGATTCCCGGCGCGAGTCACATCAACCACATGCCGTCCCATACCTGGAACGAAGTGGGGCGTTGGGGCGACTCCGTACGCGCCAATCTCGTTGCCTGGCATTCGGATCAGAAGGCAGCGGTGGGCCAGGGCTTCGCCATCTATCCCGAGCACAATCTGCACATGCTGCTGTATGCGGCGTCCTACGACGGCCAGGGGGCGATCGCCATGCGCGCCGCGAAGGACTACACAAAGCTGACCGGCGAGTCGTTTTACGAGGTGCTGACGCTGGTGCGCTTCGGCCGGTTCGACGAGGTGCTCGAGGTGACGAACCGGCCGAAGCCCGAGATCCAGGGCGGGCTGTGGGACTTTGCGCAGGGCTACGCGCATCTCAAGCAGGGCGGCGTCGACTTCGCCGCGCTCTATCTGGCGCGCGTCAAGAAGGCCGCTGAGACGTCGACCGCCGGATTTCGCGTCCATGCGGCGAAGGACTTGCTCTCGATCGCCGCCGGTATCCTGGAGGGAGAGATGCAGCGGACCGCGGGCGATCTCAGCGGCGCCATCGCTTCGTTTCAGCGTGCCGCCGATAGCCAGGCGGCGCTGGTCTACGACGAGCCGGAGCCGCTGCCGCTCTCGGCGTTCCACTGGTTGGGCGCCGCCCTTCTGGAAGGCGGGCGCTTCGACGATGCGGAGAGGGCTTATCGCGCCGAGCTAAGGGATCACCCGCACAACGGCTGGTCATTGCTCGGCGTGCAGCAGGCCCTGGAGGGCAAGGGAATGAGGTCGCCCGACGTAGACGCCGATTTCGCGGCGAGCTGGTCGCGCGCGGATACCTGGATCCGCTCGTCGCGCTTCTGATCGCGGGCACGGCGGGTCTTTTCTTTGTGGACTCCCTAGAACGCTTCGACAATCGCCGTGACGACCGTGCGCGCCACGTCGTCGGCGATGCGATCGAAGGAGCTGCGCTCCTGGCTGAGGAAGGTGGCGCCCTCGAGCGCCGTGTTGCCCCGGGTCGTGAGCTCGTACTCCTCGCGGAACGTCAGCGCGCTGTTG
>Ga0184627_10000285_pt1 | contig 20614 bp, 19 predicted proteins | sample PLM3_127_b1_FD_133150 | JGI IMG/M metagenome (GOLD analysis project Ga0184627, IMG submission 133150) | Groundwater sediment microbial communities from an aquifer in East River, Colorado, USA - PLM3_127_b1 | ecosystem: Environmental > Terrestrial > Soil > Riparian zone | place: USA: East River...
CTCACCCCTTGCTGAGCGCCTCCCGCATCCTGCGGAGCTGCGTCCTCAGGCTGGCATCGTAGACCGTGCTCCCGACCCGGGCCACCAGCCCCCCCAACACGGCGGGATCCACCCGGGGGGTGAGGTGGACCTGGCGGCCCGTGGCCGCGGAGAGCCGGGCGGCCAGAGCCTCGACGCTCGCCACCGGAAGGGGGACGGCCACCGTCACCTCGGCCCGGACCCGCCCCGTCCGCTCGTCCACCAGGTCCCGGAAGAGGCGGGCGATGTCCGGGAGGAGGCCCACCCGCTGCCGGGCCTGGAGGAGGCGGAGCAGGCTCACGGAGAGGGGGCTGGCAGAGGCCCGCTCCGCGGCGGCGGTGAGGGCGGCTTCTTTCCGAGCGCGGGGGACGGCCGGGTTGGCGAAGAAGCCCGCCACCTCCTTCGCGGCGAAGTGGAGGCCCAAGGCCCCCAGGTCCGCGGCCACCTGCTCCAGGGCCCCGGCTTCGGCGGCTGCCTCCAGCAGCGCCTTGGCGTACCGCTTGGCCACGCCGCCCCCGGTCAATTCCCACCCCCCACGTCCCGGATGGCCTGCTCCACCAGCCGCCGATGGTCGGCCTCGGTCAGGGCGCGCCCCAGGAGCTTCTCAGCGGCCGCGAGGGAGAGGGCGACGGCCTCCTCCCGTAACGCCGCCTTCGCCTTCTTGACTTCCTGCCCGATCTCCACCCGGGCCGCCCCCAGGAGCCGGGCGGCCTCCTCCCGGGACTCCTTCAGGAGGCGCTGCCGCTCCGCTGCCACCTCCTGCTCCATCCGCGCCCGGACCGCCTCGCTCTCCTTCTGGGCTGCCACCAGCTTGGCGCTGTACTCCTCCATGGTCCGGGCGGCGGCCCGTCGGGCCTCCTCCGCCTCGGAGAGGGACCGCTTGATCCCCTCGGCCCGCTGGGCCATGAAGCCGGTCAGGGGCTTGAAGAGGAACTTGTAAAGGATGGCCATCAGGATGAGGAAGTTGACGAGTTGCAGGAGGAGGGTCTTGTCGATATTGATGATGCCGGGCTTGTGCTCGGCCGCCCCCTCGGTCGCGGCGGCCGCCAGGAGCTCCGGGGCCCCCCAGGCGACGGCGAGCAGGGCGGCCGTCCCCACCACCATTCCCCATCTCCACATCGCTCCGCTCCCGCCCGGAGAGGCCGCCCCAAACAGCACACGGGGCGCGGCATCCGCCACGCCGCGCCCACGCCGGAAGGCCCGCCCCGCTAGTCCGCGCCCACCTGGAACCCACGCCGGAAGGCCCCAGCCACCACGACCACTTGGATGGCCAGCAGCCCGAGGGCGAAGGCGATGATGTTCACCGGCAGGTATACCACCACCAGGAAGAGAGCCAGCCCCGTCAGGCCCAGCCGGAGGAGGGATCCCCGGAGGATCCGCGCGGGCCGCAGCTCCTTCGTGCCACTTCCCCGCGGTACCGCCCGCGCGATCAGCGAGAAGTTCCCGAGGCTGATGCCGCCACCGACGACGAACCCCAAGGCCCAGTCCCAGCGGCCGAGGGCGGTCAGGAGGGCCCCTCCCCCCGCCAAGAGCCACACCGCCCCCCGGGCGACGCGCCGGAGGAGTTCCCGCTGCTCGTCCAAGCGACGCGCCTTCGCCCGCCCTGAGGCCGACCGAGGCGGACCACCGGTCCGCCCCCGCAAGAAGCGGCAAAACCTACCATGGCGCTTAAATTTGTGTCAAGCGCCTGTTCGCACAAGCGCCGGACTTTCCTAGGCCAGCGCCTCTCGCGAGGCCGTCTCGCCCCGCATCGCCGCGGCCAGGATCTCACCAACGATCGTGTCGGGGTCAATCCCCTCCGCCTCTCCCTCGAAGGAGAGGATCAGGCGGTGGCGGAGGGCGGGGTAGGCGACCCGGTGGATATCTTCCACGCTGACGTGGAAGCGGTTGGCCAGGAGGGCCACCACCTTGCCGGCCAGGACCAGGGCCTGGGCGCCTCGGGGGGAGGAGCCGTACCGAACGTACTTCCTGACGGAGGCCAGGGCTTCGGGGGAGTCCGGGTGGGTCATCAGGGTGAGGCGGGCCACGTGGTCCCGCACGTGGGAGGCGATGGGGACGGCCCGGACCAGGGTCTTGTACTCCTCCACCTGGGGGCCGCTCAAGACGCGCGTGAGGCTCCCCTCGGCGGCGGCGGTCGTCCGGTCCACGATCTCCCCCAGCTCCGCCCGGGAGGGGTACCGGACCTTGAGCTTGAAGAAGAACCGGTCCAGCTGCGCCTCCGGGAGGGGGTAGGTCCCCTCCATCTCGATCGGGTTCTGGGTGGCCAGGACGAAGAAGGGGTGCTCCAGCGGGTGCTGGATTCGCCCCACCGTCACCGTCAGCTCCTGCATCGCCTCCAGGAGGGCCGACTGGGTCTTGGGCGTGGCCCGGTTCACCTCATCGGCCAGGATCACCTGGCCGAAAAGGGGCCCCCGCTGGAACTGGAACTGGCGGTGCCCCTCCGGGTCCTCCACCACCACGTTGGTCCCGATGATGTCGGCGGGCATCAGGTCGGGGGTGAACTGGATACGGGAGAAGGCGAGGTCCAGGCACCGGGCCAGGGCTTTCACCAGGAGAGTCTTGCCCAGCCCCGGGACCCCCTCCAGGAGGACGTGGCCGCCGCAGAAGAGGCAGAGGAGCGTCTCGCGGACGATCTCCCGGTGGCCCACGATGACCTTCCCGATCTCCGCCTCGATCCGGGCGAAGCCCTCCCGGAACGCCGCCGCCCGCTGCTCCACCTCCCGGATCTCGTCGCTCATCCGCCCCCCCCCGCCTAGCGGCGCTTCTCCTGCTCCCCGGCCTTCTGGCGCATTTTCTTCAGGTGCTGCTCGGCGATGTCGATCCACTCCTTCTCGCCCGGCAGCTCCGAGGCCACCCTGATGTACTCCTCCCAGCGGGCCGCCGCCTCCTTGGGGCTCACCTTCTCGTAGGCCAGGGCCAGGGCGTACAGGGCCCCCGGATGCTTCGGCTTCAGGACCAGCGCCTTCCGATAGGTGGCGATGGCTTCCTGATAGAGCCCCTTCTCCTCGTACAGGTCGCCCAGGCCGATCTGTGCCTCCACGAAGGTGGGCTCCAGCGTGAGGGCGCGCTGGTAGGCTCCCACCGCCTCATGGTAGAGCCCCTTCTCCGTGTACAGGATGCGGGCCAGGCTGTAGTGGACCCGGGGGTTGAGCGGATCGATCGTGAGGCCGCGCCGGTACTCCCGGATCGCCTCGTCGAAGCGCCCCGTGGCCGAGAGGGCATCCCCCAGGCCCACATAGGCGTCGGCGTAGTCCGGATCTACCTCCACCGCCTTGCCGTAGGCCTCGACCGCCTGCTCGTAGAGGCGGCGGGGGCTTTTGGCCAGCAGGTCGCCCAGGGACTTGTACGCCTCCGCGAAGGCGGGGTCCACGTGGATGGCGCGCCGGTAGGCCCCGGCGGCCCGCCAGCGGCTGGAGGCCGCCTCGTGGGCCTCGCCCTGCCGGAAGAAGGCCAGGCCAAAGGCGGGGTCAATCTCGCCGGCCTGGGCGAAGGCGTCCGCCGCCTGCTCCAGCCCTTCCGTGGTCCCCGCCCGCAGGGCCGCGCGGCCGGTCGCGTAGCGGCGCAGCGCCGCCACCGCTGGGGTCGGGCGCTGGAACGCCTGACTCAGGCGCCGCTCGCTGGCCGGCCCGAGAGTCACTCCCTGGAACTTCGCCAGGGCCCCCACCATCCGCTCCAGCACCCGGGACCCCTCCGCCCACGGTACCGCCGTCTCGGGGAAGGCTCCCTCCCGGACCTGCGGTCCCCGCACGTCCAGGAAGGTGGCCGCCAGGACGAGCCGGTCCTCCTCGGGGCGGAAGGTCCCGAGGAGGACGGCGGCGGCCCCGAGGCCTCGGGCCACCTCGACGGCCGCGGCCGGCGGGACCGGCGCCGCCCAGGAGGTCTGGCGCGCCTCCAGCGCGGCCACCACCACGCGGGCCTCCGTGAGCTGGAAGGCGAAGGTGCGGCCGATCCCCCAGGCAAGCAGATCCATGAGGGCCTCCCCCACCAGCGGGTCCGGAGCCTCCGCCGGGCCGGCGAAGGGGGCCAGTAGGGTCAGCACCCGCGGCGCTGGCGCCTCCGCGCGCACCGGGGCCGGCGTGAGGAGCAGGGACAGGAAAACCGCTCCCGCGAGTCGCCGCATCATGCTCACCTCCACTTCCTCCCCCGGACGATCGTGACGGCCATCCCGGCCACCTCCCCACCGGCCGTCCCCCCTCCCGCGGGCCCGCCGCCGGCTCGGACCTGCCGGAGCCGCCGGGCTGCCACCTCTCCCAGGAAGAGCAGGAGGGCCGCCCCGAGGAAGAAGGGCCAGGCGTCCCGCGGCTGCCGGCTCAGCCGTCGGTTCACCCGGAAGGCCTCCTCCGGCTTCTCCAGGAACCCGCCCCCGGTCAGGGAGGCGAGCCTGGCCAGGAGGGCCTGATTGACCCCGGTGCTTCGGTGCTCCGGAGAGTACGGGAGGACGAGGCTGCCGATCTCGGAGCCGATCATCGTCCCCTGCCGCCGCTGGGCCACCCCGATGAGGTACGCCCCCTGCTCCTCCGCCGCAAAGCTCCCCTCGTACTGCCCCGGCGCCACCTGCGTGAGGGGAATGACCGTCCGGCCCCCATCTGGGCCGATTATCCCCGCCTCGGCCTCGATGAAATTAATGAAATCCCCCTGCGGGTTGGCTGCCTCGAGACTCACGATCCCCTGCCCGTCCCGGAAGGCCACGTGGGTCACCACGTCGGCCCGGTCCTTGGTCCGGAGGGTCCAGCGGACCATCTGGGCCACAAAGCGGCTGAAGGGGGGCCACCGCAGCCACAGGACCCCCCACTTCGCCTTCACGTCAGAGGTAAAGGCCGCCGCCCGGCCCACCCCGAAGCGCCAGGCCGCCAGGACCGGGTCCCCCTGGGGGGACGCCAGGAGGACCTCCGCGGTGACCTTGGGGGTGGTGGCCACGTACCCGCCCAGCGGCGGGACCTCCCGCCAGTCCACGCTCCGGAGGATCTCGTGGTGCCCGTGGGTCAGGACGGGCCGGAAGGGGCGCTCGATGATGGCCGACTTGCTGGCCAGTTGCGCCTCCAGCGTGAAGATCCGCGGGATGCTCTGGGGGTCTTCGGTGAAGTAGAAGCGGCCCCGTCCCCACCGGCTGATGTCCCGCATGAGTCGGACATCGGCGTCCCGGCCGATCGCCACGGTAGAGACGCTGATCTTGTCCTTGGTCATCCGGCGGATGAGGCCGCCGAAGTCGGCCGCAGCCGACTGCCCGTCCGACAGCACGATGAGGTGCTTCAGGAGCGCGTCCCGGGCGTAGAGGATCTCGTAGGCCTCCTTCAGGGCCGGGAACATGTCGGTGCCCCCCCCGGACTTGATGGAGCCGATCTCGTTAATAATTTGATCCTTCCGCTCCGCGCGGCCCATGGGGACGACCCACGAGTTGGCCGTGTCGAAGGCCACCACGCCCACCTCGTTCCGCTCGTCCAGGAGCTCCACCACCAGCTGGGCGGCCTCCTTGGCGAGGTCCAACTTGGTGAAGCGGTCCACGCTGGTCTCCATACTCCCGGAGCGGTCAATGACCAGCACCACGGCCAGCGAAGGCACGTCCAGCTTCTGCCGCGCCTCCATGGTGACCGGGAGCGCCTCCTCCACCGGCGTGTGGTAGTAGCCGCCCACGCCGAACGATTCCTCCCCCCCCAGCATGAGGAGGCCGCCCCCCTGGTCCCGCACGTAGGTGCGCACCAGCTCCATCTGCTGGCGGGAGAAGCGCAGGGAGGAAACGTTGCTCAGGATCACCCCGTCGTAGGCCAGGAGGGGCGGGAGGTCGCGGGGGAACCGGGCCGGGTCCACCAGGACCGGCTCCATCTCCTGCGCCCGCAGCGCTCCCAGGAGGTGTCGGGCCTGCTCCGGATCCCGATCCACCACCATGACCTTCGGCTGCCCTCGGACGGCCACCACCCCGACCGCGCGGTTATTCTCCTCCAGGGTATCGTTCCCCACCTCCAGGGCAGCCTGGTAGCCGTGGAAGCCGGTGCCGCTCAGGGTCTGCCGGTAGGCAAAGACGTTCTTGCCCGGCTCCATCTCGACCTTCTGGCTCCCCACGAATTTCCCATCCCGGTACAGGCTCAGGTGGCCCGAGGCCGCGGCGGAGGCCCAGGCCACCACGCGCACGGCGAACGGCTCCCCCCGCTTCACCTCCCGGGGCAGGACCATCCGCTCCAGCAGGACCTCGGCGTCCCGCCACCCCCCGATGGGCCTGACGTAGAGGTCCACCCCCCGCTCGCGGGCCCGCAGGGCCTCGGCCACCGCGTCCCCCCGGGTCTCGTTCCCGTCGGTCAGGAGGACTACCCGGTGAGCCCCATCCCGCGGGAAGGCGGCCAGGGCGAAGGCGAGCCCTTCCTCCAGGTTGGTCTGGCGGCCCGGCTCCCCACCCGGCCGGGGAAGCGGGCGCACGCCCCTATCCAGCGGCAGCTCCAGGTGGGCGGTCCCGGCGAAGGCCGCCACGCCGGCCCGGTCCTCCTTGCCCATGGCGGACAGGGCCTCCCGGACGAACTGCCGCGCGGCCAGCCGCTCGCTGTAGGGGACGCTGTCCGACTCGTCCAGCAGGAACAGGACGTTCAGGCGGTCCCCCCGACCCTCCACCTGGGGGAGGAGGAGGGCGGCGAGACAGAGGGTGGCCACCGCCCCGCGGGCGGCCAGCGCGCTCCCGGGAACGGGGCGGGCCGACCGGGAGAAGAGGAGGGCCTCCAGCAGGAGGAGCGCCAGGGCCAGGACGGTGAGGAGCGGCCAGAGCTCCCGATAGACCTCGAAGGCCCGCACCCCCTCCACGTCCGCGCCCCCTGGGGGGACGGTCAGACGGGGGGTCAGGTTGCTTTCGTCCTCGTCCACGAGGTTTGCCGCCACCCGCTGCTGCCACTCCCCCGCCTCGAGGAGGTAGATCCCCGCGGCCGCCGTCTCCGGGAGGGCCACCCCGCCCCCCACCACCGGGACCTCCCGCACCGTTCCGTCGGGGGCCGTGACCCGGACGCCCGTCACTCCCGGCGGCACCGCCACGGTGAGCGTGTGGCCCGTGGCAGTCTGGAGCGGCAGATCCTCCAGGCGCGTGGGGTAGAGCCACCGGATGGCGTTGCTCAGGAAGAGGGGGAACGCGGCCCGCAGGGGCAGGTCCGACCGAACGGGGTCGAAGCCGACGAAGACCATGCGCAGCCCGCCCTCCTCAAACGCGAGGGCGAGCGGGGTGAGGGTGGACTCGATGAGGGTCCGCCCCCCCGCGAGGGGGCGGACCCGGAGGGCCTCCTCAATGACGACCTGGGAGAGGTCCAGGAAGCGCATGGCCGGATGGCCCCGGTCCCAGTCCACGATGACGGGGTTCCGGATCGTACCCGTCACCTCCAGGGGGGTGTTCCCGGCCACGGCGTTCAGCAGGACGTAACGGCCCCGCTTCAGGAGGGCGGGGGCGGCCCCGTCCAGGACGACCACGTCGTACTCGCCGGGGTCCCCGTCGAAGAGGGGCGGCGGGCTCAGGGCCAACTCCACCTGGGGGTCCGACCGCAGGGCCTGCTCAAGGAAGAGGTTGCCCCGGGTCACCAGGAGAACCCGCAACGTACGGAGGGGCGGCAGGAGGGCCCAGGCCCGGTTGTCCACGGACAGGGCGTCGGCCACCTCGGCCGTCACCTCCAGGGCCCCGCCCCCCCGGTGGCTCAAGGGGACGATGAGCGAGCGGCGGGTCTGGGGAGGGAGCGTCACCTGCTGCCGGCTGAGCCGGGCGCCCTCCAGGGTCACCACCAGCGGGAAGGTCACGGTCTTCTGGCCGGTGTTGGCCAGGGCGACGAACAGCTCGTGCTGCGCGCCCGAGTAGTAGTTCTTCCGAACCCGGAGCCCGGTGATGGCCACGTTGGGGGCCGGCCCCCCCACGGGATGGACCCGGAGGTCCACGGAGCGGGGCAGCGCCGGCAGGGCCTGGCCGCTGGCCCCATCGGTGAACAGGTGGACCTCCGTCGGCCCCGCCCCCTCGGCGAAGGCCGCGGCCAGGCGCAGGGCCGCGGCCAGGTCGGCCCCTCCGTCCTGCGTCCTGAGCCGCGCGAGGCCAGTCCGCAGCTCGCCAACCTCCCGGGTGAGGGGGACCGCCACTGTCGGGCGGGGTCCGGCTGCGATGAGGATGGCCTCCTCCCCAGGGGCCAGGCGGTCGAGGACGGCCCGCGCCTCGCCCAGCGCGCGGGCGAAGCGCGAGGGGCGCTCGTCGGTAGCCTGCATGCTGGCCGAGATGTCCACGATGAGGACGGCCCGGCCGAAGCCGGCCGTCCGGGTGAGGAACCCGGGGCGGGCCAGGGCGAGGGCCAGCGCCGTCACCAGGAGGATCTGAATGAGGAGGATCAGGGGGAGACGGAGGCGCCGGAAGAGCGTCCGGCCCTGCGGCTCGCCCGCCGGCAAGACCCACAGGAGGAGGCTGCTGACGGTGGCCTCCAACCGACGGCGCCGGACCGTGTACAGGATGAGGAGGAGGGGCACCCCCAGGAGGAAGAGGAGGGCCAGGGGGTTGCCGAGGGTCATGCCAGCACCCCCCCACGGGTGAGGTGGCTCAGGATGAAATCCTCAAGGGGCAGCGCCGTGCTGACCCGGAAGTAGTCCGCTCCGCTCCGGCGGCAGAAGTCCTCCGCGCAGTCGCACAGGCCCCGCAGGTTCTCCTGGTAGCGCCGGCGGGTCTCGGGGGTGAGCGCCACCTCCCGCCGCTCCCCCGTCTCCGCGTCGGTGAGGAGAAGATCCCCCCCCAGGGGCGGGTCCAGCTCCGCCGGCGCCAGCAGGTGGATGAGGACCAGATCGAAGCCCCGCCCCAGCAGGGCGGCCAGCCCCGCCTCGAAGCCCCCGGCGTCCAGGAGGTCCGTGAAGAGGATGGCCAGCCCCGGCGAACGGGCGTTGCGGGCGTAGGCGGTCAGGGCAAGGTTCAGGTGGGTCCCCCCCCGCGGCCTGAGCCCCCCCAGCTGCTCCAGAACCGTGAAGATCTGGGAGCGGCCGCGCAGGGGCCGGGAGAGGGAGGTGAGCCCCTCCCCCAGGACCCCCAGGGCGGTCCGCTCGTGGCCGGACAGGGCGACGTAGGAGAGGGCGGCGGCGGCCCGCGCCGCGTAGGTGAGCTTGGAGGGCTCGCCGAAGGCCATGGACCGGCTGGCGTCTAGGAGGAGGTGGAGGCACAGGTCCTCCTCCTCGATGAACAGCTTCAGGACCAGCCGGTCCAGCCGGCTGAAGATATTCCAGTCCAGGTATCGGAGGTCATCCCCGGCCGCGTAGGGACGGAAGTCGTGGAACTCGACCCCGCTGCCCCGCTTCGGCCCGCGCCGCTCCCCCCTGCCCCGCCCCCGCATGTGCTTGCGGGAGACCAGGTCCAGGATCTCGAGCTTCCGGCGGAACTCGGGCTGAAAGATGGTGCGCGGCACCCGTCTCCCGGCGCTCGGGGCCGCCCCTAGCGCTGGGCCTCCAACGCGTCGAAGTACTTCTTCACCTGCTCCCGGTAGTCGGGGGGGATGGGCTCCTTGGTGAGGGCCTCCTCCATCATCTGCCGGTATCGGGTCAGGACCTGGGCGTGGGGGAGGCGGGAGGCACCCCGGTCCCCCCGTCCCACCACGTTGGTGTTGTAGGACTCGGTCTGGCCATCCCGGGCCTGGCCCCTCAGGGTGGTGTCCACGCTCCCCCCGCGCAGGCGCGGCGTGGGGAGCCCCCGGGTGCGGGGGGAGGGGCTGGTGCCAGGGAGCGAGCCCGCGTCCCCCATCCCGTCGAAATCCATCTCGGGGCCATCCGGGCCCTCCCCCCTTTCCTCGCCGCCCAAGGGAGGGAGGCGGCCCGCCCCCTCCGGATCGCGCCTGTCCCGGCCCCGGCCCGCGCCCCCCCCCTCGTCCCGCTCGCGGAGCCGGGAGAGGGCCCGCTCCAGATTCCGGAGGGCCTCCTCCCGGGCGCCGCCCGCGCCCTCGTCGAACTCCCGGGAGAAGTCATCGGCGTACAGACCGCTGCTGCCGCTGCGCCGCGCCATCCGGTCCATTTCTGACAGGAGGTGCTTCAACTCCTCGGCGGAGAGGTCCTTCAGGGAGCGCTCACCGAGGATCTCCCGCATCCGGCCCACGGCCACCTGGTAGGGCGTGCGGGTGAAGTCCTGCTTGAGGTCGGGGATGGAGCCCGGCTTCCCGAGCAACTTGAGCCGATCGTCCCCCTCCCGAATGAAGGAGCCGAAGTCGGGCCGCCGGCCGGACAGGGGCGTGTCCCGGAATTCGGCTGCCCCTTCCCCGCCCACATGGGTGGGCGGGACGAAGCTCTGGCTCATTCCCCGGTCTCGCGGCTTCACGGCATCGGCCGTCGCCGACCCCGCCGCCCGGGGCGGCTCGGACACCCTCCGCTCCGGCGCCGGCTCCTCGCTCACGGCCGCCGGGGCTTCGGCCGTCTCAGCCAGGAGGGTCCGGTCCCAGGGAACAGGCGGAAGGGCGAAGAGGAGGAGGGCGGCACCGAGGGCGGCGCCCGCGCGGGCGAGGTCGCGGACGGGCACGTGAAGGGGGAGGGCCCGGCGCACATCGGGCAGCGTGGCCGTGGCCGCGGCCAGGGCCGCCCGCTCGACCGGGCTCCGGGCCGGGCGGCGGGCCAGCTCGACCCCGGTGGCCAGGCGATCCTCCAGGCTCAGTCGGCCGTCCAGGAGACGGGCGGCGTCAAGCGGGTCGAGCCGTCGGAGCAGGCCCGCGGCAAACCCACCGAGGACGCCGAGCGCGCCCACGGTTCCGAGCAAGAGGGAAGCCGGCACGGGGAGAAGGCCACGGGCCAGGAGGAACGGGAGGCTGAGGAGAAGGCAGGCGGTGAGTCCGCGAGCGGCCAGCCGCAGCCCCCGGAGCATCCGGATGCGCCAACAGGCGGCTCGCAGGCGGGCTCGCATCAGCCCGAACTCCTCTCTTGCGGCGAGCCGCCGCGCCGAGCGCGGCGGATCAGGCCGCCCCCGACAACCAGGTCCGGCTCCTCCGCATCGTAGAAGGCAGCCACCTGGCCCGGCGAGACCGCCCGGAGGGGCTCGTCGAACCCGACGGTCACCATCCCCGCCTCCCCGGGGAAGAGGGTGGCGGGCCGGGGAGGCTGGCGGTAGCGGGTCGCGGCCAGGGCGCGCCGCGGCCCCTCCAGCCGCTCAAAGGGGATGAAAGACACCCCGGCCACCTCCACCGTATCCACCAGGAGATCTTCGGCCTCCCCCACCACCACCGCGTTCGCCCTCGCGTCCAGCGCCACGACGAAGCGGGAGGGTCCGCCCCCGAGGCCCAGGCCCCGGCGCTGCCCCACCGTGTAGGAGGCGATGCCGCCGTGCTCCCCCAGGACCCGCCCCGACCGGTCCCGGATGGGACCCGGCCGCGCCGCCTCCGGCGCCCGCTGCTTCAGGAACGCCCGGTAGTCGCTCCCGGGGACGAAGCAGATCTCCTGGCTCTCCGCCTTCTCGGCCACGGGCAGCCCCCGGGAGGCGGCCAGGGCCCGGACTTCGTCCTTCCGGAGTTCCCCCACGGGCATCAGCACTTGCAAGAGCTGCGCCTGGGTGAGACCGCAAAGAAAGTACGACTGGTCCTTCTGCGCATCAGCCGCGCGCCGGAGCAAGGCGCGTCCGGTGGCGGCGTCGCGCCCGATGCGGGCATAGTGTCCCGTGGCGACCCGCTCGGCCCCCAGCCGCCGGGCGGCGGCCAGGAGCGAGCCAAACTTCACGTGCTGGTTACAGGCGAAGCAGGGGTTCGGAGTGTGGCCCGCTAGGTAGGCAGCGGTGAAGGGCGCGATGACGGTCCGGTCGAAGATCGCCTCGTGGTTCAGGACGTAGTGGGGAATGCCGAGGCAGCGGGCGGTGAGGCGGGCATCGTCCGCGTCCCGCGCGGTACAGCAGCCATGGGTGAGGGCGCCGCTGCCCTCGCGCGGGGCAAGGCGGAGGGTCACCCCCACCACCTCGTAGCCCGCCTCCTTCAGCAGGGCGGCGGCGACGGCCGAGTCCACGCCCCCGCTCATCGCCGCCACCACCCGGCTAGCCATCCGCGGATTCCGTCCGCGAGCGGCGGCGGCCCACCTCACCCCGCCCGCCCGCTCCCCTCCGGCTCCGGCCCCGCGCCCACCTCGGGCTCGGCCATCAGGCATGTCCCGTTGAAGACGGCCCCCTCGGAGATGACCAGCGAGGGGGTGGTGATGTTGCCCGAGACCACGCTCGAGGCCAGGAGCTCCACCCGCTTCTTCGCCCGGACGTTCCCGACGATGCGGCCGCTGTTCACGACGGTGCCGACCTCCACCTCAGCCTTGAGGAAGCCGGGCTCCCCGACGATGAGGAGGTCGTCCCCGACCACTTCCCCCTCCACGTGCCCGTCAATCCGGACCGTCCCCTGGAAGGAGAGGACTCCCTTGAACTCTGTTCCTTCCCCGAGGAACGCCTTGATCTCCGCCGGCTGCACCGCTGCCCGATCCTTCCGCACGGGTGGCACCTCGTCGCCGGGGCATTTTGGATGGAACTTCAGAGCAAAGTGCGCGTTACGCTAACAGACTTGCCCCTCCCTGTCAAGTTCGCGGCGGCGCAGAGCGTGGCGGTCCACGCCGCCGAGTGGCCCGGCTCACGGCCTTCGACAACCGCCGAGCCATCCTGGCTCTCTCAGGCGCATGCGCGCCCGTGGCGCCTCCCGTGGAGGGGGGCGGGGGTGCCCGGAGAGCCTGCGGGGCCCGAGCCCCCTACTGCGTGGGTATCTTCCCCAGGCGCTCCCGGAGGAACCGCTCGAGGCGCTCCCCCAGCTCGGGCGGGATCTCCTCGCAGGCGACCCCACGGATGAGGCGGGTGGTGGCCCGGTAGGTCTTCAGGAAGTTCAGGCAGGGCGGGCAGTCGGCCAGGTGGCGATCCAGGTCGCGGGCCGCGTCGGGTTCCAGCTGCCCCTCCAGGTAGTCCGCCATCAGGTCAACCAACTCCTTGCAGCTCATCATGCCCGCGCCCTCCCAGCCTCGAGGTAGGCCGCCAGCCGCTCCCGCAGGGCGAGGCGCGCCCGGTGCAGCCGCGATTTGACCGCCAACACCGTTGCCCCCAGGATCTCCGCCACCTCCGGGTTGGACAACCCCTCGACGTCCCGGAGGACCACCACCGCCTTGTAGTCCGGCGGGAGCGCGTCGATGGCCTGCTCCAGGACCCGCCGACGCTCGGCGGAGAGGAGTTGATCCTCCGGCAGCTCCGACCAGTCCGCCACCGGTCGGGCAAAGTGGCCGTCCGGGGCGAAGGCGGGCCCTTCCTCCTCGATGGAGAGATGGGGCTCGCTCCGCCTCCCCCGCAGCTTCATGAGGGCCGCGTTGCTGGCAACCCGGTACAGCCACGTGCTGAAGGCGGCCCGTCCGTCGAAGTCCCCGATCTTCCGGTACACGGCCAGGAAAACGTCCTGCGTGACCTCCTCCGCATCCTGGGGGCTGCGGGTCATGTTCATGGCGAGCCGGTAGACCTTCCCCTGGTACCGTCGCAGGAGCGCCCCGAAGGCCTCCCTGTCGCCCGTCTTCAGGCGCTCCACCAGCTCCGCGTCCCCCGGGTGCGCCTCGAGATGCCTCGCCATACCGCCCGGCCCCTCCCCCACCCGCACGCCGCGGGGCTAGGCTCCAGGCCCCCCGCAGATGCTCTCCACCAGACGCGTCAGATCCTCGTCGGAGAAGTAGTGGGCCTCAATCCGGCCTCCCCGACCTGCGGGCACGATGGCCACCTTGGTTGTCAGGCGCTGCCGCAGCCGATCCTCCAGGGCGCCCAGCTGGGGGGAGAGACGCCCTCCCCGGACCTGACGGGAGACGGGTCGGCTCTTCAGGCGACGGACAAGGCTTTCGGCCGCCCGGACCGTCAACCCGCGCCTGACGATCCGCTCGCGCAGGCGAAGCTGTTCCGAAGCCGCCTCCAGCGCCAGGAGCGCCCGGGCATGGCCGGCCGTCAGCGCGCCCGCGATGAGATCCTGCTGAATCCGGTCGGGCAAACGGAGCAGCCGGAGGGCGTTCGCCACAGAAGAGCGGTCGCGGCCCACGCGCCGGGCGACCTCCTCCTGGCTGAGCCCGAACTCCTCGGTGAGCCTGCGGTAGACCCCTGCCTCCTCGATGGGGTTGAGATCCTCGCGCTGGATGTTCTCGATCAGGGCCAGCTCCAGCATCTCGCTGTTGCTGACCTCTCTGATGATGGCCGGAACGCTTGCGATTCCAGCCATCCGTGCCGCCCTGAAGCGCCGCTCCCCGGCAACCAATTCATACCCGTCTTTTGTTTGGCGAAGAATGACCGGCGCAAGGACCCCGTGGGAGCGGATAGAGGCCGCTAGTTCTTTTAACTTACCGTCATCAAAAGTTTTTCTCGGCTGATGGTTAGAAGGTCGGATCGCATCCAGGGGGATCTGTAGGATCCCCCGCTCTTCCGCGCTTGCACCGGGGATCAGGGCCTCAAGCCCCCGGCCGAGGGCTTGGCGCTGGGCCATCGATCACCTCCTTGGCGAGCCTGAGGTAGGACTCCGCGCCGCTGGAACGGATATCGTAAAGCAGGATGGGCTTCCCGAAGCTCGGGGCCTCGCTCAGACGGATGCTCCGGGGGATGATTGTCGAGAACACCGGGCCTGGGAAGTTCCTCCGGACATCCTCCACCACCTGCCGGGCGAGGTTCAGCCGCCCGTCAAACATCGTCAGGAGGCCTCCCTCAATAGCCAGATCCGGGTTCAGGACCCTTCGGACGAGGTGGATGGTCTTCAAGAGCTGGCTCAGGCCCTCGAGCGCGTAGTACTCGCACTGGATCGGGATCAGGACCGAGTGCGCCGCCGTCAGCGCATTCACGGTCAGCAGCCCGAGGGAGGGGGGACAGTCCAGGAGAAGGAAATCGTAGTCGGGGACGACATCCGCCAGGGCTTCCTTGAGGAGCGATTCTCTCCCCGGCTTTCCAACCAGCTCCACCTCCGCTCCGATGAGGTCGGGCCGGGATGGGAGAACCTCTAGGCCCTGCAGGGCGGGCTTTTGAATGGCATCCCTTGCCCTCGCGCCCCCCATGAGGACATCGTAGGTGCTCGGCCCCACGAAGTCCTTCGCGATACCGAGGCCCGAGGTGCTATTGGCCTGGGGGTCCACATCCACCAGGAGGGTCCGCTTCTCGGCGGCGGCCAGGGAGGCCGAAAGGTTGACCGTCGTCGTCGTCTTGCCAACCCCTCCCTTTTGGTTCGCCACAGCGATGATGCGTCCCAAGCCTGCCTTCCCCAGGAACCTTAATGATTCATGCCGGAGGTCCAAGTGCCAAATTGGCCGAAAACTACCACGGTCTCCGTCGTCTTCCAAAGAAAAAGGGCCTTAAGCCGTTATGTTTCACGTGAAACATCCCGGGCTCTAAGGATGGCGACAGTCTCCTCAGGGAGGAGTGGAGTTGCTAGCAGGCGCTTAAATTCCAATAGTTGACCATCTGGAGGGCTAAAGGACTGGCTGTACCCCTCCCCCCTCCCCTGGGGAATAAGGAGGGTGCCTCCGGGGGCGATGAGGTTGGCCAGGAGAGCGAGGGCCTTCGGCAGCGGTGCCAAGGCCCTGGCCGTGACCACGTCAAAACTGCCCCGAAGTGATGGGTGCTCATCGAGGGCCTCAACCCTGGCTCTTAGGCAGGAGATCCCATCGAGCCCGAGCAGGCGAATAGCATGGATGAGGAAGGAGGCCCTCCGCCTGGATGCCTCGATCAGGGTAACCCGCAGGCCGGGCCTGGCCACCTTCAGGGGAATCCCGGGGAAACCCGCTCCACTCCCCACATCCGCAAGCGCGAGCCGGTCCCCCTCCGGCAGGAAGGGCAGGAGACGGAGGGAGCGGAGGATCCCGTCTCTGACAATCCGCTCGGGGTCCTTGAACCCGGTGAGGTTCACCTGCCGGGTCCAGCGGGCCACCTCAGCGGCATAGGCGAGAAGCAATTCGGCGGGGGCCGGCCCCAGGGGCAGGGCAATCTCCCGGAGGCCCTGCGCAAGCAGGGCTGCCAGGGCGGAACCGCTTACCGCCGATCCCACAGCAGCCGCCCCTTCTCCAACAGGAACCCCCCCGGTCCGAGAGGGGGACGGGCCGGCCGGCCATCGGCCGCGCTACGCCTCCACCGGCGCCGGCTTTCTGGGGAACCGGTTCATGTAGTACTGGTGGCCGATCTGAAGGAGGTTGCTCCCGAGCCAGTAGAGGACGAGCCCGGACGGGAAGCCCCAGAAGAGGAAGGTGAAGAGGGTGGGCATCATGTAAAGCATCATCTGGGCCTGGCGGGGGTCGCCCGCGGTGGGGGTCATCTTCTGCTGGATGAACATGCTGGCCCCCATGAGGAGGGGCAGCACCCGGAACGCGAGGCCCTCCCCCAAGAATGGGACGGCGAACGGGAGGACAAAGAGGGTGTCCGGCGCGGACAGGTCATTGATCCACAGGGCAAAGGGGGCCCGCCAGAGCTCCACCGAGCTGCTCAGCGCGTTGTAGAGCGCAATAAAGATGGGGATCTGGATGACCATGGGGAGGCACCCCCCGAGCGGATTCACCCCGTGGCGCTTGTATAATTCCATGGTCTCCTGGTTCATCTTCTGGCGGTTGTTCTTGTGCCGCTCCCGGATGGCGGCCACCTTGGGTTGCAGCATCTGCATCGCCTGCATGGACTTTAGGCTCTTCTGGGTGAGCGGGAGGAAGACCACCTTCTGGAGCAGGGTAATGATGAGGATGACGACGCCGTAGTTCCCCGTGAAGCGATACAGGAACTTCAAGAAATAGAGGGCGGGGCGGGCCACGAAGTCGAACCAGCCCAAATCCACGAGCTGCTCCAGGTCCTGCCCGAGGTCCCGCAGCCGCTCCACCTCCTTCGGTCCGCCGAAGAAGTACAACGCCACGCGCCGGTCAGCCCCCGCCGGCAGGGCCGTTCCGGCGAAGCGCAGCGCCGCCACTGGCCGGTCCCCGGCCCCCTTGCTGAAGACCGCCGCCGAGCCCCCCCCCACCGGGACCAGCGCCGCCGCGAAGTAGGTGTCCTGGACGGCAACCCAGGCCACTTCCCCCCTGTGGACGGCTTCCTCCTTCAGCTTGGCGACATCCTCCACCACCCGCTTGCCCCCCACGAGAGCGACTGCCTGGCCGGCCTGCGCCGCCCCCTCCCTTGCAGCTCCCCGGAAGCCGGGTCCCCATGCCACCCGCAGATTCGGGGTCGTGGCCCCGGTGCCCCCGTTGAGGAGGCGCACCTCCACGTCCGCGTGATACTGCCCCGGGTGAAGGGTAAGCCGCTTCTCGAGGACGAGTCCGCCCTCCTCAACAGTCCGGAAGAGGACCGTCTGGGGCTCCCCGGACGCCCTGCTCGGATGCCTCACGACCTCGAGAAGCCGGTCGGGGCCCCGCCCCCCCTCCACCCATGCCGCAAGGGAGAGTGGCGGCTCCCCGGGCGCGCGGACGGGCGCCAGGTCCAGGGGCTCCCCGGTCTCGTCGGTGTACCGCTTGATCCGCCAACTGAGCACGGTCCCCCCGCGGTTGGTGAGCGTGACCTCTAGCAGGTCGGTCTCGAGGAGGATCTGCTCCTCCCGCTCAGGCTGCCGCACGGGCTTCGGGGGGCGAGGAGGGGTGGGGGGGGGCAGCGACTTGGGCGCCACGGCTTGCGGGGCGGCCGGAGCCTCCGGTGGCTTCTCCGCCCTCGGGCGCGGGGCCGAGGGGACGAAGAAGAGCTGGTAGGCGAGCAGGATCAGGAGCGCCAGCGCGGTCGCCAGGAGGGTGCGCTTCTCCATCTCGCCCACGCAAAGCCTCCTTCCGGAACGCTCGGCGCCGCGCTAGGGGACGGGATCGAGCCCGGAGGCACCGAGGGGGTGGCAGCGCAGGAGCCGCCGCACGGCCAGCCACGCCCCGCGGCAGAGCCCGTGCCGCTCGATCGCTTCGCGGGCGTACACCGAGCACGTGGGCAGGAACCGGCACGCCGGGAGCAGCGTCGGCGAGACCCAGGCCTGGTAAAGGGCAATGAGCCCCGCGGCGGCTCTAGCGGGGAGGTGGCTCAGATGCACCATGCCTCGCTCCCCCGGCCGGGCGCGCTGCAGCGGCGGCCCGGAAGGCCTCCGCAACGGCCCGGCGAAGGGCAACCCCGCTTACGGAGCTGAGGTCACGGGTGACCACGATGACTAGGTCGGTCCCGGGGGGGAAAGTGTTGCGGTGTCGGCGGAAGTGCTCGCGGAGCGACCGCTTGACGCGATTGCGAACGACGGCGGCACCAGCCCGCCGGCCGACGGTCAGACCCAGGCGCACCCCGCCCCCTTCGGTGTGTGCGACGTGGAGGGCGAAGGGGCCTGACGTCAGCCGCCGCCCAACCTTCAGCGCTCGACCGAAGTCTGCCGCCTTGAGGAGCCGGGCGGCCCGGGCAAGGCGGTTCTGTCCCCCGCTCCTGGGCCTCAGACCGTCAGGCGCCGCCGTCCCTTGGCCCGCCGCCGCTTGAGCACGTTTCTGCCGGCGGAGGTCCTCATCCGCTCCCGAAACCCGTGCGTGCGTTTCCGCTTGCTCCGGTTGGGCTGATACGTTCGTTTCATTGGGTCCCCGCGAAGGTCGGCCGGGGGCGCTTGCGCAGCAGGAGGTTACGTTAGCGAGGGCGTGCGGCACTGTCAAGCGGAAAGCCCCGCGCAGAGCGAAAAATCCTTTTGCCAGCACCTCGCTCTGTGTGCTATCTTGCATAATTAACGTAGGGTGTCAAAGTATGTGAAATTCCTGGCGTGAGCGCCCACGCCTCGCGCCGAGCGGCTGGGGGGGCAGCCCAAGCATAACACCACGATGCTGGGGCGAAACACTCTTTATCCACAAGTGTGGATAAGGATGTGCGTAAGTGGCGGTCCTGCCCGGCTTGATTTGTCGCTGAGTTGCAGCATGCGTCCCGCGCTGTCCACACCGGCGGCTCGGGGACTCGCCCAGCAGCCCCGGCCCCCGTGGACAACCGCGTGGAATGGTTGTGGGCCCCTGGGAGATCCCTCGCGCCAATCCGGGGGCCCGATGAATCCCCACTCATGGACCAGACTTCCTGGCGCGGATGCACAGGTTGTCACGAGCTGGACAGTGAGTCGTGGTGCGCTTGCCCTTCTGTTCTGAACAGAGCCAACAGGTCTCCTAATCCTATGACTAGACTTCTGAGTTATATAGAATCGGGGTAGTAGGAACAAGGGGAAGTGTGGATGAGGGAGGCGAGGGCCTAACGATGCATATTCGGGTTCAGCGAGGGGACTTTCTCTCGACCCTCGCCCAGCTTCAGGGGGTGGTGGAGACGCGAAAGACGCTCCCGATCCTCTCCCATCTCCTGCTCGAAGCGGGGGAGACCGGGCTGAGCGTGTTCGGCACCGATCTGGATGTGGGGATCCGGAGCAGGACGCCAGCCGAGATCCTCGCGCCCGGAGCCATCGCACTGTCGGCCAAGAAGCTTTACGAAATCATCCGGGAACTCCCAGAGGCCCCCGTGGAGCTGCGGGTCCAGGAGGAACTCAACGCGGAGGTCACCTGCCAGCGATCCCGCTTCAAGATCAAGGGCCTCCCGAAGGATGAATTCCCCGCGAGGCCCGAGATTGCGCCGGAGGGGGGCCTCCAGATGTCTCCCGACACGCTCCGGAGCATGATCCAGCGGACCGCCTTCGCCATCTCTACCGACCAGACACGCTACACCCTGACCGGCGCGCTCCTCCAAGTTACGGCGGCGGAGGCGCGGATGGTCGCCACCGATGGCCACCGGCTCGCCATGGCGCGCGTCCCGCGCGAGCAGGTGGCGGGCGACGGACTGACGGAGGCTCTCCTGCCCCGGAAGGCGCTCCTCGAGGCGGCGAAGGCCCTGCGCGATGACCGGGAGAGCATCCGCCTCGTCCCGCTGGGGAACCAGGTGGCCTTTGACCTGCGAACCACCCTGCTGGTCTGCCGGCTCATCGATGGGCAGTTCCCCAACTACCAGCAGGTTCTCCCGGCGGTGCACGGGCGGGGGCTGACCGTCAAGAAGGAAGAGCTCATAGGGGCGCTGAAGCGAACCTCCACCATTATCGGGGACCGGACGGCGCCGACCGGGTTCGACTTCAAGCGGGGGCGGCTCACGGTCTCGTGCGTCAATCTGGACCTGGGGGAGGCGCGGGAGGAGGTGGAGGTTCAGCACGCGGAGAAAGACCTGACCGTGGGCTTCAACGCCCGCTACATCTTGGACTTTCTGGCGGTGGTGGACGAGCCGGAGGTCAGCATCCACCTGAATGACCCGCTGAGCCCCGCCCTCTTCCGCCCGCTCCAGGGGCAGGACTACAGCTGCGTCATTATGCCGATGCGCATCTGAGGCGCAGACGGACTGTGGCCGCGTGGGGATCGAGGCAGTCGTCATCCGGGACTTCCGAAACTATGCCCAGGCCGCGGTGGAGTTCCCGCGACGGGTGACCGCGCTGGTCGGGAGGAATGCGCAGGGCAAGACGAATCTGCTGGAGGCTCTCTACGTCGCGGCCACCCTCCAGTCCTTCCGGACCTCCAGGGCCGAGGACCTGGTGCGGACGGGGGCGGGGGGGTTTTTTGTGCGTGCGTTGCTCGGCGGCCCTGCCGGCCCGCGGGCAGCAACGGTGGAGGGGAGAGCGGGACGGCTGGCGGCCGCCCTGGATGGGCGGCGGCTGCGGGGCGCCGGGGAGCTCCGCAGCCTGGTCCCCGCGGTGGTCTTCTCCCC
>Ga0184627_10000286_pt1 | contig 20590 bp, 26 predicted proteins | sample PLM3_127_b1_FD_133150 | JGI IMG/M metagenome (GOLD analysis project Ga0184627, IMG submission 133150) | Groundwater sediment microbial communities from an aquifer in East River, Colorado, USA - PLM3_127_b1 | ecosystem: Environmental > Terrestrial > Soil > Riparian zone | place: USA: East River...
GCGTTTCAACGCGTCGAACACCACACCACGTTGACCACCGCCAGTCATCGTACCTATCTTCAGGGTATATCTCTTCTGTAGAATGTCTGAGGTCTTCTTGTTGGGCTGAATGTAGCTGTCAGGCATCTCACCAGTCTTAAGGAAGTGTTTGAATCTCTCCACCCGCTTGTCATGGCGATCCTTGATCTTCGGATCAACCGCATGGAAGTAGTATTGCAACCACGTGAGCTGCACGAAGCTGGCAATGACAGGCACGAAGATTTCGGATGGGCAAGTCAGCGGCATCTCAAGATCATGATTGATGAGAAATCGCTGCGCTGAGGAGGCGCTAAGCTCCTTTAGTTCAGCGATCGTGACGGTGATCCCACGAGCATTAATGATGAGCTCATAAGATCCCTTGACGTAGTAAAGATGCCCGTCCCTCTCGCGAAGGACGGGCTCAACAGGTTGGTTTTTCATATAAGTGGTTAATCGATGGGATTAAGCGGCCACCTTGACTGTCTCGATGGTTCCATTCTTCTTCATGCTGGTCATGTAGAAGCTGACCACTGACTTGGGGCTTTGCTTCGTCTGCAACTTTCCCTCGATGTCCTTCGTGATCTCGTCAACCGAGGCCTCTCCTCTTTTCTTCAAGGAGTTCACGATCAATTCGACCTGACCACCAGTCTTGAACTTCACCTCCTTGGCCGTCAGTTTGAACTTCGTGGCGACCTTATGGGCCTTTGCCTCCTTGGCTGTTTTCTTCTTTGCAGCAGCATCAACATCGGTCTCAGCTGCCTTCTTGCTGACCTTCTCCGCGGGTGCTGCGGCGGCCTTACTCTGTTTCTTAGCCATGTTATTCTCCTTTTGATTTGAACATTAACTACTAACTAGAAACATTATATTTAGAATTTTGTCCCGTGTAAACATGGACGATAAAAATACTTCTGCGGCAGGGGACCTATCCTTCGTTGTTATATCTCATAATTCCGCCATGAGTCAGGCCTATAAATGATCAACCGATGCTTGGCGCGTGTGACCGCCACGTACCAGACACGATGTTCTTCTTGATCTGAGACCTGCCACATATGATCATGACTTAGTCTTGGCATTGCCGTATTTAGGACCACCGTGTTGGCCTCACGTCCCTTAGCCTGATGAATCGTCATCATCCCATCAAGTGGCCTTGTCTTCAGGAACTTAAGTGGCGCAAGCATCTCATTTAACTGGGTACGCCCACGTGCAAGGACCATCGTGTTAGGGTCATGGAACATATCCTCAGTTAACCGAAATGCGATCTCCACATTCTGCCCCATCATAAGTCGAGGGATGAAGACCTTTTCCTGCCGTCTACTTACACGTGAGATTATCTTGTCAGCCACCTCCTTTACCTGAGCCGTCAGCCGGTGGCTATTGCCCAAGATCTTATGCTCGTCAACCTTCCGATCTAAGAATACCTCGGACGACGCGCCTGCCCAGTTGAAAATGGCTTGGTCATCGTCTCCTGCCATATACACCATCTCGCACTGTTGCGACATCTTATCGACGACCTTCCATTGTAACTTAGACAGATCCTGCGCCTCATCGATGATCATCCGCTTTATTGGAAGCGGGTGACCGAAGTTCAGATATAAGAATAATAGATCAGTAAAGTCAGACAACCCCTGCACATTCTTCCATTCCCTGAATGCCCTGATGAATGAGTCGGCCGCCGACTGAGGGATCTCAATTGGTAATACCTCATTCAGGTCTAACATCTTATGTCGTGCAAGGTGATAGGCCTGTAGGATCTTATCCCACTGGTTCCTTGATCTGGTAAATGTAAACTCGTTGTCCATCAATGGGTCTAATGTCAGGCCAGTGTTTAGGTTTACCCCTGCCGACTTACCAAATTCCTTTAATTCCTTGGGACCCATCACATTCACCCCACGTAGCTCTGAGTAGCACATCGCGTGAATTGTCTTCAAACGCGGAAAGTTGTTATGATGCTTATACCGTGAATCCTGCCTAACTCGATCTTCCACCTCCTTGCGTGCGGCACGTGTAAAGGTCATGAATGCAATCTCATCGATTGGTACCTCCTTTAGCCACGAAGAGAGGGTAGTGATCATCGTGGTTGTCTTGCCAGTCCCCGGTGGCCCGAATAACTTAAAGCTCCAAGGCATCTGACTCCTCTTCTTTTCGCAGACCGTAGAATTCATCATACTTGATCGCCCATAGCAAGACCAACTTACCGTCTATTGAGACCCGTCTGTAGGCACAACCATGATTTCTTATCAGCATGAAGACTCGGTTATCTGCGATCCTATCCAGCTTATGCATCGCTAGGTATTTCCTCAGAGAGTTTGCCCTGAATACGATGTATTCACCCTTCTTGACTGGAAGATCACGAAAGACGTCAATGTCCTGTTTAGACTTTTCACACAGTTCTAAGAACTCCGTGACACAGTTAAGGATTTGACCGTTTATTGAGGCATCCTTAGGTGCACCGATCTCAGTCCGCTTATCAAGTAAGTCCTTGACTTGCTTCTCCCAATCAAGTTGCTTCAATGGCTTGACCACGAGATTCATGATCTCCATCAGGCGCAGGCGAAACACCCTGAAGTTTAAGAACTCCTCACTTGAGAGCGAGATGTCTTTACCGTTAACCTCCAACATAAAGTATGGTGGGTCTGTATTTAGCTTTCTGCAATGTGTGATCGTCGCCGGGTGGTAGATGCTCTCCAATTCTTTACCCGGGAAATTCGAGATCCCAAACTTAAGCTTTGCGCATGCGTCATAGTCACAATGACTACAGATCGGCTCGGTGTCACAGGTGTATTGATATGTTGTCTTATTCAATGAACGAACAACGGTGTTAAGCTCTTTGTATGGCAGTGGTGGAGACACGTTCCTAAGATTATGCTCCATTAACTGGGACTCCCAGTCCTTTGGGTTTGACTTCTTAAAGAAGACACCAAAGTTAAACAGGCCAGAATTCCTGGATCCTTCAGGTAGACCAAGTTTGGTTAATGCCCTTAGACATGGTGGGTACTCCTTTAATGCCTCATCGTCATCAATGGCCCCGGCTTCCTGCACCTTAAATGCTGGCAGGTTATCTACAGCTTCAAAGAACTCTTCTAATGAGAGCGGTCGCTCTGAGTTAACGGCATATCTTATCGTCTGCTCAGCGTTATGATATGGGAGATTGATCCAGTTACCTATGACGTCGGGTGTGATCTTAACTTGCTTTGGAAAGATCTCGGACTTGGTGTACCCGAGCTTAGTCGCCCATGCCTTCATCTGTGTCTTGACGATGGCTGCTTGGGTTGGTTCCTTAAAGAACACAAATAGGTGCGCACCTCCAGATTTTGTCTTACAGACAATGAGTGGTAGTTTGTTGTCTGCTACCCGCTTTGCAAGGGTCAGATGATTCAGGTCGTAGACGTCTATATCAATGGCCGCAAACAGACAGGTCCCATCTTCTTGGATTGGGATGATGCCTAGACCAAGCTTACCTTCAAGGTGGTCCTTGTAGTGTTGAGGAGTCACGGGGCGTGATATTGTCTTTGCCCCGTGCTCATCACTCCAAATTCCGTATGCCGACGCCCGACCGGTGAACAACTCGCTAAATCTCACCAGTTGATTCGGGGTCATCATCAGCGTGTACCTTGAGTGCCTCGCGATTCATGGATTCGTAGAAGGATGTGACCTGTTGAAACATCTGATCATCCAACCAGCCCTTCGACTCCAACTTGTAGTTGAAGAACTGTTGACCAGCCCCGATGTCATCAATCGGGGTTACATGAACCATCGCAGCATACAAGGGTGCATTACGCATCCTCACCATGGTGTTGAAGTTTCGAGCCACCTTTGTGCTGGCGCTCTTGAAGCTCATGGCAATCAGTTCTGAGGTTAGCTTACCGTCTCGGACGATCAATGACGGGTAGCTGTAGATGAGGTAGCAGGCGGGAGGTTCGTCATCTTGGAACTGTGAATGCGGGCAGGCGGCGCAGGTCTCACACAATCGACCACCATCAATCGCGTTGAACGACTGACATTCAATACCGCCGCCCTCCGCGATTGGTTTGAATTTGATGCGGGTCTTAATCATGTACAACGGGATGAGATCAATTGCGTCGTCATAGACCTCACCTGAGAGTGTATTGAACATCTGCCCCTCAAGTAGATCTTGGATGAACTTCGGGTCTTGTTTTTTCCGCTGCGGGCTATTGGACTAACAGATGGCCAGGCGTGGCACCGTAAAGTCCTGGTTGTCTGCCTCCTCAAGACCTGTGGAACCTGCTGGGATGTAGGACGGCCGGCTCATCAATGCCCCGCCCTTCTGATCTACCAAGGCCTTGGACGGCCTGGGTGCTTCCTTCTTCTTTGGATCTTCCTTCTTTGCCATGGTCTCTCCTTTAGATTTTTGTGTAACCTTCCTCGAATGCTTTGGCTGGCGAAAAAGATTTATAACCGTCGGCGTAAACTACGTAGTAACCGCCAACTTCAGGGCGATGACGACACATGTATTCAAAGTCGACACGCACAGGCTCAAACCCAAGATCGGCTATAGTCAATAACCGACTTCCGTCATCTTCTTGTGCAGGCTGAATGGTCGGGTATGTAATGATCCCAGCAATTTTCAGGGCCATTACTTCTTTATGGCACCTGTATCTTGGCATAGGCATCTCTTTTGCCATGGTCTCTCCTTTATTTTATCGCTGATGGCCAGCTTTGTGACGGAGGTCGATACGGGAACCACAAGAAGCTATTGCGGGCGCTCCAGTCCGTAAACCAAGACGCCGCTCCCTATCCATCCCATGACACAACCGACAACTAACACGGCAGACAGAGGTCCCATCAGGACATGACCACAAACCCCGCTCGGTCGCACTCTCCAACTCGTATCTGGCTAATCGCATCTCTAGCGCTCAGCACGCCATCAGCAAATCATCATTATCTCATCGGACTTTCGCCTTTACGTAGCACCCACCTTAATGCGTCTACCACCCCCTTTACATAGTTCGGCTCACGCTGCATTTCTTTATGATGGGCATAGACCTTCTCCCCAGCGTCACACATTTTGACGATCTCCTCCTGCCTCCGCATCGGAGGTACAGCCGCCTTGTCAATCCTTTTCGATGAGGGTCCCCTTCTTGCAAGCATTGTTTACTTCCTAGTCAGGGATCTTACACCGTTCAGGAAAAAGTCGTTGAAACTCCAAGATACCTACTAGGTGCTCTCGAGCACGGGAGATCTTATTTGGGTTAACCCCAGCTCGTTCAGCATCCTCGATCCACTGTCTCACGGTGTCTGGAGATATTAGATCTTTACCACGGATGATGAAGATTGGTTCATCAGGAGGGATCTTATCCCATGTTTCTTGACAACAAAACTTAGGCATGTTACCTCCCGCCACGTCGAAAGGTGATTCGTGACTTCATGTACGCCTCCACGCCATCAGGTAGGGGCCTTGCCTCCTCAAGGAGTTCCTTGCAGAGGGCCTTAAGGGTGGAGTGATGCATGGTCAAAGCGTCTTGATAACCGTTCACGTCGATCCATCCCATGAACGCTGATTTATCTGCCACGGTGGGGTAACACAAACCTCGCAAGGATAGGTGGTGCCCAGTCTCGGTCTTCAAAGCGGTCAATTCAGATGATTCCATGAGGTCAACAAGGTTATCCTCAATGGAGGCAAGCCGTTCGTTGACTTCCTTTAACTGCTTCTCAAGATTTTCTTTCTCAATGCGTTCTACTGAGAACCTTTCGGCGAGTTGGGCGATGGTGATGGTCGTTGTTTTATAGTTAGGTCCCGTCATTGCCTTTGACGAGGTCAAAGAACTCAGCTGCTGGGTCAACGTACCCTTGCCGCCTTGAGGCGCTTTTTGTTTCGCGCTGTTCGTAGGCATCTTTCTTTTTCCTTTCTTGGATTAATTCAAACACGTCATACATCCATGGTCTTGTTCGAGCAGCAAAGAAGAATCTCCGTATGTTACTGCTCAACTCAAGATCACTAAGCTCTGCGATCAACTCCGTTGCGGCCGCCAGCTGATCATCAGGCCTTGCACGAGGCACAAGCGCTCTTCCTAATGCTTTATAGAATGCGTGCCTCAGGACAGCCTTCATACCTCCTCCTTTCATTAAATTTCAAGATACTAATCATATCATGATGAGGCACTACTGTAAATTAGATGTGTCAAATAAATCCTTACTTCGTAACGCTGCTGTCTTTTCCTCTTGTAAGACCTTAAGCCATTCTCCCCTAGTCCAGTTGGCAAGCTCGGTCTTTCTCCTCAAAGCAGTCAGCACCGCGCGGTCCACCGTCGGCTCACCCTTTGGCCCCGTCGCGATTGAGTCCACCACTGAGACGCTCTCCGCGGTCTGCCCCATACGGTCCACACGGCCAATGGCTTGGATCCTCATGAGAAGAGAATACGCACGTGAGAGAAATAACATGTTTGACGCGCGCTGAAGGTTGACCCCCATCCCACCCGCCGCAAGCTGCGAGACAAGGATGCCGTTCTCATCATTGTTAAAGCCTCTAATGACCGTATCCCGTTTATCTCTAGTCATCCCACCGATAAGCATGCCCACTGAACGATATGGTGCAACCTGTTTAACAACGTGTCGTAAGATGGCCGTGGCCACCCGTGCCGTCTCCACCCTAAACCACGTCCAGACGATGAGCCGGCCCTCCTGTCGTTCCTCAAGATAGTCGAGCGTGTCGTCGATCTTTTCACTTCCGACCACGTGCTCCTCGAGCTGACCCGCCGTGATCTCCATCAACCGCACAAGCCTGACACCCGCGTTGGATGCGGTCAGAATCTTCTGATCACCAGGCCCCTCCCTGAGGATCGCGATGAGCTCGTCACGCATGTCTGTATAAACCCTCCACGTCGTTTTCTCTAGGGGGACGAATCGTGGTGTTAGGGTCACAGGTGGAAGGTCTAAGGCCTCTTTTTTTCGGCGTTGCAGGTAGAACGGTCTGATCTTCTTATAGAGCTCTACCTGCGTCTCCTTCGCGAGGCCCACCACCTGCTTCCCCATGTACCCGCCCATCTTACAATAACGAAGGCGAAACACCCAACGACTGCAGTCAATGATGTTGTAGTCAAGCACCAGGAACTGGGAGTACAGATCTTCTGGGGTGTTGGCGATTGGTGTCCCATTGAGGATATACCGACGAAAGAAGTGGCGAGCCAGCTTGATGCATGCCTTTGTGCGGGCGGCACGCATGGCCTTGATGTATGAGCTTTCGTCCATAACGATCATGGCGCGTTCAGCCCTTGCCCATCTGATCAAGCTACTGTGATGGCCCTCACTCCGAAGGATGTCGTACGAGACGATGACCCATTGCCAGTCCTTTGACCACAGCTTGTGGTAGGAGTATGAGTCAAAGATGAACACTTGCCTTGGGTCGATGCCCCAGGTTGCCAGCTCCCCAAACTCTGGGTCTGCCCACGCAAAACGGACAGGGGCAGGACAAATCACCATCACACGGGTTATCTCACCGGTCTTCAATAGCTCCTTGGCCGCCTCGATACAGACCCGAGTCTTTCCCATCCCAGGCTCATCAAAGAGTGCGAAGTACTCATGAGCTAAGAACGCCTTGAGGGCGGTCCGTTGTGTGGCGATCAGCGGCCTTACCTTTCCTGGTCGTGGCTCAAGATTGGTCGCCATGGGCTCATATCTCCTTCCATGATTTGTTCTACCGCGATCTGGAATGCCTTGAGTGGGCTCATGGCGCCGTACGTATCAACCACGAAGGCCCTGCCCACACAGAGTGTGTTGTTGTTCTTAGGTCCAAAGACCGGTGATGACATCTGAATCTCAACCTCCCACTGGCTTAAGCTATACTTGGCTGAGACCATGCGAAAGCTGATGTTGATCGGGTGTGATACAAAGTCAGACAGTTTTTCTTCTGCCATAAGGGTTATTGTCCTTCCATAGGACTTATGCTTGAACTTACGCATCAGTATTCTACCTCTACAACTAGGTCCCCGTGTTTATTAAGCTCATCAATAAGGATGAGGTACGGGTTGTTCTTACATTTAAGATTGTCAGGCTCAAAGACGGCGGCCATCCCACGAAGTGCCGGGATGGAGGACCGGCTTAATTGCCATGGCGGTTCAGACCCAAAACAGGCGGTCTTCATCGTTGAGATGAACCGCTGTGGTGCCATCAATGGCAGGTTTTTTCCTGGTTTAACAGGGTGATAGGTGACGGTCGCACTCATGTTCTCTCCTTTAGATTTGAGGGGCGGTAACCATGGCGGGAAGCCGCCCCTCAGGTCGCAGATTTTAGCATCCTTCAGCAGGGCCATGACCACCGGGCCAAGACCTAGAAGTTTACCATCATCAGCCGACCAACCGCGGTCTCAAGCCTCGTGCGCTCATCAGCGTACGGCGACTCCTGACTTAGTCGCGTGAGACCATTAACCATCCCCCATGGGGTGCATGGGTCACCATCCTCATCCGATGTCTCGGTCTGAACCTTGATGTAGGCTGACTCCAACTGCTTGCGAGTGATGTTAAACCGAAATGCATAGATCTTGTCACATACCTCCTCAAGGTCGTCCCCCAACTTGTAGGTCTGCAACCGTTTGATCTTATCGGTGTCCTCCTTCGAGGATCGGTCTAGCCACCCCCTCAACTCCTTGGCCATCGCCTCCCACGCCAGTTGGAAGGAGACATTCACATGGATGATCCGGAAGGTGGCCACGTTCTCCGCGCCCCACACGATGTGGTTGCCACACACGTACCGGTAGAGGAATCGCCACACCTTGAAGGCATAGCCGGGGACCTCGTAGTTCGAGATGAAGATGCCGCGCGCGAGGCCGGCGCTCGTCCCATCTGGAATGCGATGCTCCTCATTCACGAGGAAGGCGAACATGTCGTGGTCACTGGCGTACAGCCCGGCAGGCCCGATGTGATCACCCACGTTGATCGACAGGCCGTTGCCCATCGCCCTCAGCACGTCCTGCCTTGTCGCGACCTTAGTAGGTCCCTCCATGCTCGTTGGGCGTGCCGGTGGCACCCGCCAACCATCACCATGGCGTGCGACCTCCAGGAGCTGGTCACAGATCTGATAGTTCCAGATCCTGGTGTATGTGGGAGTGTTGTAGAACCGAAACACCTCATCATTGTGCCCGTTGTTCTTCAGACCGATGATGGTCACCGGGTTTCGTGAGCGATGTTGAGACAGGTGATGATTCATCACCTCACTGGTCAGCACCGATGGTAGACCCCCAAGATAATTGGCCGGGGCACCCAGGTCCCCACACAACTGCTTGAACCCCCAGTTGCTTAGCCTCATGGCGTTGCCCTTGGCAGTCATATAGATTTCGTTGCTGCTGTCTGCCTCAAACTTGAGGTCACCCAACATCATCGTTTGCTCCGTCCGATTGTGATAGTACTCGTAGCACTGGTCCCTCATCTCTTGCAAGGTCCAGAACCGCTCATCTGCCGGGCGCGTCGCCCACTGTCTTGACGCGGCGTACAGATTCCTGCTCTTCGTGATCGTCGCCATGGTTGGCCTCCTTGTTTTTATCAACTACTGTAAATATAGTATCAAGACCCGATGTCTGGTGTACACCCGTGAGGTCAAATAAACTTCTTACCTGGCTGATGGGCAGCGATAGAAGCGAGGTACCTCCTCCTTAATCTGGTGATAACCCACCTCACAAATCTCAGCAGTTAAACCACCTTGACACGCGGTGAAACTCCTGCTCGGTGGCGAGCTCATCTAACCACCGTAACAGACCTAAGAACCTGATGATGTGGCCCTGCTCAAGTGCCTGGATCCCCTCCTTAAATGTGATCGCCCTGATGGACTCATCAAGCACCTGAACCTTGGTGGCCAACTGAGCGCTTAACCCCCGAGGGTCCACCAGATCTAGCAAGTAAACCTGCGCTGACATGTAGCCTCCCTGCATGGTAACGGCTCAAGACCTCCCTGATGATCACATACAGCTCCAACACGTGGTTCCTCACCTCTTCTTTCGTTGATCTCATCACCCAATTCTTGTTTTCCTGCCGTAACCTCCGGTCCTCCAAGTCCTCCATCATCACCTCATGCCACCGGTCAAAGTGCATCTCAAGCTCCTCACCGGACATGAGCTCAGCCGCCAGACGTAGGTTGGTGATATTCGGGGTGGGTTTTTCCCACAGCTCAACCCAGGCCTTCATCGCCCTTGGCGAGATGCTGTCCAGCATGTTCTGGCACCTGATGATGCTGATTGGCTTCATGGCCCACCTCCCACCTACTCAACATTCCTTGTCCAGTGCTTATACAGCCTCATGATCACGTCCGCGACCAGCAACCACAGCACGATCTCCACGATCCACCCGAGCCCCCACAGATGCCACATGATTCCTCCTTATTCATCAGATGTCTCTTCATCTGCGTGGTAAGAGCCTCCGGTCTCCAGCCAGCAGGCGCCCGCCACGGTTACAAAGGTTGTGCCACGCGCAGGCCTTGCACATCGGGTAGGCCCGTTTGTCCCTCTCATGCCACACGAGTGCCACCGCGGGCGCACCACACGCGATATACGTGGAGATGCTCCTCGTTGAGGCCTCCTGGCAGATGATCCCGTCCAGGTTCAGCGGCTGTGCCTCGTAGGTCATCAGAGGTGCCTCAAATGAATTCCGTGTCATGCCTCACCCCCGCCTGATAGTATAGGATCTCGACACCGTTCGGCAGCATGACAAGCAGCTCCCCCGTGGTGCTGAAGATGATCCTGCATCTCTTGCTCTTTTTGTAATGGACCTTCAGTTCCTGCAGCGCCTCAAGCGAGACTGGTACATCTACACAATGCTCAGGCACCGGCGGGAAGCCGCCCCTCGTTGGATCTCCGGCTGGGTGCCAATTCGGATGGTGGGCTGGCTCACAGCAATGACATAGCTTAGACATAGACACACCTCGCGTGCTCAACTCAGCCATGGTCCAATAATTTATTTACTAGGGCTATTATGTCATGAGCAGACGTCTGGTGTACACCCGGTAGGTCAAATATATTTCTTACCGTCTTTCTCAAGCGATACGAGCCTCTTACCAGGTAGGAAAGGCCAGCTAGAAGTGGTAGGATTAATTGGTTAATAAAAAGACTTTTTTTTGACGATACATTCATTTGCCAAAAAAATGCTTACGACGGACTGCAGCTCGTTCTACTTCTTATTTGACAAGGCTTACGTTATATGACTTAAATCCCAAGCCATGAACTGCAGTCAACTGCAAGTGAGTGAGGGATGGGTCTTTTTACAGGAGTGGTACGACGAAAGACCTAAAGTTATGCGTGCGGAACACCGCATGATATTTTTTCAAAAGGAATATTACGATCATTAGATAAAGGTGCAAGCCTAGTTCCGGAACAGCTGCGATGGTCAATAATCGCACCATTGCTTGATAAAAGTCGTTGATGTAGGTTGTAACAATTGCACACGGGTGGTTGCAGGAACCTTTGACTGGTACTTTCGCATGCGCTTTCATACCTTTGATACGATTAAAGACATATTGCCCTGTGTAGAAGTGTTGTTCTCGTTACGCGGCCAAAAACCCTTTAATCGTAAAGGTTAAGGAGCCAGCACTGCAGTTCATTGATTGTCACCTCACTTACCAACCATTGGGCTGCAGTGATACGATATATACCCTGAGGTGTTGCACTAGAACTGCAGTGCCAGTCTTTTTACGACGCGTCTTTTATCATCGGCATCATTACGATGATTAGGTTATATCCCAAGCGCCTAGTGAACACTATTTCCATCAGTTTGGCCAGCGTCCTTTTATTTGCTGGGTGAGGTGTGTGGAGATAGGTCACCGGTGGTCTCGAGACCGTGAAAAAAATATGTGTACTTGTTCAAAATTTCATATTAAGATTATCCTAACATGAGGTAATCCTACCCCATGAACAAGGAGAATAACCATGGCACGCATCTACACACCAACGCAGGTCCTGACCACGAGTCCAGTGGGTCAGCTTCGACTGATCTCCAACGCGTTCGGAGAGCTTAAGGGCGGGACCGTGAAGGAGATCACTGAACATGTCCAGAAGAACGGTCTTGTCACCAAGCAGGATCCTACCCGAGTGGTCATGTTTTACATGATCCACCTTGGTAAGATCGGTAAGGTCAAGGAGATCACGGAGATCGAGTTAACTGCACTGAGGATGAAGACCACCGAGACCAAGGGAAATGGAAGTGAGAAACTGACAAAGGTTGTCAGTGAGAAGAAGTCCTCCCCCAAGACTATCACCGCTACGAAGACCACCCCCAAGACTATCACCGCTACGAAGTCCTCCCCCAAGACCGCTACCAGCTAGTCTTACCTAAGGGGAGACCATGAGGTCTCCCCCTCCCCTCTAACAAACAATTAGTTACAATCCTGTACTGACAGTAGTTGTCAGTGTGCTACCTCACTGCCCTATTCTGGCAGTTTGTGGGTGATCCTGGGAGGGCCCGGCTCCCAAAACCGACGATCGACCCACCTCACGCAAGACGTCCCCGTAATTTTGCCGAAGTTTCTGGATTTTGTTCGGGGTTGAACACAATTCAGCCTGTTGTTTCCGAGATTAGTTTTATATAGCTAAAATAATTGTTTACAGAAGAAATCTCCCACACCTATAATCATTGGCCATGGGGGTGACATCGATGTTACGCGCGCGTGCGTTCCCAGACCAGGAGAGAAAGACGCGGAAATCAAAGTTCCTACGCGAGGCACGTTTGTCTGAGAAGAAGAAGATGCTCGCGGCGTTGCCCGCGGGGCAGCGGCCTCACCTGGTCGAGCCTGAGAAGATCGTTGCCTTTCGATTTGACCAGGAGTTGGTCAGACGGCTTGTCCTCAGGCAGCCACTGCCGAAGATCATCGCGGCGATGGGTGGGAGGGAGATTGAGCCGCTCGTCCACGCCCGGCTTGGCGACATCGACTTCAGGGAGAAGCTCAACGAGTACACCCTCGGTGGGGTGCAACGGCTGGAGGCGGAGGTTCAAGACTCACTCAAGGAGCTGCAGATGATCCTCCGCCTCTCGGCTGATGAGATGATGCACATCACCTTGGAGATCGCCCGTCGCAAGAATGCCAAGGACTCCGACCGGCTGACCGCGGTGAACATGGTGATGGATCGCGCCCAGGCGCTCGTCCCCATGCGTGTGAACGCGACCCCACCGGGTGGCAATGTGTTTAACTTCGGCGCCGACGTCGTGAAGGAGGTGATGGGGGCCCTCGCGGAGATGGCCGGGCCACAGACGCGCTTGGTGCCAGCGGGGCGGACGGTGGGTATGCTGACCGTGGAGGAGCGTGACGAGCTGCGTCAGGAGGCCACCGATGAAAGTGGATAGGCCGCTGAATGAAGAGGTTGGGGTTCAAGGATGACTGAGCCGAATCTCCACGACCCGTATGAGTTCGCCATGCGGATGAAGTGGTTGGCGCTCTCCTCACTTTACTTCTTCGCGAAGGTCATCTTTAAGTATAACAAGCTGGTGCCTCACCTGCACCAGCCGCTGTGCAACACGTTGCAGCGCCCCCTGGGCAAGACCGTGGTTGAGCTGCCCAGGGGTCACTTTAAGACGACGGTGGCCTCGAAGTCACTGCCGACGTGGCGGGCGCTCCCGATGGAGGCTGAGGTCACTGACTACGCGCTTGAACATGGGTGGACGATCGAGGAGGAGATCAGTGAGCTACGACGGGTGCATAACCCAAACGTCCGGGTGTTGGTCATCTCAAGCACTGAGACCAATGCTAAGAAGATCCTACGCTCGACGCGGCAGCAGCTTGAGTCGAATGCGCTGTTCAGGTCCCTGTGGCCAGGGGTGCTGCCGAATGAGAGGTGTCGGTGGACGGACACGGAGCTAGAGTTTAATCGGACGGAGAGGTTTAGCGAGTCCACGGTGGAGGCGACGGGCGTGGGGTCGGCGCTCCAGTCACGGCACTACGATCTGATGATCGGGGATGACCTCGTTGGCCTGGAGGCGATGGGGTCCGAGACGGTGATGAGGGGGATCATCGACTATCACGTGCTGCTCGAGGGGGCGTTTGATGACCCGGACCATAGTGAAAGCTTGGTCATTGGGAACCGGTGGGCGTTTAATGACCTCAACTCCTGGATCCGTGAGAATGAGCTAGATTATGAGTTCATCACACGCTCGGCGATTGAGGATGGGGTCGTTATCTTTCCGGAAAGGTTCAGCCTCAAGGGCCTCGCGAGGATCAGACGGAAGCAGGGGGACTACTTCTTCTCTTGTCAGTATCTTAATGATCCCATCGCCCCCGGGGCCCATGATTTCGAGCCCGAGTGGTTACGGTCTTTTACGGTTGAGTTGGAGGCCAAGCCGTTGGCCGCCGCAGGTGCCCAAAAGGTAGAGGTCTATGTTCGTGATGATGGAAAGCGCATGTATCTGGGCAAGCTCAATCGTTTTGTGTTGATTGATCCGGCGCGTGAGGGCAAGAGGGGTAAGGCCCGACATGCCGTGCTTGTGGTTGGCGTGGATTCGGCTGAGGACCATTGGATCCTGTATGCGTGGGCTGACAGGACATCCACCGACACGATGATGGAAAAGGCATTTTACGCCTATGAGAGGTTTAAGTGCCAGCGGTGCGGCATTGAGGGCTACGGTGGAGATCAGCACCTGCAAAACTACATGAACTATAAGGCTCGTGTAGAGAAGAAGAAGATGAACGTGGTGGTGTTTAGGAAGGCCACGGATCGGTCGAAGGAGGAGAGGATCAGGGCGACGCAACCCAGGTTTGAGCGACGGTCGGTCGCGCTGGTTGATTCGGACGTGGAGTTTAGAAAAGAGTATATGCAGTTCCCCTCGGGGGCCACGGTTGACCTCCTCGACGCCTACTCTCATGCGGATGAGATCTGTAGGCGCCCGGTGGGGGAAGAAGAGTATGAGGTCGTGAGGAAACGGATCAACGCGCTCCAAAACTCAGTCAGCAAGACATCGGGGTATTGACATGACATATCGATCGACCTGCAGGTTGACCATCGTGATTGCCAGCCTCATCATGTTGCTTCTTCTGTTAACCGCACGCGCGCACGCGCAGACGACCGCGCCCACGATGACGGTGAAGAAGTTCGTCGGTGAGAACACTATCCTTGCATGGCTTTATGAGGTAGTTGATGAGCCCATGGTTACACAATTCGAGCTTCGATGGACTGATGATCTAACAAAGACCACCATCCTGTTGAAGACGGTCCCGATCAATCTTCGAACTACATCTATCAGTGCCGCTTATACCCCTGGATTTAAGTTCACCTATTATAACCTGGTCGCGGTTAAGGTGAACGTCGCCCCAATACCTAACGAGGTTAGCGCTCCCTCGAATACCGTTGCGATCGAGCGCGTCGGTAGACCCCCTAGGAGTTTAACAGAACAGTAAAAACATGGCCTGCGGGCCAAGGAGGCATCATGGGAGGATTGAGCTTTCCAAACCTTACCGCTGATCCATTGACAGGCGTCCTTGGGTTTAAGGGCGGTGGTGGTTCAAGTTTGTTTGATGAGCGGTCGCTCACGGCGATCGCCGCGGACATCATCTTTGGCAACATCCCGCAACACTTTAGGGCTATCTTGCTTAAGTTTAGGTTGCGTGGTGACAACGCCGCTGATCAGAACCTGTTGGTTCAGTTCAACGGTGACGTCACGGCGCTGTACGACCAGCAGGTGCTTACCATCAACAATATCACCGCCACGGCCGTGGGCGCGGCCGCGGGTACCTCGATTAAGGCCGCGTTGATCCCTGGGACTGGTTCACCGGCCAACGTCTGGGCGCACGGCGAGGTTGAGGTCCCTAGCTACAATCTTAAGACAAATCGGAAGCCGTTGTTCTCAAGGGGTTACCATGAGAACGCGGAGACCGCCGCTGGTCAGAATTATCTCATTGACAGCGGGCTGTGGCGTACGTTTGCTTCACCGATCACCAGCATCCGGCTGCTTCCGGCCGCTGGCAATTTCATCATTGGTTCGAGTGTTCAGGCACTCGGTCTCTACTAGGAGGCCCCGATGGACCTAATCCCGCTAGATGAGGTGAAGCCAACCCCGGGCACCCCGCTGAAGTTGACGGTGAACTTTCCGCTTCGTGAGGAAGAAAAGGTAAATACGATCTACCTTCAGGTGCTGCCCGGGAACCTGGGGGACGTGTACCTCGGCCGTGAGAATCTAAACGTGGCGACGAAGGTCGGGATCATCGCTAGGTTACGCCCGCCCACGGCCAATCATCTACCTGACCTGGCGTTTAACATGCCGATCGGCATCTCCAACCCATTCAGGGTGGGTGTCTATCGGATCGCTGTGGACACCCTGAATGATGGGGTGATTCCGAGCATCGGGATAGCTTGATGGCCATCATACAACTATTATTGATCTTTGCGATCCTTGGTGTCCTTGGGTTGATCATTCGCCATCTTGGTGAGATTCGTGCTGCCTTGGTCAAGGCAGATCCAAGGCTTGGCGGTAAGCTGGCCTGCTATTACTGTGGAAGCTATTTCTTGTTGACCGAGGTAGAGGTGTTTGGGGCGTACACGTACTGTAAGCAGCACGGTCGTGCGCGTCAGCAGAGCTGTAACTCGAGGTAAGACGTGGACTCATTTCTTCCATACCAGGATCCCGCGGTTGTTAGCCGCAAACTTGACTCTGAGAGCCTCGCTGTCGGCTTGAACACCGTTGAGCGCGAGCGCATGCAGCTTGCTGGAGCACTCGCAGCCGAAATTGCGCGGGTACTCAATGCTGCGCCTGTTGGGACTGACTATGGTCTTGTAACTCGTAATATCCCATCTGGCACACAGTTGGTTGACGGTAGCGGTGTGGTCCAACCAGTCAGTGCTGTTAATTTAGACATTCGTGACCTAGTGTTTGCACTTGACAAGGTTGATGTTTCAGGAAGCACTGGAGTAGTAGTTACAGGTAATGTTGCGCATAACGTAGCAGACACTGGCAATCCATTAAAGGTTGGTGGTCGCGCTCAAGCTATTCAGATAACTGCGGCGACTGACGGGGCTAGAGTAGATGCTATCTATGACCGTCACGGTAACCAGCGAGTAAGAATCGGGCCTCCGGCTGCATCTGTTTTTACGAACGTTAACTTCCCAGCGTCTAACACCCGAGCAAGTTCTACTCGTGCAGCCGGAGCTACTGGCGTTCGTCACGTCCTCACGGGTTTGACAGCTATCCTTGCTGGCGGAGTAACAGCCCCATCAGTGGCAGTTCAGGTAGATGTTAGAGTTCGCGACGGGGTCCTAGATACTGGCACAATTCTTTGGCAAGCCGTAATGACTTTGCCGGCTATAGCCGGAGTTATGAACGGTATTACTCGCTCCGGTTTGTGGATTCCGGGCACGGCTGCTACTGCTATGACCATCGAATTCAGCGCGGTGGCCGGTGGGGCAAACACATACGAAAGCGTCTCGATGGAGATCACCGATATCACGGAGTAACTTTATGTTTTTGGTGGTAGATGAGCTTCCCCCAGAGGGAAATGAGGTTCAAATTTTTGGGGTTGGTTTAGGTTCTACTCACGGTTACCGATTCGGCCCTCTGATATCCATCATTTGGCGAGAAGCGGTTGATGGACCAGATCCAATTACGCTTGGTGTTGTTGTATCTTGGGAGCCTAACTTAGGTTTTGGAGCGGTTGTTGTATAACCTATAAAGTCCAACATAGTTTTGAGTATCTGAGATGCCGATAACGTTTGTAGGTGGTATTGTAACGATCAATGCATCAACTGGCGCAGATGTCGTCCATACCTTAAATGACAGTTTACTAAATAATGATGTTGTTCTTATCCTTGGGGTGGTAAGGGATGTAGATGATACGGTAACTATCACGGGTTACACTCAAATCGCCACCTGGGATAGAGGTACCACAGCCCGTTATTTTCTATTCGGTCGTCGCTGGCTTGCGGGTGATCCTACAATTGTAACGTTTGACAAGAGTACCGCTACTGGGGACACTTATGTATTCTCGATAGCGTTCCGTGGATGTATCTCTATCGGCACGGCTTGGGAGGTAGTTGGTACTGGAAGTGGAACCACTGCTGATCCTTCGGTATTCACTGGTATCACAACTCTCACACCTGGATCAATGGTGGTTTGTACTTGCGGAGGAGAGGATAACAACAATGCTAGTATTATCACGACAGGAACTGACCCAGCGACTTATAATGAGGTCTATGCTGAGTCTGCAACTGGTGCCGATGGGGTTATTACCTTCAGTTATGAAATTCGTACCGCAACTGGAGCAACTGGAAGTGTTTCTGTGAACTGGAACGTAGCGATCCCAGTAGGAGCAGGTGGAATAGTCATCGCCCTGAAACCGGAACCGTTTAATGAAAGTGTATTTGGAACTACACTGATGGATTTAATGGGAGTGGGACATTAAATGGCAAATGCAGCGATCTTAAATCAAGCAAGCACCCGCTGGTATTTTCCAGTGGTTGGCGTGGTGCTTCGACAGATTATTAGAATCCCACGCGCCTTGGGCGCGATTCGGCCATGGAGTAGATGATGATTAGGGCCATCCCCATCAAGGGCCTCAGTGAGGAACGTGAGCGCGAGTTAAAGCACTATGTGCGCACGAACCTTGATCGCGCGATCCGTGGGACGCAGACGCTCTTTACCGAGCATGTCCCGCGCTGGCGCAAAATCTATAATGGGGAGCCATTTGAGCAGGTGAAGAGCTTCCCATGGCACCGGGCGAGCAACTTCGTGGTCCAGCTGGTGGGCATCCATACCGATACCTTGGTGGCGCGCATCCTCTCCCTCATCTTTAAGACGGACCCGCTGTTTACGTTTACCGCGTTTGGTGAGCTTCCAGAGCATGTGAAGAAGGACCTGGAAGATTTCATGAAGCACGCCTCACTGGATGAGACGGAGCTCGCGATGTATAACGTGATCAAGGATTGGTTGTTCGATATCGTGAAACTGGGCTCATCGGTGGCGAAGGTGCCCTACGTGACGGACCGCACCATCGTGGTTGAGCCCTCGTCAACCCCGAATGAGATCTCAGAAAGGGAGGTGGTGCGATACGACGGGCCCAAACCAATGAAGGTCCTCTTTACGGACTTTTTGATGTGGCCACTTGGGGTGCAGGACTTTAAGGACGCGATCATGAAGGTACACCGGGTTCGTCTCCATAAGGAGACCGCGCTCCTACGGGCCTATCAGGGGTTCTATGATCTTGACGTGATCAAGAAGTTGTACAGCCGGCCCGATCTCAGCAACCGGACACCTGTCGAGGTAAAGCAGGAGGAAAATACCGGCATCGTTTCATTGCCGGCGGATCGGTTGACGTTCTATGAATGCTGGATCGATAAATACCCACTGGTTGACGGTAGGTATTACTCACTGGTGTTGACCTACCACCTTGAGTCTGACAGCTTTGTCCGTAAGATCTATAACCCGTACAATACCGGTGATGAGCTCTCAGACGTCTTTATCGGGTGCAAGCTGTTTCCACGTGATGACATGTGGCACGGTCGTGGATTCGCGGAATTGCTTGAACAATCGCAGGAGGAGGCAAGCACCATCCACAACCAACGGCGTGACGCCGCCACCGCGGCCAACACAAACATCATTGTGGCTCGTAAGGACTCGATGTTAGACCTTAGCTTCCCATTATTTCCGAATAAGCCGTTGTTCGTGGACAGTCTAGACGATATTCGGGTAGAAAAGATGGGTCAACCGTCGACCTTTGAATTTGAGGAGGAACGGATTGCCCTTGACCTGGCGGAGCGAAGGTCAGGTGTCAGCCCGCCGATGATCGGCTACGGCGCAGGTGCGATGGGTGGAAAACGCGGGGTCTACTCCGCCTCAGGTACGCTATCCATGCTTCAAGAGGGTAACATGCGGACTGACCTGAATATTATGGACCTGCGCGCGGCTGTTACCCGGACAGGTCGCCTTGCTTTAAAGTCATACGCGCTCGGGGGCGTGCACGAGCGTCTTCGTCAGAAGTTTGACCCGGCTCGCATGATTCGGATCTTACGGAGTATCGCGATGTACAATCAGCTGCAGATGGATCTGACCTGCAGCAATGCGTCGGTAAATCGTGAGGTTGAGCGTCAGCATGCAACCATGCTTGCTCAAACGATGAGCACGTATTATAAGGAGTCGATTGAGTTGGTCAAGATGATCATGATGATCAAGGACCCGACGCTCCAGGGTTACCTGATGAGCATCTATAAAGGAAGTAAGGTCCTCTTTCACAACATTCTAAAGAGCTTCGACAATGGAGACACCGAACGCATCCTCCCCAAACTCAACCTACCAGGAGCTGATCTCCCGGCTGGAGCCCCTGGCCAAGGAGTTCCTGGACAACAAGGAAACGTTGTACCTTTTGCTCAACAGCCAGGAATGGAGGGTGTTCCTACGGCTCCTGGGGCACCTGGAGAGCAGGTCCCGCCGGACGCTGGAGCGCTCCCACCTTCCGCCTGAGATGTACAAGGCGCAAGGGGCATTGCAGGTGATCAGGGAGATCAAGGCGTTTAAGGAGAACCTCAAACAGCTTGACGAGAACATGACTAAGTTCTTGGAGGAGTCAGACAAATCTAAGAGGACGGAGGTATTCTATGATGAGGAACTTGAGACTTTACAACGCGAGTCCGCCAAGTACACCGCAGGGCGGGCCGCCGGCGCCCAAC
>Ga0184627_10000287_pt1 | contig 20575 bp, 26 predicted proteins | sample PLM3_127_b1_FD_133150 | JGI IMG/M metagenome (GOLD analysis project Ga0184627, IMG submission 133150) | Groundwater sediment microbial communities from an aquifer in East River, Colorado, USA - PLM3_127_b1 | ecosystem: Environmental > Terrestrial > Soil > Riparian zone | place: USA: East River...
GACTTGTTCCCAAAGGTGTAGTAAGAGCTGTTCTAAGTCGTGCACCACAACAAGGGGTTGTAGCCGGCTTTGTAAATCATATACAGAGGGTTGTACAAGCGGAGGTTCTTCAACGCAGGGGTCGAATGACACGACAAAAACCAAAGTTGGACAATTGTTGGGGGGCGTTATTCCCCGGCCAGCCAGTACTGAAATTGGGGTCAAGGATTTTCAAATGCTATTGAATGTGGCAGGTTACTCCGTCCCTTTAATTGGGGAAATAGATGAAAAGACGAAGGAAGCATTGAAGGACTTTCAGTCAAAGAATGGGCTCGTTTCAACTGGCACACCAAATAGGGAAACATGGCGAAAGCTGTGCGTTGCCTTGGAATATCATTACGAATGAAAGCTCTGAGGGCTCGCAACTTTTTACTGATGCTTTTCAAGGAGTTGTAGATTGCGACTGAACAGAATCCGTATTGGGTGTATTCTTTTATCTCTGCTGTTCATTATCTCTTTTAGCACTTCCCTTGCAGATTCATACAGTTGGATAAAAGTCTCTCGCGTGGTTGATGGTGATACTTTCGTGCTCGACGATGGTCGTAAAATCAGGCTCATCGGTGTAGATACTCCTGAAACCGTTCATCCCACAAAAGCTGTTGAAACGTTTGGAAAAGAGGCGTCGGAATTTACGAAACTTAATTTGGAAGGACAATTGGTAAGACTTGAATTTGATTGGCAACAAATAGACAAGTATGGAAGGACGTTGGCATACGTTTACACCGAAGATGCTTGCCTTTTTAATGCAAAATTGATTGCCCTTGGGTACGGACATGCCTATACAAAGTACCCTTTCGCACAAGATAAAATGGACTTGTTCAGGACCTTGGAAAAGGATGCACGCGAGCATTTTCGAGGTTTATGGAAAGAGGAGAATGATAAAACTGATACGACAGCATCAATAAATAATCCTAAACCCAGCAAAGATAGTGATTCTGGCAAGATTTCGACGAACTCAAAGAAATACTGGATAAATTCGAATTCCAACGTCAGGCATAATTCAAGCTGCCGATGGTACGGCAAAACTTCAAGTGGCTATTACACTAATGAAAACGTTGGCAAGGCGTGTGGAATTTGTGGCGGCTAGCATACTTTTTTTTTGACATTTACTTAATGCACTGAAGTCGAGTAGGGGGAGTAATGAGTTACAAAGTATTTTTCAGTTATAGTGTTCAAGATTCTGCGTGGATAGAGTGGCTTGCCCAAAGCCTTCAGAAAGTTGAGATTGAGCCATACATGTTCCAATACGATTTGCAGCCTGGTCAGTATGTCGCGGAAAAAGTCAAAAAGAATATCGAAGCATGTGATTGTTTTGTGGTACTAATTTCTCAAGCCAGCTCATTCTCCCAGTATGTTAATCAGGAAATCGGTGTGGCAGAAGGGAAGAACAAACTAGTTGTTCCATTAGTAGAAGTAGGAATTGACAGCAAAAGATTGGGGATGCTAGAGGGCAGGGAATATGTCTCGTTCGATAAAAGGGATCCATATTTTACCCAATCAAAAATTATTGAATACCTCTCAAAAAAGAAAGCATCGAAAGAACTTCAAGAGTCGGTAGCCTTAGGGATTCTGGCTGCGTTGATCATTATTGCGATACTTGGAAGAGAATAAGGTTTTGCCCGAAATGGCCGCAAATGAATCTTCCTTTTATTAGAGACGCCAATGGTTCGTCATAATTTGAACACTTTTTTTGTAAACAACTCATCATGTTTTGCTAGATCAAAAGCATGGCGATGTAATCGAATCCCATACTTCTCAAGAACTCTCTTAGAAGCAATTGCGATATTTTCCATCTCTCCTCTCGGACCAAAAATATATGCCTTATATCTATTTTGAATATACGCTGCAGCCCACCCGCTTGTAGGGTAGATAGTCTCCAATGGGACCAATTCTCCGGGGGAAATGCGCACGAAGCCGTGTTGTGTTATGGCCCTGAATCGAGGGACGGAAGGAATATCTATATAAATTTTGTCAGCATCGACCTTAGTTTCTCGAACTATGTCAGCTTTCATTTTGGCAAGAGTTCCTGGCACTTCCGGAAGTTCAAGAAATGTTTGTCTGGAATCCTCATCTTTCACTGTCCGAAAACTTATTACGACCGCAGCTCTTGGTAGATTTCTGTTTCTCAAATCTGTTACAAATTCCTGCAAAGACTTGTCTTTATGAATTTGATTCAATACGTCATGATCGTTTATTTCAAGAAAGTCAAATGGCTGTTTAAAAGATAATCCTTTAATTTTCCATTTGCCTTCACTAAGCTTTTGGAAGAATTGCCTTAACGCCAAAGCGGCAGCTCTAACTTTATGGTGATGGTAGACAACTGAAAACATAAGCATTTTAGAGAAAACTAATTGTTCGACTGCAGTTACACCGGACACATCAATGGCGAGCCTTTTGTCTTTACCTGGAATTAGTGATGCCACGTGCACAGTTTGAAAAAACCTTTCTAGATCAATTGTTGTATCTAATCCAGTAAAGTAGCCATCTCTATGTATATAATCCATTTTGTCAACGTCAAATGGTCCGTTAATAATCTGATCTAAATATAGGTATCTAGGATCCGTAAATCGGTGTAACTTAGCCAGAATAAGAAGACCAACCTTATGTAAGTTTATTCTTTGAAGGATCTTTCCATATTTTGGATCGGTTTTGTAAATGTCTCTGATTTTGTCAAAGAACTTTTTAAATGAAGGGGAAGTGACTATAAAAAAGCTGAATATTTCACTCGCCGAATTCTCAGGGTTGCCAAATAATTCTAGATATTCCTGTCTCAGTTTTGCGAAAATCTTATTTGTGCCATAGAAATCCTCTGAGGCATGAGAAAATGGGCCATGACCGACATCATGTAACAATCCTGCGAGTCTAAGTTCGCTTTCCTCGATGGGTGTTAGGACATCAGGTGTTTGTTGATGAATGGCGTCCGCATATTTGGTTGTTAATGATGCGCAAGATATTGAGTGTTCAAATCTCGAATGGGATGATGAAGGATAGACGAAAAGTGCTAATGATGTTTGATTTATATATCTAAGCCTCTGAAAAAGAGGGTTATCTATAATGTTGATTTCATATGGACGAAATCTGTGGAATCCAAATACGGCATCTCTAAATATCTTTGGAGATCTGTATTTTGTGGGGTTTTTTTGATCTAAAAGTTTTGAAACTTTTAAATCTACACATGCTCTAAATTTCTTGCATATTGGCAGACCAAAGTCTATTTTTTTCACTCCGCTCCCCTTGAAATGAATTATTTAATTGCTTAAATTGAAAAGTTCCATTTCCCCTGCGTATATGGGCCAGAACTAAAAGTCACTTATATTGTGACATAAGTCTTGTAAACATCGAACTTAATACTTTATATTTCCCTCCAAGCTTGGTCTGCTCCAGAGATTTTATTTTTCCTTCCAATACATTAGATTTGACTTGCATTTGGACATATTTGTACCCAGGATTAGCTATTCCTACCACACCCCAAATAGACATTCTATTAAGTATGTCCTCAAGTTTCCTTGAATGCATAGACTTTCCAGTGGATTCAAAGTCAAGCTCGTTGAAAATTCGTGGTTCTTTTTCCTTTAGCTTTGAAAATGCATCATATATTCCATCTATCGGCATTCTTTCATTAGGATGCTCTTTTGCCCAAGCGGCAAGAATTGAATAAACCCAATGAAATACGCTTGAAGCCTGATGGTCATCCTTTAATGTCTTTTGTATTGATATCATCAGGTCCTCTAGTTTTATTTGTGCATTTAATTCTACGATTTATTTCTTTATAAAGTTTTGCCCGGAAGAAAAAATACAAAAACTTTGCGCCCTGCTTTTTCCATTTTCTGATTCGTTTCAATTCGAATCAAGTAATTTATCAACTTTCCTTACTAATGAAGATAGCTGATCAAAGCAACATTAAAAATCTCTTTCTTTACCTAGCCGGGCTCTTCTATTTGCAAGTCTAAGAAACCAAGGGACTTATCAATAATGGAATGGGGGCTCCGATTCTTGAATTATGGCTTGATTTCATTAATTACTGAACTCCTTTAGATTTGACCTGCCAACAACCCCCCAGCTCTTCTCTCTAGATTAACTCTTTTATCGATGAATTCCATTTCCCGGGCATAAGCAGTCAGTCCCTGAACCATTCCCCATAGGTTACTCACGTCCTGCCCTTCGGCAATTCCGGTTTCCCAGGCCTTCACGATTTCTGTTTTAGTGAATGGTCCCTTGTTAAACCAAACAAGAGCTTTATCAATCCTGTTTCCAATGTATATTTTCATCGCTTTTTCAGCAGTCGATTTAATTGCTTCATCTAGGGCGCGATTCTCAACAAATCTATTTAGCAACGGAATTGCTTCTGTTTGAAATCTTTGCGGAGCATGGATTCTGTGGAAAATCTTCAATTCCTGTACGTTTTCAGCTCCCCAGACAATGTGATTTCCGCAAACGTAATTATAAAGGAAAGTCGTAAGGCCGAAAGTAGCTGCGCCTGTTTCAGAATTCCAACAAAAAAATCCTTTACCCAATTTCGAATTTCCGACCTCGACTGGTTTTTCATCATTAACCAAGAAAGCAAACATGTCATGATCAGAAGCATATAAGCCGCTTTTTTGAGCTTTCTGATTTGGAAGTGACTGGGGAACATGCCAGGAAGTATTCTCAACAGTTTTCATTAAGCTCTCTACAACATCAGCATCCCATATTCTACCATAAGAAGCGCTTGTAAAGGCAGAAGCATACCTTTCAAAAGAGCCGTTTCTCGACTTATCTCTTATTAATACCATCGCTTCTTCATTGGATTGTTCCAAGCCATATTGCAGGCAATTCCGGGCTAAATATGGACTAAGAGTTCTAAGGTATGATGCAGGTGCGCCTATAGTTCTGGAAAGTTGTCCAAAAGCCCAATTTGATAAAAAGGCTTGTGAAAGGTCGCCATTGAGGGTAATTCCTTCATCCCTTGTAACGCCTAGTTTCAAATCATTCATTCGACGAAGCACTTGCGAGGAAACTGATTTCTGCTTTTGAGTGAAGTTCAAAAGCTCTTCAAGGCTGGCAAATCTTTCATCCGGCGGCCGTATTGCCCATTGTCTATGAGCCTCGTAAAGGTTTTCAGACATAAGAGCTGGAGTGTGAACAGGTTTAATTTCTTTGTGCCTCTTTCCAGTTCGATTTATTAGAATTCAAAAACCAACTGACTAAATTCCAGCACAATCCATAAATATTGCTAAACTATAGAATTTCCGCGGGTAAGGAACTGGCCGATAATGTGATGATACTTCATTCCCAGCTCCTCCCGTCTTTATATTAAATGAAAATCTCTGATCCTCAACAATTTCTGAATAAGCTGGACAAAGATGATTGGCAAAAGATCCAGTCGCAATTCGCCAGAATAGACCGGCTCCTCGGCCCTGGGGACAAATTCAAATTTGGATGTGAAAAGCGAGGTGACTGTTGCCGCGACCGCCATGACAATCCGATCCTGCTTTCAGTTTATGATGTTTTCAGACTGCGACAACACCTTAAAGTATCCGGCAGAGAATTCGCTGAAAAATACGGCAAGCCCTTACTTGGGGCTCACAGCCAACTGCCTTTGATGATCTTAAGAAATGAATGGCTCGATAAAAATAGTGGACAGAGTCGATGTATCAATCTGCGAGACAACATGTGTGGCGTTTATGAGAATAGGCCGTTGGTTTGTCGATTATACCCTGTAGGAAGAGCTCTTGACCAGGAAATGAATTCATACTTCATGTTGACTAAAACAGATGGCTGCTGTCCCACTGGCTGCGGACAAGAGCACACAATTGAGGAATGGCTCAAATCAGCAGAGGCAGAGCCTTTTTTTGAATGGAATGACAAATTTCACAAATTGTACATGCAGATTAATTTTAAGAAGTATAAAGAGCTTGATGAAAACTATAAATTTGTTTTCGGCGATATCCTTTATGATATAGGTAGCCCTTTGGAACAAATCGTAGGCAAACAGAAATACGAGCAAATTAGCAAATTAGAAGACGAAAGCTTGTTGAAAGCGACTCACACACTAGCTAACCAGTACGTTGAGATGTTCTTGAAGTAAAGAAGTTGAGTCACCTGCGGCTCATAATTCCCAATCTTTCATCAATGAATTTCTGGGCGCGGGTATAACCAAACTCCATCGCTTCCAGGGCCAATTCAGGCTTTTTGAGGTAACTACCAAAAAGGTCTTCGGAGGCGAATGCATCTGGAGAATAAAGCATTGAGGCAACTGTCATTTTTTCATGCTCGGAAAATGTATTATTGTTTTGGTTTACAAGATCTCTCAGCAATGTTTCATATCTTTCACTTTCTGTAAGCCATTTCTTAGCGCCAACTTGCTTTATCCAACTTTCGAGAGTAAACTTTTTTACCTTTCTCCCCCGTTTTAATCCATCTTCGTCTACTCGAGCGAAATACAGCATGCCCTTATTGTCAATTGCTGTTATGACAGGGTATAGGCGGCATCCGAGCGGGCGCGCGTCAATTCTCTTGCCGTTTTTTTCAATAATATATGGGCATTGTTTATCTTTCTTCCTAGAAGCTGAAAAAGAATTAAGAAATGCCCGGGGAACTTGACTCTCACTATGAAGAGTTAGTGTCGCATATTTCTCAAAGAAAATTGAAGACGTAAGATCATTGACTTTTCGAACGCAAGCAACATCAAATGGCGAAAGAGTCATAGGAGAAATTTTCTGATACAGGCAGCAAGCGGCGTTATTGTCTTCACGAATTGAGAATGTCTCCTCCGGCTCCAATAGATGCACGACAATCTGAGTTTTCTTCGGGAGCTTGCCTTGAAAACTTGTATCAGATGATCTGACAAACTCAGAAGTCTTTCCTGTTTTCATTTTCAGCTGGTTTGGATTTCAGTAACTCAAAAGTTCGGCTTTGCTAATAAACTTTGTGCCTCTTTTCGGTGAGAATTATTAAGACTAAAAAACGTCGTAACTAAAAAATGACGCAATGTTTAAATTCTCGGGGCTCATTGATGTTAACATGGCTGAAGAGGCAAATGATAAGCGAGGTATCGGCGTCATGCTCCTGCAAGAATCTGTTTGGAAATTAGAAGACAAACTCAGCCTCGTTATGGAAAGCCTTGCCGACCATGAAGCAGACTTAATCAGATTAAGGCGACTGATAACGCTGGCCGCACAACGACTCCACACATTGGAATCTCGGTCCACCTCAACTAAATACAGAAAACCTGAAAAATGACAAGCGATAACCCTTTAACGAACTCAGAAACACTGGGCTTAGAAGATCTGAACTCAGACTTCCTGAATTTGCGTATTGGAGAAGAGATACCAAAGCTTGAAATAGGTAGAATCAGGAAAATCACGAACAAGACAAAGCAAGACAACCTACCGGGTGTGGACTATAAGTACTTGATTGAAACCCGTGATGGAAAGCTCCTGAAAGTGAACTCCTGGATTTTATGGAAAACAATTGCCAAGGCGCTTCGTGAAGCTGGAAGAATCGACGCCACTTTGTACCTGAGACACAACGACGTTGAAGATTATACCATTAAGGCAATCTAAATTCCCCTTTCCTTTCCTAACCATCTTTTAACCCCTAAACAATGGAACCTAAAGTCAGAGCCATGCTTGAAAACATGTACAACCTCTTCCATCAGAAGATACAGGACAAGCGCAAAGCCTGGGATTATTTGATTGAAATGCTGGCTGTAGACAATCGCGGAAGTGTAATATTTGAAATCGGCCACAAGTTTGAATGGTTGTTTAATGACAAGGGTTTAGTAAAACAAATCCTCGACATTTACGATGGTGACAAACTTAAGTCAGATTATTACGACCATTTAGGTGATATGTACTTGCATCACATTGTTCCAAAATCAGAAGAGCTAAACAAAGCCCGATACATTATGCATCTGCCTCCTGCGAACGAATTAATGGACATGATAGACCCAATCGCCACAGAGATAACCAAGTTCTTTGACCCCGTAGTCGGTACGGGCAGGTTACTCATGGAGGCTCACAAAAAAGTGCCGTTGGCTCGATGTTTCGGAGTAGAAAAAGACCTGGATTTATACAGAATAGCTGTCACCAATTTTGCGATTCATAATGTTCCCGGATACATGCTAAATGGAAATTGCTCAAACCAAAAATTCAACGCTTTAAGTCCACTTGAAGGCTACAATTGGAGAAATGCCAATCACTGGAATCCGCCTCCAAGTCAAGTTGAACGCCCCCAAAAAATCTCCAATAACTGACATTACTTACTTCCCAAATTAAACACTCCCCGCCACTCCAACCACCACCAAATCAATGAATGAAAGTGCCTTACGCCTACCTAGATGGAATCATGTATTGCTTGAGATTTACAAATGCCAAGACAAGCCAAGTTATAGCCAGCGACTGAACCGTCGACTCAAAGCCTCTCTCACCCACATCCGAGAAATCGTAAAGCAACTTGAAGCCTGCAATCTGATTGAAGTCCAACCCAAGCAAAAAATCAAACACTTAGTGTTGACAGACAAAGGCAGGCGTATTGCTGCTTCACTTCAAGAAGTCAAATTCGAGTTAAACGGCACAATTCAAAATGAATCAGTTTCATAAGTTCTCAAGCCAATGGCAGACCATTCCAGAAAGCAGCATAAACCAGCTCCGGAAAACGATGAGATAGTTGAAAGGCTGCTCCAGTTGCCATCCAAGAACCTAGAAGCCCGAATTACCGCAATCGAATCAGAAATCGATGAACGCCATAAAATGAGAAACCATGCCCTCACAAAGCTTCAGACTCACAAAGTCCAACTGAAAAGCCATAAAGAACGACTCAAATATATTACTCTCACCGGCCAATCTCCAGAAGTTTTACAAAGGGTAGTGAGCGACCTTCTCAAGATTGATAACAGCATGGCAATTGAGTTAAAGGACTGCTTTAGAGACATTTCGCGCTTAAAGGAGCGACTTCAAGAAGCGCGGGAAGAGATGGAGATTGAAAGGCAAAAGATGAAGCTACTTAAAGAATAGGTCATTTTTGATTTCTAAAACATGTCAATATGAAAATTGCAAATAAGTATAATCAAAATGCGAAAGTTGTCTTATTCCATGGAGACTGTTTGGATTTTCTAAAACAGATTCCAGATTCAAAGGCAAAGTTAGTTGTCACCTCGCCTCCTTACAACATAGGCCAAGAATATGAAGAGAAAAGGCCCTTGGATGATTACATAGACTGGCAGTCAAAAGTCATCTTAGAATGCACCAGAATTCTTCATGAAGAAGGAAGTATTTGCTGGCAAGTGGGAAGTTATACAAAGAGAGGTGAATACTATCCATTAGACATTCTGTTATACGATCAATTCAAGAAGCTGAGATTGATTCTTCAAAACCGAATTATCTGGTATTTCAGATCAAGCCGCCCTTTTGGCTTGCCATTATCAAATAAATACGAAACAATACTTTGGTTCTCGAAAAAGAAGCAGTGCTTGTACAATCTAGATCCCATTAGAATCCCCAGGATTTACGCTCCAAAAATATATTGGCGACCAGCAAAGAAAAAGTTATCAGGAGGAAATCCGTTAGGAAAAAATCCAGGGAATGTATGGCTGATACCTCATGTGCAAAACAACCATCCTGAAAGAACAGTGCATCCCTGCCAATTCCCAATTGCGCTAATTGAACGACTGGTTCTTGCCCTAACCAATCCAGGTGATTTAGTCGTAGACCCATTCATAGGTTCTGGCACAACTGCAATTGCATCTCTCCTTCATAATCGCCGTTGTGCTGGCTCGGATAAAGTGAAAAAGTACGTCGATATTGCCAAAGAAAGAATCCAAATTATGTCAAACGGCAATCTCAAATACAAGTCGCTGGCAGAGATTACAAATCTTAAACAGCGGGAAACGGCTTAATAGAAATAGAAAGCAATTCCACAATTCATAAAATGACAAGCACAGACGAAACAGACGATTTACTGAGAAAACTCAAACCCCTAATGGGCAGGAGGACTAAGGCACTTTGGTATTTCAATCTATTAGCGAAAGACTCTAAAGCCGCCCAACGAAACAGAGATTTCTTAAAGTTAATTGCAGACAGAACCAGTAAAATCGACTACGAAGAACAAATCAGGCTCCCTCCGCCTTCGCCTGAATTGCTTGAAGGTGAATATCACATCGGTACTGTCGTTTACCCAGATGCCCGCTATGCAGAATTCGGTCTTCGCGAACAGGAACTCATAAAACATATTCTTGCAGTCGGTATGACCGGAGCAGGAAAAACTAATCTGATGTACCACCTTCTTAGGCAGCTGGCACAGAATAACAAGCCCTTTCTTGTTTTCGACTGGAAGCAAAACTATCGTGCGCTTAAACAGTTCCCGGAATTTCAGGACTTGAGAATCATTAGAGTAGGAAGTGAAAAGGACAATCTCATTTTCAATCCATTGATACCGCCACAAGGCGTAAAGCCAAAACATTGGATGACAATGTTAGTTGATGTAATTAAGCATGCCTTTTTTGTAGCTCACGGAGTAGAATTCTTCTTCAGAAAAGGCATTGATCATTTGTACAAACAGTTCGGAATTTACAAGGGGCAACAGGAATATCCGACCTTTGAAGATCTAGAAAAGGTCCTGCAAAAGGAATTTGTCCGGGGCAGGGAAATGCTTTGGATGAGTTCTGCTAAAAGAGTTCTCGCCAGTTTGACTTTTTCTGGACTGCTAGGAGAAAGCTTAAATGTCAGGCAACAACCCAGCTTAAATGAATTGCTAAATAAGCCGCTTATCCTGGAGCTGGACAATTTGGCAACTATTGAAAAAATCTTTCTAGTAGAGGCATTGTTACTTTGGATTTACCATTTGCGTAAAAACCAACCTCAACGTGAGCGATTTCAACACGCGATAGTTATTGAAGAAGCTCATCATATTCTCAGCGGCAGAAAAGAATTTCAGTCAGGTGAAGAAACCATCATTGAAACTTTAATCAGAATGATCCGTGAGTTTGGCGAATCAGTAATTGTCATTGATCAAGAACCTAGCAAACTCTCAAACTCAATTCTGGCTAATACCAACTGCAAAATCTGCTTTAATCTAGGTAATGGTAAAGACATGATAACTATGGCCAGGAGTATGAATCTCACATCTCAAGAAATGCGTTATATAGACAAGTTAAAAGTAGGTGAGGCAATAGTGAAAATGAAAGAGCGGTTTACAGAACCAGTTCATGTTAAAGTTCCATTAGTTCCAATCAAAAAAGAAAATATGTCTGTAGGTTCCCCTTAGGGTAAGAAAAGGGGGCTAGAAAAACTCAATATAAGAAAATGGTAATCATCGTAAAAAAACTAGTACCTGTGTATCGCCAGTGGGATCAAGTTCCCAAGCAGTTTCACAATTTGCGAAAAGCGGTTTACGTAACTACTTTCAAATACCTCTACCCCAATATCCCCAAAATCCTTCAAGAACAATACGGTCTTAAACCCGACGAAAAAATAGTAGTGTTCTGGACGAAAGAGATTAGCCTTCCCCATTTCAACCGGTATCGCGTAAATTTTCGAAAAGTCTATTCGGGTACGTTATGTAAACTAAATCAATACATTAATAGAATTAGGAAAAAGCGTCAATGGTAAACTTATATCGAGTGAATCATAATATGTTATAATCGACCGTATTTTGATTTGAAAAACTTTAATTTTCCTTCTAAGAATTTTTCTATTGAATTAAAAACAAATTCTTTATACATTTCTCGAGGAAGAATTTCGTATCGTTGATGTAAGTCCTGAGCTTCTGGTGGAATTTGGATCAGGTGATGGCTGTGAGAATCGTATAATCTCTGAAGCTGAGTAACGATGGAGACGTTTCTATTGGGTTCTGAGGAATAATCTCCGACTGAAGGAAAATTTATTGCTGTAAAGAAATCGGGTAAATAAAAATGAGGAGTCAGTATGTCCCTTCTGAGTTCAAAATCTGGCAAGGATTGGAAGGGTTTTACCCGAAAGCCCGTTGAATCACCCTCTACCAAAAGCATTGGCTGATATTGATACACAATTTCTTCTTTTTCCAATAGATTTGCCAAAAACTGATGTCTGTTATCTCGAATTTCTTGTTTTTCCATTTGCCCCCATGAAAAAGAATTAATGAGCCTTAAATACTTTGCGCTTAGTGACTTGTCGAAAGCTGTCAGTTGGAAAGTATGGAAATTCTAATAAGATCCAATTAATAGAAAAATGAAAAGAGAGTGTACTTCTTCTCTAAGAGGGTGAGGTTCTTGTAATATCAGGATAGTTGCATCTTTCTGGGTAAAGTTGTTTTAATCGGCGAAGGCCTTCAGCGAACACAATCAAGCCCTCGGGGATCCAATCAGTCTTTTTCAGTTGTGCTATCACTTCCTGCTCTTTTTTGCTCGAAATTAGGTCCAAAGTCTTTGTTTCCCATCTACCTTCAAGAACTTGCCAATACTTCTTACAGAATAGGGGGTCATGAATGACAAGGAGATACCCAATACAAGCAACTCCTGTAATTGCACTCAAGCTTAAGCCAAGAAATTCAAGGTGCCAGCTATTTGGATGATCATATAACCATTTCATTGGCCCCGGAAAATGAAAAAAGAAGTCCCAATTCATTCTCTTTACGCTTTTTTCAACTTCCTTTCCATTAAAAAGTTCTTCATAAAGTTCACGAAACAATGTGCAGAAAGGGTTTGTTTCCATTGAGATCGAGCAACTTGGTTCATGAAACCCCGCCGGGATTACGTGCCGCATATTTTGAGCCTCACATACTTCATTGGACCGCACGTTAGTCACGATTGTGAACTCATTGCTCGGTGCAGGCCTTGCAATTGCAAATAAAACTTCTATCGCACTTGCGCATATTCTATCACCAAATGAGGAAATAGAATGAACATTTGGCATTAGGCTTTTGCGCAGTGGTAAAAGGTCATTGCTGTTTGCCAAAACCTTATCTAACTCGAAATCACATTTCCAAAGAGTGTGAAGTAACTCGTCATATAGTAATCCATAGGTAAACCTATATCTGCAAAAATCAATTTCCGAAAATAGCCATGTACCAGTGGGCTTATGTGGATTGAATGCGCAGAGCCGATAAGTGGGTCCATTCCATAATCGGGCACCACAGCTGGTCAAATCGTTAATCAGCATAAAAGTGGTGTTTTTGGGAATACAAACATCTGGTGATGGCATGTCAATTAACTCAGAAGAGGAGCTGCTTTCGCTGATTTGAATGGGGCACCCCAACCATTCGGACTTGGTAAAAGAGGCAGTCTTCATTTCATCATGTCCGAGGGAAAAGTGATACCAACAATTATCTTTTCTTTTTTCGTCGGACGAATAATAGGATCTGATGAAATTCGCAAAGCTGCCGCTGTAAACCTTTTTTTCGGCACTTCTTCTCATTGCTACAACTTTCGGATCCAGTCTTGCCTTAGATCCTGACTCATCTTTGTCCTGTGGGTCAGCATCTAGAATTTGAGAAAACTCTTTTCTAATGAAATCCCACCCTATGTATGATTCTCTCAAAGGTTTCTTTTGAGGTTCTCCAGAAATAATTGACAACGAAGGCTTCAATCGGTCAATATATTTTAAACAATTCTGCTTTATGTTGGCAATTTGGACTTTATCTAATTCTGACACCTGCCTCTTTTCATGCTGATTAATAACATTAGTTGAAATGCTTTTTTGAGTCGATAATTTGTCTCTGCTTCGAAGAGCCTGGTTTGGAAAGAAGCATTCCTTCAGCAATTCTTGAGCTATATCGTCTGGAATTGCAATAAACCGTCTACGATCATCATTTTCGTAAATTAAAAGACAAACGCGAATATCTTTCGCCTCCGAGTTAATTGTCCAATATTTTTCCCCACTTTTGTATGTGGACTTTTCTTGTCTCGTTTCGGGGGTCCAACAGACCAGATTGTACAGTTCATTTGCGTCGAAGAGGAATTTGTCTATGAGCGGCGTGTGTTTATATTTACGACAGTCTTTTTTGCCTCGCCGCCTGACTCTTCCTTTAGAGGAACATATCAGCCCGGAGACTATTTTATTTAATTCGCAACTGTAATTACTCCAAAAACCTATCTTCCGCAAAGCTCCAATCTCAGAATTGGATAGAAGGCCATCAGATTTGTCACCTCGTAAAAAGTCATATTTCACTTTTAACGAAAGAATCGACAAGAGAGATATGACATGACCATAATCACGTCCCACATCATCGAACAATAATTCATTATGATTATCAAAATCATCTTCTGTTAGTTTTGTTGAAATGCCCTCAAATGTCCACGAAAGAGTCGGGATGGATAGTGGGTCTCCATTCCAATGTCTTGTCAGTACTATGCCTGCAACCCGATCAATACCGAAAGCAGATCTATCAGAAATTACCACATCAACGGAATATGCTAGCTGGCTTGCAATGTTTTCTGGCATTGTACCTCTTTCAGAGGCACGGAATTTCGAATCATTGATTAAATTGTTACGAGTCAGTTCTTTAGCAAGAGCCATGCAAGCCTGCGCCTTTGTTTCTTTATAGTTGTCTAAAGCTATGCCATCAAAGGAAATTGTCAACATCTATAAGCATTTAGAGTGGATCCAAACGTAGGCAGTTAAAATTGTTCAATCATTACGTAGGGCTTACTCCTGGTCTAATTCAATAATTTACGAATAGTTTGCCATTCACAATTTCAATGACAACTATCGAAGACTTCTGAGAAAATGGGTGAAAATCTGCGAACTGCGAATGTAAAATTGTTTTTCTGAAAAGTTATGTTACTATACGCGCGAAAGCGAAGAAGAATATGTTATGACAATCTTTAATCTAAACGACCCAACCGTCAACCGCCGCCGGAGAAACATTATCTGCACTAAATCGACTATGCAGATGATTGAGCCAGAAATCCTTGAAAACACATTGGAACTAATAGTTCCAAATAAGGATAGAAATGGTCACTCCATTGACCCGCAACCTATAGTTCGATTTCTCATTGACTATGCAGCCAAACTATTCGGTGGTCTAAAGGACACATTCGTAAACGGAAAGTGGAAAAATCATTTCGATAAAACCATATCAGAAAAGGTCCGCCTTATAGAAATTTGCTTCAAGTCAGAGCAATTAACCGAATTCAGCATGATACTAACGACCTTCGTCGTTCTCCTTACTCATGTCCTTAATCAAGAGACTGCTGCATACAAGATTAATGGTAAACTCGTATTAGTTCCAACATATACAAAGAAGGCTGACACTAACAAATCGATTAACGGAACAGGGACAGCGCTTAGACGTAGAGTTGGCAGAAGAGGGAAAGCTAAACATTCGCATCTCCAGAACGGAGTGCAATAAGGATGACGCTTTCTTCTTCATTTTCAATTTCTGGCAATACCATATTCATATGTAGAAATCGTTCATATTGGCAAAGGCTAACCACTTACACACAGAAATCGAAACCATTGGGAGTATTAGTCAATCTCATTGAAAGCCAGAACCATGAATAATGACAAGCCACGCCAGTTTATACGTCGAGTGGAAAAGACCTTCCATGGGAAAAAACGATCCTTTGTTTTTCGAAGGGAAGAGCACTCGGTATTTCTACCGGACGGAAATATTATTTCCCGTCAGCGAGCCGAAGCACCTGTGCTTAAGGGTGTAGTCCCCCATGAGCCCAGTGATGTTGCCGGGGAATGCCAAAGTTGCTTGAACTTTGTAACTGAACAGATGCTGATAATCTGTGACCTGTGTTGGGAAATTGTATGTCTTCCCTGCGCCAGTCAACGGGAAGGCATGAGGGTCTGCCCCTCCTGCGTCGGTTATCTCGCGCGTCGGCGACGGACACTTATACTTCGGAAGCTTTTCATTGACCCATTTGTGGAACAGGTAAAATAAATGATTTTTAAAAGCACTCGAAAAAATACGACAGCTTCCTGGCCGGACCAGCCGAAAGTAAAAGACTTTTCAGATTTGTGGCTGGAATGTGCCCGTCGCGGCCTAAGTTCTGAACCGCTGATCCATTCCGCGCTTCAACAGCTTTCCGTTTCATATGATTTTCAATGTGAGCAACTAATCAAAAACAGAATACGCTCGATGGATGTCCAGGATATGTTAAATCCTGACCCTTTCAGAAGTAGTAACCCTACTCGTCCTGGCGATATTAACGGGCCCATTTGCTTAGGCAAAGTAAAACATTCCAGTTTAATGTGGGGTATTCATCCGGCAGCGCTTACAGAACACTTGTGCTGTCTCGGCCGAACTGGTGGCGGAAAAACTACGGTTATCAAATCAATCCTTGGCCAGCTCTTGAAAAGGAAGACAGAGTGATAATCATTTTTGACCGCAAGCAGGAATTTTATGACCTCGCCTTGGACTTTAAGCTGTTCTACTTTCTGCTCGAAGACTGGATCGACAACTGGTGCCCACCGCCTTCCGGGGTCGCCTCTATAACTTGGTTTAATATCTTTGCCGAAACCCTGGCAGCGTTTTTTGAACTTCATATGGTAGCACAAATAATGATTATAGACGCCCTAATAAATCTCACTAAAGGATCTGGAACCGGTGGCAACATATTTCCTACATTGCGAGACTTATCAGAATATTTCTTTGCGAAGTCTGTCAAGGCCAAGGGGGCGGGGCAGGATACCTCTCTGCGGCTGGCACATCGATTCAGAACAATTGTAACTGTTTTTGGGAATGCCGCTGCATCTGAAAAGAGTCTGGATTGGCAGAAACTCAGCAAGATTGACTGGGCGCTCAGCCTGGCTGGGCTTGCACCTTCCTTACAAAGTTTATGTGTAACAATCTATTTCGCCAAAGTACTTCTTTACCGCATTTGTAATAATCTGCGCAGCGACAAATTGGAAGTGCTTATTTGCATCGACGAAGCGTCTATGATCTTCCCAAAGACAGGAACAAAAAAAACGTCGTTTTTGCTCGACTATTTTCAACAGGCCCGGGCATTCGGCATCGGAGTTATTTTCGCTAGTCAGTCAATGAACCTCGCGGATGAAATATTCGCTAACACAGCCATAAAAATTGGAGTTGGCGGATTTGGTCACGGAGCTGACTATGAAGCTTTCGGCTCGGCCATCGGACTTGACCGAGAACAACGTGACTTTATGCGCACTATTGGCACACCGGGCTCTGCAATTGTGAGGGATATTCGATATCCGCATCCCTTCACGGTTCAAATCAAGAGGCCCGAAAAATGACAGCCTACAAGACTATTGATGATATTCGAAAACTTTCACAGCAATCGAGATTCGCATTATTTGGTGAAGCAGCCACTAGCAACGCTGATGTTACTGCTGCAGTGAAGGCCAGTGACTCACTATCCGTATCGGCATCAGGAAAGACGTATGTTGAAGAAACATTGATGGCTGACCAGCCATTAAGAATGAGCCAGCCAATGCGGAACGCAATGGGTATGATTCGTTGTCAATCTGAATATCACATTCCATTCCTCTTTCGCCGTGAAGCTTCGGAATTATCGAAAGTTAAAGGCGGTGAATCACTACTCCAGGCAGAAAAAGAAGCACTGAGCACCGGGATCATAACAAAACATCTGCTGCCCAGGGCCAAAACTGATATCTGTTTATGGGAAATAACAGACACTGGCTATGAGTCGCTAAAGAAAGCACGCCCACAGTGGAAGTCCAAAGGAGAATACAAACACAAGTTCTGTGCCCATCGCATAGCAGACATGTACGAACAGCAGGGATTTCGTGCTAAAATAGAATATCAATGTTCTAATGGGAAGCTCGTAGATCTCTGCCTGAAAAAAAATGAAACAATTATTTTTATCGAAATATGTGCCAGTTGGCCTGTACTAAAAGAGCTCGTAAATATAGAAAAAGATCTACAAAGCCATCTCTTGCCGAATGAGATTATTTTGGCTGTAACAGAGCGAAAAATGAAAGAAGCGCTTCAAAAGGCTATCAGTGAATTGAATGCTGGCGCTGGACTGATGCGGCCGGTAAAAATAGCATTGGCTGGAGACCTCATAGAGTTCTTGGAGATGAAATGATTAAGGTTGTCAGACTTACAATTCTTTTCCTGGGGTGCAGACTGGCTTGGATCTGGTTTGACCAATGTGGCGCGGACTTAGGGCTGGGCGAAACATTGCCATTTTGTCTTGACTGCTCTGGCATGTCAACAGTTATGAGACTGCTACTGCTCGGCGTAGCCTTATGGGGAATATTCATACTATATCAATTTCCGCCTGATAATACAGAGATTTACGAAAGCATTTCATCGCCCGCGCAAATGATTCGCATTCACTGGCATCGTATTGCGCTTTTACTCGTTTTAATGACTTATCCTTTGTGGATTTGGTGGGTTGATGCAAATACAAGCATTCCCGGGCCGGATGGCTTTTGGATTACAAGTAGCTCATGTCGTTATCCAGGAGTTAAAGGGACGATGCTCTGGGGGATTGTGCTACTTTTTGCAGTGCGGGGGTTGAAAATCTTACATAGAAACTAAGGAGTTAATTGCAGTGCAAATATATAGAGGATGTTAACAGACACACTGATTAACCCAATTTAGAAAGGAAGAAAACATGGGACTCTTTGACGCTTTCTTGAGAAGAAGAGAAATACCTGGTAGAGAAGTGCCGGGCTATTCAGCGTATCAGGAAATTCCACATGAAAGTGACAGCGAAGTCATTACCGTGGATCCGAATAAGCCACTGACCAACTTCGCGCCGCGTCCGCCTGTGATTTTTACAAACGGGCTGGAATAACGGAAGTTGATTAAAAAGGTGAGTGGCAGGAAAAGTTGGAGGTTCCTGCCACTCTAATATACCACTACATGTTGCAGAGGTACAAATGTCTAACAAATTTTCAGATTGGCAATATTGGATATTACAAAATTTACAGCTCCTAAGCAAGAAATACGGTGAAAACAGAGTTCTGCTCGACGCAAAGACTTGGCAGTGTCTTCTAATAGCAAATTTTGGACTACCTCCAACCTGGCGTCAGACAACCTCACAACTCATAATAATTCTACCTGAAAAAGCCCAGGTTTTCTGCGCATCTCCTGACCGGTTTTATCTGGAAAAGGGGTTGCGAACAGTGACCGGTGAAAAACCTAGGCACTATTTCGAAAGTGCTGGATTCAATGACATGTCAGGAAGTAACTTGGCCAGATTTTCGTTCCATTTGAAAAAAGGGTGGTATCCGAAAATGCACTGTAAAAACGGCACTACTTTATTGGATATACTTGAAGGACTCTGTTTGGGGCTGGATAGCGCAGCCAGGGAGGCAATGAAATGATTCAAATAATTTTCAGAAAGACCGACTGGGAAAAGCTCGCGCGTCATTTAATGTCCAGAAAAGATGTTGAGTCCGGTTCTTATGCAGTTTACAAAACATCAATTCTAAATAGCTGCCAAAAGTTATTAGTTTTAAGAATTTTAATTCCTGAAGACAAGGATTACTTCGTAAGAACTCCTGTCCGCGTATCCTTCACTCCGGAATTTACAGAAAAAGCGTTCCGACTTTGTGAGACTTCAAATGGGCATTTATTGGACATTCATACTCATCCATGGTCTAGTAAAGTGAACTTCAGCCTTATAGATGACGGCGAGGCCAGGCATACAAAAGTCCCTTACCTTACAAAATATCTTCCAGGGACAAACATTGCATTCATAGTCTTCGGAAATACTCTAGAAATCGCAAAGGCCAGATTCTGGAACAATCCTGTAAATGCGCTCTCGGGCATAGACAGAATCATAGTCATATAGAAAGGAATGCTCGTGCAAATAATTAAGTGTAACAATGACTATCCTACTCATTCACTGGACAAAAGGACTTCAGAGATTTGTTCACGGCATATTCTTGTATTTGGGGAAGAATTGCAGAAAAGAATTGCGGAACTGGTAATTGGGGTCGTTTGCGTTGGTGGCATTGGAAGTCTTTTAGTTGAACAGCTCATGAGATTGTTCCCCGGTAAGATCGTTTATTCAGATAAGGACCGAATCGATTTTACAAACCTTAATCGCTTTGTAGGAGCCATTCCAATTGATGCGAGGCTCAATGCTAGAAAAATAGACGTAGCCAGCAGAAATATTTTGAGCTTTAATCCTAACCAACAAATCTATGCCATTCACGGAGATTTTCTAAAAAAAGTGAACCAAGAACAATTCACACAGTGTGATTTTATTTTTGGGGCATCTGATTCCAATGCGGTGCGGCTTGCCACAAATCGACTTTGTCTGGCGCATGGCATTCCGTATCTGGATTGTGGAAGCGGCGCTATTGTACTTGATGGCCATCTAAAGGCAGCTGGCGGACAGGTTATTAAGATTCTGCCGGACTCAAGTTTTTGCCTTCATTGCTCTGACATAATTGACGTCAAGAGCGCTATGCAAGAATTTCTGTCTAAAGAAGAAAGAAAACGTCAAGAAGAGCAGGGCTATATTAGAGGGGCTCAAATTCCGGCTCCCCAGGTCTATTCCCTGAACATGATGGTGGCAAGTTGGGCAATCTGGTTTTTCAAGCGGATGGTTTCAGGGGAGGAATTTGATTTTGATGGCATTACCATTGATGCTAAAGATTTTCAGGCATGCCCCTGGAAAGAA
>Ga0184627_10000288_pt1 | contig 20557 bp, 23 predicted proteins | sample PLM3_127_b1_FD_133150 | JGI IMG/M metagenome (GOLD analysis project Ga0184627, IMG submission 133150) | Groundwater sediment microbial communities from an aquifer in East River, Colorado, USA - PLM3_127_b1 | ecosystem: Environmental > Terrestrial > Soil > Riparian zone | place: USA: East River...
GCCGCCACGGTCCTGTGGCCGGAAAAACCCGACCCGGAAAAAGTCCTCCAGGTCATCGAGAAGTACCGGCCGACGTTCTTCTACTCCGTGCCGACGCTTTTCGCCCGCTACCTGCGGGTCGATAAGAAATACGATCTGAGCTCGCTGCGCATTTGTCTATCGTCCGGCGAGCCGTTGCCCCCGGCGCTTTTCCACCAGTGGAAAGCTCGAACCGGGGTGGAATTACTCGACGTCGTCGGCTCGACGGAAGCGACGCACGACTTCTTAGCGAATCGCCCCGGTAGAGCGAAAGCAGGGAGCAGCGGCGAAGTGACGCCGGCGTTCGAAGCGAAGATCATCGACGACGATGGACGCGAAGTCCCCATCGGTGAAGTCGGCAACCTGATGGTCTGTGGCGACGCCACGGCGCCCTATTATTGGAACAAGCATGAGCATACCAAGCGCATGATGCAGGGCGAGTGGCTCAAGACCGGCGACACCTACTACCGGGATGCCGAGGGTTATTATTGGTACTGCGGCCGCTCCGACGACATGATGAAAGTCGGCGGCCTGTGGGTCTCGCCCATCGAAATCGAGAACACTTTGATGGAGCATCAGGCGGTGCTCGAGTCGGGAGTCGTCGGCGACACCGACGCGGATGGGCTCCTCAAGCCCAAGGCCTTTGTCATGCTCAAGAGCGAGTACAAGCCCAGCGATGAGTTGCGCGTCGAGCTGCAAAACCATGTGAAGAGCAAGTTGGCTCCGTATAAATATCCCCGTTGGGTCGAGTTCGTCGACGAACTGCCGAAAACCGTAACGGGCAAAATTCAGCGTTTTCGTCTACGGAGGAGTAACAAAGACTGAGGATCGACGATGGAGAATGGAAGATCGATTCTCACCCGCGATCCTCAATCCTCGATCCTCTATCCTCGACGATTCTATAAGGAGCAACCATGGCCAGCATCAAAGAGCTTAAGGAAACCCTCGCCTATTCCTGCAACATACTCGCCAACGAGGGACACTGGGACAATATCCTCGGCCATGTCTCCGTGCGCATTCCCGGGCAGAACAAGATACTGATGAAGCCGCATAGCTTTGGCTTCGAAGAAATCCGCCCCCAGCATATCATCGTCGTCGACATCGGCAGCGGCAAGAAAGTCCAGGGCAAGTACGAACGTCACTCCGAGGTTTTCATTCACACCGAGATCATGAAGGCGCGCCCGGATGTCAATTGTGTCGTGCATTCCCATCCGCCTTACGCCACCGCGTTCGGTGCGCTCGGCCAGCGGCTGCGCCCGATCAGTCACGAAGGCAATATTTTCTATGAAGGTCTGCCGACCTTCGATTACACCACGGCGTTGATTCGGACGCCGGAGTTAGGCGTGGAAGTCGCCAAGAGCCTCGGCAAGTGCCGCGGCCTGCTCATGAAGAACCACGGTTCGACCGTGGTCGGTGAGAGTATCGAGGTCGCAACCCTATATGCCGTTTTCCTGGAAAAGGCCGCGAGGATACAGCTCATGGCCACGGCGTCGGGCGACCCGTCATGGACCAACGATGAAGAGGCTGCGGTGAAGTACGAGCAGATTTACACGCCCCATCGATTAGAATCGATGTGGGACTATTTCGTGCGGCGCGCCAAAAAGATGCGCAAGTCAGGTTAATGCGGCCGGTAGCTCCGAAATTTCAACTGCGCTCTGCTAACCTCGTCCCGAAGCTATTTGACAGTGAGTTTCTTAAAGAATCCCTCTTTCTCCAATTCAGCAACAAAGCGCATGTCCGTGAAATCATCGCGCTTGGCCGCCCTGGCTGAGGGGTCCTTTTCGCCCAGTTCCGCCAGGATCGTTTCCATCCCTTTACGGCTGACGTAGGGCGGGTACTCGAGATATTCACGGAATTGATTGTAGGTGTCTTCCTGAATTTCCACTTCTTTCACTTTGAGATGACCCTGGATCATCTTTAGAGCGGCAGTTTTATTGGTCTTAAATATGTAAACCCCCTCGCCGTATGAACGCACGACGCGCCGGACGATGTCCTCGTTGGCTTTGATATAAGCCCGGCTTACTCCGACGGCAACGGAAACGTACTCCGGCCCTTCCTTAGCCAGATTCATTAATTCAACAAAGCCGGCCTTCTTGGCTCGACCGTTGGTCGGCGGCGACATGACGCCGGCGTCGATTTGACCGGCGGCCAACGCCGTATAGATATTGGGGACTTCGACCAACGGTAGAATCTGATAATCCGCCAGCTTCAATCCCGCCGAGCCCAAAGCGTATAGCGCGGACGTATGCGTGGACGAGCCGATGCGGGTGATGCCGATCTTCTTGCCTCTCAGGTCGGTTATCCTTTTGAATTCCGGCTTCGCCATGAGCGAAAAGACTTGCCGGTTGGTGGCGCCGGCAATCAGGGCTATGTTTGCGCCCTTGAGATTCGCCTGCGCCGCGTTGGAACCGTCCATGAAAGAAAAAGCGATTTCACCGGCCAGGATCGCCTGGATACCCCGCGAGCTTGAAGGAATGTGGATCAATTCCACGTCGAGGCCGTTTTTCTTAAATAGACCTTCCTGCTTGGCCACAAACATGCCGCTCTGGGCGCCGGTGACGGCGGTCCAATTGATGCGCACGTTGGTCTGGCCCCACGCATGAGTCGCCAGTAGAACTGCAAGGCTGAAACTTGCTAACGATAGTAATTTTCGCCTCATCGCCCCTCCCGAGGAATTTTTACTCACCCGATGTTCAATTCACCGGTTCGGTAAAGGTATCAATTCACTTCGCTAAATCAAGCGTTTGGCATGTCCGCGGCGGCGTGTTAAATAGGCCGCATGAGTAAAAAGCTGCATCTTACCTTGGCGACCGGCGATTACGAAAGCATTCGTGCCATGAAGGAAGGCGCAGTGAAACCGGACGGCATCGAGCTGACTGTTCTCACCGACATGACCTCCGACGTGCGCCACTGGCGCATGCTACGCAATCGCGAGTTCGATGTCGCCGAGCTGTCCATGTCGAACTATTTGATGGCCAAGTACACCGGTCTACCGTTCGCGGCGATTCCGGTTTTCCTCCATCGTCGCTTTCGCCACGGCTTCGTCTTTCTCAACGCCGGCAAAGGCATCACCAAACCAACTGACCTCATCGGCAAGAAAGTCGGCCTACGCAACTTTCAGGCGACGGCAAATCTATGGATCCGCGGCATCTTGGAGCATGAGCACGGCGTGCCGCACCGCAGCATCCATTGGTTCAAACAGGATGAGGAAGAGGTGGACTGGACGCCGCCCGCCGATTTGAAGATTCAGCGCATCGCGCCGGGAAAAGATGTTGAGAAGATGCTGGTCGAAGGCGAGCTCGACGCATTGATTCACCCAGAAGTCATCAAGCCGATACTGGAAAAAGATAAGCGGGTCGCCCGCCTGTTTCCCAACTACCGCGAGCTGGAAACGGACTACTTCAAGCGCACGGCGATCTTCCCCATCATGCACACAACCGCGATCAAGCAAGAGATCGTCGATCAATACCCCTGGGTGCCGATCAACCTCATGCAGGCTTTCGAGGCATCGAAGCAGGCCGCCTACAAACGGATGGAAAACCCGCGCATTGTTCCGCTAGCGTGGTTTCGCCACTTTCTCGAAGAGCAAGAAGAGATCCTGGGCAGCGATCCTTGGGTCTACGGCCTCGGCGAGGTTAATCGCAAAGCCCTGGAGACTTTGATGCAATACTCCCAGGAGCAGGGTCTCCTGGGCAGAAAAATGTCCCTTGACGAGCTTTTCATCGGCACGGAGGCGCATTCATGATCAAGGGAGGACGGTGGTCCAGCGTTCAGGGACCGCTTGCCAGAGCTTTTGCCGGCGACGGCAACGCTACTGTCATTTCAACGGATGTAACCGAACAGAAATCCAATGACCAGTCCCCGATTTTGACCCTTCGACTCGAGCCCCGGCAAGGCCGGGGCTCTTGCTCAGGATTCCGCCCCACGGGCAAGCCCGTGGGGCTCCACATTGATCTTACCGGCATATTGGCGTAGATTTTCTAGGCCCGGCAAGCGACTGCTAACGTTGTAACGGGGAAGGAGAATTTATGTTTGGCAAAGGCGTCCATCAAGAAGAAGAGTCGGTACTGCGGGACATCGTCCGCAGTATCAATAAGAAACTGGATTTCTCAGCAAGGGAAGGTGAAGGGTCGCATTTTAATCTCCACGTGAGCCTGCGCGGGCATGCCGCGGACATTTCCCTGGATCTCGAGGATCTTAAAGCTGCGATCACCGATATGGTGAAGCGCCATCAAATCCGCCAGAAAATCAAGGCCCGTTACGATCACCTTGATCAATCCCGCTATGGGGACGACATCCTGGGCTTAAAGCCGGCGAAGCTCTTGCGCGCGGCTCCGAAGCCAGAGATCACCACCCAACGGCGTCCGTTTGGGCGTTCGCCGAGGCGATAATATTTCCGTTATTTTCGCTTGGCCGCCGAAGCGAGCAGTGAACTCGCTTGCCCCGGCCCGCAGGCATCTACCTCGTTGCGGCAGCAATCCGTTGCTCATCCGCCTATTGGAGGGACATTATGGAAAAGGCAGAGCTGGTCCATCAATTCCTTAAGCAGCGCGGGCAACTCATCATGCCGGGCGTTTACGACGCGTTGAGCGCCAAGATCGCGTCGCGGACCGGCTTCGAGGTGATATTCATTACCGGTTACAGCCTGGCGGCGACATTGCTGGGTGAGCCCGATTTCGGCCTGCTAACGCAGACCGAAGTGGTGGCTGCCTCGCAGCGCATCTGCTCGGTCGTTGACACACCTGTAATCGTCGACGCCGACACCGGCTACGGCAACGCCCTCAACGTCATCCGGACCGTCCACGACCTACGCCGCGCCGGCGCCGCCGGTATGTTTCTCGAAGACCAAGTCTGGCCTAAGCGCTGCGGCCATATGAAAGGGAAACAGGTCATCCCGCTCGACGAGCAATTGAAAAAGCTTAAGGCTGCCATCGCGGCGAAGGATGGAAAGCCCTTTTTCATCGTGGCGCGAACCGACTCGCGCCAAGCCCTGGGACTAAATGAGGCTATTACCCGCGGGATCGCTTTCAAAGAAGCTGGCGCCGATGCCGTGTTTATCGAGGCACCGGAAAGTAAAGAGGAGATGAGGGAGATCGCGGGCCATGTGCCCGGGCCCCTGGTTGCCAATATGTTGGAGCGTGGAGTGACCCCACTCATGGGCCCAGAGGAATTGAAGGGCTTGGGCTTCGAGTTGATAGTTTGGCCGCTGGCGCCCCTTTACGGAGTCGCGCAAACACTGACTGACGTTTACAAAACCCTTCGGCGCCAAGGCTCTACGGAGACAATCTTGGACCGGCTGATGCCTTTCAATCAGTTCAATGAAATCGTCGGTCTGGACGAAAAATATGCGCTTGATGCGAAGTACAAAGCCTAGGTGGATTTGAAGCTATCTAGAGCCGCATCGGCATGAGCACGTAAAGATAACTATCGTTGCCGGTTTTGCGGATCACGCTCGGGCTAAGCTCATCTTTTAACTCAATGGTAATTTCGCCCTCTCCTACCAGAACTGCGAGCGCATCGATTAGATAACGGGCGTTGAAGCCGATCGACATCGATTTGCCGTTGTAGTCCGCTTCAATTTCCTCCACCGCCTCGCCAATGTCCGGGTTGCTGGTAGAGATTGCCAGCTTCTCCTTGGAAAACTCTATCTTGACGCCTTTGTAGCGCTCGTTGGATAGAATAGACACGCGGCGCAGGGCTTGCAAAAGTTGATCGTGATCCACTCTAGCAGTACTGGGATTGCCGGTAGGAATGACTTTTGTGTAATCGGGAAAATCTCCGTCGACGAGCCGCATAAAAAGTTCAATCTTGCCTTTAGTCACTAACCCCATATTCTCTCTAAAACCGATCGCGACCACCTCGTCGTCGCCGCTCTCCATGAGCTTTTTAAGCTCCCCCAAGCCTTTGCGCGGAAGAATGACTCCCTTGGAAAGCCCAAGGGTCCCGAGTGCTCTTTCTTCAAAAGCGAGCCGGTGACCGTCTGTTGCTACCATCCGCACCTTACCACCCTCACCTTCCGCCATATACACACCATTCAAGCTGTAGCGCGTTTCATCCGTCGACACGGCAAATAGGGTTCGCTCAATCATTTCACGGAACGCTCCGGCCGGTACCGTCAATAGTTGCTTTTCCGAGAACTCAGGAAACTGTGGAAATTCGCGCGCCTCCATCCCAACAATCTTAAACATAGACTTACCACTCTTAATTTCCACCCACTCGTTTTCGAGGCGTTTAACTTGAACCTGCTCCGTCGGCACTTCCCTGATGATCTCATAGAGTTTCTTGGCATTGACGGTTACGGTCCCTTCCTTAACTACATCGCCGTCCAGCTCCCCCCTCACGCCGACTTCCAGGTCGGTAGCGGTAACGCGAATATTGCTCTTTTGGCACTCAATCAGAACATTGGCCAAAATCGGCATGGTATTTCGTCGTTCAACAATACTTTGAGTCCAATAAAGCGCCGCAAGCAGATTGCTGCGCGTTGCCTTAAGTTCCATGGGCCCTCCCGCATCTTACTATTACTCTTATATGATTAAGATTAATTAAGGAGTAGTAGTAAGGGCTGTGGATAAGGGAGAAAGGGGGAAATAGTCGATTGAAAGCGGCGCTCTGGCTTGTGAATAGCCGCTGTGAGTTTTCACTGATATTCAATGGGTAGAGCACCTCGATAGAGTTTCCCGCTTATTATCCACAATTATTAAGTGCCACACTCACAGGATATGCACAATTACTTTTTGATATTGAGATTTCGTTCCAGCTTTTCAATGGTGGTTAGCATGTAGGGGTCTTCCTTGATCTTTCTCTCGATCGTCTTAGATGCGTGGATCACCGTGGAGTGGTCACGGCCGCCAAATTTGTCGCCGATTGCGGGGAACGACGTTTCAGTGTACTTGCGGCAGAGATACATGGCGACCTGCCTAGGAATAGCGATGTTCTTGGTCCGTCGCTTTGCTTTTAAGTCGCCGACTTTAATATTGTAATAGTCGCAGATGGTTTTTTGGATGCCCTCGATGGTTATCTCTCGTTGGGATCCTCTCAGGGTGTTTCGCAGTACTTCTTTGGCCAAGTCAATGGTCATATTGGTACGTGTCAACGAGGCGAACGCGCCCAAGCGAGTCAAGGAACCTTCCAGCTCTCTTACGTTGGAATCAATGTTGCTCGCCAGAAAAATCGCGACCTCGTGGGGTAGCGTCACTTCCTCTGCTTCGGCCTTCTTTTGCAGAATAGCGACTCGCGTTTCCATGTCCGGTGGCTGTATATCTGCAATCAAGCCCCATTCAAAGCGGTTGCGCAGGCGATCTTCTAACCCGGGAATCTCCTTGGGAAATTTATCCGACGTTATAACGATCTGGCGGCGCGACTCATAAAGCGAGTTAAAAGTGTGAAAGAATTCCTCTTGGGTCCGCTCCTTGCCGGCAATGAACTGAACATCATCGAGGATCAAAACGTCTATATTTCTGAATTTCGTCTTAAACTCATCCATTCGATCCCGACGAAGTGAACTTATAAGTTCGTTCATAAACGATTCGGAACTCAAATAGAGAACCTTCGATGCTGGGAATTTACTTACCGCCCTGTGCCCAATGGCATTTATGAGGTGAGTTTTGCCCAGGCCTACCCCGCCATAGATGAACAGCGGGTTATAATGATCACCGGGTTGGTTAGCCACGGCCATGGACGCCGCATGGGCGAACTGATTGCTGGCGCCGATGACAAAATTCTCAAATGTATATTTTGCAATGAGATTGTTGTTTCGGTGAACCCTATCCCGTTCGCGCTCGTCTTTCCTGACACTTTTGTCGGCGACGATCTTTGCTTGCGGCTCCGGCTTAACGTCCAGGGATACCAACATCTCCTGCTGCGCAAATCCACTCAACGCTTCCTCGATCCGGGCAAGGTAGTGCTCGGTCAACCAGTCGCGAAAAAACTTATTCGGCACACTGAGATAGAGCCGGGTCTTATCCCGAGAGACAAAGGTTATCGGCTGGATCCATGTCTCAAAGTTTTGCTTGCCTAACTGGTCTTTAAGATGAGCCAGTACCTTCTGCCACAACTCAGCCATGATGGTCACCAGTTAACACTTTGAATTTAAAAGGAATACCGGTGGTAAAGTTACGAACAAAATTATCCACAGCTGTGGATAACTCCGCCGTTCCCCTGTGATGCCGACTAAGATGCGATGTACCAAGCGCAAGCCATGTCAAGATGGAAAGATGGTGAGCGGCGGCGCCAAGGACTCCTCGGTTTCGCCAAAACGCTGCCGCGATGTTTTTGTTCATGAGATCGGTGCGAGCCGGAAGAAAAAATAATCAATGCTCGAAAAAAAACACATAATCAATTTTGATTTTCTTTGCAAGAAAAAAGATTAAAAAAACTTTTTTTCTTTTCCCCGTCGCCTTGACACACGACATTCTCAGTGCTACGTGAACGCCACCTATGCCACTCAATCGTTCTCACCGACTCTTCCAACGCGCGAAGGCAAAAATTCCCGGTGGCGTTAACAGTCCGGTGCGGGCATGGAAAGGCGTGGGCGGAACACCGTTGTTCATCGCGCGCGGTCAAGGCGCCCATGTCTTTGACAGTGACGGGAACCGCTACATCGACTTCGTCGGGTCCTGGGGGCCCTTGATCTGCGGGCACGCCCATCGTCAGATTCTTCACGAGCTTGCGAAAACGGCGCGCAACGGCACAACCTTTGGCGCCCCGACGGAGCATGAAGTCAAACTAGCCGAGTTCGTCGTCCGTCTCATGCCGTCGTTGCAGAAGATCCGGTTGGTAAGTTCCGGAACGGAAGCCACCATGAGCGCGGTTCGCGTCGCCCGCGCCTACACGGGACGAAGTAAGATCGTTAAATTCGACGGTTGCTATCATGGCCATTCCGACGGTCTTTTAGTTAAAGCCGGATCGGGAATTGCAACGCTCGGTCTTCCGGACAGTCCGGGGGTTCCGCCGGGATTCGCTAAGGAGACTTTGGTCGCCAAATATAATGATGTGATATCGGTGCGTAAATTATTTGAGCGGCATGGCAAGAATATCGCGGCGCTGATCGTCGAGCCCGTGTGCGGCAACATGGGAGTCATTCCGCCGGACAAAGATTTTCTCACTTTCCTGAGAAGGTTGACGCGACGTTACGGAACGCTATTGATTTTCGACGAGGTCATCACAGGCTTTCGCATCGCCATCGGCGGCGCACAATCGATTTATGGCGTGACACCGGATCTTACTTGTTTGGGAAAAGTCTTGGGCGGCGGGTTGCCGTTAGCGGCGTTTGGAGGCCGGCGACAAGTCATGGATCTAGTCGCGCCCGAGGGGCCGGTTTACCAGGCCGGCACACTGTCCGGCAATCCACTCGCCGTCACTGCCGGGTTAGCAACTTTAAGGTTGCTCGCTCGTCCGGGCACCTATGCGGCACTGGAAGCAAAGGGAAGGAAACTGGAGGAGGGATTCGCAAGGGTGCTTAAAAAATTTTCTATTCGAGGCACCATCAATCGGATCGGTTCAATGATGACGTTGTTCTTCGGCGTAGAACGGGTCAGGAACGCTGACGATGCCAGACAATGTGACCGCGAACGATTCGCCCGATACTTTCACGGCATGCTGCGCCGAGGGATCTATTTGCCGCCGGCTCCGTTCGAAGCAATGTTCGTTTCACTGGCGCATACGACCGCCGACATCGACAGCACAGTCGCAGCCTTCCACGACTGGGCCGCTCAAGAAACACGCCGTTGATACTGCGAGTCCTTCATGGTAGAGACTGAAAGCGGAACCGGTAAAGATCGGGGAGATCGAGCAACTCATAACGAGCCTAACTATCTAAAGTTCAGCAAGTATGCCGCCGCGGCGCTGGAGTTTCCCAGCACTGTTCTGGGCGGCATGTTTTTGGGCTACCTGTTAGACAGTTATTTTAACCTATCACCCTGGTTGACCACGATCCTCACTTTCGTGGCGCTCATCGGTGCTTTCGCGCGCCTGTTCCAGTTGTTGCGATATTTTTCTCGGGATAAGAAATGACCCCTAACCTTACCGGCGCTTATCTATTGCGCGTCTTAACGTGGCATTCTCTGTTGCTGTTGCTGCTCTTAATCGGTTCGCAGGTCATGCGCGCATTGGAGCCTGGCGCGCTCTTGCTCGGCGGTGTCTTTATGGGTTTAAACTTTGGACTCTTGAGCCTAGGCATCCGCTGGGTGTTGTCGCCAACCGCGTCCAGAAAAAGGCAGCGCCTCGGCATGGCGTTGCTCGGCTTGAAGTCGCTCCTATTCCTGGGGTTGGTGTCAGCGCTGTTTTTCCGTATGGACTTGGACGGTGTCTCGTTCGTTGTCGGCGTATCCTCGTTACTGGTCGCCAGCGCTATCGGCACTCTTGTGTCTGGGCCGTCGTTTAGTTCAACCTAGGTGAGCCTATGGAACACCCCTTCACTTGGTACGATTATATAATCCAGCCCACCGCGCTGGGCGCTCTGCCACAGCATACATTTACGGCGCTGTTGGTAACATGCCTGCTGATCCTTGTGGCCTTTCGGGCGCGGCGCTCGCTGTCCCGCGCCGACAACGCCGTGGTGCCGGACGGCGGTCTGAGCTTGCGCAATATTATAGAGATCTTGGTGGGGGTTCTGGTCGGTCTCGTCGACAGCATTATCGGCAAGCAGGGGCGGAAGTATGTCTCTTTGTTCGGCAGCTTCTTTTTCTTCATTCTCAGCGCCAATTTGATGGGGCTGATTCCAGGGTTCTCGCCGCCCACGAGTAACTTGAATACCACGCTGGGTTTAGGGATCGTTTCCTTTTGCGCCTACAACTTTTTCGGCGCGCGCGCTCATGGCGCCGGCTATCTCAAGCACTTCATGGGGCCGGTGCTCTTCCTGGCCCCGCTCTTTGTCATCTTGGAGGGAGTGTCGCACCTGGTGCGGCCCGTGTCGCTCGGTCTTCGGCTCTTCGGCAATATGTTTGGGGATCACCTGGCAGTCGAGATCTTTACCGACTTGAGTAAGATCGGCGTGCCCGTCGTATTTTACCTGCTGGGCACGCTGGTCTCGGTCATCCAGGCATTCGTATTTACATTGTTGAGCGTAATTTATGTGGCTATGGCGGTCAGCCATGACCATTAAAAAATGACAAAACAAGCGATGGCTTGAGGGGGGAAGAGGACAGAGAGGTGGCAAGGCCGGTAATCGCTGGAAAGGAGGAAAGCATGAAGAAGATGCTAGCGACCCTTGGATCTTTCGCACTTGGTTTCTTGAACGTTGGTTCTGTTATGGCGGCGGCTGAAGCCGGCGGTCAGGCAGATTCGACCAGCAAGGCGGGTATTGCCTTGGCCGCTGGATTGGCCATTGGGATTGCGGCCTTTGGTGCTGCCTTGGGTCAAGGGCGCTTGGCGGCAGCGGCGATGGAAAGCATCGGACGCAATCCGAACTCGGCCGAGAAGATTCAGGTACCGATGATTCTCGGACTCGCGTTCATCGAAGCCCTCGCGATTTATGCGCTGCTGATCGCGTTTTTTCTGCAGGGCAAAGTCTAGGCTGCAAGATCGGTAAGGCTGAAAATAAAGGGGCGGGGAGAGGTTCTCCCCGCCCCTTTTAGCTCTCGGGCAAGTCGACTTTGTAGAGCTGCACTTGGGTGTAACGCAGCAATTCATCCAGAGTGTTGAGCTTGTACGGCTTCTGGTAATAAATGTTCTTGATGCCGGTGTTCACCAGCACCTTGAGGCAATGAATGCAGGGGGTGTGGGTGATGTAGATCGCTGCGTCTTTGATGCTGGAGCCGTTCTTTGCCGCTTGGGCGATGGCGTTCATCTCTGCGTGAATCGTGCGAAAGCAGTTCTGTTCGGTGTCGCCGTTGGGGGTTTTTGACTCGTAAATCAAACAACCGACATCCGTGCAGTGCGGCATTCCCGCCGGCGCGCCGTTGTAGCCGGTGGCAAGAATGCTCTTGTCCCGGACGATCACCGCGCCGACCTTGGCCCGCGCGCAGGTAGAGCGTTCCGCCACTTGTTGGGTGATCGTCATAAAATATTGATCCCAGCTTAATCGCTCGCTCATGAATGTCCTCCCGTTACCGGCTCATCCAGCATGATCTCAACCTTGTCACCGATCTGCGCCGCGGTGCGCTGCCGGGCGCTACCCTTATATAGAGCGATTTCCAGAAGCCCCCAGCTATTAACGAGGGCGACCAGCTCGCCCTCGACTCCCGCAACGTAGCTCGAAACCACACCGCGGATTGTGGCGTCGCGCAACGAGATGACGACTTTATCCGCGGTGAGTCCCGTCAAATCACGCTCGGAGATGTTTGTAAACAGGTTGCCGAAGCCGTCGATGTAAATTATCTCGCCGGAGATCCGCCGAGCCGCGCGCGTGACTTCGGCAATTTGCAAGCTCACGATTCCGTCGACGCTCTCGCCGAAGGCCGCGGGCGCGACACCCAGACTGAGGTAAGCCGCCACCGGCGCGAAGATATCCCGGCCGTGAAAAGTCGCGCTCACAGGTTGTAAATGGTAGGTGGAATTGGACAGGTGAATGATGCGGGCGGGCCGTTTGCCCGCCAACGCAAGGCTTAACACCCCGTTATCGGGCCCGACGAAATAGTTGCCGTCGCACTCGATCAGCAACGGCCGGCGCGCGCTGCCGACGCCGGGGTCGATGACGGCGATGTGAATCGCACCGGCCGGAAAGTAGGGAACCGAATGGCGCAACACCAGCGCGCCGGCCATGATGTCCTGCGGCGGGATATCGTGGCTTAGGTCGATGACACGGGCGTTCGGAGTGATCCCGGCGATGACCCCTTTCATGATCCCGACGAAGGGATCGCGATAGCCGAAGTCGGTGGTGAGCGTGATTAACATCGCGGCGCCAGAGCAACCGTGATAATCTAAGCAAAAAAGCTCGGGGGCGTAAAGCGCGCCTCTTTGCGGCCGCCTTGAGACGGGCTATAACAGATCCGTAGCCGGCAAAATTCGCATTCTCCAGGAGCTCATCGATTCGCGTCTTTCGTTCGCTGCTGCACAAAAATTACGCGCTCTTTTGGTCCAGCGACCTGATCGCTTCCATCGGCCATTTCGTGCGCGAAGTTGCGCTTTATTGGCTCGTCTACGAAATCACCGGCTCGGCGCTGGCCCTCGGTATTTTGGGCTTCTGCGAGGCGATGCCCCGTCTCTTGCTTGGCGCGCTGGGCGGAGTGATCGTTGACCGCTACGATCGTCTGCGCCTGCTGACGGCGATCCAATTTCTCTGTTGCCTGCCGGTTTGCGGCTTGGGCTTTCTCTACTTCACCGGGCTGCTCCAGTTCTGGCACATCGCGGCGCTGGAGACGCTGTTGGCGATCATTCGCAGCATGAATCCCACCGCCGGGCAGTCGATGCTGCGCGACCTGGTTCCCGAGGCCGAGCTGCTCAGCGCGGTATCGCTTTACTCCATCGGTTTCAACTTCGCGCGCATCGTCGGACCCTCCCTTGGCGGAATACTGATTGTCTGGATCGGCGTCGGCGGCTGCTTGATCGTCGACGGCGTGAGTTTGCTGCTCTCGGCAGTTTCGTTGCTGGGCGTGCGCATCGCTAAGAGTACACCGGCAGGCGGCGAGGGAGACTTGCTAAAGGAATTCAAAGAGGGGCTCCGCTATATCGGCACGACTCCGCTGATTTTGGCGAGCATCGTAGGCGCTTACGTTCTCAGCGTCTTTGTCGGCACCTACACTCGCTTCCTCCCGGTTTTTGCCAAGGACGTTCTCGGCACAGGGCCGGAAGGGTTGGGTCTGCTCATGGCCGCGCCCGGCTTCGGCGCCGTGCTCTCGCTGATCGTGCTCGGCGCGCTGGAGGAACGGTGGAGCCGGACCGCCCTGTTGTGGTTTTCCGCCAAAGCGACGCCGCTGCTCCTGATCTTTTTTTGTCTCTCTCGCGACCTATGGCTGTCAGTCTTCTTGCTCGGCCTTGGTGGCGGCATGCAGATTATTTTCCGCACGGTGAGCCGTCTGATCATTCAAGTCGAAGCGCCGCGGGAGCTGCTGGGGCGGGTGATGAGCCTGTTTCTGATGGATCAGGGCATGCGCTCACTGGGTTCCATGGTGATGGGCGCATTCGTCGCGGGCTTCGGCGCCGCGCTCGGCCTGGCGCTCACCTCCGTCGTTTCGCTAACGCTGACCACCATTACCTTCTGGCGCTTGCTCGGATTCTCGAAGAAAGACTGAAACTCGCCCCTTGGTTTCGGTCAATACCGGCCCGCTTCGGCACTGCTTACAACTCTTCCAACACCGCGGCGAAGAGCAGCGGGACCATGATCTCCATATGACCGGTGAGCTGGTAGCCCTTGCCGCTTTGCATGGTCGGGCGGGAAACCACGTTGGTGAGCGGGCGATAGTGTTGGAGAAAATCTAAATTGACCGTCGTCAAATTCTGCACCGGATAGCCGAGGTTGCGCGCCAGGCTCACGCACTTGAGAAAAACTTCGGGCAGCACGACCGCGGAGCCGAAATTCAAGTAAACCCCGCCGCCGAGAGTCGCGACGACCGAGGTCAGCGTGCGGAAATCCCGTAGGCTGCAATCGCCGAGCGCTTTGCCGTCAGCTTTAGGGTGCATGTGAATGATATCCGTGCCGATGGCGACATGGGACGTTACCGGAATGCCTAAGCGGGCGGCGCTTGCGACAATGCTCAGCCTTCGATGCGGCAGTCTTGCCTTGAGGATCGCCTGGCCGACGGCGGCGCCGATGCCGAGATTATTTTTCGAACCGTCGATGATCGCCTGGTTGATGAACGAGCCGGTCTCCTCGCCCATGCCGAAGCTGCCGTCTGTCAAGCTGGCGGCGACGTCTTCGGAAGTCTCGCCCATGTAGGCCAACTCAAAATCATGAATGATGCCCGCGCCGTTGAGCGCCACGGCATCGATGATGCCGCGCTCCATGAAGTCGATGATCAGCGGGCTCAAACCGACTTTGATGGGATGGGCGCCCATGCCGAGCAGTACCGTTCTATTCCTTCGGTGGCATTCGGCGATTTTCCGCGCGATGGCTTTGAGATTCTGCGCGGCCAGGATGTCGGGCAGACCTTGGAGGAAGGAACGCACCCGCGCGCCCTTCTGTATTTTCCTGCCGAGAAGCGCGGTCTGGACCTTGCTGAACCGTTTCTTGATCGGGTAGGTTCTGACTTTGGAGAAGTCGAGCGGGCGGAAGGTTTTTTTAGGCATACGCGGCGGGAATCTTCAGTTGGACGGGAAAAGTTGGGCGTCGACCAGCTCGCAGATGACATGGCCGATCAGGATATGGGTTTCCTGAATGCGCGCCGTGTTCCTGCCTTCGGAGACACAAAGGAAATGGTCTACTTGACCGGCCATTTTGCCGCCGCTGCCGCCGGTCAAGCCGATGGTGGTAATTTTTAGCTTCTTGCACGCCTGGATGGCGGCGAGCACGTTGGCGGCATTGCCGCTGGTCGAGATCGCCAGCGCTACGTCGCCGGCCTTGCCCAGGGCCGTCACCTGTTTGGCGAACACCTGAGAGTAATCGTAGTCGTTGGCGATGCTGGTAAGCGCCGAGCTGTCGGTGGTGAGGGCAATGGCGGGCAGCGGCGGCCGCTCGATGCGGAAGCGGTTGACGAACTCGGCCGCGATATGCTGCGCGTCGGCGGCGCTGCCGCCGTTGCCGAACAGCATTAGCTTGTTGCCGCTCTTGAACGCCGCAACGATGGCGTCGGTCGCGTGCGTTAATGCGGTGACGTTGTCGCGCAGAAAAGCTTGCTTGGCGCGAATGCTCTCGGCGAACGCTTGTGCGATAATTTCTTTCATCGGTCGGGCAAAGAAGGGCTAGATAAATTTTTTACCACAGCCGCCGGCAAGCGTAAAGTTATGCTCGATAAAAGTCTTTGAGCGCCCCCACCACGGATTCCTGCTGCTGCGGCGTTAGCTCGGGATAGAGCGGCAGGGCCAAAACTTCTTTGGCCGCGAGCTCCGCTTGCGGAAAATCCCCTTTCTTGTAACCGAGAGCGGTAAAACAGGGCTGCAAGTGGAGCGGCACGGGATAATACACCTCGCTCTGAATCCCTTGCTCGGCGAGAAACTGTTTCAGCTGGTCGCGGCGGCGTACGCTGACGACGTAATTGTTAAAAACATGGGATCGATGGGCCGTCTGTGGCGAGATGCGCAGGATGTTTTCTCCCAGCAAGCCGGTTTCCGTGAAAAGTCCGTGATAGATCTGTGCCCGCTGAATTCTCTGCTCACACCATGCCTCCAAATACCGTAGCTTAACGGAAAGCATGGCCGCCTGAAGGGAATCGAGGCGCGAGTTGATGCCGGTCACTTGATGGTGATACTTCGTGTTTTCGCCGTGCATGCGCAGCATTCGGAGTTTCGCGGCCAGCTCGTCATCACCGGTCGTTACCAGACCGCCGTCGCCGAAGCCGCCGAGGGTTTTGCTGGGAAAAAAGGAAAAGCAACCGAGGGCGCCGATCGTCCCGGCAAACTTCGCCTGACCGGCGATCGTAGTTCGCGCGCCGCTGGCTTGGGCGACGTCTTCGACGATCCGCAACTGGTACTTCTCGGCCAACGCGGTGAATTCCTTCATAGCGCAGCATTGGCCGAAGAGATGAACCGGCAGCAGCGCTTTTAATCGCAGGCCGGTTTTGCCATCCAGGGTTTGAGAGCGTTCCAATCGCCCCCGTTCGTCGAGAAAAGCTGCCGTTGCTTTGGCTGACAAGAGATAATTGTCCGGGTCGATGTCGACGAAAAGCGGCGTTGCGCCTAAGCGGGTAATCGACGAGACCGTGGAAAAAAAGGTAAACGGCGTCACCAGGACGGCGTCTCCAGGACCTACCTCAAGGGCCATGAGGGCGAGCAGGAGCGCATCGCTGCCGGAGGCCACACCGATGGCGTGGTCAGAGCTGAGGTACGCCGCCATCTGTTCTTCGAAGCGCTTGACCGCCGGGCCGAGAATGAACTGCTGCGACTCGAGCACCTCGTCGAGGGCCTCGTCGATTTCCGATCGAATCCCGGCATACTGGGCGCGCAGGTCGACGAGGGGAATTTTATAGGACGGCAAGCTAGACACTGGTTTTGACCGCGGGGGATTGTCCCTTGAGGGCGCTTTCGGCGACCTCAGAGAGGAGTTGGTCGTGGTCATGATCGAGGGAGAAAACCCGGAACTGGACGACCTTGGACGGTATGAATTCGAATAGCTCGGCGAGCGATTCCTTAGTGATCTCGCCGGTGGAGGGGTCGAAGATATGAATTTGCTTTTTACCCATGGCGAACGGGTTCTCCGGCCGCGGGTCTTGGGTCGCCATGTCGACGCGAAAGACTAAATCGCGCGCCGGCGCCGGCAGCCCGGCGCGGATTCTTTTTTCCCAATCGGTATCCTGGATCAAGGCCACGCCGTAGCGCAACTCGTTGAGCGACAAGGTGCGGTCGTAAGCCATCTTCCACTTGATTTCGCGGTGCAGCACCGACTCCCATTCCTTGGCCAGGGCTTCGCCCTCCCCTTTTTTGCGCCGCCAGCGTGAAACCTCTTCGAGCAGCGACCAATCGGTGAGGTAGAGGTATTCGTCCATATGTTCCAGCGGATTGCCGGGAAACAGAAGCTTCATGGTGTCGGGGAAGATGTCGCGAAGATGCAAATCGATGGCGCGGGTGGTGCGGTGATAATAAACGTTGGTGTAAAGATAGAGACGGGCGTTGAGAAACATGGTGAGCGCGCTGTTGCCGGCTTTGTGGACGGTCAGGCCCTTAGGCGTGAAAAAGGTGTAGTGAATCAGCCGTTCGCGGTCGATGGGGCCGGGATGGACGCCGCACATGTAGGAGTCGCGCGAGACGTAATCGAGATTGTCGAAGGTGAAGATGCCTCCGGTCAGAGGCTGGAGAAAGCGCACCCATTTGGGCTTGCGGTGATCCTCCTTGCCGTCTTTCTTGATCGGAAAGGCGATGTCTTCGGGCCGCAGCTCTTCCCCCGTGGCGAACGGCCCGCTCGGGCTGCGGCGCAGTTGGCGGATGATGTCGCCGAGATGTTTTTGAATGATCGTCTGGCCCAAGTCTTCGTGGGTGAGATCGTAATTGTGGAGAAAGTTGTCATCGAAGAAATGGCCGAAGGGGCCGTGGCCGATGTCGTGGAGCAGCCCGGTGACGCGCATGTATTCTTCGATGAAGGGCGCCGAGGGGCACTCCTCGCCGAGGACTTTGCGCAGCGAAGGATAGAGATGCTTGGCGAACTCCCCGGCCAGATGCATGGCGCCCAGCGAGTGCTGGAAGCGGCTGTGCTCCGCCGATGGATAGACCCAGCGAGCGCTTTGGAGCTGGTAGATATAACGGAGCCGCTGGAGCCAGGGCGAGTCGATCAACGCTTTCTCCGTCGCCTCACCCTTCCTTTCGGGAACGGTGAACTGGATGTAGCGGTGAATCGGATCGGCGATCAACGCCGTGCCGCCGTATTCGCTGTCGAATAGCTGCGCCATGTCGTCCCTGCTCTCCGAATCTCAAATCCCAGAGCTCAAACCTCGAAAATCAACTGGGCCGTCCATTGATTGCCGGTCTTGGTCATGCGGCTCTGGTGATAGGCGACCGCGGCGATCTCTTGTTTGATCTCGTGGCGGTCCGGATCGACCTTTTCGCCGCAGACTTCGGCTTTGACCGAGGTATCTTTGACTTCGCGAATGACGAACTCTTTCAGCAGGTAGCCGCTCCCCTGGTATAAATAGAGCAGCTCCCGCATCCAGTTTACCATCAGGTCGTCGCGGTCGGCGCCTTCGACCTCGAGCGGCAATCGTTCCTTGATCTCAACCTTGTCCAGGTCCAGCATGACGTCGAACAAGGCGAACGCCGAGTTGGCGAACAGGTCGGCTTGCGAACCGCCCGTGACTTTCACCGCCAATTCAGATTGCCGGGTGGTTAATCGGTATTTTTTTTCCTTCTCCATGGTCTTTAGCTCTTGGCAATGGGACCTGTCTTATGTTCGCCGGCTGGGTGAACCTCCAGCAGCGGGCGGCGTCCGAGGAAATCATCGTCCAGTCGTTGGCGAATTTCAGGGCGGGCATAGCATGCGATACAAGTAAAAAGGTCGATGGGCTGGGTTAATTTCAGATAGCGAATGGGCCCTGCATCTTGTTTAAGGTTTAAGAAAAAATCCCATTCGGTTTGGCCGGTGTGGAGTCGGTAGTAGTCGACCCGGTAACTTTTCTGCCTGTGAATCGTTTCCCGGACCTCTCTGCCGCAGTGGAAACACTGCATTCCCCTCCTTATACCCGGTTTATGAGGCTCGCCGCAAATCCCGCCCCGAAACCATTATCGATGTTGACCACGGTAACTCCGGCGGCGCAGGAATTGAGCATGCCCAACAGCGCAGCGAGCCCGTGGAAGCTCGCCCCGTAGCCGATGCTCGTGGGCAGCGCGATCACCGGCTTATCGATCAAGCCGGCAACAACGCTGGGGAGCGCCCCTTCCATCCCGGCGGCGACGATCAGCACCGCGGCCGCATCCAACCGCGTGCGGTTCTCGAGCAGGCGATGAATCCCCGCAACGCCGACATCGAAAAGTTTTTCCACCCGGTTGCCCATCAGCGTCGCCGTGATGACCGCCTCTTCGGCGACCGGAATGTCCGAGGTGCCGGCGCAAACCACCAGTATGGTTCCCTTGCCGATAATCTTGACCGGCTTGCCAAGCCACGTTAACGCCCGGGCCTCGGCATGGTATTTTAACCCGGTCACAAGTTTTTTTAGCCGCGCCATTTTTTCGCTGTCAACGCGTGTAACCAAAACGTTCGCTCGGCGCCGGCGCAGGGCGCGCACGATGCCGGCGATCTCCCTGGGCGTTTTCCCCTGGCCCATGATCACCTCGGGAAAGCCCTGGCGCAGCGCCCGGTGATGATCGACCTTCGCGAAGCCGAGATCCTCAAAAGGCAGGTGGCGCAGGCGCGCGACCGCCTGGGAGACGCCGACATTACCGCGCCGCACTTGTTCGAGTAATTCGACCAGCCGTTGCGAATCCATTCCTACCTTTTTTCGGTCCTGCTTACGCCTGTCTGTAAGGTCATCTTAGTCGTTCTTGATTCGACGGGTCACTACTTTTTGAAATGGTCGTGGCCTGCGGCGCGAGTCTCGACGGGGTTGTCCGCGGCGTCGAGAACGACGATGCCGTTTTTTCCCGAATCGCAGCTGCCGATCCTGGTGATCGCCACCCGGGCGCGCGTTCCCAACTTCTCAATGCGTCTCCGGTCGTGTTTGCGCGCGCAAAATAGCAGTTCATAGTCTTCACCTCCGCTGAGGGCGTAGCGGGTCCCCGCCCTTCCGGCTAATTTGCGATACGCGCGGGACAAGGGCAATCTATCCTGCCAAATCTGCGCGCCGATTCCGCTGGTTTTACAGATGTGGCCCAGATCCTGAATCAAGCCGTCGCTCACGTCGATCATGGCTGTCCCCAACCGTTCGCGTGCGAGCAGAGCCCCTGCGGTTATCCTCGGCGTGGGCCGGTGATGGCGAGACAATAAATACTTGACAGAACCGCGATGGGGTTGCCTCGACCGGCTATTTAAAAACTTCAATGCGAGAGCGGAGTCGCCCAGCGTACCGGTGACGTATATATCGTCTCC
>Ga0184627_10000289_pt1 | contig 20488 bp, 14 predicted proteins | sample PLM3_127_b1_FD_133150 | JGI IMG/M metagenome (GOLD analysis project Ga0184627, IMG submission 133150) | Groundwater sediment microbial communities from an aquifer in East River, Colorado, USA - PLM3_127_b1 | ecosystem: Environmental > Terrestrial > Soil > Riparian zone | place: USA: East River...
GGTGAGAGCCCGCACCCCTTTGGTGATTGCCTTGGTGGAGGGAAGCGCCTGCATCGTCGCAGGTCAGCGAGGGTGGCGGGTGCCTTTTGATAGCTTTATCCGACTCTTCATGAAATATCGAGGTTAGAGAGGCGCAAAAGAGAGAGGCGCAAAAGAGCCCAAAGACTCTTGCACGACGTTTCGCCGGGCCCCATCATAGGTGAGCCTCGGTGCCCGAGGAGGGGACGGTCCATGGGGGTGATGGCATTGTCGCGTTCGCGACGCTCTAGGGCCTGACGGCCACGCTGTTGGCTATTCCCGTCACGCCGATGTCGATCTCTCCCGCTGTGCCGACAAGCGAACTTCAGCAAAGCGACCTGAAGGGAGGAGTCGGGCCAGGGAAGGTCAGTGGCCCATCAGCCTCGGTCGGTGCGGCCCCGGCCAAGCCAGTTGTGGGGCAGCGGTGGAGGTGAACGCGGGCCAACAGCTCGTGCGGGCACTCAAGCAGGCACGGCTAAGGAGTTGCACCCGAGTGGGACGGGAGTTAGCAAGGAGAGAGCTGAACGCCGGACGCGCTAGAGTGCGTTTGCACAGGTCAGCCACAGCGCGGAAGTCTGGCTACTTCCGCACGCTTTAGTAAGTAGTTTTCCGGAATCACTCGCGTGTCTCAGTCCTCCAACGAGACCTACCCATGCGGGTAAACCCCAGCGAGTATGCAAAGGAGGTTGGTCGTGACCGAGCGTGATCCCGAGATGATGGAGCACCCCGATCTCGGCGAAGCTCTAAAGATCGATGAGAACGGCCCCATGTTCAAGGCGCCGGATGAGGAGGAGGGCGATGGATAGTAACCTATTTTTCCCCGGCGCTGATCTGAGCCACCGCGCTCCCGTCGACGGCGGTTCGATCCTTGGCGGTGAGCCAAAGTGCCTCTGGCATTCCACGCAGGGCAGTAATTTACCGTCGTACAGTGATAACTTCTTCCCAAACATGACGATCTGCAAAGGGGTAGCATTTCAACACATTCCTGCAAACAGAGCAGCCCGCGCTCTCAAGAATCTTTCTGGCGGCGTCCAGACGAACCGTTGGAACGTCTTTCAGATCGAAGTCTGTGGATTCGCCAACGACCTTGCCTTCGTGAGCGTCATGCAGGAAGTGGCTGACTGGCTCCAAGACGTTCGCAGGACACCAAAGACGTGTACGGTCGAATTCATACAGTTCGATGCGAGCTTTGGCACCAACAACGGTGTGCGATTGTCCAAGGACGAGTGGAGAGTCTACAGCGGGCATCTTGGGCATATGCATGCGCCGGAGAACGACCATGGTGATCCAGGCTCGCCGTTCCCTATCGCCCGCATCCTTGGAGGTGATGCAGGCTCGCCATCCGTTGGAGGAGGAGACGACATGACCACTGACGAGTTGCTTAAGGCCCTGGAATCCGACCGTGGCAAGAAGATCTTGAAGGGCGTCGTCACCGAAGCTGTCCGCGAGCAGCTAGCGACCGTGATCCGGGGCGACCCCAACACGCAGGACGGCGGGACGCACCCCCACAATCTGCGGAACATCACCATCGCCGTGAAGGAGATCAAGGACAAGCTCCCGGGATGATCGGTCGAACGCACCGCGCCTTCCAAGGCGTCACCGGCGCGCTTCCACACTGAGAATGGGGCGCGCCGGCCATACATTGCCTGACTGGCCCCGTGCAGGTAGAGGAAGGCAGACCGCGATCCAGCGGCCAACCCGGGCCCGTCCCAGGCGACCACTTGTCTCCGCCAAATCTTGCCATCGCAGAACTCGACGATCACCAGGAGATGGGACCGATCACGCCGATCCGACCACAAGCCGTCCGGCCGGACCATCGTCCGCGTCCGCTCAAGCGAGACCCGCTGTGGGGGCGTCCTCCGGTAGCTCGACGGACAGCGACCCGTCGGCGTGGACGGTGAGGGGCATCGGGTCGCTGAGCTCGCCGACGAAGCGACCACCGCTGCCGTAGTGCTTCCAGGCGACCAGGAACCAGGTCCCGTGGCGGTGGATGAGGCGCCCCGCGTAGTAGCGGCCCTGGAGATCACCGACGAGGAACGCGTCGCGGTCGAGCGCATAGGGACCGAGCTGCTCGGCAGCGACCAGGTAGTGGATGCCGCCCTCGGCGACCACGCCGGGCCGGGCCAGCCGGGCGGCACTGTGATCGTGCGGCAGCGCGCAGAACAGCACCCGCCAGGCACCGCCAAGATGGACCAGCTGCGGTACCTCCAGGTGGCGGAACTCGCCTGGCTCCGAGAGCGGCGGGCCCACCTCCCAGGAGCGCGCGTCTGCTGACCAGGCGTGGCCGATCACCCCCCGGCCGTCGACGGGACCGTGGTTGGCCCGGGCGGTGACCAGCATGTGGAAGCGATGGCTGTCCTCGTCCCAGAACACCCAGGGGTCCCGCCAGGCCTCCTCGCGGAAGTCAGGGCCGAGCTGCTCGTACCAGCGGGGGTCCGCCTCGGCCAGCACGCCGTGCTTCTCCCATCCGACCAGGTCGTCGGAGGTGGCCAGCCCGATCCGCTGTACCGCGCCGTGGTCGCGGGTCGAGACGCCGGTGTAGAACATGTGCCACCGGCCTTCGACCTCGAGGGCGCTCCCGGTCCAGGTGGCCAGGTCGTCGAAGGCCCTCGGGGGTCCCGGGCGGAGCGCCGTCGGCAGGACCTCCCAGGACCGAAGGTCACGTGAGATCGCATGCCCGATCCGGGCGTGGCTGTGGCGCAGCTCCGGATGGCCGACGTCACGGGGTGCGTGCAGGAAGAAGACGTGGACGTCGTCGCCATCCTCGGCGAACCAGAAGTCCCAGATCCAGTGGTCGGGCAGTCGCAGGCTCATCGGGCATCGGGCGCGAACGGTTGCAGCGGCGGCACGGTGGACAGCAGCCGGCGGGTCGTCTGCAGGCCCCACTCGTCGAGGCCGTGGAGCCGGTCGCTCGACCCGCGCAAGCCGCCGTACCGCTCCACATGGGCGGCCCAGTCCTCCCGGCGCTGCGCCTGAGGGCGGGCGATCAGGCAGTCCGGGTCGTTGACCCAGAAGCGGCCGTGCTGCCAGGCCCGGCCGGCGCCGCTGAGGACCGCCGCCCGCACCGACGGGAGGCTCAGGTCGGCCTCGCGCGGCTCGTACTGCGGGCCGGTGTCGGGGCTGACCCGCATCGCGTCGACCAGGCCGACGCTGGGCAGGATCGGCGCGCCGCAGCCCAGCAGGTAGGCGTCCGGCCCGATCGCGTCGCGGACCAGGCGCAGGCCCCGCCGGTAGGCTTCGACCGGCGGCACGTCCTCGTGGCGCCTGCCCTCCAGCGCCCCGGCGTAGATGAAGTCGATCTTGAAGAAGTCGATGCCGAGCCCGCGGAACGTGGCGAACACCTGGTGGAGGGAGGCTGCCGCACCGGGGTGGGTGGTGTCCAGCGCGAACAGGTCCTGGTCCCAGTTCCGGCCGGCGGCGGCGCCCTCGACCAGCCAGTCGGGATGCTCGGCGTAGGTCTGGGAGCGTTCGCCGACCAGGAACGGCGCCGTCCAGATCCCCACCCGCCGGCCCCGCTCCCGGATGCGGCCCACCAGGTCGTGCAGCGACCGGAAGCGCCCCGACAGGGCCAGCCAGTCACCGATCTCGGCCTGGTAGCCGTCGTCGAGCTGGACGACGTCGACCGGCAGCTCGAGCTGGTCGATGGCGTCGAGGTTCTCGAGCATGTCCTGCTCGGTGACCTTGGTGAGGTACTGGTACCAGGAGCACCAGATCGTCGGCGCCGGTCGGATGGGACCAACCCGCATGGCGGCCGCATACCCGTCGGCCCACCGGCCCAGCGCCCCCATCATGCCGCCCGGGCCATGGTCCACCAGCTGGTCGATGTCACCCTCGCTGGAGACGACGACGCCGCCGCCGCCGTCCTCGACCCGGGCGCGGATGGACGGCACCGTAACCGCGCCCGGGTGGGCGGCGAACACATGCACCGGCCCGGGGGTGCTCTCCTGCACCGCGAGCAGGCCTTCGCCCTGGAAGAACCCCGCGGGCGCCGAGCGGTCCGCGCGGTAGTTCATCACCCGGGTCCGCTCACCGCTCGGGCGGTACGGCCGCGCGTGCAGGCCGTACGCCGTGGTCGGGCTCCACGACTGCCAGCCGTGCTCGTAGACGCGCCCGCCGCTGAGGTCGCAGGTAACCTCGCCAAGTGCGGTGAAGGGCTCCTCCACGCTCGCCGGGTCAGCCCTTTACCGATCCAACGGCGAGGCCGTGGATGAAGTAACGCAGCAGCATGCTTGCCATGCCGCGTCCTGGGCGCCCTGGATCAGCTGACCGACGTCGGGCGTGGTGGCGATGACGTCGCTCGACGGCGACACACCGGCCACGGCGTCGACATCCTTGATGCTCGGGCGCTCGTGCATCAGCACCTGCCAAGACGGTTGCCAAGACGTTTGGGCAGGATGCGACCAGCTCTGCAGGGGGTCAAGCCGTTGTTATGGTTTCGTAACCGGAATCCAGGCGCCTGAGAGTTGGAGGCTGATGAGCCGGCACCCGTCCCCGGAGGACCCAGCTCGGCTACGAGCGGGTCGCCTGAGCGGCGCTACGGCGTCTGGCCCGCCGGTCCGAGGCCGTGCCGCGCCTGGTCCAGGGCCAGGATGCGGGCGGCAAGGGCGCCCGCGCCGTAGCCGTTGTCGATGTTGACCACGCCGACCCCGACCGCGCACGTGTTGAGCATCCCGAGCAGGGCCGCCAGGCCGCCGAAGGCGGCGCCGTAGCCGACGCTGGTCGGCACAGCGATCACCGGCGCCCCGACCAGCCCGGCCACCAGCGAGGGGAGCGCCCCCTCCATGCCGGCCACGACCACCAGCACGTCGGCACGCTGGACCCGCTCGAGCTCGGCGAACAGCCGGTGCGGCCCGGCCACGCCGACGTCCACCAGCCGGTCGACCGTGCAGCCGAACGCCTCGGCGGTCACCCATGCCTCCTCGGCCACGGGCAGGTCGCTGGTGCCGGCGCACACCACCGCGACCGTGCCCGGCGGGCCCGTAGGCGAGCGGCGCAGCACGAGCAGGCCCGAGCGCGGGTGCCACTCGGCCTCCGGGTGGGCGGCCGAGACCGCCTCGGCGTGACCCTGGTCGGCCTTGGTGACCAGCACCGGTGCGCCGCCACCCGCCAGCAGGGCGGAGGCGACCCCGGCCACCTCAGCGGGCGTCTTCCCCCGGCCGTAGACGGCCTCGGGGCCGTGGCCGCGCACGGCCCGGTGGTGGTCGACCCGGGCGAAGCCGAGGTCCTCGAACGGCATCCTGGCCAGGCGGGCCTCGGCCTCCCGGACCGGGAGCTCGCCGCGGGCCACCGCCTCGAGCAGCAGGTGGAGCTGGGCGTCGACCACGTCGAGACTGTACACCGGCAGGTGCCGGCGGCCCGGCGGCAGGGGATTACGATGGGCGCATGCCCGCCCCCACCATGCGGCTGCGCTCCGGCTCCCCGGAGTTGCTCGCGCTGCCCTGGACCGAGCCCCTCGACACCTGGTCGCCCAAGGAGGTCCGCTTCCGCCCCCTCCCGGTGGGGCCGAGCCGGCACCTGGTGCGCTTCGTCGAGGCCGACAAGGTGCTGTACGCGCTCAAGGAGCTGCCCACCCGGGTGGCGAACAAGGAGTACGGGGTGCTCCGCGACCTGGAGGCGCGCGAGCTTCCGGCGGTGCGCACCATCGGGCTGGTCGAGCAGCCCGAGTCCGGCAACGGGATCCTCATCACCCGGTACCTCGAGCACTCCTGGCAGTACCGGCGCCTGTTCCAGCGCCTCCCGCAAGGCCCCACCAAGCACCGCGAGCGGCTGCTCGACGCCATGGCCAGCCTGGTCGTGGACCTGCATCGCAGCGGGGCGTTCTGGGGCGACTGCTCGCTCGGCAACACCCTGTTCGCCAGGGACGGCCAGCTCCTGCAGGCGTTCCTGGTCGACGCCGAGACGAGCGAGATCCATCCGACGCTGTCGGACGGTCAGCGCCGCCTCGATCTCGGCATCCTGGTCGAGAACGTCGCGGGGGACCTGGTCGACGTCAACCTCCGGCTCGGCCGGGACGACCAGGTCGAGGAGGCGTTCGCCGCGGCCGAGAGCGTCGCCGCCCGCTACGAGGGGCTGTGGGACGAGCTGTGCCGTGAGGAGACGTTCGGGCCGGACGAGCGCTACAAGGTCGAGGCGCGGGTCCGCCGGCTCAACGAGCTCGGCTTCGCCGTCGACGAGCTGGCCCTCGAGCCGGTCGCGCCAGGCCGCAGCACCCTGCGCCTCAAGGTGGCGGTGGCCAACCGGCGCTTCCACGCCAACGAGCTCCGCAAGCTGACCGGGCTCGAGGTCGGCGAGGGGCAGGCCACGATCCTGCTCAACGACCTGCGTGCCTACCAGAGCCGGCTCGGGCGGGAGCGGCCCGGGTCGGCGCCCGACGACGTCGCTGGGACGCGCTGGCTCACCGAGGTCCTCCGGCCCCAGGCGGCCAGGGCGGCTGCCGCGGTCGGACCGGGCGCCGACCCGGTGCAGGCCTACTGTGACCTGCTGGAGGTGCGCTGGCTGCTCAGCGAGCAGGCCGGCCGCGACGTGGGCGACGAGGTCGCCCTCAAGGCGCTGTCGTCCAGGCAGGCCCCGGCGGGTGCGGCCGCCCAGCTGGTGGTGGCCGAGCCGTCGACCGAGAGCTTCCCCCCGGTCAGGTCCTGACCGCTGTCGCGCCCAGGTCGCCGGTCACGTAGCGCTGCAGGTTGGGGCCGATCGCGGCCACCACCACGGCTGGCGGCGCCGAGGCGAGTGGCTCGATCCTGATGATGTAGCGGGCGACCGCGAGGCCCACCAGCTGGGAGGCGACCAGGCTGGCCCTGAGGTGGCCGTCGGCCATGCCGAGCTGCTCGGTGATGCGCTTGAACAACGCCTGGGCGATGAACTCGCGCAGCATGGTGGCGGCCTTCTCGCTCGACACGGCCGAGCGGATCAGGGCGATGAACGGGTGCTGGTTGGCAGCCTGGTCCCAGATGGACACGAAGGTGCCCGCGATGCGCTCGCCGATGTGCTCCCGGTCGCCGGCGAGCAGCATCCTCACCAGCTCCGTGGGGTCCACGGGCAGCTCCATGGCCGCCACGAACAGCCCTTCCTTGGAGCCGAAGTAGTGGCGCACCAGCGCCGGGTCGACCCCTGCGACCTCGGCCACGGCCCGGATGGAGGCGAGGTCGTAGCCCCGCTCGGCAAAGGCCCGCCGGGCCGCGTCGAGGATGGCGTCGCGGGTGCCGCTGTCGCCCGGGCGCCGGCCGGTGCGCGCCATCAGGCGGCGGTCCCGGCCGCCAGGGCCACGAACGTCTCCTCGAAGGTGGCCGGCACCAGGGCCAGCTCGGCCTCGACGCCGCCTGTGCCGAGGGCCCCGGCCACCCGCTCCCGGTCCGCGCCGGGCACTCGCAGGGTACGGCCGACGAGCGCCACCGGCAGCCCGGCCCCCTCCAAGGCCATGAACGCGTCCTCCCAGCGCGGCGTGGACACCCGCACGGTGCTGGCGTCACCGATGATGGCGGCCATGGTGCCCTCCGCGACCACGCGCCCGCCGGCCAGCACCACCAGCCGGTCGCACTGCTCGGCCTCGCTCATGCGGTGGGTGGTGACCAGCACCCCGGCACCCGCCTCTGCCGCGGCCCGGACCGTGTCCCAGAGCTGCGCCCGCCCGAGCGGGTCGACCCCTGAGGTGGGCTCGTCGAGCACCAGCAGGTCGGGGTGGTGGCCGAGCGCGGCCGAGAATGCCACCCGGCGGCGGAGCCCGAGCGGGAGGTCGCCGACCAGCTCACCCGCGACCGCGGCGAGGTCGCGGTCCAGGTCGGCGCCGCCGGACGCTCGCTCTCCCTCGGCGCGGCCGGACGCTCGCTCTCCCTCGGCGCGGCCGGCGGGTTCCACGCCGAACGCGCGCGCCGAGAAGGCCAGGTTCTCGGCCACAGTCAGGTCCTCGTAGAGCCCGAGCCCCTGGGGGACGTACCCCAGCCGGGTGCGGGTGCCGCGCGACGGCGCCCGGCCGAACAGGCGGACCGTCCCCGAGGTGGGCCGCAGCAGCCCGAGAATGCAGCGGATGAGCGTGGTCTTGCCGGCGCCGTTCGCGCCGAGCAGGCCGACCACCTCGCCCGGCTCGACGGCCAGGCTGACCTTGTCCACGGCGGTGAACGACCCGAACCGGTGCGTCGCCTCGGTCACGCGAACCAGCGTCATGCCGCCGCCCCCTTCCCCTCCCGGGCGGCCCGCTCGCGCGCGGCCAGCGCCGCCACGATGACCGCGTCCTCCAGGTCGTGGGCTGCCGGCGAGGCACCAGCGATGGCGGACCCGTCCGGCGACCAGACCCGCCAGCGGGCGCCCCGCCGCCACGCAGTCCCGCGGCTGGGCCGGGCCGGCGCGTCGAGCACCGCCCCCGGCATGCCGGCCAGGACCGCCTCGGGCGTGCCGGCCACCAGCTGCCGGCCCTGGTCGAGGACGAGCAGCGAGCCGGTGCGCTCGGCCTCGTCGAGGTAGGTGGTGGCCACCACGACCGCCGCGCCCGCTGCGGCCGCGTGCGCCACCAGCCGCCACAGCTCGGCCCGGCTCACCGGGTCGAGGCCGGTGGTCGGCTCGTCGAGCACGAGCAGCTCCGGCTCGTGCAGCATGGCCATGGCCAGGGCCAGCTTCTGCCGCATCCCGCCGGAGAGCTGGCCGCCGAGCCGGCCGCGTGCGTCGGCCAGCCCGGTGCGGTCGAGCAGCCGGCGGGCCCGCTCTCCGAGCGCGCTGCCGCGCAGGCCGTACGCGGCCCCGGCGAACGCGAGGTTCTCGTCCACGGTGAGGTCGCGGTACACACCCGGGCCGGCCGACACGTAGCCGATCCGCCGCGCCGGGGGCCGCCGCACCGTCCCGGCCGCCGGTCGGACGGCGCCGGCCAGCGCCCGCAGCACGGTGGTCTTGCCGGCCCCGTCCCCGCCGACCAGCCCGACCACCTCGCCCGGGGCGGCCTGCAGGGTCACCCCGGCCACCGCGGTACGCCCGCGGTAGGCGACCACCAGGTCCCAGACCCCGAAGCTGCGCCCGGGCCGGCGCTGCGCCCGCCCGGGCTCCACCCCGGGTGCGCCCGCCCCGGGCTCCGGCGCCGGCTCAGGCTCCCCGCCCTCGGGCTCCCCGCCGGCCGGGGCCAGGTCGCGGCGGAAGCGGATCACCGAGAGGGTGAACACGGCCAGGCCGAGGCCGGCCAGGGCCAGGAGCGGCACGGCGAGCGCGGACAGGGACGCGCCGCGGACCATCACCCCCCGGCTGATCTGGATGAAGTAGGTGAGCGGGAGCAGGTAGCCGATCCAGCGCACGCCCGCGGCCATCGCCTGCAGGGGGAAGATCAGGCCGGACAGCAGCACCTGGGGGAGCAGGGTCATGATCGCAAGCTGGATCGCCTGCCCCTGGTTCTCCGACACGGTCGAGATCAGCACCCCGAGGCCCAGGGTGACGAACAGGAACAGCAGCGCGCCCAGGGCGAGCACCAGCACGTTGCCGCGGAACGGCACGTCGAACAGGAGCAGGCCGGCCACGACGACCACGGCGAGGTCGACCGCGGCGACGCAGAAGTAGGGGAGCACCTTGCCGAGGAACACGTCCCTCGGCCGGAACGGCATCACCGCGAGCTGCTCGAGGGTGCCGCCCTGGCGCTCGCGGACCACCCCGAGCGCGGTGGCCATCGTGCCCACGAACACCAGGATGATGCCGGTCAGGCCGGGCACCATGATGACCGGGGTGCGCAGGTCGGGGTTGAACAGCACCTCAGGGACGACCCTGGGCCCGCCCGCCTCGGTGGCCCCCTCCGGCCGCCCCGAGAAGGCCTGGACCGCGGCCCGGGCGGCGAACAGGTCGGCGCCGTCGACCAGCGCGGCCACCTGGTCCCCGGTGACCAGGGCGACCGCGGCGCGGCCGTCGCGCAGCTCCCGGACCGCCTCGGCCCGCCCGCCGGCCGGCCGCACGGCGACCACCTCGAGCACCTCGGGCAGGCGGGCGGCGGCCGCCCCGGCCCGCGGCCCGACCACGACGGTGCGGACCGAGGTCACGTCGAAGCTGGCCGCGTAGCCGAGCACGGTCAGCAACACGAGCGGCATCAGGACGAGCATCGCGAGCGTGCGATGGTCCCGCCGGAGCTGCCGGAACTCCTTGATCGCCAGTGCCAGCATGGCGCCTCCCAAAGAACTCTCCGGGGTGATGAAATCCTCACATGTTGAATTCTACGCATGCTGAGATTCTTGGCAAGAGGGCAGGGCGGGAATGGTCGGTCAGGGGCGTCAGGCGGCCCGGACGGAGCTCACCGCCAGAGGGCGCCAGGGGTGGCGACACCCACGCGGCGCTCGGCGAGGACCGCCCGCCGGGCGGCGGCCCAGTTGCGGCCGGCGACCGCCATGCTGTGCGGCCTCGGGACCCGCACCCGGCCGCGCAGCACCTGGTAACCGGCCCGCTCCACCTCGGTGAGGATGCCGCCGTACAGGGCCAGGGCGGTGCGGATGCAAGGCCGGGAGGAGGGGGCGAGCAGCTCGATGCCTGGCTCGGCGGCGCGGTAGTGGGCCCGGGCGCGCTCGACCTCGAACGCCAGCACGTCCCTGACCGCCGGGGTGACCACGCCGGCGGCCAGGTCGGCCCTGCCCACGCCGAAGCGTTCCAGGTCGGCGGTTGGCAGGTAGACCCGGCCGCGGCCGAGGTCCTCGGCCACGTCCCGGATGAAGTTGGTGAGCTGGAACGCCAGGCCGAGCTGGCGGGCGTGCTCCCGGGCCCGGGCCTGGTCGGGCGCCTCGAGGATCGGGCTCATCATCGTGCCGATGACCGCGGCCGACCCCTCCATGTAGCCGAGCAGGTCGTCGTAGGTCGCGTACTCCGCGCGGACGAGGTCCATCGCCATCGAGTCGAGGAACTTCTCGAAGTCGGCCACGTCGAGGTCGAAGGCGCGCACGGTGTGGAGCACGGCAGGCAGGACGGGGTCGTCGCAGGGCGCGCCCCGCAGCCCGGCGAAGAAGCGCTCGCCCCACCCGCGGAGGGCGGCCGCCTGCTCGGCCTTGCCCAGGGTCGAGTCGAGGTCGTCGACGATCTCGTCGGCGTAGCGGGTGAAGCCGTACAGGGCGTGGACGTGGCGCCGTTTCCATGCCGGCAGCAGCAGCGTGGCCAGGTAGTAGGTCTTGCCGTGGCGGCGGTTGAGCTGGCGGCATCGCTCGTAGGCGGCGGTCAGGGTGCATGGCTCCGCCGTGGCCGCCGCCGGCGGCCGGAGCCCCTGGGCCGGCCGGGTGCCGGGTGCGCCCGCCGCGCTCACGGGCGTCTGCCCACGGGCCGGGCGAGCACGCGCTCGGCGGCGAGGCGGCCGGAGACCAGCACCATCGGCACGCCAACCCCGGGCAGGGTGCCCATGCCCGCGAAGTACAGGCCTGGGACGGTCGCCGAGACGTTGGCCGGCCGGAACCAGGCGGTCTGGGAGAAGCGGTGGTCGAGCGCGAACGGCGTGCCTGCGGACAGGCCCATCGCCTCCCAGGCCGGCGGGTCCACCACCAGCTCGGCCGCGCGGTCGGCCTCCAGGTCGCCGTAGCCGAGCCGGGCCAGGCGGGCGAACAGCCGGGCCCTGACCGCCGGCCCGAGCACCGTCCAGTCGTGCCCGCGAGCGGTGTTGGCGGTCGGCTCGAGCACGAACAGCGTGGAGTGCCCCGGAGGGGCGGCGTCGCGGTCTGAGGGCGACGGGTAGGTGACCAGCAGGCTCGGGTCGGGCTGGGGCTCTCCCCGCCGGGTGAGCGCCTCGAAGGTGGCCTTCCAGTCCCGGCCGAGGTGGACGGTGTGGTGGGCCTGGCCGTCGAGGCGCCGGGGCAGGCCGAGGTGCACGAGGTAGCAGGAGGGCGCGAAGTGCAGCCGGCGGCGCTGCACGCGCCAGTCCCGGGCCGCTGCGGGCAGCAGGTCGGCGTAGGCGCCGGGCAGGTCGCTGGCGACCACCACGTCGCTTGCGGCCAGCCGCTCGCCGCCTTCCAGGCGGAGCCCGGTCACCCCGCCGGTGCCGGCCTCGACCCGCTCGGCCCGCGCGCCGTAGCGGAGCTCCGCCCCGGCCTTCTCGGCGACCCCGGCCAGCGCCAGGGGCAGGGCGTGCATGCCGCCGTGGCGCGGGAACCACGCCCCCTCCACGGTGTCCATGTAGGCGACGACGGCGTAGATGCCGAGCGCGTCGAACGGCGACAGCCCGGTGTAGAGCGCCTGGAAGGTGTGGGCCCGGCGCAGCCGCCAGTCGGTCAGGTGGGTCGCGACCAGGCTCGACAGGCGCCGGAAGCCCCCCAGGCTGGCCAGGCGGGCGAGCGCCAGCGGCCGCACCAGGTCGCCGAGGCGGTCGAAGTTGCGGTCGACGAAGCCGGACCACTCCACCTCGTACATGCGGGCCAGGTGGGCCCGGAAGGCGCGGTAGCGGGCCGCCTCGTCCGGCCCGGCGAGGCGCTCGACCTCGGCCGCCATCCGCTCGGCGCCGGGCACCACGTCCAGGCGGCTGCCGTCGTGGAAGGTGAGCCGGTAGATCGGGTCGAGCGGCACCAGCTCCAGCCAGTCGTCCAGCTCCTCGCCGGCGGCGCCCACGGTGGCCGCGACCACCCCGGGCATGGTCAGCACCGACGGGCCGGTGTCGAACCGGTAGCCGTTCAGGGTGGCCGTGCCGCAGCGGCCGCCCGGGCCGTCGCTGGCCTCGACCACCACCACGTCCCGACGGGCGGCGGCAAGGTGGATGGCGGTGGACAGTCCGGCCAGGCCGGCGCCCACGACCACCGTCCGCCCGGCCATGCCGCTCAGGCGTCCCGGTCGGTGACGTGGTCGGCGAGCTGGGCCAGGGCGGCGCGGGCGACCGGGCCCACCTCGGTGGCGGCGGCGATCGCCGCCTTGGCCTCGCCGAGCAGCTCGCCGATGCGCGCCTCGGTCTCGGCCACCGCCCCTGACTCGACGATCACCCGGCGGACCGCGTCCACCTCGTCCTCGGTCAGCTTGGGGTCGCCGAGGGCGCCCTCGAGGACGCGCAGGCCCACCTCGCCGGTGCGGGCACGGGTGCGCAGCACCAGGTAGGTCTCCTTGCCCTCGCGGAGGTCGTCGCCGGCCGGCTTGCCGGTCACCTGGGGGGAGCCGAACACCCCGAGGACGTCGTCGCGGAGCTGGAACGCCTCGCCCAGCGGCAGCCCGTAGTCGGAGTAGGCGCGGGTCAGCGACCCCGGGCCGTCCGCGATGACCAGGCCGAGGTGGAGCGGGCGCTCGATGGTGTACTTGCCGGACTTGTAGGTGAGCACGCGGCGCACGGCCGCCTCGCTGGGCGCGCCCCGTCGCGCCTCGATCAGGTCGAGGTACTGGCCGCCCATCAGCTCCGAGCGCAGGCGGTTGAACACGCGCAGGGCGGCGGCGAGCCGGCCGTCGGGCAGGCCGGCCTCGGCCAGGGCGACGTCGGCCCAGGTGAAGGCCAGGTCGCCCATGAGCACGGCCGCGCCCTCGCCGAACCGGGTCGGGTCGCCCCGCCAGGCCCAGGCCCGGTGGCGGTCGGCGAACTCCACGTGCATGGTCGACCGGCCCCTGCGGATCTCCGAGTTGTCCATGATGTCGTCGTGGATGAGGGCGCAGGCGTGCAGCAGCTCGACCGAGCAGGAGGCGCGCACCGCGGCGTCGGCCAGCTGGCCCTCGGGGCCGCCCCCGGCGCCCCGGTAGCCCCAGTAGACGAAGGCGGGCCGCAGCCGCTTGCCGCCCTCGAGCACGAAGCCACGCAGCGCCTCGGCCACCGCGGCGCGGTCGTCGCCGAGGAAGCCGAGGCCGTCCAGCTCCTGCTCGAGCAGCTCGGCGAGGGCGGTGTCGACGCGGGCGCGCAGGTCCTCGGCGTCCAGGGGGCTGGCCGGAGCGGCGGTCTCGAGCGTGTCGGTCACGGCGGCGCTGACATCCTTTCCCGCATGCATCATCCGTCGCATGCTTCTACGGCCCGGGCATCGTAGACGGATGCACCCATCGCCGCCTCCGGAGCGTCCAGATTGCCAGTCCCTTCGCGTCTGACCGAGATCACGCCCTCCGTGCAGCTGGTCACGAGTGAGCTCCACCGTACCGCGACCGGGGTGGTGACCGGCCACGACGGCCACGTCCTGCTGGTCGGCCCGGGTGTGCTCCCCGGCGGGCTGGCCGCGGCCGCTCCAGGGGGTGCAAACTCGGCAAGGCTTCACGTCTGCGCTAAGGTGAGTTATCGTGGCAAGGTAGACAAGACTCACCTTCCAGAAAAGGCGTAGCTTGCCTACCATCTTCGCGCAAGGCGGCCAGCTGGACGCCCCCGGTGGGTCGCTCGCCAGGCCGGGGACAAGGGCGGCGCCGCGAAGGGGGGGCGCCTCGTCCGGCCCGCCCAGGCAGCCCGCCTGGCTGCGCGAGGTCGCGGCCGCCGTCAGCGCCGAGATCGAGGCCAGGTCCGGCGGGCCGGTGCGGGTCGACCTCGGCCCCGCCGTGCCCGAGCCCTCCACCGCGCCCACGCTGACCGCCAGGTTCCGGGTCGACCTGCGCGGCGTGCGGGTCGACGTGGCCTCCCTGCAGGAGCTGTGGCTGGCCCCGCCGGCCGACCCGGAGCGCCGCGCGGAGGTGGTGGAGGTCGTCGCCCACGACGCCGACGTGCTGACGGTGGTCGCGCCGGCCCGCACCGACGACGTCCACCTGTTCGCCTCCAGCGACCCCCTCCCGCCCCTGCGGGCGCTGCTCGACGGCATCACCGGGCTGCGCAGCCCCGGCCTGGCCGACCGCTTCGACACCAAGGTCCTCGACCGGCCCCCACCCGGCCCCCACCGGCGGCCCGGCCTCGGCCCGGAGGAGGCGGCGGCCTGGGCGGCGAGCTGCGCGCCCGGGATGAACGTCGTGTGGGCGCCCCCGGGCACCGACAAGACCAGGGTGATCGCGGACGTGGTGGCCCAGCTCACCCTGAGCGGCAAGAGCGTCCTGCTGGTGTCGGCCACCGGGGTCGCGGTGGACCAGGACCTGCTCGAGGCTTCCCGGGTCCTGGTCGACACCTGGCCGGGCCGGCTGGTGCGCGTCGGCTACCCGCGCCTCATGGACCTGGCCGACCATCCCTTCCTGCGCCTCGAACGGGCCTGCGAGGAGCTGGCCGGCGAGCAGCGCGCCCGCCTGGCCCAGATCGAGCGCCGCGTGGCCGAGCTGCGGGCCGAGCCCGACCTGCTCGTCCTTGAACGGGCCGAGCGGCTCCTGGCCAGCTTTGACGGCCGCGCCTACGAGCGCGCCCTTGGCCTGGCGGCCAACGCCGAGCGGCTGGCCGCCCTGCGACGGCAGGCCGACGAGCTGGCCGCAGCCGGTGAGGCCGCACGGCAGGGGCGGTCGGCGGCCCGGACCGCGGCCGGGCGGGCCGACGCCGCCGTGGCCGAGGCCGCCGGCGCCCGGGAAGCCTACCAGCGGGTCGACGAGGTCCAGCGCGAGCTGGGCGGGCTCGCCGTCGCCCTCGAGGACGCCCGCGAGGCAGTCCGACAGCTCAGGGAGCGGCTCGCCGAAGCCCGCGAGGCGGCCGCCGGCCACGCCGACCTCCCGGTGGCCAGGCGGGTCGCCAAGCTCGGGGCGACCGGCCGCTACCGCGTCGCCCAGGCCGACCTGGAGAACCGGCTGGTGCCGGCCTGGGAGCGGGTGGTCGAGCTGGAACGCCGCTCCGACCAGGCCCGCATCCAGATCGAGGCCCTCGAGGAGGCCGCGAAGCCGTTCACCAGGCAGGAGGTCGACCGGCGGGACCAGGCCCGCCGTGAGGCCCGCGACCGGCTGGACGCGGCCGCGCGGGCGGTGCGCGACAACGAGCGGGCGGCCCGGGCGCTCGGGCGCGAGCTGGGTCACGCGGCCCGGGACGAGCAGCCCGGCCCGGCCGACGTCGAGCTGGTCCGCTCGGCCGAGGCGCAGTCCCTCCCCGGGCTGGCCGCCCGCATCTCCGAGCTGCGGGCCGCCGCCGCGGCCGGCACCGACGAGCTCGAGCGGCTCGCCGAGGAGCACCGGCTCCTGGCCACCGAGATCACCGCGATGGCCCCCAGGGTGGTCGCGGGTGCCTCGGTGGTGGCCACCACGCTCGAACGGCTCGCCGCCGACCCCGCCGTCCACGGCCGGTCCTACGACCACGTGCTGGTCGACGAGGTGTCGACCGCGCTCCCGCCCTACGTCGTCTACGCGGCCACCCGGGCTGGCACCGGTGTCACCCTGGTCGGCGACTTCCTGCAGAACGGCCCGGCGAGCGCCTTCGAGACCTCCAAGGCGCTGCCGGTCTCCCGCTGGCTGCTGCGCGACAGCCTGACCGTGCTCGGCGTCGACCGGCCCAGCCGCGCCCTGGCCCACCGGGGCTGCTCGGTGCTGTCGGAGCAGCAGCGGCTCGGCCCGGCCACCGCGGAGCTGGTCAACCGGACCGCCTACGAGTGGGTGCTGCGCACAGTGCCGGCGACCCGGCCCGGCCTGCCCGGCGACGGCCTCGGCGAGCTGGTGCTGGTCGACGTCTCCGGCTACGGCGAGCTGGCCAGGATCCGGACCGGCGTCGCCTCGGGCAGGCGGGAGTGGTGGCCGATCGGGGCGCTGCTCGCCCGGGCCATCGCCCGCTACCACGAGCGCCTCGGCCAGCCCGTCGCCATCCTGGCCCCGCACGCGATGCAGGCGCGCGTGACCGAGGCGGCGGTGCTGGACGCCGACCTCGACCCGCGGGTCGAGGTCGGCACACCCCACCGGTTCCAGAGCCGCTTGTTCCCGGTGGCCGTGCTCGACCTGGTCGAGGACCGGCGCGAGCGGGGCTGGCTGGCCCGGGGCCGGATCGGGGGGACCCGCCACGAGCTGCGCGGGCTGCGGCTGTTCGACGTGGGCGCGACCAGGGCGACCGGGCGCACCTACCTGCTGGCCGACCGGCTCGCGGTCGAGCGGGCCGAGCGCGGACCACTCGCCCACCTCAGGGACATGGTCGGCGAGGGCAGGATCGCGGTCGTCGGCGCGGGCCGCTTCCTCCCGCTGCGCCGCCACCCGGCCCGCGTCCTGCCGGCCGGCCCCGCCCCGGCCGCCAGCCAGGTCCCCGACGCCAGCGAGGGCCCACCCGGCAGCGGCAGCGCAGCCGGCCGCGGCGGCCCGGCCGGCAGTGCGGGTCCGGATGACCGGCGTGGGCCGGCCGCCGCAGTGGTCGCCCGCCCGGCCACGCCGGCCCGCCCGGCCGTCCCGGCCGAGCTCCCGACCTACGAGACGGCCGCGTTCTTCTCCCGGCTGGAGCGCGACCTGGCCGCGGCAGAGCGCGACGTGTGGATCTGGAGCCCGTTCCTGGCCACCAGGCCGAGCCGGGTGCTGCCCTGGCTCAGGGCCGCCGCCCAGCGCGGCTGCCGGGTCACCGTGTTCGTCAAGCCCGGGCACGAGCACCGCCCCAACGACGAGCGGCGCGTGGGCGCGCTCCGCGAGGCCGACGTGACCGTGGTGGGCATCTACGGCCTGGTCGAGCGGCTGGTGGTGATCGACGACCGGCTGTCGTTCCTCGGAAACCTGACGGTGCTGGCCACTCCAAGGGAGCGGGGCGAGGCGATGGCGCTGGTGGAGGGCGGCCGCTTCGCCCGCCAACTGCTCGAGCACCACCAGGCCGAGGCGTTCTCCGAGGTGCCCACCTGCCCCGTCCACGCCAGCGTGCGCTGCTTCGCCCAGCACTACCGGCGCGGCCGCCACAAGGGCTGGTTCTGGACCTGCCCGAGGTGCGATCTGCGCCGCCAGGTCGACCTGCGGGGTTAGCTACCCTGGTCCTCGTTCCATGTGGGGGGAGCTCGCTCCCCCCACGGCCCCCCAAGAGCGCCTGTGCCATCTATCTGGGGGAGCCGCGGGCCCACCAGTACACGCTCCCCCCACGGCCCCCCAACAGGCCTGTGCCGTGGTCGGGTGGATCCCAATGCTTCCAAGGTCCTCAGCAGCGCTGGGTGCAGGCCGGCACGGCGCTGCCAGCGCGGGCCCGGGCGGTGCGCACGGCCTGGGCGGGGGAGAGGTCGCCGCCGCGTCGCCAGGAGTCGAGGAACGGCCACGGCGCGACCATGCCGCGGCGGACCCACCAGATGCCGGGGCGGGTCGGCCAGGAGAGCCCGAAGTGCAGGTGGACACCTGTCCCGCGGGCCGAGCCGGTGTTGGAGACCCGGCCCAGCGGGCTCCCGGCCCGCACGCGCGCGCCCGGCACGACCCCGGCCGCGATCGACCCCAGGTGCGAGCCGTAGTAGCGGACGCCGTCGACCCCCACCATCGACACCGACAGTCCGCCCCGGTCGGCGCCCCGGTCGGCGCCCGGGTCCCAGCGGTCGGTCCGGCTCACCTCGTCGACCACGCCGGCCACGGGGGCGACGAACACGCAGCCGCGCCGGGTGAAGATGTCGGTGGCGGGGTAGTCGTGGTGGCTGTGACCGTAGGAGACCGGGCAGCCGCGGACCGGGAAGGCGTACCCGGGCGGCGCGGGCCGCGCGGTCGTGGCCGGCGCCCGGGTGGCCGGCGGAGCCGCCGTGGTGGAGGCCGCCATTGCCGGCGGGCCGGTGGCCGCGGGCGCCGTCCCGGCCGGGGCCCTGGTGGCGGCCGGCGCCGTCGCCGCGGGCCGCGACGGCGAGCAGCCGGTGCCCAGGGCGGCCACCAGCAGCAGCGCGACGGCGAGCCGGCGGTCTGGCAACGGCATGGACCTCCCAGGTGGGGCGACGGCGGCCAGGCGACCGGGGCGATGCTACCGCCCCGCCGCGTCGCGCGGGCCGGCTTGACCCGAACACGCGTTCCGGACAGCATGGCGAGCATGGCGGAGGAGCGGGCAGGGCGGGCCGGGCGCGCGCGCGCGGGCCGGGCGCCCGCTGGGCCGGGTCTCCAACGCCGGCCCGGAGACGGGCCGGCGCCCCGGCCCGGACGGGTGCGGGCCACCGGCGAGGTCGTCGTCGGCGGCACGCCCCTGCCCGACGCCGACCTCGCCGCGCTCTGGGTGCTCCACGCCGACCTGGACTCCTTCTATGCCAGCGTCGAGGTGCGGAAGGACCCCAGCCTGGCCGGGCGCCCGCTGCTGGTTGGTGGCGTCGGGCCGCGGGGCGTCGTCACCTCCGCCTCCTACGAGGCCAGGGCGTTCGGGTGCCGCAACGCGATGCCGATGGCACGGGCGAGGGCGCTGTGCCCCCATGCGGTGGCCGTGCCGCCGGACTTCGCCACCTACCGGTGCTACTCGAGCCAGGTGATGCGGGTCTTCCGGGACGTCACCCCGCTGGTGGAGCCGCTCTCCCTGGACGAGGCGTTCCTCGACGTGGCCGGGGCGCGCCGCCTGCTCGGCGACGCCGTGCGCATCGCCCGCCTGCTCCGGGCCCGGGTCAGTGACGAGGTCGGCCTGCCCCTCACTGTCGGCGTGGCCGGCAACAAGTTCCTGGCCAAGCTCGCCTCCACCCGCGGCAAGCCGGACGGGCTGCTGGTGGTGCCGCCCAGCCGCGCCCTCGACTTCCTCCACCCGCTGCCCGCCGACGCGCTCTGGGGCGCCGGGCAGGCCACCATCGACCGGCTCGCCCGCTACGGCCTGCGCACCGTCGGCGAGGTGGCCAGGACCCCGCGACCGACCCTCGAGAAGGTGCTCGGCCAGGCACTGGGCGGCCACCTCGCCGAGCTGGCCTGGGGCCGGGACCCACGACCGGTGGTGCCCTTCGAGTCGGCCAAGTCGGTCGGCTCCGAGGAGACCTTCGCGGTCGACATCGACGACCCCGAGGCCCTGGCCCGCGAGGTGCTGCGCTGCTCGGTCCGGGTGGGGCGGCGCCTGCGCGAGGCCGGCCTGTCCGGCCGCACCGTCACCCTCAAGCTCCGCTTCGCCGACTTCCGGACCATCACCCGCTCGCGCACCGTGGCCGCCGCCACCGACACCGACGCCGAGATCCACGAGGTCGCGGCCGACCTGCTGGCCAGGCTCCGGCTCGGCGCTGCTGCCGTGCGCCTGGTGGGCGTGACCGTGAGCAACCTGGCCGATGGCGGGGCGCCCACCCAGCTCCAGCTCGGCCGGGAGCGGCCCGGCTGGCAGGCGGCGGCCCGGGCCGCCGACGCGGTGCGGGCCCGCTTCGGGGAGCGCGCGGTCGACCTCGCATCCCTGGCCGCCGAGGCGCCCGCGGAGGCGTTCCGGGAGGCCCGCGAGGCGCCCAGGGCCCGCAGCGGGCGCCTGGACGAGCCCGGCGGCAGCCGGGGTGGCGCGCCCGGGGTGGGTCCCGGTCCGCCAGGGTAGGAAGGGCCCGAGGCCGGTCCGGCCCTGTAGTGGACGAGGCCGAGGCCCTCGCCGCGTTCACCGACAGGCGCCCGCCCCGGTTCACCGGACGCTGAGGGGAACGTGACGGGCATCTGACCGCGACCTGTTGGCTCACCGCTGTTGTTGGCGACCGGGCCCGCAGGTACACTCGCTTTTGTCACCAAACACCACGTCCGGGCGGAGCCTCGACATGCCCCTGTCCGAACACGAGCAGCGCATCCTGGCCGAGATCGAGCGGCGCCTGCTCGAGGAAGACCCCAAGTTCGCCCACCAGGTGGGTTCGACGTTCCGGGCCCA
>Ga0184627_10000290_pt1 | contig 20467 bp, 18 predicted proteins | sample PLM3_127_b1_FD_133150 | JGI IMG/M metagenome (GOLD analysis project Ga0184627, IMG submission 133150) | Groundwater sediment microbial communities from an aquifer in East River, Colorado, USA - PLM3_127_b1 | ecosystem: Environmental > Terrestrial > Soil > Riparian zone | place: USA: East River...
CCGCGGCACGCATAAACGAACGAGGGGCCGCGTCGCTAGCTGAAATGCCGCGCGCGGGAGTTGATTTTTCCCGTGAAGGGTTGCCCATTTATCGGAGCGCCACTCTAACGATCCCAAGGCAGATGAAAACAATCGTTACTGTGTAAAGACCGGCGCGCATAAACGCGAGCAACGGATTGCTGATCAGCAGCACGAGAGAGCAGAGAAAAACCGCATAAGTTAATCTGAGAGCCAATCTGGGTTTTGACATCCGCAGTTGTAAATCGCCGAAGTACATAAGCCAATCGTGACGCGTGAAAACCGGCCGGCCGCTTGCTTTACGACGGATCATGAGAACGCCGAGACCGGCTAGAAGCACAAACAACAACATAAGACTCTCCCACAATACAAAACCTATCATTTCCATGCTGTCGTCCTATCTATTCCTTTTGTGCATCTATTTCGCGTTTGTCGCAGCGTAAGTACAAATTGCGTGCCGCCAATCAGGTTGCTCGCAAATAAGGATGCTGTCCGAACGGAAGTCAACCTACGAAGCTACTGGATTCTTTTAAATTCGCGTCCTTACGCTCGTGGGGACTGCGCGCTTGGCGAGGTTTCAGGGGGATTTATCGTTCGCATTGCGCCCGCGGGGAAATTTGTGTTGAGATTTAATGAGGCAAGCGTGACGGAATCCGGGAACTCGTCGCGGCAATGCCCGGAGCCTCAGTAGGCAATGCGCGCTTTTTTTACTTGGTCGGAGCCGATCCACCCCTGCTTGGCGAAGAATTCTGACAGATATCGAACCGATTGCTCGGCGCTAAACCTGGCCATCTGGATGACGTCTGTTCGGTAAGCTTCATAACCGGTGCCGATTACGCCGCCGGCAATTACACCGGCGGTAACTCCTCCTTGAACGACCGCGCCCGCCGGAAAAGTCGCCGCCGCGCCCGGCAGGTTGCCGCTGTCGGACCGCGTCGTAAACTCGAGTAGTTTCCGCCGCTCGGTTCCCATGTAGAGTCCCACCCGTGCTTCAACCTTCGAAGCGCCGGAGCCAAAGCCGATGAGCAACCGCTGCAGCGGGTTGCCTTGATCGACCGTTAGAAACTGTCCGTCGATCACGGCTTCATGTTCCGCTACCGGCGTTCCACGTGGGACCCATGCGACGACAAAACCCAGCCGGCGCAACCCGTTGACCAGCTCCGCGCCCGCCGCCTGCGACGCATGCCGCTTGATTTGATTCTCTCGTTCGGCTGGATTTTTCTCTGATGGTTGTTGACGCAGGATTCCTTGATATTCCATGAAGAATGCGTCGGTCATCGCGAAGTCGTAAACGAGAATGCGCGCCGGCGCCGGCAGGCGGCTGTCTTGAGTCCGGCCCAGCGGCCGCACCGCGGTCTGCCCGCACGCCGCGATGCAGAAAAGAAGAATGACGGAAAAAAGTCGTCTTGCGGTTGGATAACCAAAGCGACGGGAACCACCCATATAGACACTTGTACCAGCGGGACAAAATAAAGAAAAGCGGAATCGACCGCCACGGAAATCTTCTATTTCAAAAAGCCTCGCTCGCGATAAAAACGCTTGGCGCCGGGGTGGAGCGGCACGTCGTAAGGCGCTTCGTCGTCGTTGGCGCAGAGTTGGGCGATGTCGAGCGGCTTGTAGTTGTCGGTGGGGATGACGTCTTTGCGTTTCTCGATCGCTTCACACAGCGCGTAGGCGACGGCGTCCGGCATGTCGGCGCGCACGATCATCGGCCAGCCGCTGAAATCGAGAGTCGAAACGTCTTCGCTCATGCCGTTAAAACCGAGCTTCGACATCATCGCCGTGCGATAGCCCATCGCGGCCAACTTTTTGAGAACCGCACCGTCCACGGGCAAATAGCGGAAACCGTTGTCGATGGCGGTTTGGCCCCAGCTCTTGAGTCCTTCGTCGAAGATCGCGTTGATCGCGCCGCTCGCGATCGAGGCGCGCCGCAGCGGATGGCTGGGGCGCGTCGTCCATTGAATCTTTCCGCCCCATTTCTGCACGTCCGCGAGGGTAAATCCGGCGCAGCGCAGCGCAGCCATCACGGTAAACATCGTGGAGTTTTCCTTGGGATCGCCGTGGACGACCCGCCGGGTGGAAAGCTTCAGCGGAATTCGCTCCTTTTTGATTTGGGTCAGGGACGTGATGCCGGTCGATTCGTGAACCGCGAAGCCGAACACGTCATGGGAGGGAAAAACCGCGATCGCGCGCAATGGATAGCGCTTGCGGAACGGGCCCTTGCCCCGATAGGCCATCGTCAGGAACACCGACGGATTGACCCATGCCAGAGAGATCTCGCCTCGGGCCACCGCGATGATCTCACGCGCGCCGCCGGTGGCGAAGGAAAAGGAAACGCCGTGGTCGCTCGTTCGGGCGGTCAGCGAAAGATTGAGCGCGGTGCCAACGCGCGAATCGGTTTGCAATACGCCCTCCGCCGCCCTCATCGATTCGGACGAGAGCGACGTATCGTACAAAGATGCCGCCAATTCCAGTAGCCCCTTGGCGCGCTGGATGCCCGCGCTGTATCGCTTGATCGCCATGTCCGTCCTCCGGCTTTGTCGTTGTGCATTGGCGGCAAAGGTAGTCGACCTCCATGCGCCGAGTCAAGAAGAAACGATCACTGCGGATGAAAAATGTTCACGATGAACCGCATCGAGCGCGCGGCTTGATGCGCATGGCAGGTTGTTGTAATCAATGGACGGCGTTGCGGGTCGTCGCGGCGGGGCATCGAATACCTATCTGTAAAAACTCGTGCGCGAGGAGGTAGCATGGTTGTCCAACTTCAGATTGCCGCGCTGCTGGTCTTTACGCTGCTTTCGTCATTCGCAACCGGACAGGAAAAACCCCGGCTCTTCGTCGGCGCGTCGAGCAAGACTCTCGGTTATGGGCCGTTGTGGGTTGCTGCCAAGAAGGGCTTCTTCGAGCAACAGGGCTTGGATGTTCAGGTAGTTCTTCTGCGCGGGGTGCCGATGACGGTGCAAGCGTTGGCCGCCGGATCCCTTCACTTCGGATCGGGCGGTCCCGAACCCTACATTGAAGCATCGGAGCGCGGCCTCGATCTCGTCATCACCGGCGGCATCATCAACGGTCTCACGCAATACATCATAGCGGGGAAAAATTATAAGACCTACGAAGATCTGCGCGGAGCGACCTTCGGTCAGTCCTCGTTGGCGGGGGGAATCGTCACTGCGCTGAGAGAGACCCTAAGGCTCAAGGGGTTCGAGTACCCGCGGGACTACAAGATCATCGTCATCGCCGGCGGTTCCTCCGCCAACCTTGCGGCGATGCAGTCCGGCCAGATCGCCGCCACGACGGTCGCGGTACCGCTCAATTACGCAGCCGAGGAAGCCGGCTTCAACATGATCGGACGGCTGAGCGACGGTATCCCCAACTTTCAGGTGAACGCGCTCGTTACCAAACGGTCCTGGGCCGAGAAGAATCGCGCCGTCATGGTGCGCTTTATGAAGGCGATGGTTCAAACTTATCGGTGGCTGTTCAATAACAAGGAAGCGGCGATCGAATTTATGTCCCGGGAGATGCAGCTCAAGCCTGCTCATGCACTAAAAGGTTGGGAATTCTACACGGAGAATCGTCTCTGGCCTCCTGACGGTGACGTAACCGTGGAGGGAATGAAATACAACATCCGCTTCTACGCGGAGCAAACCGGCGCCAAAGGGCCGCTTCCGGAAGCGAGCAGGTTCGTTGACCGGAGCTATTTGTTGGAAGCGCAAAGGGAGATTGATAAGAAATAGCGGCTTGCGTTGGGCCGACGCGGACTTTTGCTGCCGGCTCATCCGCGCGCGCGGATGATGTTTTGCGCCAGGCGCCAGCGCAGCACTTCGTTGGCGCCTTCGGTGATGCGCGTGCTGCGGATCTGGCGGTACCACCATTCGAGCGGCAGCTCTTTCATCAGTCCGAGACCGCCGTGGACTTGAATGGCGCGATCGACGACGCGGCTCGCCATCTCGGTGGCCATCACCTTGACCATGTAGGAGAGATCGCGCACGTCGTCGCCCTGATCCTGGCGCCAGGCGCACTCGTAAACCATCAGGCGCGTCGAGTGCAGCTCCATCGCCGAGTCGGCGATCATGAACTGGATTGCCTGACGGTCGGCGAGCGGCCGGCCGAAGGTCACACGGACCTTGGAATAGTCGATCATCATGTCGAGCGCGCGCTGGGCGATGCCCACCGGGCGCGCGCCGTGGCCGCGGATCCGTCCCTCGGAAATCCATTTCTGGGCGAGTGAAAAGCCGCCGCCGACCTCGCCGATAACGTTCGCCGCCGGCACGCGCACGTTATCGAAGAGAATCTGCCAGGGCGCTTCTCCCATCATGGTCGGCCAATTTCGTTCGAGCACGACCCCCGGGCTCTTGAGATCGACGGCGAAGCAGGTGATGCCGCCGCGCGCGCGCTTCTCCGGATCGGTCAACGCCATCAACTGAACGTAGTCGGAGCGCCCGGCGGCGGTAATGAAACGCTTGGTGCCGTTGACGATGAACGAATCGCCGTCCGGCACCGCGCGCGTGCGCATCGCCGCCGGATCGCTGCCCGCGTCGGGCTCCGTCTGGGCGAAGCAGAAGCGCAGTTCACCGCGCAGTACCGGCTTCAAAAAACGCTCCTTCTGCTCTTCGTTACAATGAAACAGCACCGGGCGCACTTCGGGTCCAAATAATTCCAGGCCGCGAAAAGGCAGGGAGGCCGCGCGGGCGACTTGTTCGTGAATGACGCAGCGGGGGAGTAGCCCGAGGCCGGCGCCGCCATATTCCGCGGGCACGTCGAGCATCCAAAGTCCCATGCTCTTGGCCTTCTCTTGCAGCGGCTTCAGCAGCCGCTCCGGCATCGCCCCCTCGCTGTCGTGGCGGTACTCGTGCTCGAGCGGAATCAATTCCTTGTCGACAAACCGCCGCACGGTGTCTTTGAGTAGCTGAAGCTCTTCAGGAAGATTGAAATCCATCTTCTCCCTCTTCGCTCTTCTCTCAATTTTCGATTTGCGATGCTTCGACTTCCCTCAGCACAGGTTTTGGATTTTAGATTGGGTCGAAAATCCGCAATCCAATTTACGGCAACTTAGTTTTGGACAGGCAACCACATTTCACGAACTAAGGCTACTTCTCAGACCGGTTTCTCCGACCTCCCGCGCAGTACGTCGACGACGACGGCGAGCGTGGGAGCGGGATCGGCTTGATCTTTGAAAGGCGCGAGGCGCTGGCAAATGTCCGCGGCGGCTAGATGAAAGCCGCCCGGCAATCCCGCGGCCCGAAACGTTTCTGCGATTTCTTCCATCTCGCCGACGTAGCGCCACATCTTGGGAACCGCCACTGCTGCGGCGCGATCGCACCGGCGCGCAAGATCCGTTTGGGAGATGCTCCATTCTTCCAGGAGCGCCTGATCGACGCCTTCATGGGCCGCAAGAGCTCGGATCGCGAGAAGCAACGCGTCGGTGCACTTGGTCCACGCCGCGTAGGCGACCTTGAGGGCGGATGCCGCGCCCGGCTCCGGCCCGATCGCCTTGGCGGCGAGCATGCTCGCGGAAAATAATTCGGCTATTTCCGGCGCGCGCGCTCCGGAGAGGTAAAGGCGGGTCGTTCCCGCTTTTTTTACCGGCGCGCCGATGATGCCGCCGTCGACGAAGCTCGCTCCCCTCTTGCCGACGATATCACCGACCTGTTCGGCGGTGGCTCGCGATATCGCATTGGCATCGACGTAGATGCCTTTGAAGCTTTGCCGCGCCACGCTTTCAGCGATTTCCACGGCGGCATGAGGCGGGCAGACGGAAAGAATGACGTCGCTCGCCCGCACCGCGTCGACGAGGTTCTCCACGTCAACCAGCCCGGCCTGCTGCGCCCGTTCTCGGGTTGCCTGGCTACGTTGATACGAGGCCCAGATGACTCGCGCACCGCTGGTAGCGGCAGCCGCGCCGATGGTGACGCCCATGTTACCTGGATGCAGCAGTGCGACAGTTTTAACGTTCACGATTGGTTCCTCCTGAAATATGATTCCTCGTTTACCGATCTGGAAATGACGAATCTACAAATTCTAAATTCGAAATCCGAAATTCGAAACAAATTCAAATGACCAAACAATACAAAGTCCTAAAACGGGCCCGTTTCGGATTTTGATTTTCCGTTTTGCGGGTTCCCGTTTGTTTCGGATTTCGATATTCGGATTTCGGATTTTGATTCGGGACAATTGGCGTTCCATCGGCAGAGTTTATCTGGAGTGCCGCCGAGGGGCTCGGGCATTGATGCGATAAACTTTCTTGAAGTCGTTCCGTTGAATAATTGAAAGGTAAGAATCTAGCCATGAGCGAAAGTTAGGCGATTTTCATTCTTTTAGTCAAGGCAAATCGAGTCTCCCAAGGCTCACTCTTCGGTCTACCATGCGTCAGCTCTTTTTCTCGGTGCAGGAATAATCCCGCCTACTGTCCCAGGATCTGGCTCAAGAAGAGCCGCGCGCGCTCTGTCTTCGGAGCGGCGAAAAACTCCTCAGGCTTGCCGGCCTCCACGATCTCGCCCTGATCCATGAACACGATCCGGTCGGCCACCGTGCGCGCGAAGCCCATCTCGTGCGTGATCACGACCATCGTCATGCCCTCCTCGGCCAGCCCGATCATCACGTCGAGCACTTCCTTGATCATCTCCGGATCAAGGGCCGAGGTCGGCTCGTCGAATAGCATGACGCGCGGGCGCATGGCGAGAGCGCGGGCGATAGCAACCCGTTGCTGCTGGCCGCCGGAAAGCTCGGCGGGATACTTGTGCGCCTGCTCCGCGATGCGCACGCGCTCGAGGAGCCGCATGGCGGCGCCGTCGACCTCTTTCTTCGCCATCCTGCGCACCCAGACCGGCGCGAGGGTGAGGTTCTCGATCACGGTGAGATGCGGAAATAAATTGAATTGCTGGAACACCATGCCCACTTCGCGGCGGATGGCGTCGATGGACTTGAGATCACGGCTGAGTTCGATTCCGTCGACCACGATCCGTCCGCTCTGGTGCGTCTCGAGACCGTTGACCAGGCGCACCAGGGTGGACTTGCCCGACCCAGAGGGCCCGCAGATGACGATCTTTTCACCGCGTGTGACGGTGAGGTCGATGTCCTTGAGAACGTGGAAGTCGCCGAACCATTTGTTGACGCCGCGCATCTCGATGATCGGTGTCTTGGCGGCGCGCTCGGTCTGCCCGTTCACTTCAATTCTCCCTCAGCGTTCGCGCCGCGCTCCCGCGCGCAAGCTCGCGTTCGAGTCCCTGGCTGTAGCGCGACATGGCGTAACAGAAAAGAAAGTACACGAGGGAGGCGAACAGATAGGCCTCGACGCTGAATCCGGTCCAGGCGGGCTCGGAGAGCGCGACCTTGACAGTCGTAAGCAGGTCGAACAGCCCGATGATCACGACGAGCGAGGTGTCTTTAAAAAAGCCGATGAACGTGTTCACCAGCGGCGGGATCGCGATGCGCAGCGCCTGGGGCAGGATCACGAGCAGCGTGCGTTGCCAGTAGGATAGCCCGAGCGCCCTGGCCGCCTCGTCCTGTCCGTGAGCAAGCGCCTGCAGGCCGCCGCGCACCACCTCGGCGAGGTATGCGGCGGCGAACATGATCATCGCGATCTCAGCGCGCAGTAGCTTGTCGATTGAGACTCCGGCGGGAAGGAAGAGCGGCAGCATGACCGAAGCCATGAACAGCACCGAGATGAGGGGCACGCCGCGGATCAGCTCGATGTAGGCGGTCGAGACCAGGCGGATTACCGGCATGTGAGACGAGCGGCCAAGCGCGAGCAGGATCGAGAGCGGGAACGCGAACGCAATCCCGAAGGTGCTGAGCAGCAGCGTCAGCATCAGCCCGCCCCAGCGCTCGTTCTCGACAAAGGGCAGACCGAACACTCCGCCCCACATCAGCATGCCGATTGCCCCCAGACCGGCAAGCCACGCCAGAGCGAGGCGCGGCCTCCACATGGCGCGGAGCGCACTCACGGCGTAGAGCGTGATCAACAGCGCGATCGCTACGGCAGGCCGCCAGTGCTGGTCGTAGGGGTAGGCGCCGAATAGGATGAAGCGGTGCTTTTCTACGACGAAGGCCCAACACGCGCCCTGGCCTTGCCTGTCCCGGCAGATCAGCGGGTCGACCGCGGACCAAACCGCGCCGGTGAACGCCCAGTCGATAAACGGTGGCGCCAGCTTCCAGCCGAGGTACAGGATGAGCAGCGTCGCCGCCGTATTGGGCACGCTGGAAAAGAGATTGGCGCGCAGCCACTCGAGGGCCGATGGGCGGCGCGGCGCCCTTCCAGCGAGGATGCCGTTCATGCCTTGGTTCCCCTCAGCGCGATGCGGCGGTTGTACCAGTTCATCAACGCCGAGATCGCCAGGCTGATTGTCAGATAAACAAGCATAATGATCGCAATGCCTTCGATTGCTTGGCCGGTCTGGTTTATCGTGGTGTTGGCGATCGAAACGATATCCGGATAGCCGATCGCCACGGCGAGGGAGCTGTTCTTGGTGAGATTGAGGTATTGACTGGTCAGCGGCGGCACGATTGCGCGCAGCGCCTGCGGCAAGATCACAAGCCCGATCGCGTGGCGGCGGGAGAGCCCGAGAGAATGGGCCGCCTCGAACTGGCCGCGATCCACCGCCAGCACCCCGGCGCGCACAATTTCCGCAATGAACGCCGCCGTGTAAATGACGAGGCCGAGGACGAGCGTGGCGAACTCCGGTGAGAGCGCCGCGCCACCCGAGAAATTAAAACCGCTTAGGACGGGGCGGTCCAGCGCCAGCGGCGCTCCCGCGCCGAGATAGAGAGCCAGCGGCAGCCCCAACGCCAGCGCCGCTCCCGCGGTAAACGCCGGGAAGGGCTTGCCGGTGACCGCCTGCCTCAGCCTCGTCCAGCGCGCCAGCGCCCAGGCGAGGGCGACCCCCGTGGCAAGCGCCGCGCCGAGCCACGGATGGATGAAATGCGGCCGGGGGACTGGATACGCAATGCCGCGGTTGCTCAGGAAGACGCTCTCGAGCGGGCTCAGTGCATTGTCCGGTCCAGGAAGGTGCTCGGAGATGACCGCGTACCAGAAAAAGAGCTGCACGAGCAACGGCACGTTGCGGACGAGCTCGACATAGCCCGCGGCGAGTTTTGCGAGCAGCCAGTTGCGCGACAGACGAGCCAGCCCGATCAGTGCGCCGAGCGCAGTCGCAATGATGATCCCAATCACCGCCACCCGCAATGTGTTCAGCAAGCCGGCTGCGATCGCTCGCAGGTAGGTATCGGCCGCATTATAGGAAAGGAACGTGGTCTCGCTGATTTCGAAGCCGGCTTCGCGCGCCAGGAAGCTAAAGCCGCTGGCAATCTTGCGCTCTTCGAGGTTGCGGGTGGTATTGGTGACTAGGTACCAGGCGACGATGCCGGCCGCCGCCGCCAACAGCAACTGGTAAGCAACGGCGCGAACGCGCGCGTCGTTTAAGGACCACGGCTTGGTCATTTGCGGTTTTTTTCCTTGGAGTTCTTTGCGCCTTTGCGCGGGTCATCTTAAATCCGAAATTCAAAGCCCGAAATCCGAAACAAACCCAAAGCCTTCAAACCCAATTACGAAATCCAAAACCTGACCCTGAAACCCGAAACCTAGAATCGGCACGCGACACTCGACACCAAGTCGTGAAATTTAAAACTCGAAATCCTGAAACGAACTTGTTTAGAATTTTGTGTTGTTTTCGATTATTTCAGATTGTTTCGAATTTCAGATTTCGAGATTTGTTTTTGCCAAGAATCCCATTGCGCGCTCAGCGTATGGGCGGCGCGTACATGAGCCCTCCCTGAGTCCACAGCTTGTTGATGCCGCGCTCGAAGCCGAGCGGCGTGAGGTTCCGGTTAAAACTCTCGCCATAGTTGCCGATCCGCTTGACGATGCTGTAGGCCCAGCGGTTGTCGAGCCCGAGCATCTTGCCGATGTCGCCCGTGGCGCCGACAAAGCGCTGGATCACGGGGTTCGGGCTGCTCAAGTGCTGATCGATGTTCGCCGAGGTCAGCCCAAGCTCCTCGGCTTCGATCATCGCGAACAACGACCACTTGACGATGTCAAACCACCGGTCATCGCCATGCCGCACCGCGGGTCCGAGGGGCTCCTTCGAGATAATCTCGGGAAGGATCACATGGTCGGCCGGGTTGGGCGCGCGCGCGGCGCGCACGGCGACGAGGCCCGACGCGTCGGTGGTGAACACGTCGCAGCGCCCGGCGAAGTAGGCGTTCAGCACTTCCTCGAGCTTCTCGATCACCACGGGCTTGAATTTCATGTTGTTGGCGCGGAAGTAATCGGCGAGATTGAGTTCGGTGGTGGTGCCCGGCTGCACACAGACGGTGGCGCCGTTCAACTGCTTTGCGCTCTTCACCTTACGCTTCTTCGGCACCATGAACCCCTGGCCGTCGTAGTAGATCGTGCCGACGAAGTTGAGGCCGAGACTGGTATCGCGAGTCAGCGTCCAAGTGGTGTTGCGCGAAAGGATGTCGACTTCGCCCGACTGTAGCGCGGTGAAGCGCTGCTGGGCGGTGAGGGGCGTATAACGAACTTTGCTTGAGTGGCCGAACACGGCCGCGGCGACCGCCTGGCACAGATCCACGTCGATGCCCCGCCACTCGCCTTTGCTATCGGGTTGCGAAAAACCGGCGAGACCCGTATTGACGCCGCACTGAATGAATCCCTTGTTCTTGACGGCGTCCAGGGTCGACTGCCCATGCGCGCTTTGCGTCCCCAGGACCCAGAGCATCAGCGCGCCCGGCCAGAAGGCTGTTCTTGCTGTCATGGCTGTTCTCCTTCGCGTCTGTTGTCGGTCGCCTTTTCAGTCTTTCTGCCAGTATTCAGGATCGCTCCTAAAAATTCTTTTCCGAATCATGCCCACGACCACCTGGACCTGGTCGACAGCCTCGGCAATCTTAAAGTCTACTGCGACACTGGCTAGGGCATAAGCGTCGGTGTCGTTCAGCCCCTTCTCCAAGCCTGACACCGTCGACTACCCCGGACTAACGTCCAGAGATCTCATAAGCCGTTAGTATCCGATTACGATTTTTCCTGTCAATGCAAGAGTTAAAGCCTGAGGAGTTTGCGAAAGCAAGCTTTCTCGAGACTGTGGGAAAGGAGCGATGCCGAGCGGGGGAAAAAATCGCGTCTCCCAAACGGGATGAAATTACGAATCGACAAGGCTCCTTCAAATACGCAACCCTGGTTCTCTATCATGACGCTGGTTCCATGCGACAATTAGATCATCAAATGCCGGACACCTATCTTGACACCTCTCTCTCGATGACATGACCCGGCGTTATCAGCAGGAGATTTGCAAATCACCATTGTGGGCCAAGATGGTAAGGGATTTCGGAGAGCAAGACGCCGAACGACTTCTTAGAAAGTTTCGTGTTGAGACGAGGTGAGAGTTGCCGTGCTACACAGCGGGCTGATATCTGGATATACCGCCCCACGGGCGGCGTTTGTCGGGGAATGAGATTGACAAAGCGTGGCGTCTTGAAGGATATTGCAGCAGATTTCGGTTTCTCAGATTGCGGCGCTCCCGAATACACTGCGGGAAGCGCCGGCAGTATACTCAGTATTAGACGGCCTCTGCGCGGCTCCGGGTTGAAGCGGGGAGTTCGTACCCCGCTGCCCGCGTGGACCGGGATTCACGGCCAGGAGCCGAGCCGGCCTGGAGGAGCGGCGGCCGACTTGTACGGTGAGTATGACTGGCCGCACGATATCAGCGGCCGGGTTGGGACCAATGGTTCGTCATCCCTTTTATGGAGGAACCCCATGAAACGAGCTAGAATTCTCGCGATGCTGTTCGCACTCGCACTGCTGGTTGTCGTCAATGCTACGTTCGCGCAGACACAGGCCCCGGCCTCCAAGCCCAGCGCCAAGCCGAAGGCCGGCGGCGCCAAGAATACAGCGCAGAAGATCCAGAACGCCATGAGCGCGGCACCCCGGTCCATCTCCAAGAGCGCCACCATTATGGACTGGCCGGCCAAGGAAGGCGCCGAGCCGTCAGTGCTCCGCAAGGGCACGAACGAGTGGACGTGCCTCCCTGACGACCCGAGCACGCCGGAGAACGACCCTATGTGCTTGGACAGGATGTGGATGGTGTGGCTTCAGGCGCTGATGAGCAAGAAGGAGCCCAAGATCACGACGACGGGACTCGGGTACATGCTCCAGGGCGGCAGCACTGCAAGCAACGCGGATCCGTTCGCGACGCAACCAGCGCCAGGCGAGAAGTGGATGCGGGAGCAGCCGCCCGTCATGATCCTGGTTCCCGGGAAGCTCGATCCCAAAGTGTACAGTTCAGATCCACATGCGGGCGGGCCGTGGATCATGTGGGGCGGGACGCCATACGAGCACCTGATGATGCCGGTCAAGTAGCGCCGCTCTGGCAGGAGGCACGACCCAAAGCTGGGGGCTGCGATGCGCTCGCTGGCTTTGGCTCCCTCCTCCGCGAGCACTTGGCCGACCCGACTCTTTGCTCTTCGTGCCGACGCGTTCATGACCGAGCTGGGGCGTGATGGCCGTCTAACCGGCTGGAGTCCGACGCTCGCGAAACTCGCACGGCTCAGCCGAGACGTTATCTGCTATATGATGACCCAAACAATCTCTGGGGTCTGGCATCTCTGGGGTCAGGCTCAGGCATAACAATCATTACAATCTTAGATCGGGGAGAAAAAGGGGCATCCTGAATATTGGATCTGCGGCAAGATTGTGGGGGCTGATCCCGTAACCTTGCCCCGTGATCTTGTGCTCGAACTCACCGGCATCAATCTTTTTGGTTACCCTTGCTGCCATCAGGGAACCATGATCGTCGTCGCTGAACTGCCCCGGATATCACGCTCCGCTCCATGGGATTCCTCATGAGGAAGACTCAACCACGCTTAAACCTGTTTGTCTCGCAACGTGCTGCCTTCGCGATGGTGTGTTTACCTGGCGAAAGAAGTTGCTGCGATACCTCATTGGACCGTCGCAATCACAGAACAATTCTCCAACCCAATCTCAACCTTCGCCGACATCCCTATCTATCGCTATCGAGTCTCCCTACTCCGCGCTGTCCCTGTGCTTTCAAATCCCCACAGTCGAAAGGTCCGTGCGGCTCCGCGGTTTAGTCCAACACGTTTTATCCCCTCATCGCACCTATCGGCATCTCTTCATGAACTTGATTACTTCCAGGGTTTGGGGGATAAAACGCTATACGTTAGGCATCCACCCGATGAGCGCTCAAGACGATAGGGTGCACGGGTTCCGATTGTCCTGCGCGACTCACCTTGCTGTCGCGGGTTTCGCGTTTGGCATGGGCGGTGGGTTACTCATACAGCTCATCAAGCGCGGTCCTGTCGAGGTCTGGTCACCATTCGGACTCGGCATCTCCGTGACCGCCGGACTCTTCATAGCCGGCGTCGTGTGGTGGGGCGCGTCCATCGAGCTTCTGCCGTCCGGCCTGCCTTACCGTTTCTCTCGCACTGACCGGGGTGTCCTGAAGTGGGAAGAGATCTCCGGCGCTCGCGTCGCAACGTTTCTCGGTATACGCTACGTCAACGTGGAGTCGCGAGGCAGGCTCGCCGTCCGCCTCCCTGTATCGGTTCGCCGAGCCGGATCAGCTCCGCTCATTTGTCCGGAAACACGTGCCCACCTCGTGTCCCCTTCGCGTGGTTCTCGATGGCCCGCAACCCTGAGAATCGCCTAACCAACGGGCTTCAGACTGGTGCTCGCAAAGCTCTCGCAGCTCAGCCTTGGCGTTGAGGGACAAATTTTTGCGCGCGCAAGAATAATTCGGTCCGCGGCGTCGCGCTACAGCAAGGAGCTCGATATGGCGAAGAAAACGCTCAATCCAGACGGCATGCCGATTCCGCGCGGGAGCTACTCCCAGGTGGTCATCCCCAAACCTGGTCGCCTGGTGTTTATCGCCGGCAACACCGCGAGCGATCTGGAAGGTAAGATCGTCGGGCTCGGCGACATTCGCACCCAGGCGCGATACACGCTGGAGAAAATCAAGCGTGGGGTAGAGGCGGCCGGCGGAACGCTACAGGATATCGTTTCGATGACCGTATTTACCACCGACGCGCGCTATCATCCCACGGTCAATGAGGTACGACGGGAATTTTTGGGCGCTGATTTTCCCACCAGCACCATGGTTCAGGTCGTGGCACTTGCGCGCCCGGAGTTGCTCATCGAAATCAACGCCATCGCGGTGGTGCCGGAATCCGCGCTAAAAGACGACTAGAAATACGAGAGAATAGGGGTCAGCCCAGTCCGACCTTTTTCGCCCCCTCGCCCCCTCCAGTCTTCAGGAAACGAGGCATCACGTGACGGGCGAACAACTCTAGCGTGCGAAACGCCTCGTCGTCCCTGATCGCTCCGAAGTTGATCTGCATCGAGGGTTCCACCTCGCCGAAGGCATCTACCATCTCCTGGATTTGGTCCACCACTTCGTTCGGAGAGCCGACAAACGCCACTTTGCCCTCGATCATTCCTTCGGGGGTCTGCGACTGGATCGCTTCCATCACTTTTTGATAGCCGGCGTACGGGCCGTGGGCTCTGCCGCGCCATGACTCCACTGCCTCGCTGAAGACTTCGATGTAGCGCTGGACCGGCTTGTTGAAGCCTGCCAGTGCCTCCTTGGTAGTTTCCGCCACGTAGCAGTGGACGGACATCTGGATCTGAGGCTGCCCGGCATGTCCGGCCTCAGCCCACGCCTGGCGGTACATCCTGACCAAGTCAATGTTGCGCTCCAGCTTGCCAGCGAACGGCACGATCATCAGATGATATCCCTTCTGGCCCGCCCATACGAACGAATCCGGCGTGGCGACGGCGGCGATCCAGATAGGCGGGTGGGGCTGCTGAACCGGGCGCGGCATCAGATGGACGTTCTGGAATTGGTGGAACTTGCCCGCATGGGTGACGCGGTCCTCGGTCCACAGCCGCCTGATGACTTCAATGCCCTCGGTAAATCGCTCTCGGCTCTCCTCCATAGGCACCTGGAACGCATCGAACTCGACGGGGATGAAGCCACGGCCAAAACCCGCGTCCAGGCGGCCGCGGCTCAAGTTGTCCAGCATGGCCAGCTCGCCGGCCAGCTTGATCGGGTGGTTGAAGGCCGGGATGACCGCGCCGGTAATGGGCCGCATGCGCCTGGTGTGCGCCGCGATGGCGGTAAGCAGAACGATGGGGTTGACCGTGTGGCCGCCGTACTCGTGGAAGTAGTGCTCCACGGCCTTGGCCGAAGCGTAACCGAGTTGGTCAGCTCTCTGCGCAAGACGGATCGACTGGTCGTAGTAATCCGCGGTCGAGAGATCCTTCAAGCGAAACGATGGAAAGAAATTGAGGCCGAATCTCATCTCAACCTCCAGTGCGTCGAAGTTTATCCCTGTGCCGCAGGTCTTGTCCACCCCATCACCACGGGTTTCCTTGACCTTATATTACCCCGTTGATATCCCTGCACTCATGCTAATCCTGAGCAATGAAGAGATCGAGTCATTTTTGTCCATCAAAACTTGCATCGACGCCTTGGAGCGGGCCTACCGGAGCTGGGACCAGGGCAAGGCGATCAATCGGCCGCGCACGGATTTGGTCCTGCCCTCGCCCGGTGAGTCGGGCGTCTATGCTTTCAAGTCGATGGAAGCGGGGCTCGTCGATCCGCCCATCGTCGCGATGCGCATTAACTCCGACATCATCCGCTGGCGGCAGCAGGGAGGAAGGGTCCTGAAGACCAAAGTGCCGGCCGCTCCTGGCAATAAGTACGTGGGACTGGTCATGTTGTTCTCGACTGAAAACGGCGAGCCGCTCGCCATCTTCCCCGACGGCGTGGTCCAGCGCATGCGCGTCGCTTCCAGCAGCGCCATAGCGGCTCGCTTCTTGTCACGCGAAGACGCGAGCACGCTGGCGCTCTTCGGCTCCGGCTGGCAGGCGGGGAGCCATCTGCCGGCGATGTGCGCCGTGCGCAATCTCAAGAGAGTAAACGTTTACAGCCCCACCAAGGCCAACCTCGAAACCTTCGTGAAAGAGATGCAGCAGAAGGTCGCTGCGGAGGTCCGTGCGGCGGACAGTCCGGAAGATTGCGTGCGCGATGCCGATATCATCGCGACCACCACGAATTCTTTATCGCGGGTGATAAATCCCGACTGGGTTAAGCCGGGCATGCATGTCACCTGCGTGCGGGTGCCGGAGCTCGGTGATGAGACCATCCGAAAAGTCGACCGGTTGATCATTCACTCCCACAAGCACGCGCCGGAAAACTACGTCGCCGGTTTCGGCGACGACGGCATACCCGCTCACGACGCCATCGACATCATCAAGCGAGGACCGGGAAAAGCCAACGACTCCCTGGTCGAGCATCCTTTTTGGCTGGCCGCTCCCGAGCTGAGAGAACTGGTGGCCGGCAGTGTGGCGGGTCGGTCCACGGCGGACGAGATAACCTGCTTTCTCAACAATCTCGGTATCGGCCTTCAGTTCGCCGCCGTCGGCGCCGCGGTTTATCAAGAAGCCAAGGCCAAGGGCGCGGGACGGGAAATTCCCACCGACTGGTTTTTGGAGAGCGTGCATCCGTAGTCACTGAATGATGCCGATCCTAGCCATACCTGATCCCGAGTTAACTGTCTGTGAAGCCGCACCATCGCGTTGACTCAAGCTCCGATTCGCGGTAGCCGGTTATTGGCAGCTAAATTATCGCTGAAGGAGGAATAAACCATGGCTCTACGAATAGGCGACGTGGCCCCGGACTTTTCCGCGGACACCACGGAAGGCAAAATTAATTTCCATCAATGGATCGGCAACGGCTGCGCGATCCTGTTCTCGCATCCGAAGGATTTCACGCCGGTGTGCACCACCGAGCTCGGCTATCTGGCCGGCCTCAAGCCGGAATTCGAAAAGCGCAACTGCAAGATCATCGGGCTGAGCGCCGATCCGGTGACCGATCACAAGGCCTGGGCCAAGGACATCCAGGAGACCCAAGGGCACGCGCCGAATTACCCGATCATCGGCGACGCGGACCTGGCCGTCGCCAAGCTCTACGACATGCTCCCGGCGAGCGAGACCCCCGGCAAGCGCACCGCGGCGGATAATCAGACGGTCCGCTCGGTGTTCGTCATCGGGCCGGACAAAAAGGTCAAGGCGATGATCGTCTATCCGATGAGCACCGGCCGCAACTTCGACGAGGTGCTGCGCCTGCTCGATTCGGTGCAGTTGACCGCGAAGCACGTGGTCGCGACGCCGGTCAACTGGAAGCCGGGCCAGGATGTCATCATCCCCACGTCGGTCTCCGACGAGGACGCCAGAAAGAAGTACCCGCAGGGCTACAAGACACTCAAGCCATACCTGCGGGTGGTTTCGCAGCCGGATAAGTAACTTCGCTCGATCGCCGAGCAGGAAAGAAGACAGGCGGTCTCCGGTCGGTATTCCGATCGGAGCTTCCGCCCGGTCCGTAATCTTGCCAGCAGGGATGCAGAGCGATACTCGTTCCCCCTATCCATCCGCCACCGATCATTTAATGCTCTTCGATCACACAACCGCGCCGGCTAACCGGAATTCGCCGCACATGATCGGTAGTCTCCGCTCGCGAGACTATTTTCTGCTGACGATGTTTTCATTGGTCCTGTTTACTTACTCAATCGTGAGCGGGCGTCCGCTAACGATGCACGAAGCCCGCCTACCTCAAACGTCGCGCGAGATGCAGATGAGTCGCGATTACCTATTTCCGACGAGCGGCGGGAGGCCCTGGCTGGAGCGACCGCCGTTGCCGCACTGGATCACCCTCGCCGTCACATCGGTCGTCGGCCACAACGACGAGGTGTTGTTCGTGCGTCTACCTTCGGCGGTGCTCGGCTGCGCGATCGTTCTATTGACGGCGTGGATGGCCTCCCGGTGGTTCGGAGGAACCATTGGCCTGACGAGCGGGTTCGTCTTGGCGACCATGTATGAATTGTGGGCTTATTCGTCGCTCGCCGAGGACGATATCTACTTGGCCGCGCTGGTCGCTGTCGCAATGGCGATCTTCGCCCACAACGAATTCTTCAACGAGCGTTTGTCGCGCGACTCGCGCACGAATTTTTTCGGTACACGCCCGTGGCAGGTGTTGGTTGTTTTTGCGCTGATCGGTTTGACCAATCTGACGAAAGGCCCGCTGCTCGGCGTGATGATTGCGGCCTCGACGATCGGCGCGTACCAAGTCTTGACCGCCGACCGGCGACGCGTGTTACGCTACGTGTGGTTGTGGGGATGGCTCTTGCTGATCGCTCTGACGCTCGCTTGGCCCATCGCGGCGTACCTGCGTTACCCGGACGTGCTGGACAACTGGAGGTTCGACTATCTCGGCCGCTTGGGCGGCCGCTTTCTCTACCAACCGCCGTGGTATTACCTGGGAGCCCTGGCCATGAACCTTGCTCCTTGGACGGCGTTATCGATCTTTGGCCTGTGGTCCACGCGGCAGCGAGTTCGCAGTGACCGCGTAGGCCCCGAGCGGTTCCTGTGGTGCTGGGCGATCGTGCCCGTGCTGGTCTTCTCGATCCCGCAGGGAAAGCACCATCACTATCTCTTGCCGATCGTCGCGCCTTGGGCGATTGTGACGGCGATCGGGTGGACCCACGTGAGCCGGGCGATCCTGCAAGCCCGGCCTCACTTCAAGCCGCGCAACGCGCTGGCGTCGATCCTCATCGTCCTGCTGCTCGGCTATTCGGCAGGCCAGACGATGTTTGCGGCGCGCAGCGAAGGAACCTTCGAGGATACGAAATTTCTCCGGCGGGTCCGCATCCTCATCCCTGATGACTTGCCGCTGTTCATCAACGCCGACGTCGGCTCGATGGATTTCTTTCGTCTCCAGTACTACTCGAGAGCCGACGCGATCCTGTTGCACAATCTCACGTATCTTCGCGACGAGCGTATTCGCCAACCATCGGCTAATGTCATCACACGGGCGCGCGATCAATCGAAGCTGGAGACCTTGGGCCGCGTGCAAGTCATTGCCCAAAGCCTCAAGTCCCACGACGACGGCGGCAAGCCGGAGGGCCGGTTCACCCTTTTTCGTCTTCAATTCGATCCAAAGCTGACGCGCTATCCCGCTCCGCAACGGATCTCCGCCCTTCAGGCGATGGGCCGCGACGAGGGCCCTTATTGCGGTCCGAGACTGTAACCGCAAACCGCTTGCGAGCGCGTTCTTCGACGCAAAAGCCGAAGAGCCTGCGGGCCTATAGCAGGTACCCTCGTTCCCGCCAAAACTTCTCGGCCGCAGGATGGAGCGGCACTTCGAGGTGACCTTCGGGGGTATCGCGCACCATCTGTGCGAGCGGGAGCGGCGCGTCCTCGGCCCAGGGGATTCTATCCTTGCTTGCATCCAGCGCGCGGCAGAAATCGCGGACGAGCAGGTCCGGCGTGTCTCCGTGGGTGTAGATGGGCCAGCCGCTGAAGTCGAGCGTCGCGACATCTGCGTGAAGCTTGGAGAAGTTTTTTTGCTCAATTAAACCTCGGCGCAGTCCGATGGATTCCAGTCGCGTCAAGAGCGTTTCATCTAAAGACAAAAAATTCATTCCCAGCTCGAGCGCCATGTTGCCCCAGGTGCTCGCCCCTTCATCGAAGATCGCGTGGATCTCGCCGCGCTGAACGGCGCCGATGCGGTTGGCGCCATAGGCCATGCCGCGGTCGTACCTGACTTCGCCGCCCCAAGAAATAATGTCCTCGAGCGTAAATCCCGCGGCGGCGAGCACGTGATTCGTGATGATATGCAATGAGTGGTCCGGCTGGCCGCGTAGGGACACCTTCAGCGGGAATCTGCGCGCGCGGATGTCGGCGAAGGATTTCAGTCCGGTATCGGTGCTCACGGCGAACACCATCTGATCCAAAGACGGAAGGACGGCGATGGCGCGAAGCGGGAGCGGCGCGTTGAAAGGCGCGCTGCCCAGCGCGGCGAGCTTGAGAATCATCGACGGATTGATGATCGCGAACTGCGTCTTACCGGAGGCCACCTCGGGGATCGCCGCCGGACTGTCGCTCGCGAACAGCGTCACCGGCCACTCGTTCGATCCTTGTTCGCGCAAACTGATTCGCGTCTGGAGATAGGGCCAGTCCCTGCGGTTGACCAGCTCCGAGGCGACTTCGAGCATCAACCGCGAGCGGGTGGTGTGCGGGTGCGTGCGCATCCGCGTGGGTTTCAGGGTGAATTCGTTTTTGCTCATGATCGATTGAATTCCTGGTTAATCATTCACCACGAAGGACACGAAGAGCACGAAGTTAAGACTTAGATCTCCGAAACCTTCGTGTCCTTCGTGATCTTCGTGGTAAAACTTTCCTTGCGCCAACCCATTACGCCGCAGCTCTATTTTGCCTTTAGCTCGCGGTAGACTTCGCGTGCCAGGCTGAAGTCGGCGACGCGGTTGATCGGCACTAGTTGTTTGGCGCCTGACAGTCTGAGGCTCTCTTCGATGCCCATCTGCAGCGCCTGGTCCGAAGCGATGCCGTTTTCCGCCCAGGTTCTTATCATCATGTCGAAAA
>Ga0184627_10000291_pt1 | contig 20454 bp, 11 predicted proteins | sample PLM3_127_b1_FD_133150 | JGI IMG/M metagenome (GOLD analysis project Ga0184627, IMG submission 133150) | Groundwater sediment microbial communities from an aquifer in East River, Colorado, USA - PLM3_127_b1 | ecosystem: Environmental > Terrestrial > Soil > Riparian zone | place: USA: East River...
ACCGGCTGCTCGTTCAGGAAGGCAACCCTTCCGCGAAGTGCGGTCGCTTGCCGCTGGATAATGGCGTTCAGACGCAGCGCATAGGCTTGATCCACAAGGTTGTAGATCGACCCGGCGGTGAGCACGAAGCCGTGCCCTGTCAGGAGCACGCCTCTCGCCTTCCCGAGCGCGTTGGCGACCCCCTGCCCCAGCGCGGGATTGGCCAGGATCGGTGTGCCTGGATCCAAACTGCTCATATTGAACACTGGTAAACCGTTACCGATAAACGCTCCGCCGTTGACAACGGGACGAAGTTTTGCGGAGCCTTCGGTGAACGCCACGATCGCGGGGGTCCGGGCGTAGAGCACGGCATTCACGTCCGGCCGGGCCTTGTACACCTCGTCATGGATCGAGAGTCCCTGGGTGTCGGCCTCAGGTTTCGTCATGTCGCGCTGGACGACGTCGCCGGCCGTCACGGCGCCTGCGGCCACGCGCGGGGCGATGAAGTAGCTGTTGGGATTGCGCGGATTCCGCACGCTGACATGGCCGAGCGTATCCAGGATCCCCAACTCCTCCGACACCAGAATGCGATTAGCAAGGACCAGATCGTGTGCGGTCGCCTGATCGGGGTCGGAGGGCTTTTCCGGTGTCGGCTCAGGCGAAGCAGGTACTCGTCCTTCCGTGTTTTTCAGCACCGCGCGCTTGTGGTACTCCCACGTCCGATCGCTCGTGCCGGCGCGGTCGGCTCGTGCCTGCGGAGTCCACGCGACGCCCATCGAGATCGCCGCCTGTTGAAGCTGCGCCGAGTCGCGCAGTGCATCAACGCGGCTGATGGCCTCGGGGAGCGACGTGCCGGTAAACGAGATGCCGTGGCCCCACAGCAGGACGGCCTCGCTTCGGCCAAGTTTCTCTGCCATGGCCTTGCCGAGCGCCGGCGTACTGACGATTCCGGACCGGCCTCTGTTGAACGGTCGAATATCCCAGACCGGCACCTGGCTGTCGCCATTCCACAGCGGCACCGAGCTCATCCCGAAGGCCACGAACTCCGGGGTATGCGCGTGCACGACCGCCATCACGTCCGGACGGGCCTTGTAGATCTCGCCGTGGAGATAGATCTCCCGCGCCTGGTCCGTGCGGGGGCCGTCAACGGGAGTGCTATCGAGGTCATTCTCGATGAAGTCGCCGATCGAGGCGCCGCCAGGGGACACGAACCGGGCGATGTAGTAGTGATTGGGATTGACGCGGCTGCGGGCGGTCACGTGCCCCTGGACATCCAGGATGTCCAGTTCCCGGGCGAGTATGCGATTGGCCACGGTCAGGTCCTCGAGCAGGGCCTGCTCCGCAGGCGCCTTCGTCCCCTCCGTATCGGCGGCAGCAGATGTCGCTGGCTGCGTGTCCGCTGCCGGAGGTTCTGAAGAACAACCCGCCAGGAACAGGGTTCCAAGCGCCACCAGCGCGGAACCGCACATGAGCGTTGCACGAGTCATGAAAGGTCACCCTCAGTGGTTAGGCGAATGGGTGAAATGGCACGCGATGTCTGAAATCATGGCCTTGTCCCGATCTTGCAGCACCGCCGTTGCAGTGTAAGCATTCCCGGGAGTGCCGGGCAAGTATTCCGACACGGCTCATCACCATGGCTTCCGCGCCGCCGCACGGCTCCATGCACGAGCCCTCGCGCTGGAAGGGCATCGGTCACGGGTCGAATTCGAACTCCGGCGGGTAGACGGTGACGCGCCCGGGCTCGCTCGACACGAGCGACAACGAAACCGGCACCAGAGGCCCCACCGTTCCGGATTGCAACATCGGCGCGATTGCCGCCGCAATGCTGAAGCGCGTTTCCTTGTCACCGGCCGAACCGGCCAGGGGTAGCACGCCACGCAACCGCACTCCGCCAAGGTGCAGCCGCACACCATGAAACGCCGGATGGCCCGCCATGGCGCCGGGGTCGTCTGAGCTGGACGCGGTCACCAACGACACCAGCGCACCGCGATTGGACGCGGCGGCCACGGCCGTCCACACGACATCGCCCGCAGCGCGGCGGAGAACCTGATTGCCGGCGGTGGCGTCACCAGGCAGGGCTGTCAGCCACAACAGCGTGCCGCTGTCGCACTGCACGGCGACCCACACCGGACCCGCGCCGACAACGCTGGCGCGGTCGAAGTCGACACGGGCCACACGTCGCGCGCCAGTTGGCGCTGGTGCGAGCGTTCCCTCGCCGAGCGCTTCCCCGGGTTGACCGCCGGCATCCTTCTGTAGTCGCACTCGGCCTGCACTCGCTTCAGCAAGCGCGACGAGCTCGACGGTCGTTCCCTGTATCAACGCCGCCTGCGCCAGTATCACCCGAGTCGCGACCGACTCGCCTGAGCGGAGCTCAACGCCGAGGTCGGAAGCTTCCGCTTGCGGTGGGGGAGGCAAGGCGCCATCGCCAGCGTCCTCCCCCCCGCTGTCTCCGTTACCCTGTTCCTTGAATGGCCCCATCATCCGCAAGGTGCCCGACCACAGCGCGGCGCCGCGCGGCACATCAATCGTGAGCTGTCGTGTCACCAGCGAGCCACCGGGGAAGTCGAACACGCGCTTTGACGCCAGATCGTCGAAGCGTCGGCGGTAGAGCCGGTAACGGAGCAGGAATCCGGTGATGTGCGCCCGCGCGGGCGTGTCGGTTTCGACGACCAGCGTCATCGGCACCGAGGCCGGTAGTGCGTCGCCCCCGAGGGAATCCGTCAGGCGGTCGCACGCGCCCTGCAGCAACGTGGCCAGTGCGGGACCGAGATTCGACGCTGCCGCCGGGTTGGTCAGGACCGTGCCGGCCTCCGGCCCGAGGTAGAACACTTCGTCGCTCAGCGTTGGGAGCACGATACCGACGCGGACACCCGCCGCCACGCTGTGAACGATGACCTCGTCGATATGCGTCGTGCGCAGCGTGACCCCGGTCCCGGCACGTGTCCGTCGCAGCACGACCTGCCGATCCGTGGCATTCAGGGTCGCCCCGGAGCTCCCGTGGGTCGGGTGGGCGAACGCATCCTCAGTGATGACATCGCCGTCGACGCGGCGCGCCTCAATCACGTCGGCGGCCTCAGCGCCCGCGATCTTCACGCGCAGCAGCGTGCGGGCGACCGGAAACGTGAGCCGAACGCCATCGCTGCCACTGTCCACGAGCGTTGCGCCTTCGGGTGCGCCTGCCGCGCGGGCGTTGTAGTCGAAGGCCGGAAAGGACAGGGTCAATCCCGTGTCAGGCGGCCAGTGAATACCGTCCGCCACACCGCCGGTGGGCAAGACAAACGCGAAGCGGCGCGCGAACCGGCCTGTCGCGGCGTCATGCGCGAGCACCCAGTCACCATTGAGCGATGACAGCGCGGCGCCGTCGGGTGTGCCTTGGGAGACGTCCATTGCCGTCAGCGGCGGGGGAGTCTCGCGTCGATGCCGTTGAGGCGCGTATCAACAGCTTTCAGGTCAGTCGAGACCTTCGTGTTCAGTGTGCTGACCGACGTGGAGAGGCCGTTCAGGTCGGTCCGCAGGCCGGTCGTACTGGCACTCAGCGTATCCAGTTGCCGCGCAAGAGCGACGTTCGACGTCGCCACCGCATCCACGGCGCTGCGATCCGCCTTGAGGGCGACTTGCTGCGACAGCTGAACCTGCGAATTCGCCAGCTGCTGAATCTGCAGTTCCAGCGGGGCTGTCGCGTCGAGAATGCCGGCGGTCACATCGGCACGTGCCTGTTCCAGGATCTGCGCGAAGAGGGTATCGACTTGTTGGGCCGTCACAGCCGTGCTCTCCAGTACGCCCAGCCGGTCACGGAGCACGCCGGAGTCGAAGTCGAAGGTCGACGTGAGGTTGCGACGATTGGCATCGACCGCGGTGAACATGGTCAGGCCGCCATCACCGATCGTCCTGGAGGCGTCACGCACGCCAGTGAGGGCCGTTAGACGCACGTCCTCGGGAAGGCCGGCGACGTTGGTCTGCAGGAACTGCTGCAGCTCGTGTTGTGCCGCGCGATTGCGAATCGTCTGGCCAAGCTCGCCGCGCTCGGTGTTCAGGTACGACTGCACGCTGATGAACACGTCGTTCAGAAAGCCCTTCGCGTCGGTGTCCTTGGGCGCGCGCTCGAGCTCGGTGTTGAGGCGTGTATCCGCAGCGACATCGTCCTCGAACGCGGCGAGGAACGCAGGCAACCAGTTGCGCACCATCAGCGTATGGGTGGCGAGCGCGAGATGCCGCTGTCCGCGCTCGTCGCCGTCGTCATGTACGAAACAGACGATGCTCACGGGCACGAGCGCCCACTGCGCGAGCGCCTGCCCGCGATGTTCCGTCTGTTCGACGCTGCTGCCGTATTCGCGGAATGCGGCATCGACCGCCTCGCGCAGGTCGTCGCTGCCGGGCGCGCGATAACGTTGCACGAGGTCGCTCAGTTGCGCGCTGGCCGCCGTCGGCCATGGCGCCGTCAATGGCAGCAGTCCCGCCGCCAGTTCGAGCGCAAGGCGCTGCGCGTCGCTGAGCGGCGCCTGAAACCGGAGCCGCAGTCGCAGCTCGGCCAGGCCGACGTCGTTGGTGCGCGTGACGACGGTGCCGGAGATCATCTGCTGCAGACCGTTCAGCGTGGTCAGTTCGCCCCAGCTGGTCGTGATCGTCATGGGCTGATCGATCAGGGGTCGGCCGCTGGCCTCGTTGACCTGCACCAGTATCGTCGCGCTCTGTCCCAGCCAGATCGTGCCCTGCAGAGACCACAGGCGGGCCTGCACACCGGGCTGGAGCAGCGACCGCAGTGCGTCGACGCTGCGCCGCAGGTCGGCCAGCTCGGACTGCGTGACGCCGGCGCCTGTGCGTGGCGGCCGCGCGCCCGACAACGACACGACGATCTCGGTGAATCGCTCGGGACCGATAAACGGCACGGCGTACAACTGGTCGAGCGTGCGGAAGCCGTTCAGTTCGGTGCGCCGGTTGATGATGCGTTGCCCGATGCGAATACCGACGTCGAGCTCGTTCGGAAACTCGACGGCCTCGGCGATCACCCGTGCGCTGGCGGCCTGGTTGATGAAGTCGAGCACCTGTTGTGCGTGCTCCGCGCTGACATCCTCCGGCAACAAGTACTGCTCGGCCATGACGACTACCCGCGCAGCCGGACGAAGTCCGTCACGAACTGGAGATCGGCCTTGCTCGTGAGTGCCCTGTTGACCGTCTCCAGCGCGCCACGCACGTCCCGCGCCTCTTTCTGCGCCCCGGCGATGGGGCCGTCCTCACGCAGCAGTTGGGCCTGGAACACCTGCTGGTCGGCCTTGACCTGGTCGCGCAGAGTTCTCGTCGCGTCGCCAAGCGCCGTCTGGAACTGGCCCGTCAACTCGCTGCCAACCCGCGCCGCTTCACCCGTCGCCCTTGCCGATGCGCCCGCGACGGCACGCGCGGTGTCCGAACCCGCCCCGGCGCCGGGTGTGACCGCCTGGCCGTAGCTGACCGCCCGCTGCACGGCGATCCCGCTGACCACGGCATCCACGGCATCGCCAAAAAACGGCGCCGGATTGGTGACGTTCATGCCTCGTACGGCGTCGATTGCCGCTTCGAACTGCCGTTGCCCTCCGAGGATTCCGCCGCCGCGCACCCGATTCTCAACCTCGTCGAGCACGTCGTCCACGGATCGGCGAAGATCGGTGTGGATCAGGCCGGGAAGCACCTCACGATAGTCCCTGATGGGAGCGGTCAGGTCGGCGAAGAAGTCGTCGACGATCCAGTGTGTCACCCAGTCACGGAACGTCACCTGAATCGACCCCGCGGCCATCGCGCCATCGGGCGATATCGGGTCGGCGTCCGGCTTCACGAATGCCAGCACGGTCGCCAGATAGTCGGTCCAGGTCGTCGTGGCGATCGGACCGATCTGGGTCGAGACACGTGATGGAGCCTGCACGTAGTAGGTATCGAGGTAGCGCTGCATCGTGTTCGTGCCGGCACTCGAGTACGCCTGCGTCATCGCACGGAAGGCCGGCTGCACGCTGGCCGACGCAGGCGTTGCGCCCGCGAGGATCGATTCGGCCACGCTCATTTCCTGACCGCCGACCTGAATGCGCGTCGCCATCGCGGACTCCACCTGCACGTGCTCCGCCTCGCTGAAGTGGGCGGCGTGGTCGGCTTGCAGCAGCACTCTCGCCTGGCCGCCCGCATTCACCTGCACGGACACCGTGCGCCCGCCGGCGCCGCTGCGGCTGACGAATCCCGGGGCCGGCAAGAGCGTTCCCCATGGGGTCACGAAATCCACCCAGGGCCGCGTCGCGGCATCGGGCAGCGCAAGCGGCGCGCCGTCGAAGCTGGTCACGGTTGCGGTGATTTCGCCGCGTTGACCGATCGCAAACCGCAGGGACCCGGCCGTGAGATTCAGACGGCGATATCGCGATCGCAGGGTGGCTGCGACATTCGTCAGATCGACAATCTGGCCTTCCAATGAGGTGACCCGTGTGCCGAGCGCGGCCACGGTTGCCTCGAGCGGCGTCAGCCTTGCCTCGATCGCCTGCTGGACGCCCGCCACCAGCGCCTCGACGGCCGCCAGCATGCCGTTCCAATCGCTCGCGCGAATCAGCTCGCCGTTGATCTTGCCGCCGAAACCGTCTACCAAAGCACCCATGATCGCCCCTCCTGACTCATATTGACGAGCGCGATGAGCTGCGGCTGTTCATCCCACGCGCACGAGCTGATCGTCCACGGCGAGCCCGAGCCGCACCGCCGCGGGCCGGACACGGCTCACTTCATCGAACACACGGTCAAGGATCAAGGGATCCACGACTTCGCCCGGGCTCGTACGCCGCAGCCGCACGAGCACAGACAGCAACTCGCGCGGCGACCAGCGCATCCACACCTGCGCCGCGGGGTTGAATGCGAAGACCTGGTTCCGGAGCTCCAACGCCAGCGCCGCGAGATAACGGCCCTCGAGTGGCGCCGCTCCCTGCTCCGGATCTGGCAGCAGCCGCCCTTCAACGGTCCATGAGGGGAACGTCGACGGCTGGGGGACCACCTCGGGCTCGAGCGCGAGATAGCGCCAGTCACAGCTACCCGGGAGCAGCCGCGGCAGCGCCGGGATTCCTCCGTCGAGCACGCGCAACGCGTCAGGCTTGAAGCGCACGCGGACGAGCGCCGGAGCATCGGCCGAGGGCGTGAACGTCTCGCCGTCGAAGCCGCCAAGTTGCGGGTTCACGCCATCGGTCCAGGTCGCGGCGCGCACGGGCGTTTCGGCGGTGGCTGCCGCGGCCGGGTTGACGGCGACGAACGCCGCGTTCCCGATCGGCGTCAGCGAATGCCAGGAATTCGCGCTGCGCACGAAACGCCAGAACGTCAGTTCGCCGAGACCACGCTCGAGCGGCGACCGCACCGTCGGTTCGCTGAGCAGGCGAACGAGATCGGTTCCCTGACGCTGCCACCAGTCGGCGCCGTCGAACACGATCAGGCCGGTGTCCGTCGCGAAGCACAGCTGACCACGCTCATCCTCGACGAGGGCGCGCACGGGCAACTGTGTGACGGCAGGGAACGCCTCCAACACCGTTGTGAAGGTGCGACGATGCTCGCGCGCGAGATATCGCGCGATGCCACTGTCGGTGCCGAGCCACAAGGCCGCGTCGGGCCCTCGCTTCAGGCAGCGCACCGGTGGCAAAAAGACCGTGTCCGCGCCGGGCAGCGCGTCGGTCTCCGGATCGAACGGCAACCAGTCCGGGCTCGATTCGTCCACCGCCGCGCCCGCGTAGTGATACCAGCGGCTCTGAACGGGCTGGAACTGAAATACGCCGAGGTGTCCGCCGAAGAACACGGTGCCATCCGCATCCACGAACACCGAGTACAGCGGCGTGCGCGTGGCGGCCCTCGTGCCCGGCCCGATCGCCGTCAGCGACACATCGGCGCCGAGCTGCGCCGCGCCCGCGCCCGTGGCCGCCCACCAGTGGCCGGCCGCGTCGGGGACCAGCGCGTGTACTTCCGGACCCGAGAGTGCAGCAGGATCCGGCGCCGGTTCGGCATCGGGCGTGTACAGCGCAAGCGCGGTAACGCCGGTTGCAAGTCCGATCAGCAGATCGTCACCGCGCCCGGCGAGGCAACGCACTTCGGGGAGCCCGTCCAGCACTCTCTGCCAGGCAGCCCCGTTCGTGCGCCACACGCTCCCCTCACCGGCATCATTGGCCGCCGCCCAGAGAAAGCGATCGGCGGACTGGAAGAACGCCACCACTGCGCCCTCGGGGCCCGCCACCGTCGACGCCCACGGCCCTGGCGCGGTGGGATTCGCGGTTGACGTCGCGCTGCCCGACGAGATCGCCACGTCGACGCCAGCAGCCGTGCCCAGCCACGATCGGTACGCTGGCCACAGCGCCAGCGCCTGCGCGGGGGCAAGGTCGCCGTCGTACGCGAGACCCGTGCCCGTGTTGTCGTTCAGGTGCACCCGCTCCAGCACGGGTCGCTGCGTCGCGTCGACCGTGCCAGGGACGGGCGTGACGCCGCGCACGAATGCCGTCGGCAGCACCGCAGCCTGCGAGCCGCTGTCGATCGCCCAGCGCATCAGCGGTCCAACCATGTCGAGCGGCTGACCCCGCGCCTGAATCGCTTGCGTGCGATCCCGCAGCGGTGCTGATTCCTCAACCGTGAACGGACGCGTACGCAGCCCGGGCGCCGCGTTGCGGTCGGTCACGGGCAGCGCGATACGCGTGGCGAGGCGCAGTGCCGCCAGCGTGCCGAGCCCCTGCCGATACATCGTGACCACATCGGCGAGCCGGCGCCGGAACTCCTCGACGCGGTCGCGGCTGACCGGCGGATCGAGCCAGGGCGCACGGTCGATCAAGCCTGCCAGGCGCGGCAGGTCGAAGAGATAGGGCAGCGCTTCAACGATCTCGTCCGTGCGCCGCACCGGCGGTTCGTCCGCGAGCTCGCGGCTTCGGCGTACGAACTCGCTGAACAGCGCACCGTCCCCATACGCGAACCAGTGCGACTGCATCACGTCAGACGATTCCTTGCTCACGCCATCGAGCCGGCCGCCGATTGCGCGGATGAATGCGGTGAAGAGGTCAGCCGCATCCACTTCCGGGCGATACAGCGACGGCAGCCGTTCGATGATGCGATTGGCGCTCGGCATCGCGTTACTCCGCCACCAGCGTGACAGCCGTGACGCCGAGGCGTTCGCCTGGCGTCATGACGTAGCTGCTCACATCGTCCAGCAGCACCTGGGTCAGCCCGTTGGACTGCTGGACGAAGGCACTCACGACGAACGGCGCCACGTCGGCCACGGTCGGCAGCGGCGTAGCCGCATCGACATCGACGAGCGTCTCCGCGACCCGTCCTGGGAGCGGCAGCACACGCAGAACCTTCCCGAGGGAGAGCGTTCGGCGCGCAGCCTCGGCGGCGTCGCCTGGCGCCGATGGCGCCGCAGCCGCGTCGTTCAGATAGGCGATCGCCGCCGCGAGCGCGGCCTCCATCTGGGCCGGATCCGGCACGGGACCCGCGGACGGGAAGCGGACGACCACGGAGACGCCGGTCGGCAGGTTGGGATCGGCGATGTGCAGCGCGCCCAGCACCGTCGGGTCCTGCGCGAGGTGGATCACACCAGCGGCGGCATCGAGGCGCTCCTCGCTGCTTTCGACGCCGTCGTCCACGACGCGTACGCGCGCGCTCAGCAGCTGCACGTCCTGCACAGCCGGCACGGCCAGCACGCGTCCGACGATCTGATTGAGGCTCGCGTCGGCGCGCAACGGCAGGCCGCCGAAATAGTCGACCAGCGCCGCGCGCACGGCATCGTGCGCGCGCTTGAGGTCCGCTTCCGGCAGGCGCGGCTGGGTGACGAGCTTCACGTCCATGTCCACGGCCAGTGGCACCTGCACGCCAAGCAATTCGACGCGGACACCCGCGGGGCGCGCCGCATCGAGATCGGCGATCAGCTGCGCGACCCGCTCGGGCGGCAGATCGACGGCCTGCGGGGTCACGCGCACGAGGCCGGGTGTCTCGGCCACCTCGACGATCTCGGCGCGGATCTGCTGCCGCGCCAGCACCTGCTGCAATGCGCCCAGCGTCGCCCGCTCGCTGCCGTGCAGGAACGACTTCGCCCGCGTGCGCAGCTCAGCGTCGGTCTCATCCGCGGTGGCGCGGCTCGCGGGGCCGGGGTTGGTGACCGCGCTGATGCCGGCGATGGGCACCGGCAATACCGTCAGCACGTTCGCCTCGACCGGCTCGTTGGCGGGCTCTAGATCGTTGGCCACGACGGTCACGACGTTCTGGTTCGGCGCCATCGTGACGGTGTCGGTCGTGGCGTATTCGAAACGCGCCCGCGCATCGATGATGCGCGTCCCGGCAGTGATGGTGATGGTGCCCGGCGTGCCGGGCGCACGTGTGAAGCGCGCGTCCGTGCTCGCGCGGTTGCCACGCACGCGGGCGATCCCGAGCAACGCGACGACCTTGTCCAGCGCGCTTCCGGTCGCCGTGTCGATGAACGCGGCGTCGTACACCGCGTCGAGCTGGGCATAGAGCCGCGCGATCTCGAGCGAGACCGATTCCGCGAGCGTGCGCAGCACGCTTCCCACCTGCAGGTCGGTGAGCGTTGGCGGGACGTCCTCGCGCAGATAGTTCATGTGCACGATCGAGCCGGCGTCCGGCAGCGCGGCGCCCTCCAGCCAGCGCAGCGTCTGACCATCCGGCTGCAGCTCGTAATCGACGCCTTCGCGGAAACGCAGCGACTCGCCATTGCGGCTGCCGTATGCGGACACGATGCGCTTGGCCTTGGGGTGCTCGAGGGCATGTTCGAGCGGCGCGCCCGGCGTCGCCCCGGGCGGGGGAAACGGCTGCGCCTCCGCGGCCACGCCACCGACCACTTCCGTCAGCAGGTTGTCCAGGACTTCCGGGAAGTCGCGTCGTCTGAAACTCACAGTGCCGCCCCCGCTGTCGATGACCGGTATTCCCAGGTGTTCGTCATGTCATGGTCCGTCGCGCCGCGCATCCTGATGGTGACGGGTACATGGATCGCTACTGCAGGTCGATCGTGAATGGACCGAGGTCGATCACCGTCTGCTCACCGATCGGCACCACTTTCAGGTAGATGCGGATCAGGTGCCGCTCGCCCGGAGCGGCCGACACGTCCACCGCGACGATTTTCTGGACGCGTCGTTCCTGCTTCAGCGCTTCGATCACGTACAGTTTTGCGAGATTGCGATTCGTCTCGGTGTTCGGCCGGCCGATCAGATCCGGCAGCCGTGAGCCGTACTCCGCGTGCCCGAGCGGCGCGAGCTCGCCCCGCGGCGTCAGCAGGCGAATCTCAATCGCTTGCCGCAGATTGTCCAGATCGGACGCGAGCGCGAAGTCGCGCAGCCGTACGATCCGGCCTCCCGCGGTGATCCGGCGCTCTTCATCCTGCACGTCGTAGATCGACAGCGCATCGGAGCGCACGAAGCGCAGCGCGATGTCGTTGAGCAGTTGCGGCGCGGCCACGTCAACCTCCGATCATCACGGTCGACGCCGCGACAACCTGCCCCACAGGCTGGTCGGCGGGGTCGTTGCACGTCAGCGCCGTGTCGCCGAGTCGCGCCGCCGGCTTTCCGTTGATGTTCACGGTCGCACTGCCCATGAACACCTCACCGCGATTCTTCGGCGGCGTCTGGAACGGGCCCCCCTGGGGAACATGCGCCGGTGAGTTCGTTGCCGTGCTGCCCTTCGTCGCGGCGGGCTTCCCGTCGATGTTGACGTCGCCGCTCAAGCTGCCGTCCAACTGTCCGACGAACGGGTGGGGCAGTGGCGTGGGCACGGGGCCGCCTGGCGTTGGAATCATCACGATGTGGATGTCGGTCGCGACGATCCGATCGCCCTGCTTCGCAGCCGGGTTAGCCATGGCTGTTGTCCGCACCACTCGAGTGGCGCGCCCTCGTTCGCGTCATGCGCAGGATCTCCATCTCGCGTCAGTTCAGGTTGATCACACTGCCTTTGATCGTCATCGTGCCGCCCGCCTTCAGTTCGATGTTGCCCTGCGCTTCGACCTTCAGGTCGCTGCTTGCCTTCATCTCCACGGACTGCGCGGAGGTGATCGTCACCGTGCCGTCGCTGTCGATCGTCACCTGGGCGTTGCCGCCAACGTCGATGCTGACCGCCGGGTCGTCGTCCTTGAGCTCGACGGTCACGGCGCTGGCCAGCTTGAGCACGATCGACTTCTTGTCGGCGCTCGACACCTCCAGACGCAGCGCGTCGTCGGGCGCGGCGTCGGCGGGCAGGTTCCAGATCACTTGACCGTCGGCGCTGACCGGTGGCCGGTCCTCGTCGTTGTAAAACGTGCCGGTGATCACGGGCGCGTTGACGTCGCCGCCGATGAACTGCACCAGGACCAGCGCGCCGGTCGGTGGAATGGCCACGCTGCCGAGGCGGCCCGTCGCGACGGGCACCTTGCCGAGCACGATGCCCGTGTCGCGCAAGCGCACGGTCACGGCGTAGTTGTCGCTGTCGCCGTCGCTCTCGTGCGGATGCTGCGCCTGGACCACCGCGAGCTCCGCGGAGCGCAAGGCCTGAACTTCCTCGCGGATCAGCCGGCGCAAGTCTGGCAGCACGTCGCTGATCACAGCAGCCCTCCGATCAGATCTGCGAGCCCGCCTGCACCGCTGCCCGCACCCGCGTTCACGACACGCAGCCGGCTGCGATAGCCGCGGCGCGCGTCGAATTCGTGCACGATCTCGTCGACGCGATAGGTCGCGTCGAGCGTCGACTGAGGCATCCCCGAGAGCTCGACGTTGTCGCCCGGCTCCACGTGCGGGGTCCCCGCGATCAGGAGCCAGCCGCGAGTGGCTGCCTCGCCTGCGCGCTGCAGCTTTGCGCGGGCGAGGGTCGCCACCGAGTCCGCGCTGCGCAGCGTCGCGATGCTCACCGTGCGCAGCGGCGTGCCGCTGCCGGCCGTGGACTGATTCGACGCGGGATCCTTGCGCAGCCAGCACCAGGCGTCGCTGCCCTGATCGCCTGCCGCGCCCTCGCCCGTCATCTGCACAGCCGCGGTATGAACTTCGCGCTCGCCGAGCGTGAAGTCCAGCACGTCGACGCCGTATGCGACGCGTGCGACGGGCTCCGCATCCGCAGCCGGGTCCTTCACCTTCACGCGGCCGTCGGCGCCGATGCACACGAGGTATCCACTCAATGCGGCGAGTCGCGCGATGTGCCCGTACAGGCTCACGCGATCGTCGACGACGAAGCGGGGCAGCGTCGGCGCATCCCCAGGCAGGTCGCTCGACAGACCCACCTCGGAGGCCAGCGCCTGGATGATCTGTCCTGCGTCCTGCTGCTCGAAGCTGCGATTGAGCCTCGCTTGCGCGAGATTGCGAGAGCCGTTCGTCGCGGTCACCAGGCGGACGCCCCGCGCGCGCTCATGGATGCCGTCGACGCGTCCCTTGAACACCGCCGTGTCGCTGCCATCGCTGCCGGTCAGCGACAGCGTGCCCTCGTCGGCGAGCGCGACGGCGGGCGCCGTGGCAATGGCGGCGAGCTGCAGTTCGAGCACATCGACCTGCGGAGCCAGCGCGCGGCGCAGGCGCAGGGACATCAGATGCTCTCGCCACGGATCGCCCGGAGCGCCGGCGAGCAGGCTCGCGGCGGCGTCGACGAGGCCGCCCAATCCCGAGGATGACGCCGGGGCCGCGCCGAACGTCACCGTCGCCGCGGGGCGGCTGACGGTTGCGGGCCCGCTGGCGCCGCCGTCGAGAAACGGCAACCCGGGCATCTATCCGTTCTCCGACTCGTACCAGGTGAGGTTCAATGGCCTGCCCTCACCGCGCACGTCCTTGAACACGAACGGGATGCCGGTGTTGCCCGGCCCGTTCGCGGCGCTCACCGCGACCACGCCACCGCTCGTGTCCATCATCACATCCAGGTGCAGGTGACTATGGAAGCTCTTGCCGGTGTCGTCGGCCAGCATGATCACATCCCCTCGATTCACCCGCGTGCCCGAACCAGCCGTCACGGACTCTTGCCCCGGCGGCGGAAGGCCGCGGCTCGCGAACGCGTCGGTGACGCCGTTGTTCGCGCCGTGCAAATACCTCGCGTACGTGGTGACCGGCCCGGTGCCGAACGGATCGTCGTGTTCTGCATCGTTGGCGTCGTGCAGGATCGTGATCGTGTTGACGTTGTTCGAGTTGCTGTCGTTGTCGACATTTCCTTCCGTGAAGGACCAGACGATGCCGCCGCGCACGGCACAAATGGGTTGACGGTGGTCGTGGCCGAAGTCAAACGCGTAGCACTGCTGCCGGCTCCCGATGTTCATGATGTCGCTGTGGCTCCACATTCCCTGGTTGCCCTGGCCGCAATACAGCGCGTCGCCCTCCGGGAACGGCAGCCGATACGGCGAGCTGTCTTTGTCCGGGTAGCCCTTGAAGGGGCGGGGCCCGCGCGGGTTGTAGGTGCCACCGTCGGTGTCGCCCTCCTTCTGGAAATACTCGAGGAACCAGAACTGCAGCACCATCGTCAGCGACGCGAGGCCGATCGTCTTGCCGAAGCGCGCCCAGTCCTCGGCCCAGGCCATGATCTGCGCGACCAGCGTCGTGGCGACGCCGGCGGCAATGCCCATGCCGATCCCACCGCCCAGCCAGAGCGCGAAGGCGCGCTCGCGCCTGTCGCCGATGCCGCCTTCCGACCAGATCCCGATCCCGTGATCCTCGCGCTTGTAGTAGCTGATGAGCCAGAGACCGAACAGGCTGTTCATCAAGGAGTTGATCGGCCCTTGCTTCAGATGGTTCTGCGCCGGGCTTGGCGGTAGCGTGGACGGGCCGTCGCGCGGACCGCCGAAGTTCACGAGCGTCAGCACGCCCAACAGGAGCTCGCGCGGGATACTCAGTATGCTGCTCGGGCCGGCCGTGCGAATCACGTCCCCGGCGAGCATCGTGATCCAGAACCAGAAGATGTTCCCGCCAGTGGCCTCGGTGTGGAAGCCCTGGAACGACCCCGCGAAGATCGACACGGCGCGCGGCCCGATTGCCCCGGAAGAGAGCCAGCGCCCGAACCCGCCCAGTTGGTCGTAGCCGTTCACCGGCCGGCCGAAGATCAACTGGTTCAACGACTCGGCGAACTCCAACGCCACCGCGATGGCGCTGCCGACGCGGTGCCCGGGCTGGTCGAGGATCGTGTTGACGAGATGCCAGACCGCCTTGCCGAGCGTGGTCGGCCAGGCCAGGTGGTGGGCAAAGCCTTCACAGACGTCCGGACTGATATGGTCGAAGATCCAGAACGTCTGGCCGGTCTCGGTCGTGGCGAAGATCGGCGCGTCCTGCCATTTCAGGTTCTCGCCCATCAGCAACGGCATGTCGCCGCACATGATGAAGCGCCGATCGGCGCTCACCGAGACCTGGTTGCGCGGCCAGTCGAGCACGCCCAGCGTGCCGCGGCCGAGCGCGCGCACGAACCAGCCGGCGGCATCCTTCAGATCGCTTTGGAACACATGGCAGATGAAGCGCCGATTCGCGAGCAGGACATCGTTGTCCTCGATCGCCTCGAGCTGGTCTTCGCGCAGGTCCTCCGGGAGACTCAGCGACGGAAAGCGTTCGCTGTCGTAGATGAGCGGGCCCTGAATCAGCTTGTTCAGCACCGCCAGTACGACGAGTTGCTGTTCCTCGGTCGGTTCCGTGCCCGTGGCCACGCCGGTGAACGTCTGCAGCTGCGCGGAGGAGAACTTCTCGCGCAGCCACGCCGGCACTTCCAGCGCGCTGTCGCGTATCGTGACGATCAGTCGCGCGGCGTTCTTGAAGTCCGAGAGCCCCAACAGGGGCAGGTCCTCGTCTCCGAGCAGCCAGCTCGGATACCAGGCATACGTCGACTGTCCCGGCAGATCGACGAGAGCCGCCCTGTCGGCGGAACTGCTTGCAAGGGCGCCAGCCACCGCGCCCAGTGCCTGTGCGGACGCGACGGCCGTTTCGAACTCGGTGAGCGCGCACCTCGCCTGCTTGACGACCTCCTCGATGCCGGCTTCCCGGAGCAGGTCGTACAACGCCCGCGTGAGGGCGTCGACGTCGAAGCCGGGAAAGCGGAAGTTCGCATGCAGGAAGCGGGCAAGGCGACGGAACGTCGAGGCACAGCTGCGCCGTTGGCGCCGCACGGCCAGATCGCCGCCGTCGTCGAGTGCGGTGATGCGGTCCGCCGCGTCGTTCAAGAACGCGAGAATCTGTCCTTCGATGAACGCGGCGCTGAGGCCGAGGTCCTTCTCCAGCAGATCGACGACGAATTGCACGCGTTCGCGCAGCCCGGGATACGTGAGCGTATCGACGACATCGGTGACGGTCGTCAGCAGCCGCGTGGCGAGCTCGAGGGCTTTGCCGGCGTCGTCACCGACAGCGGCGATGTCGTCGCCCAGTCCCTCCAGCGACGTCGCGATCCCCTGCGCACGAATCCGCAATGTCGACGTGACGTTGCGAAACCGGGCTTCGAGATCGTTCTGCAAGCGCGGGCCCATCGCGAGCGCCGCATCGATCAGCGCCTGTGCCACAGGTCCGTCGTTGGCGGCATCCTCGACCAGGAACGCCACCATTCGGCCCACGTCGTCGATCAGGCGCACGTTCGCGTCGGCGCTGACGCGCGTGATGCGCTGCGGTTGGAGGAGCGCGGAGGCCAGCGTCATGTCGTCAGGCTCCGATGCTCCCCGATGCGCTGCCGTCGGGTCGCAGCGCGATCAGCGACTGATAGGCGGTGTTGACCTGGTCGAGGCCGCTGCCCAGCTCGCCCTCGAGCGACGCGAGGAAATCGATCAACGCGGCGAAGACCGGCGTGAGATCGAACGCATCGAGCAGCGGCAGCACGGTGGCCTCGTAGATCGGCTGCACCGCCTGTTCCACCAGTTCGCCCGGGTCGAGCCCGCGCAGCTTGTCGATGACCCCCTGCCAGGCGGCGTCAAGCGCGGCAATGTCGGCGGCGGGGATGATCGACGCAAGTGATAACCCGGACAGCGCCTGCTCGAACGCGGCATCGAGCTCGTCTGCCAGACGCGCCGGATCGATCACGCGCAGCTGGTCGCGCACGGTGCGCAGCACATCATCGAGGCTGCGGCCGACGAAGCCGAGATCGATGTTCCGCAGGGCATCGACAACGTCCTGCACCGCGCCGCTGATGGCCGAGAGCGACCCGGGACCGTCGACCAGCGCGTCGATGCGCTCCGTCAGCGTGGTCACGAGGTCAGTCACCGTCTGCGCCACGCCGTTCACCGGCGCCGCGAGATTGCCGAGCGACCTGAAGATGAATCGCGCCGGCTGGAGCGCGGGCTCGATGGCGGCGGACAGCAGGTCGCGCAGCGTGTCGGGGTCGATATCGCGCAGGCCGGCAAATCCATCCACCGTATCTGCCCATTCGTCGGCCAGCGCGACCAGGTCGCTGCGCGCCGCGGTGATGGCGTTGCGCAGGTCGCCGGCGAGACGCAGCGGTGCGGAGTGCAGGGGCTGCGCGGGATTGAAGCGCGTGAGGACCTGCTGCGCCGCATCCTTCGTGGCCGACGCCGGCAGCGCCGCGACGCGGGTCGCGAGGCGGCCGTAGGCCGAGACGATGCGGCTGAGGCGCGCGGAGGGATCCAGCGTGTCGAGCTCCGCCACCACCGCCGCGCTCGCGGCGTCGAAGGCGGCCAGCACGTCGGCGTGGCGGGCACCATCGAGGGCGCTGTTCAACGCCGTGAGCGCGCTCTGCAGCGGTCCACTCGCGCCGGTCGGCACCTTGTCCAGGACGTCGTCCCGCCACGCATCGAGCTGTGCGTCGGCGTTGGCAAACGCATCGAACAGCTGTGCGATACGCTCGGCGACCGACTGGATCCGCTGGGCAAAGGTCAGAACGTCGCGTACCGCGTCGAACACGCCGTTGATGGCGCCGAGAATCTCGTCGACCGGCGAGGCCTCGACGATCTGCGCAATCGTCTGTTCCACTTTGTCCGTGAGCGGTGCCAGCAGCGCCGACGGGCTGAACTCGTCGAGCTTCGCGAACAACTGCTGCACCGGGGCGCGCAGCGGCTCCAGCGCGCGGCCTGGGCTGGCTGTCTGCAGGAGGCGGCGCCGGGCGCGTTCCAGCTCCGCGTCGGCCGCGGCGAACAATTGCGCCGCTTCGAAGCTGTCGGCGCGGTCGAGCAGTGCGCGATACGGCGCGGACAGCCGGTCGCCTACGAGCGCCGCCGGTTCGAAGCGCTTCACCTCATCGAGCAACCGCTTCGGCGCGTCCTTCACGCTGGCCAGGACGACCAGTGGACCCGCTTCCACCAGCTCGCCAAAGTCCGCGACCAGCGGATCGGTCACCGGATGCAGATCGCCCGGCAGCACCGACATGGCGGCGCCGAGCGCGGCCTTGGTGGCATCGTTCAGATCGGTGTCGATAATCGCCTTCAGGCCATCCTTCATGGCCTCGATCAGCCCGACCACTTCGTCGGTGACCGGCTGGAACGACAGCGACTTCAAGGCTTCGACGACGGCGTCGACCGCCTGCCTGACGGAATCGATGGCGGCCTGCACGTCTGCGCCGTTCAACACACCGGCGATGGCGTCGACGACCTCCTGCAACGCGTCGACGATGACGGCGGGGTCGAATTCGTCGAGTGCGCCGGACACCGCGTCGATGGCCGCATGAGTCCCCTCGCGCGCGGGCGCCAACGCCTGCTCGACGTCGCGTTGCACTTGCTCGCCGAACTGCGCGATCTGCGTGCTCAGTTGATTCCGTAGATCATCGAGGCCGATGCCGGCGACCGCATCGCCCACCCCGGCAAACGCCGACTGCACGTCGAGCGCAACGCCCGTCAGTCCGGATTCGATGTCCGCCGCGAGCGCGCGCGCCTCCGTCGCCACGTCCGCGATCTCCGCCTGCGCCGCGCCGAAATCGAGCAGCTCGATGAGATCGCGCAACCAGTCGATCACCGGCTGAACCGCATCCCGCGCGGCCTGGACCGCCTCCGGCGGGACCGGCTGGAATGGCGGGATCAGACTCGTCACCCGCGCCGCGACGTTGGTGGGCTCGAGCAGTACCAGCACATGCGTCAAGCTGTCGAGCAGCAGGGCCGGCGAGACCGCCAGCCGGTCACGGAGCGCCGGGACCGCCGGCAACACATCGCCGTTCATGGCCAGGCGCAGTGCGTCGTAGTCGTCAAGAGCCGAATTCAGCGAGGCGAGCAGCGTCGTGGCGGCGGCAGCGTCTGCCGTCCTGAGCGCCGCCTCGAGGGCGGTCATGCCATCCGCAATCGCGTCAGACGCGGTGCTGAGCGGGGCACGTCGCCACTGTGGCGCGAGCGCATTCAGCGTGACGGCCAGATCCGCGAGCGGCAGCGCCGCCGACTCGCGCACGCGGGTCGACAGCGTGTCGATGCTCGCGACCATGTGCGCCGCGACACCGGCAGCGTCCAGTACCGTCCAGGCGGCAAGCGTTTGCAGCGGATCGATCAGATCATCGACGACCGGCAGATTCAGGGCGAAGAAGCGATCACGTGGCTTCGAGCCGAGCACCATCAGCAGGAGCTGCAGCAGCACGCTGGCATCGATCGAGGCCGGCAGCACGCCGAGCACCTCCTCGAACTGCGCGACCTGCTGCGCGGCGATGGCGGCACGGCCGGGTGGTGCGGGTTCGCCCGGCGGCGGCGGTGGCGGCGGTGTGGCGCTGCCACTCCCACCAGCCACGCCGTCGAGGCAGCCGAGGCGCATATTGAGCAGTTGCTGTATTCCCTGCGCCGCTTTCACCGCGTTCTGCAGGAGCGGCTTCAAGCGCTCGTCGACGAGCGTCGCCATTTCCGCGAAGCGGCCGCCGATCGGCGCGACAACGGACCCGATGTCCGCGGGCACCAGGGCGGTCGCCTGGCTCAGCGCGGTGCTGAAGCTGCCGCCACCGTCGAATGCGGGGCTACGTAGCGCGCCCAGACGGCTGATGAGCGTGCTGATGTCAGGCGTCTTGCCGTCGATGAGGGGTCCCGCCAGCGCGATCGCCTGCTGCAATGCGCCGATCTGCGCGGTGAGCTCTTGCTCCAGACCGCCGCTGCTCACGCTGACGTTGAGGCGCTCGATCACGGTCGGCACGTCATTCTCCGAACAACTGCGTGATCGAGGTCGTCACGCTGCCGAGGCCGTCCAGCGCTGTCGTCACCTTGTCCAGCGTCCCGCCCAGCAGGGCAGTTGGATCGGAGAAGTCCGGCAGGTTCGCCAGCGCTTCCAGCGCATCGAGCGCGTCGGTCACGCCGTCCACGAATCCCGCGGCCTGGTCGAGCAGGCTGGTGTCGATGCCCCCGAGTGGATCCGGCGGGGGTGGCGGTGGCGGGCTCTCGCGCAGGATCAGGTGATAGAACACCTCTTCCGGGCGTTCGGCGCGCTGCTCGAAGCGCATCGAGTCGATCACCACGAACTGGATGTCGGTGGCCTGCGTGATATCGGCGACGAACGTCGCCGGTTCGCCGGCGCGGAACTTCTCGCGAACCGTCTGCAGGAACTCGTTGCGCTCCTCGTCCTCGAAGAGGCTGCCACCGATCTCGATCAGCGTCGGCTCGGCGTTCAGGTCCTGGAAGAGGCTCCCCTGGCGGCCCGG
>Ga0184627_10000292_pt1 | contig 20426 bp, 23 predicted proteins | sample PLM3_127_b1_FD_133150 | JGI IMG/M metagenome (GOLD analysis project Ga0184627, IMG submission 133150) | Groundwater sediment microbial communities from an aquifer in East River, Colorado, USA - PLM3_127_b1 | ecosystem: Environmental > Terrestrial > Soil > Riparian zone | place: USA: East River...
AAGATTACAACCAAGTCGCCCCGCACAGCGCCCTGGGGATGAAGGCACCGGTGCAATTCTATGCGGATTGGATGTCAAAAATAAGCACTACACCTGTGCAGATTTAGGTGGGGCAGTACACTTGCATATTTCGACATCTTTTTTTGCCCGTTACCCTTCTGCATTTCCTTGAAGGCTTTTTTAAATTTTTTTACTTCTTCCTTTACTAACTCATCTTCATTCATTTCTTAGGCTCCTTTAATAAAGCATCTCCTATATTTAGTTAATGACACAAAATCCACTTCACTGCTTCACCGCAATAACCTCCAAAACCGCCGGTGTAATCATCAAAGTGCCGGGTTGGGCTTCGCGGGCGGTAAAGGCCTCCGAAATGGCCCGGGCGCGGTCGGCGGTCAAATGCCCCAAATCGACCATCCGGCGCAGGCCGACGTCGATAAACGCCTTTGGCCACTGCCACCAATAGCTCGATTTGGGAAAAATTTCTATTATCGGATTTAGCGTTTTTATCTCGAACCCAAAATCCTGCAGCCAACCCGGCAAATCCAGCCCAATGTCCGGTTCGCCGCCGGTGTCGCGCCAGCTTTTCATCACCAGCCGCACAAACTCTTCGTGTTCCGGCGACCGCGGAGCAAACTGCCAGGTGGAGTAGTCGAAATATTCGTGGGCGACGAAAACGCCGCCGGGCTTCAGGGCGCGCGCAATCCGTTTGAGCAAGTCGTGCGGCTGTTTGACGAAGGTAAAAACCCAGCGGCACCAGGCGCCATCGGCGCCGACAGAGGGGAGTTCTCCTTCGTCCAAGTCCAGTTCGAGGGTGGTAATGTTCGCAAGCCCGCGCTTTTGGCGTGTAGCATCAAGCGCATCTAGGAATCGCCTCGACCGGTCGATGGCAAAGACCTTTCCCGAAGGGCCGACGATTTCGGCCAAATCGAGCGAGGCGTAACCGGGGCCACAGCCGACGTCCAGAATCGTCTGGCCAACGGTGAAACCGGCGCGCCGCCAGGCATCGTGCACGTGCGGGCGCCAGACCCGGTGCTGCAATCCGAGGCGCGAAATCTCCTCGTCGTGCGTGCCGAGTATGTAATCTTTTTCGCGGCTCATCGCAGGCAACCGTGGCGTAGGATAAAGTTCGCCAGCGGCCCGCCTAAGGTGGGTATCCTGTGTTGGTTATTATTACAGCGCATAATCGATAGCGCAGGTTAGCCTGCCCGAGTCCCTGGCCGCTGTGACGAGCGGGGAGAACGGGCAGGCGATCTCGGAGCTCGGCCAGGGATAAAGCTTAACCTGCGCCACAGTTCCCATATTATGCAGAAAAGGAAGCCATTTCAGCCCTTTTGCGGTTCGACAGGCTCACCGGCCCGAGCGGAGTCGAGGGACTGCTTTTTCGAGTATTCAAGGGCGCGCTTTTTCAGTTCCTTGGGGGATACATTCTCTTTGCGGGTGGCAATCCACCACTGGTTGCCAAAAGCGTCTTTCACCCCGGCGTTGCGGTCCCCCCAGAACATATCCGCCGGCTCCATTGCGGAAGTTGCCCCGACCGCCAGCGCCCGTTTGTAGAAGGCGTCCGTGTTTTTCATATACAGGTAGATGGTGACGGGCATCGGCTTATACGGCCCCATCGCATCCGCCATCATCAACATCGAATCGCCGATTTTGACCTCGGCATGCATAATGCCGCCGTCCGGCCGCGTCATCCGCTCCTTCTCTTTGGCATCGAAGGCCTTCTTTAAAAAATCAATCAGCTTGGCCGCCCCTTCAACGACCAAGTAAGGGGTTACAGTGTGATAGCCTTTGGGTATCGGTTTGACTGCCATTTTTTCCTCCTGTTTTTAAGTAATCAATCGAATTCAAAACGGACGGAGGACTGCTCCGGTCCCACGTGACCGGTAACAATCTCCGCCTTAAAATAGTTTTCTCCCCGCACGGGAGAGCCCGCCAGGCGCCGCAACATCGCAATCTGGCCGACGTGATTAAGTGCATCGGCAATCGGCCCCTGGAAAATCTTTTCGGCAGGATTTCCCAAAGGCTTTTCCGAGGCGAGATAATCATCCAGCCGTTTAAGCTCCTCAAAAAAACGCGTCACTTCGCCCTCCCACGATTGAGCGGGCACATCCTCCCATTTCTGCACCCCTTGCGCCAGCAAAAGTCCCCATTTAAGTAAATCGCCGACGTGCTTCAGTATCTCGATGGGTGTTCGCGTCTTCTCCCCAATTTTGAAAGTGGCGAAACCTTCGGGGGCATCGCGCACCGCCTTCCCGCCTCGATAGGCCAGCGTGGCCACCGTGTGACGCAGGAATTCGCGCTTCAAATCAACATTGGTGGTCGGTTTTTGCTCCATATAATACTCCTTACTATTCTTACCGCCCTTGTTCCAGCGCTGCTTTTAACTCCCCAATTTCTGCTGCAAAATCCTTTTTGGGCGCCGGTTTTTTCAATTCGACCTTCAACTGGGAGAGCCGCTTGGTGACGGCGGTGGAGATTTCGACGGCGCGGGCTGGCGCGGTGCCGGTATAAGAAGTTGGGTCGTCCAAAATCTTTTTGGCCATATCCGAAATTTTGTTCCAATACTCCGGCAGCTCTTTTTTGACAATGGCGACGGGGTTTTCTTTCTTTGCTCTAACGCGCCCGGCCAGCTCCTTCGCTTTCTCATACGGCGCCGGGTGCCCTGCCAAGGCAAGCACAATGTAAATCGGCTCGGCCACTATCAACGACTTGCTGGCTTCGAGGTTTTTTTTCAAATTCTCTCGATTAGGTTCCAAACGGGATAAAGCTTTGTTCATCCGCAAAACCGCCTGCTCGAAGGCGACAAAAAGCTCAACCGCAAAGCGGTTGGATGCGGAGTTGGTCAAATCCCGCTGGTGCTCCGAAATCTGGTCGGAAAGCAGAGTAACCATCCGTGGGGCGTACGCTTTCCAGAGCGATTTGACATTTTCGAAATCCTTGGGATTGATTTTGTGCGGCATCGTGGAAGAGCCGACCCGTTTTTCGGCCCCCCGCTCGTACACCTCGCCAATCTCGGAGCGGTACAAATGGCGCATATCGTCGGCCAGATTGGCTAAAACCGAAAAAGCGGAAAGGACGGCGTAGCCCAAATCGGTAAGGGGTTCCGGCTGGACGATTTGAGTCGAAATCTGCCGGTCGTCCATCTCCAAACCGAGCTTGTTCAGGATAAGCTTTTCAAAAAGTGGGGCTTTGTTACCAAAAGCGAGCGCGAGCGAATTGTACGCCCCCACCGGCCCGGCGAATTTGCCGACCAGTTGATTACTCGCCTCCTGAATTTTTTCCACCCGCCCCAAAAGCCGGCTGGCATAGTAGGAAAGGTAGAAGCCGAAGGTGACCGGCTCGGCAAACTGCCCGTGCGTCCGGCCAATTTGGGCCGTCTTCGCTTCCTTTTTGGCCATTTGCACTACGAGCTCCGTCAAAGTGATAAAATCCGGCAGGATTACATCTTGAACCATCGCCTTGACACGCAAAGCCTGCGCAGTGTCGGTGATGTCCATAGAAGTGGCAAAAAGATGGACGTACGGGGCCGCTTCTGCCGGGAGTTCTTTTTGAATCAGGTTCACCAGCGCCCGGACGTTATGCTCGGTCTTCTTCTCTTCATCGTAAACTGCTTGAGCCGTAATCTTTGCCTTCGCGGCTTTGGCGTAAGTCCCCTTTGGCGCGATGCCGACTTCTTCCAGCGCCCACAGCAAAGCTAACTCGACTTTCAGTTGGGCCTGAACATACGCTTCTTCCGAAGCGTAATTTTTCAGCCGCTCAAAGACCGCCGAATCGGAGACGTAGTAGCGGAAATCAAGCGGAGAGGCTAAATCGAAGATGGAAATTTTGTCGTCTTCTTTCATCTGTTCGGAATATATGCTTCTGCCTTAAAATGCAAAAACCAAAACCGTGCCTATATAATGTGTAAAACTATATTGGAGGCGCTCACGAAAAAAGGGAAGCGAACAATAGGTTTTAGAAGCTCGAAATCGAAAAAAATATAGGGAGCATCCCATTATGGGCAACCCGTTGAACGTTAAGAGAATACGAACGCTTTTGGGCGGCCCGGCAAAAAACATCTTGGCATTATCGTTGCGAAACAGGTGGGTGGAGGGGAAGATGAAAGTCAAATTCACGCTTGCGATGGATGACCTGGTGGTTTTGGGAAAACATTATGATCAGGTGGTTTTGGACTGGGAAGACGAGATTGAAGAGGAGGAAGTTTTAGCCCTCTCCCAGAGCTGGATTGGCAGCCAGAATTTTTTGGTGCAGAGGATGAACGGGCTTGCGCGGGTGGGTGAATCCAGCCTGACCATCGAGCCAATGGAAGCGCCCAAGAGCCCAAAGGGTAAGAGGAATGCCGGACGCCATCGACGCGATTCTTAAAACTTTATCCCCCATTTTCATTTCCATTTGGTATGCTTTTACAACCTTCTATAAATACGCATTCCAAAAATTAGGTTCTGTCGGAGGGATAGCGTTGACAGCCCTTTCGGTTCTCATTGCATTGGCAATCGTAATCCGGGTTTTACGCTTTCTTTTTGATTTGTTCCGCTACGTGCTCTTACCCTCCGCCACCATCTCCGGCCTGTTAGCCTTGATAACACCGCTTTCATTTCTTTTGGTCTTTCCGATTTCCGCGGCGCTTTTTGGGGTGCTGTTTTTAATTAAATCCTAACTCCCGCCGTCAATTCGCAAAAAATAAACCAGCTTTTTGGGCTTTCACTTATATTCCAGCACCATGTCAAAAAAAGTGATTTTCTTCTTCGTAGGTTTAGCTGGAATTATGATTACTCCCTTTTTCTTTCAACCCTTCTGTTCTTTCATTCAAAACCACGGGCCGGGCCGACTCAAAAACGACGTATCATTAGTTTACCATGTTGCTTTTTGGCTCATTGCCTTCGCTTGGGCATTCTATTTCGGCGTGTGGGTCTGGAAATCCAGCTGGGCCTGGTTTGAGACCGGCGCACCGTGGCGTAAATTTTATCTGATTTTGGCCGCTGCCGTGCTTATCCGGCTGGCCGTAATTCTGTTTGTAAATCTGCCTCAAGTTTCCGACGCCGGCCACTACGACCAGCTGGCGATGACCCTGGCCCAAACCGGTAATTATGAGGATGGCGGAAAGCCGACCGCTTTTCGGCCAGTTGGCTACGTTGCCTTTCTGGCGGGTATTTACAGAATCTTCGGCCACAATCTCTGGGCGGCCAAGCTGGCCAACCTGCTACTGGATGTCTTCTCACTTTTAGTGCTTTGGAAACTCTTTAGCTTTTGGAAAGATGAAAAAACAGCGTTGAAAGCGACCTGTATGGTGGCTTTCTTTGTACCGGAAATATATTCCACCCAAAACCTTCTTTCCGAGCAGTTTTTTGTTTTCCTTTGGATTTTAAGCATCTACTTATGGGAAAAAGCGGCAGGGCGCAAGGTGTGGTCTTTCTTCTCTGGAATCTTTTTCGGCTTGTCGGCTTTGGTGCGTCCGGTGGCCTTAGTTTGGTCGATTATACCCGCCATCATAGCCGTCAAACAGAGGCGGTGGGTTTGCCTAAGCGCTTTTCTTTTGATGACTGCTGCGGTGGCCGCGCCCTGGGTTTACCGCAATCACGATAAGTTTGGCCGCTGGGCCCTTTCCACGCATGCCGGCTTGGGTTTTTGGATGGGGGCCAATCCGCAGGCTAATGGCCATTACAATATGCCTGATTCACTTCCGTTCGACTTATCCGACCAGGGAAAGGCAGAGCGGGCAGCCTGGAAGCTGGGCTGGGACTACGTGCGCAGCCATCCTTTGGAATACCTTCGGTTGGGTTTGGTGAAGGAGGCGGTGCTTTTTGGCCTGGATTACAATTTCGTTTTCGACCTGTACGAAAAACCTTCCCATAAAGAACTAATCTGGGGAATTGCAGGGCAGGCTTACTGGTGGATATTGTTATTTTTTGGCACGATTAAGGCAGTTCCCACTCTGTTTTTTCGTAGAAAAAGAGCCGAAGCCGGCAGTCTTTTGCCCATTTGGACTTTGCTTTGCTGGGCCGCCGTGCACTTCTTTTTTGTGGGGGTTGGACGTTACCACCACCCGGTGGTTCCTTTTTTTGCCTTTTTGGCAGCGCTGGTTCTTCCACCAGATAGACAGAAACCAAAAACACCCCGATAGGGACCAGACTCCAACCTTTGCAAGGTTTTTACCCCCGGCTCCAAAATCTAATAGACCTGACCATCTTGATTTCTATATTCTGCCTGGTGTCAAAAAAGCACATCTATTTTCTTGTTGGTTTAGCCGGCGTCTTTATTTCCCCTTTTCTTTTTGACCCGCTTTCAAATCTAATCCAGACTCACGGGCCGGCTTGGGCTGCAACGAAAATTGCTCGAGTCAACCATCTAACTTTTTGGATTCTTTCATTCGTCTGGGCAATTTACTTTGGCATTTGGGTTTGGAAATCTGATTGGAATTGGTTTTCCTTGGCAAATTTAAAACGTAAGCTCTTTTTAATTATAGCAGTGGCAACGATAATGCGCTTGGCTGTCATAACTTTAGACCAGGCGCCTCTAAGTTCGGATGCCAAAGAATACGACCAGCTGGCCCAAGCCCTGGTCCAAACTGGAGCTTTTCAAGAAAATGGGAAACTTACAGCTTTCCGACCAATCGGTTATCCGGTATTTTTGGCGGGCATTTACAAGGTTTTTGGACACAGCCTATTTTTACCCAAGCTGGCAAACGTTCTTTTGGATATTTTTTTGCTCTTATTACTCTTTCAGATTTTCGCCCTTTGGAAAGATGAAGAAACCGCTTTCCGGGCGATGGCGGTAGTTGCCTTTTACCCGCCAACATTATACACCACGCAAAACCTGCTTTCCGAGCATCTTTTTGGTTTTTTGTGGTTTCTTAGCATCTACTTCTGGGAAAAAAGCCCGAAGTATAAGACCTTCTCTTTTTTGTCCGGCTTGACCTTGGGAATTTCCGCTTTGGTTCGACCGGTAGTGCTGGCTTGGGGAATTATACCCATCGTAATGTCGTTGGCTAAAAAGCGATGGGTCAGTTTGGCACTGTTCTTAATGGGTGCAATTATTGCGACTGGATTTTGGTATCATCGCAATCATAAAAACTTCGAAATTTGGACGCTTTCTACAAATGCGGGCCCGAACTTCTGGATGGGAGCCAATCCAAAAGCCACTGGGCATTTCAATCGAACCGATTCTTTACTTTTCAATTCCCCTAACGAAGGAGAAGTGGAACGAAAAGCTTGGAAGTTGGGATGGGAATATGTTCGCAACAATCCTTGGGAATATTTTAAGCTCGGATTAATTAAAGAAATTGTAATTTTTGGTTTTGACTATTCTTACCTTTTTACCACATTAGAACAAAAGCCCCCATATGGGCAGCTAACTTGGGGAATTTTGGGGGAAGCCTTTTGGTGGATATTGCTCTTTTTTGCGATCGTTAATTCGGTTCGTATTTTATTTAACCCTGATAAGCGAAGGGCAATTGATAGTATTTTACCTATTTGGACGATTGCCTGCTGGGCAACCGCGCATTTCTTTTTCATCGGCGTAGACCGGTTCCATCATCCGGTAGTTCCATTCTTTGCATTTTTGGCTGTACTTACTTTTAAGCCATCTAAGAAACTTCCTTTTGAACGGTCTTTGTAAGGGTCGGAGTTGTTTGGTTTCACGTTATTCTATTTTGAATACAATAGGGGCATCGTACCAGAACTTAATGGGCCTTTTATTCTGTATGGCCGGTTTGAAAACCCATTGTTTCACCGCGGCAACAGCTTCATCGTTGAAAATTTCGTTGGTGGTTTCTCTGATTCTGCAATCCAACACGCGACCGTCTGTGCCCACCAGAATGACAACCGTGACTTCCCCCTCAATTTTATTGATGCGGGCTATTTCCGGGTAGGATGGTTTGACCCTATTTATCAAAACCGGAAGTTCGTCGGGATCAATAAAAGTGTCCGGTTCGGGGTCTTTCTGCACTACCATTTCGGTTGCGGCTGAACTGAAGGTATCTACGACCGGGGCGTTAAGCTCTTCCGGTGTGCTCCGGGTTGGGAATTTGGTGTTCAAAAGAACCTCTTCGTCCGGTATGGCGCGGGGAATTCCGACTTCGGGAAATTTTACATTCGGCCTTTCGACTTTCATAGCCGGTATCTTTCTCAAAAGTAAAGGGGGTGGTAAAGTTTCTACTTTTCTAATCTCAATTACGTTTTTCTGAAAAAGATTGGGCGTTCTTACAGCTTGATACATTAAGATTCCTCCAATGACCAAAAGATGAAGGCTTGCTGCCGTGCAGAGAGCTTGGCGCAAGTTTTTTTGATAGGCGGCCTTTAACTCAAAAGCGCCGTAGTAAACGGACATAAATCCTCCTTTCGGGCCCAGAAAACCCAAAGTTAAATTTTATCCCTTTTCGGCGCTTACGCTAAAGCTTACTCAATCTTGAAAACGATGGGGGCGTTATACCAGAACTTTATCGGCTTTTTGTTCTGAATGGCCGGTTTGAAAACCCACTGCTTAACCGCCGCGATGGCGTCTTCGTTAAAAATCGCATTGGAGCTTTTTAGGATTTTAAAATCCTGAACCTTGCCATCGGTCCCCACCAGTATGGCCACCAGCACCTGGCCTTCTATTTTGTTGTCACGGGCGATTTCCGGGTATCGCGGTTTAATTTTATTTATCAAAGCCGGCTCCTCATCTACGGCTATAAATTCCCCAATTCCCGGGGTGTAATCGCCAAGGTCAATCGCCAGCGACTCGCCGGTTCCCACGTTCGTGAGTGTTAGTTCGGCCAGATCTTTCTGGGAAGCCAGAACAATTTCTTCAACCACTTGTTCGTCCGGAATCGCTTTCGGGATTCCGACGGCCGGCGGCTTGATTTTTGGGGGCTCGACTTTCAAAGTCGGTGGTTTGTTCTGCAAGGATGGCGGGGGCAAGGACCTAATGTCCTTAATCACAATTACGTTTTTTTCCCTTGCGTTTAAACTTTTAATCCAGTTGTAAGTCAAAAATCCGCCGATGATCAAAAGGTGGAGGCCCGCAGCTATGCCCAGGGCCCGGGCTAAATTCCTTTGATACGTTCTTTTTAACTCAAAGGCTCCGTAGTTTAAAGTTAAACCGTTCATTCTCCCCCTCCGTTTAGCGCCCGGTCGATTTCCTTGTCGTCCGCTGCCGTCCAAGTGTCAAACGCGAATCGCGAGCTGTAGTTGGGGTAGGTTTCCTTTATTTTCAATTCAGCCACTTGAATTTCATCCACCAGGTAAACCATTTTGTAATAAGGAGCCTCTTTATGAATCCGAATCAAAGTCACTAACTTTTCCGGGCTAGCCTTGTTTTTTTCCACTAAAAAGTTGCGCAATTGCTGGGGCAACACTTCCTTGGGTTTTTTGGTGCCGATGTTTTCATAAAGCTTGCCATCCTTGGCTATCCGAATGGTCATAAGATTGGATTCGGCAATCTTAATTTCCTGCTTGTCGTCTTTGGGCAGGTTTACCTCCATCGCCTGCGGAGTGGTGAAGATGGTGGTAACCATATAGAAAATCAAAAGCAAAAAGGCGATATCCACCATTGGGGTCATATCAATGCGTATTCCTAAACGGCTTTTGGGGCGCCTAAGTCCCGTGCCCTTTCGTTGCGGTCTGCCTCCGCCTACATCAACACCGGCCATTAGTACACCTCTCCATAATTAAATACCCGGAAATAGCCAAATTATTTCAGCGTTCCTCAACCTTGAACTCCGTTACCAATTGGAAAACGTTCAAGTTGTTTTCTTTCATATTCTTCATAATCTCTTCAATAAGCCCGTACTTGGCCTGGCGGTCTCCCTTTATTACCGGAATCGGATTCTGGCCGCGCTGCCAGAAAACCATCCGGGCCAGATCCAGGTTATAAATCAAATCGGCCGGCCCGGTTTCAATTACTCTTCGGGTCGGAATTTTCTTCCCCCCCTCCTCCACTTCCTCGATGTAATCGATGAAGATGGAATCCTGCTTGGTTACCGTGATGTTGATGATGTTTTTGTCCGGCAGGGGGAGCTTGGCGTGCGCGGCCGGCAAGGTCACGCTTTTTTTCTCCGGCGGTTTGAAGATGGTGGTGGACATATAGAAAATCAAAAGCAAAAAGGCGACGTCCACCATTGGCGTCATATCGATTCGTACGCCCACCCGGCGTTTCGGTTTCTTCAGCATCAAGGTTTCCTTTCGGCCGGCTCCTTCACTTTCCCGCTTCCCGGGATTTCAACAGTTGCAAGACCTCATAGGAGGCCTCGTCGATCGTGTAGTTAAAGCTGTCCACCTTGTTGACGAAGAAATTGTAGGCCACGATGCCGATGATGGCATCAAGGAGTCCGCCGGCCGTGTTCACCAGCGCCTCCGAAATCCCCTGCGCCAGAGCGGTAGCGTTAATCACTCCGCCTACCCCGGCCGTGGCGTGGAAGGCGCGGATCATACCAATGGTGGTCCCCAAAAGCCCGATCATCGTGGCGATGGAGGCGATGGTGGACATCGCGATCAAATTCCGCTCTAAAAGCGGCACCTCCAGGGCGTTGGCCTCCTCAATGGCCCGCTGGGTCTCCGCCAGCCGCTTTTCGGAGTTGGAGTTCCCCTCCAGTTGCTGGTAGCGCTCAATGCCGGAACGCAAAACGTTGGCGCAGGAACCGCGCTGTTTGTCGCAGGCCGCCAGGGCGCCGTTGAAATCCCCTTTCTGCAGCGCTTCCACCACGTAGTGGAAAAAAGTCTGCACCGAGCCGGTTCCCTTGGCCTTACGCAGGGTAATCCAGCGCTCCACGATGAAAGTGATAAGCATAATCGAAAGGGCAATTAGAAAAGCCACTAAAAAGCCGCCTTTTTGAAGATAATCCGGCAAAAGCATCCAGATGCCGAAGCCGGCCGCCAACGAAATCACCAAAAGCACGGTGATAAACAGGGATTGTTTCACGAACTCCTCCTCATTTAGATTATGTTTTCCATCCTAAACGCTCATAAGTCGGCCGTCTTTACGGCGGCCAACAAATGACCGACCAAAACCATCCAGAAACCGGCGCCTGCCTCCGAAATCAAACTGAAAATATTAAAACCTTCCTTGAAAAAGGGCAAGGGGCTTTCGGCCGCCTTAAACCCAACAATTGCAAGACCAAAAATTAGGATGTATAGTACCAGCGGAAACCGGTGCCAGCGCAGGGCCTTTTTCAGCCCGCCCAAATCCTTTTCGGAATCCGATTTTCTTTTCAGTAAAGCGAAGAACAGCCAAAATCCCAAAAGGGGAGCCAGCACAAGGACCAACAGGGCCAAGGCCGTCCCCGTTCCGGCAACCCAACTAATTTGGAAAGCCATTCCAATTTGAGCGGCTAACACAGCCAAGAGATTGAATCCAAAAAGCATTTCGAGATCGCCGCCCTTCGGCAGGAAAAACCAAGGCATAAAAAGTCCGCCAATCAGAATTAAAGCCGAAAGGTAGAGGACCATTTTGTCCATCCGGGTGAAGGAAGGGACAAAAAGATGGGAAAACTCACGTTCGGCTATGTCCTGTGGGGATTGAGTCGTCTCCACTTCCTGCAAATGTTTTTTCTTTTCTTCTTCCGATTTAAAAAAGGGCCTGGTATCTTTTTGAAAAACTTCAAACCCTATATAGCGGAAGCGAATAGAAGGGTCGGCCGGTTCGTTGTTTTCCGTTTTCTTTTTACTCTCCGCTGCCATCGGCTCCGAGCTCACTTTTCAATCCTTTCAGATAATCTATGGCTTCCCGGCAGGTTTTGTTGTTTGGTTCGCAGTCCAAACAGCGTTGAAAAAACTCCTTGGCGCGGGAATTGTTTTTTTGGGACATATGTGCCTGTCCCAGCCAGGTCAAAAGGTCGGTTTGGTCACAGGGTTTCAAGCCTTTGGTTGCCACCTGTTTCCAGGCTTTATCCAAATAAGGGAGCGCCTGGCCAAACTTTTGCCCATCCAGATGCACAAATCCGGTGTATTTTAAAGCGTCCAAGTTTGTGGAGTCTTTTTGCAAAACCTGTTCGTAGGCGCCCAGCGCGTTCGGATAGTCTTTCAAGCGTATATAGGTCTCTCCCAGCATCGTTAGGGCGGGCAGGAAATCGGATTTGAAACCTAAAACCTTTTTTAGAGCAACGGCCGTTTCGGAGTATCGCTCCAACTGGAAAAGGGCATAGGCATCGTTCAAATAAACGTTGGCCGTGTTAGCGGAGGTGGCATCCACCGCCAGCCGTTTGGCGTAAGCCGCATGCGCCGCCTCGAAATCTCTAAGATAATAATAACATTGGCCAATGTCGTTTAGGATCAACGTGTTCGTGGAGTCCAGTTCCAAAACCTTCTGAAAATCGACCAACGCCATTCGGTAGTGAACCGAATCGGCCAATCCGCGGGCGGCTCGGCCTCTGCGGATGAAAAACTCGATATCCTTCCGGCTCCACCTGAAATTGGGATCCTGTTTAAGGCAGCTTTCATACTGGTTGAATGCGTCTAAGGCTGCCTGATAGGTGGCCGAATCGCGCTTGGAATCCTGGAGCGTTTGCCCCAATATAAAGTAGGCGTCGCATAGTTTTGGATTTACGGCCAGGGCCTTTTGGGCGTGGGCACGGGCCTCTTCAAAATCGCGGAAGAAAGCGTAGGACCGTGTCAAATCCAAATGCGCCTCGGCATCCGTAGAGTCCAGCCCAACATATTTGGAAAGAACGCCGATAGCCTGGCGGTATTGCGCGGAATCCCCGGAATTTCGCGCGGAAACAATAAAGAGCCGGCCCATATCCCGATAGGCTTTGCTGAAGGTAGTGTCAAATCGAAGCACGGTTTTAAGCTGCTCGACGGCGCTCGTGAAATCTTTCTGGTTCCAGTAAGCACGTGAAAGGTCATAACGAAACACGACATTAGCGCTGTCATACTTTAAAGCGGTCTTGTATTCTTCGGCGGCAATCGCGAATATCTGGCTGGCCATATTTACATCGGCCAAATTTTTGTGGTAGATAGCTACATCCGGCTTTTTCTGAATGGCGTTTCGGAAAGAGAGGTCGGCTTTGTTTCCGTCGCCCAAGGCAAACTGGGCCAACCCCAAGCCATTATAGAACTCATCCTGTCTTTTTCCGGTGGAAAGGCCTTTTTGGAATATTTCCAAAGCCTCTTTATTTTTCTTTAAAGCTAAATAGGTTTGCCCCAGCTCAATCAAAACCGCAGGGTCTTTGGATTTCTGGGCATAGGCTTTCTTCAAGATTTCTTCCGCCTTGGAAAATTCACCGAGGTTTCTGTAGGAACTGCCCAGGAGGGTCAAAACTTCCGGGTCGCCCGGAGTTTTGGCCGCCTGGCTTTCTAAAATTTGAGCGGCCGATTTGTAATCTTTTTTGTTATAAGCGTCAAGCGCCGCCGGGTCGGGTTGGGCGGCGAAGGAAGTTAGAATACCAAAAAGGGTAAAAATTACCCCTATGCCTATGACCTTTATAAAACCCATATTTCTTTTTCTTTTCGGTTTAATTCCGAAAAATTCCAAAACCTTCAATGTACACCTTCCTTTTTGCAAAGTCAACGGTTTTGTCTCCATAATTTTATACCCTTGTTGATTTGTAGTTTTTCCATCTTTTGTACCAAAAGGCAACCCGCACGCCGGCATAGACCAGCAAAACAGCTCCAACCAAAAGCCGCACAAAATAAGATACCCGCCAAGGGCCGGGAGCGAAGAAAAGGTAGCTGGCTAACAGTAAAAACAGCACAACCATAATCAGCGGCAAAATCTCCCAAAAGTTTTTCATTTTTGCACCTTCCTAAAGCGGGCGGAGGCGACGGCAACCGCTACTATTCCAAAAACCGTCAAGGGAAGCAATTGGTTCCAAAGCTCGGCCAGCCCCACCCCCTTCATAAATATCCGGCGGACGATTTCCACATAATAGCGCAAGGGAATTAGGTGGGTTACGTATTGGATAACGGTCGGCATGTTGGCTATTGGAAACATAAACCCGGAAAGCAGCATATTGGGCACCATAAAAAACTGGGCCATCATCATCGCCTGCTGCTGGGTGGCGGCTATGGTAGAAATCAGAACTCCCAGCCCCAGGCTGGTGAAAATGAAAACTCCCGACAGGGCGAACAGTAAGGCCAAAGAGCCTTTCAAAGGAACCCCAAACCAGAAAACTCCCAAAAGCAGGATGAAAACCATATTGATGAAACCGACCGTCACAAATGGAAGCACTTTAGCCAAAACCAGCTCCCACGGGCGAACGGGCGTGACCGAAAGCTGTTCGGCCGTCCCCTTTTCTTTTTCTCGAACCATTGAAATACCGGTCAGGTTCATCGTGGAGGTTAAAAGAATTACGCAGAGCATCCCCGGAACCATAAAATTGACGCTCTTTAATTCCGGATTATACCAAACGCGAACCTCCGGCTCGACCAGAACGGTTTCCTCGGTCCGGATGCCGATTCGGTGTAAGCGCGCAAGCAGCAAATCGACGCCGGCAGCCGCCACAATAGCCGAAGCATAGCTTCCGGCGATGCCGGCTATGTTGGAATTGGTTGCATCGACCAAAACTTGAACCTCACCGGTTTCCCATCCCGCCGCTTTCTTTGAGTAATCGGGCGGAAACACCAAAACCACTTTGGCCTTCCCCCTGTCCAGCCAGTCGTTAGCCAAGCGCGGGTCGTTAAAGGTCCCAGCCAGAGAGAAAAATCCCGACTCTAAAAACCTATCAATTAGCTCGCGCGATTGGGCCGATTTATCCAAATCGCACACGGCGGTTGGGATGTCGGTCACATCCACGTTGGCAACGTATCCGAAAATGGTCGTTTGTATAACCGGAGTAATCAGAACCAGCGCCAAAAACTTCCGGTCGCGCAATATCTGGATAACCTCCTTTTTAACCACCTGCCGGATGCGGCCCAAACTTTCTATCCAAGAACCCTTCATTCGTCTATCCTTTTTTTAAATCGAAAAACCGTCAACGACAAAAGGCACGTTCCCAAAAGGCTCAAAAAAAGCGCTTGAGGCCAAAGCGTTTCCAGACCCACCCCTTTGAGATAAATCCCGCGCAGGGCTTCCAAAAAGTAGCGCCCCGGGTTTAGGAAAGTTATCGCCTTCAACGGCAGAGGAAAACTTTCTATTGGGAAAACGAAACCGGAGAGCAGTATGGAGGGCAAAAGGGTCACCAGAAAGGCCACGGTCATCGCTCCCTGAAGGGAACTGGAGATGGAAGAAACCCAAAGGCCTAACCCCATCGTCACCGAAACGAACAGGAGGGCGAACAGAAAGAGGAGCAAAAAAGAACCTTTAATGGGGACGTGAAAAAGGAGATAGCCGGCGGTTACGATCAGAATCATATCGATTACCGCGAGCATTATGTAGGGGATGATTTTGCCGCCTAAAAACTCAAAGGCCGAAAGGGGAGAAGCGGCGATTTGCTCGAAGGTTCCGCGCTCTTTTTCTCCCACAATCGCCATCGCCGTCATCATCGTCCCCATCACGCTCATAAAAACCACGATTATGCCGGGGACGATAAAGTTCACTGACTTCAACTCCGGATTGTACCACATCCGCGTTTCTTCCGAAACGGCCGGCGTTTCAAAGGGCAGGCGGATACCTTTCTTGGCCAATTTTTCGACAATCAAATCGGCCTGATAACGGCGCACGATTCCGGTGGCGTAGCCCACCGCCAAAGTGGCGGTGTTGTTGTCCGAACCGTCCACCAGGATTTGAACGTCGGTTTTTTCCCCGCGCGTAAGTTTGGAGCCAAAATTGACCGGAATCACCAAAGCCAGCTTCGCTTTTCCTTTATCGAAAAAATTCTCTATTTCTTGATAGTCCGAAACAATTCCCGCCGAGCGAAAGTAACCGGAGGCTAAAAACTTTTCTATCAATTCCCGGCTCTGGGGGGTCTGGCTCAAATCCCAGACTACGGTCGGCAAAAATTTTATATCAAAGCGGATACCGTAGCCATAGATGATAAGCATCATCAAAGGCATTATGAATATGTTCAGGGCGAACGAAAAGTCGCGCCGAACGGTGATAAATTCCTTTTTGACCATCGCCAAGATTCGCTTTAGTTTCATAGTCCGACTCCATTGGGAGTTTCTTCCACCACCCGGCAAAAAACATCTTCCAGAGAAAAGGGAATCGGGCTTACCGATTCAACTGAAATTGACTCGCGGGTCAAAACCTCGCGCAATTTGTTTTCGGCCGACGGACGGTCGGTTACGGTCAGATGCACGTTGACCCCAAAAAGAGCCGGCGAGGCTTGGGGAAAAGCCCGCTTGATGACGCCAAAGGCCTTTATCGGTTGAGAAGTCGCAACCTCCAAAAGCTGCTGTTCGGTCCGGGCGGTCTTCAACTCCGAGGGTGTGCCGGAGGCGACAATTCTCCCTGCATTGATTAAGGCCAGCCGGTCACAGTGCTCGGCTTCATCCATATAGTGGGTGGTGACAAAAATGGTTTTACCCTCTTGCGCCATTCGGGCGATTAAATCCCAAAAGCGGCGGCGGGAGATGGGGTCAACGCCGGCCGTCGGCTCATCCAAAAAAATGATTTTGGGGTCATGCAAAATGGCGCACCCCAGCGCCAGGCGTTGCTTGTAGCCTCCCGCCAGTTCGCCGGCCAGGCGGTCGCGCTCTTCCACCAAACCGGACATCTCTAAAATCGACTCTATCCGCTCCTTTTTTGAAGCTTTTGGCAGCCGGTAAATCCCGGAGTAAAAGTCGATATTTTCGGCCGCCGTCAAATCTTCATACAAAGAAAACTTCTGGGACATATAGCCAATCCGTTGTTTGGCTTCTTCGGGAAACAACTTCACATCGACTCCATCCACCCATAGTTCGCCGGAGGTGGGGGCCAAAATTCCACAAAGCATTTTGATGGTGGTCGATTTGCCTGCTCCATTGGGGCCTAAAAAGCCGAAAATCTCCCCCTGCCGTACGGCAAAGGAAATCGCATCCACCGCCACAAAGTTTCCAAACCCGCGCACTAAATTTTTTGCTTCGATAGCAATTTTCATCTTACACCTTGGGCCCAAGCTTCCCGCCCAATATTAGAATATCAAAAGTCGTGCCGTCCGTTCAGTTTCTGCGCTCAAATAACGCTTTGCACAGCTTGAGGTTATGAGGACGATTAGATGATGCTTCCAGTTCTTTTCGAACCCCCGACCGATTTCTGTCTTTTGCCACCAAAATTGAACGTTTTTCGGGCATTCTCAATTTTCTCTTTTAACCAAAGAAATAAACAGGTCTTCTAAGGAAGGGGTTATCTTGCGCACCGATTCAAGCTTGGCTCCGGACTCAAAGGCGCGCCGCAAAAGCTCCTCATCGTTGGTGTATTTTATAGGAAAGGAAAGATGCAGCATATCCCCAAAAATCTCCAACTCCACCAGTCCCGGTAATTTCTCCAAAGCCTGCCTTTGCAATCTGGGGTTGGCAATTTTCACTTCAAAAACCTCCCGGTCGGTCAGGCTCTTCAACTTTTTGGGGTCATCCAAAGCCAAAATTTTGCCTTTATGGATAAAAGCAATCCTCGAACAGCGTTCGGCTTCATCCATATAGGGAGTGGAAACAAAAACGGTCACGTTTCCTTCCAAAAGTTCATAAATGATTTCCCACAGCTCCCGGCGGGAAACCGGGTCCACGCCGGTAGTCGGTTCATCCAAAAAAAGCACCTCCGGCGTATGAATCAAAGCGCAGGAGAGGCCCAGCTTCTGTTTCATCCCGCCCGAAAGGTGGCGGGCCTGGCGGTCGCGAAAGGGGGCCAGATTGGAAAATTGCAACAAGCGCCCTTGCCGCTTTTTTTTCTCCTCGCCGGAGACCAAGTAAATGTCCGAAAAGAAATCCAAATTCTCCTGCACGGTCAGCTCGCCATACAGCGAAAACTTTTGGGACATATATCCAATTCGCTTTTTTAACTCTTCGGCTTGTTTTACCACGTCCAAGCCAACCACCTCGGCTGTGCCGGAGGTAGGGGTCAAAACTCCCACTAACATTCGAATGGTGGTTGTCTTGCCGGCGCCGTCCGGGCCGACCAGCCCAAAAATTTCTCCTTTTTCGACCTGGAAGTTGAGCCCGGCCACGGCAATCGCATTGGGATATTTTTTGGCTAAGTTTTTTACAACAATAGCCGGCATTAGCTAGCTTCTTGTGGCACTATTTCCGCATCTGCCGGCAGGCCGGGTTTGAGCAGCTCTTTGGGATTGGGGATGGTAATTTTTACGGCAAAAACCAGCTTTACCCGCTCGTCCTTGGTCTGGATATTTTTGGGCGTAAATTCCGCCGAGGGGGAAACGTAGGAGATTTTTCCTTCAAAACTCTCTTTCGGATAAGCATCCACTTTCACCTTTACCGCCTGACCCAAACGAACCCGGCCTACTTCGGTTTCTTTAAGATAAATTTTCAATGTAACTCTGGACAAATCCGCCAAAGTCAAAACCGGTACGCCGGGGAAAACGGTTTCCCCCGCTTCGGCCGTTTTTTTGATGATTCGCCCGGAAATGGGAGCGAAAATCCGGGCGTTTTCAATCTGGATTAAAATCAGATTCCTCTGCGCCTGGGCCTGCTCGCGGCTATACCCTAAACTGCGAACCTGATCCCGCGCCGCTTCGGTTTTGCTTTCAATGTCATCCAATTGCTGTTGAGTGGTCGCGCCGGACTTAAAAAGCTCCTTAATCCGCCGCAGGTTATCCTCAAAGTTCTTCAAGTTTGTTTTAGCTTGGGCAATTTGCGCCTCGGCAACTTTTGTAGTCGCCTCCGCCACCTTCAACTGGGCGGAAAGCTCCTTATGCTCCAATTCCGCCAAAAGCTCCCCTTTTTGGACCGTATCCCCTTCCTCTTTTGTAAAAGCCTCAATCTGTCCCGCCAGCTTGGAGCTTATCTCCACTTCGGTCACTTCAATTGTCCCCGAAGCGGTGATTAGCTTACTATTACCGCTTCGTCTTTTCCCCTGAACGTAAATCAAAACGACCAATCCACCTACTGCCAAAACCAAAATCGGTATCAGCTTTTTTAACATCTTAAGGATATTACCCCGCTTAACCGGTGTGGTCAAGCCGGAAAAGGTTTGATAATGTACAGCTTACAGACGTTAGGAAGCACTTTTTCAAACAAAGAACCAGAAAGTGAAAGCCCAAACGCAACTGCCGTCTAAAACCAGCTCCTCCTCCGGCGCACTTTTCAGAGTGCGAAGAGGGGCTCGCCCCGCCAAGCGGGGCGCCGGAAGGGGGTTGGCTTCCTTCGCTTACAGACGCTTGCAGAAAAGGCTTGATATTTATAAAAGGGGAAAAGTTTAGGTTACAAAACGCTGGTTGGCGCTAACAGGGAGCGGGAACGCCACACGCGACAATATCCACTCGTATTTGATAGCCGCAAAGGACGTTGACCCGGCCGCCAGTGAATTCTACGCCCATCTCTGCCCGGCCGGGGTGTACGAGGTGGTGGAGGGCAAACTGCATATCAATGCTCCCAACTGCATCGACTGCAAAGCCACCGATGTCTTAGCCCCCCGCTGGACCCCCCCGTGAAGGGGGCAGCGGCCCAAAGTATATGAGGATGTAATATCATTACTACCAAGATGGCGTAATCGGCCATACCTAAAACAAGTCTCTTCCCAACTGGTAGCCGCCAACTGAAACAAAAACAACCGAATAATCCGCCTTCACCGGCAGATTATTTTTTATTTTGTGCGTTTTGGGGCAGTTTTGGGATATAGGTGTAAGCGGAAGCAATCGACAGCCGCCAAGCGATGTGAAATTCAAACGCTTGAACTGGTGAACCAACCGGCGGCGGCTTGCCTTAAAACCTAATCCACAACCGACCGGAAAAGGCAATCGTTAACAGGTCCGCCGCAAGGCGGATTTCCAAATCCAGCAAACTTCCCTTTTGGTTTTGGACAATCTTAAAAGGCGAAGATTAACCCTCAATAACACCAAGGTGAACAACACTTTGCGGTTTTTTTATTTATTTTGACATTAAACGCCCTGTTTTGGGGTATAGGTGTAAGCAGAAGCAGTCGACAGCCGACAGCAAGGGCACAAAGGTGCCGCCGAAAATGCTAACGGCTACGCCTTAAAACCTAACCCGCGACCGACCGGAAAAGGCAATCGTTAACAGGTCCGCCGCAAGGCGGATTTCCAAATCCGGCAAACTTCCCTTTTGGTTTTGGACAATCTTAAAAGGCGAAGATTAACCCCCAATAACACCAAGGTGAACAACACTTTGCGGTTATTTTTATTTATTTTGCTAACTTTTGGCCATTTTTGGGGTATATGTGCAAGTCGACACAAAGGAAAGAGCAAGCGGCAAGGTAACGCCGGGCTTTCAGTTAGAACTGGAAATACAATAAGAAGGCGGTAACGCTTCGTCACCACGGGCCTTGTTTACCTGCCCGTTTGAAAATGTACTGCCCCACCTAAATCTGCACAGGTGTAGTGCTTATTTTTGACATCCAATCCGCATAGAATTGCACCGGTGCCTTCATCCCCAGGGCGCTGTGCGGGGCGACTTGGTTGTAAT
>Ga0184627_10000293_pt1 | contig 20391 bp, 15 predicted proteins | sample PLM3_127_b1_FD_133150 | JGI IMG/M metagenome (GOLD analysis project Ga0184627, IMG submission 133150) | Groundwater sediment microbial communities from an aquifer in East River, Colorado, USA - PLM3_127_b1 | ecosystem: Environmental > Terrestrial > Soil > Riparian zone | place: USA: East River...
GAAGCTTGCATTCTGAGGAAAGCCCCGGACGTAAGTCCTGGGAAATTTAGTTTCAAGTCAAAACAAGAAACCGGGAACTAAAAACTAGAAACCAAAAAATGATCTCCATTCGCCGGCTTCATCAACGATTCTCAGCCCATTTTTCCAAAAATAGGAAAGTACTGTTAGCACGCGTAGCGCGCAGGGCGTGAAAGAGGGGTCTATATGAGCGTCAACAGTCCACATCCCGCTAACTCATCCCCGGCCGCAGCCCCCGGGTTTCTGACAAAGCGGGCGCTGCGTAAGGGCGGCGGCCCTGCAGGCTACGTTGAAAATGCGCTTAAGGCGGTGGCGGAACCCTTCAAAGGAATTACTGCCGACGGAACGGTGGCTCCCGGGCTTTTCCCTATCCAGAAAACGGCTGTGCCTACCCAATCTATCAGAGAGGCTGCTGAAGAGTTTCTCGCGTCGCTAAATCTGGAGCAGCGCGCCAAGATTCTCTTCCCGGTGGACACCGTCGAGTGGCGCAAATGGAGCAACATCCATCGGACGCTGATACGGCATGGCATGCCGCTCTTCGAGATGACCGATGCCCAGTGCGACCGCGCTTTTGCGCTGCTAAAAGAGACCTTGAGCACCCAAGGGTTTGAGACCGCGCGGGACGTAATGCGTCTCAATCAGACCGTGATGGAGATGACGGGAAGGCAGGATGAGTACGGCGAGGATCTTTACTGGCTCAGCATTATGGGGAGACCCTCCGCCATCGAGCCGTGGGGCTGGCAGATTGATGGCCATCATCTCAACATCAACACCTTTGTCCTTGGAGACCAGATCGTCATGGCTCCCACCTTTCTAGGTTCGGAGCCGGTCTATGCAAAAAGCGGTAAGTATGCCGGCACACGGGTCTTCAAAGCCGAAGAGGAGTGGGGACTGGCGGTGATCCGTGCGCTTTCTTCAGATCAACGCAACAAGGCTGTCCTCTCTCTCGATCTGCCGCGTGAGCCATTCACCACGGCCTTTCGCGATAACTTTGAACTCCGCTACGAGGGGATCCGCTACGACGCGCTCTCAAGCCCGCAGCGCGACCTTCTGCTCCGCTTAGTTGAGGTTCACGTCGGCCGCATCCGGCCGGGTCATGCCGAAATAAAGATTGGAGAGGTGAAGGGACATCTCCGGGAAACTTACTTTGCCTGGATGGGCGGCGTGGAAGAAGACAGCGTATTCTACTACCGGCTCCATAGCCCGGTCATCATCATTGAGTTTGACCACCAGCGGGGTCAGGCGTTCCCCCAATACGAGAAGCCTTACAAGGACCACATCCACGTGGTCGTTCGCACGCCTAATGGCAACGACTACGGTAAGGATCTCCTGCGTCAGCATTACGAGCTGTCCCATCATCATGCGAGCCGAACTTGAACCTGTTCAAGCCCGAGAATGGCCTTGACAACGGCGCCTGTATCAACGAGAATCCGCCCGGAATTTGGAATCTCTCTTCAAGCTCAATCTTCTGACAAGGAGGAAGATATGTTAGAGGCAGAACCGCTAAGCGAGCAATGCGGGGGGCAAACTACGGCATCCACCCAGGAGAGCACTCCGGTCAAGGTGAAAAAGTTGGGTCACGTGGTCTTCACTGTCAGCGACATCGAAAGGACCATAAAGTTTTGGACCGAGATCATGGGCTTCCAAGTTTCCGACCGCAATGAGCTCGGCATGGTCTTTCTCCGCCAGGGATCGGACCATCACACTATCGCCCTCGTCCCGGCCAAGACAAAGGGCGAGCTGCCGAAGGACGGCCGGCCCGGCTTTCACCATTGCGCCTTGGAGGTCGGCAGCGTCACGGAGCTGTTCAAGATTCGGGACTTTCTCCGCGCCAAAGGAGTGCCGATTGTCTACCAAGGACGGCGCGGTGCTGGGGGCAATCCGGGAGTTGAATTCCGTGATCCCGACGGTTTCAATATCGAGCTTTATGCTTCGATGGATCAGGTCGGCTGGGACGGCAAATGCCGCCCGTCCGATCAGTGGAAGCGCGCCACGACTCTCGAAGAGGCGGTCGCGAATCCGCTGCCTGGCGTTAAGTAACTGTAGTGCGGATTATCCTGATTATTCATGGAAGAGCGGAAAGCCGCAGCAGAGTGTCGGTCGAAAAGGCAATGCAACGAGACATGACCGCGGATAGCTGTCATTTCGGCCGCAGGGAGAAATCTTTCCTAGATTCCTCACGTCCGTTCGGAATGAAAGATCCAATCGCCATCAACACAATTATGAATGTTGGAAACGTGAATAATCAGGGCTAGGAGTTGTTGGAAAGCGCAATGATCTCCATCCAGGGCCTCACCAAAGAGTTTGCAGTCGGCAGCGGTAAGGTCGCGGCCATCAAGGATTTGAATCTCTATGTAACCGAAGGGGAATTTTTCGTCATCGTAGGGGCAAGCGGCTCCGGCAAGACGACTCTTCTTCGATGTGTCGCTGGGTTGGAAACCCCTGAACGAGGCGAGATTCGCATTGCCGACCGGATCGTTTCCTCGGACAGTCCGCCCAGATGGGTACCACCGCAGCAGCGCAAGCTTGGGATGGTGTTTCAGTCCTACGCTGTTTGGCCGCACCTTACGGTTTATCAGAACGTCGCGTTGCCCCTAGCCGAAGGAACTCAGCGAATCGCGCGCCGCGAGGTATCCAACCGTGTTCACGAAGCCTTGCGCCTGGTTCAACTGGAAGATTTCGCGGACCGCTCTGCCACGCTGCTCTCCGGCGGCCAGCAACAGCGCGTCGCCCTCGCCCGCGCCATCGCCGTCAACCCCAAGATACTTTTGATGGATGAACCGCTCAGCAATCTCGATGCTCGGCTGCGGGAGGAGGTACGCGGGAAGATTAGGGAGTTGGCCAAGCAGCTTGGCTCGACCGTGCTTTATGTCACTCACGATCAAATAGAAGCCATGGCCATCGCCGACAATATTGCTTTGATGCAGGCCGGCCAACTGCTTCAGGTCGGACCGCCGATGGAGTTGTATGATAAACCGAGCCGCGCGGAAGTGGCTGAGTTTTTTGGCTCGGTCAACTGGCTCAAGGGAAAAATCGTTGACGCCAAGTGGGCTGAAACGTCCATCGGTCGAATACGGCTAAGCCGGCCTTTCAATTCCAGCGACGAGGTTCTTCTCGGATTCCGACCCGAGTGTCTCACAATCGTGGAGGCTCATCGATCAGACCACACAAACATTTTACAGGGGACTCTCCAGTCAAGCACGTTTCTGGGCGACCAGTTTATTTATTGCGTGGAAGTCCGAAACCAATCGCTTTTTGGCAAGGGCCGAACCATGCCGGTAAAGAAAGATGAACTGATAACGGTCTATGTTGACCCTGCGGACGTGATGGTCTATCCGGCCGATCAGAAGACCGGCCTATCAGTTTTGGAGCAGGCTCCTCGTGCGCTTTCGGCGTAGAGCAATGGCAGTGCGTTGGATCATGACAGAAGAACAATCAAAGTTTTCCCCCGGTAGAAAATGAAAGGAGGATTCCAATATGATCGGCCATGTCAGAGTGATTGTTGTCAGCGTCATATCGATGACTTTGTTGTTTGCCGAGACCTCGCGGGCGGCGTCGGCGACACCGTTGGCGCAACTGATTGAGGGGGCGAAGAAGGAAGGAACACTTAGAGGGCAGTGGTCGCAAAACAGCTTCGGCGGAAGCCAGGGGTTAGCGGAGCTTGTGGCGGGAATGAATAAAAAATACGGGCTCAACTTGAAGCCGCATTTTACGCCTGGACCGGACATGCAAAGAATTATGTTAAGGCTCGCGCAGGAGGCGGCGGCTGGGCAGCCGGCCAGCACAGACGTCTACATGGGGAATTCTCAGGCGATCTTCGATGCCATGAAAGCCAACGTGTTGAAGCCCACGGAGTGGGCCAGCATTTTGCCGAGGAAGATTCCCTCGGAACAGGGCTTCGACCCAGTTGCCCCTGAAGGCGTCGCCGTAGCGTTCGCTACGACGGTGGTCGGTATCCTCTATAATAGCGATCTAGTTAAAGGAAAGGACATTCCGCGCCGCTTGGAAGATGTGCTCAACCCCAAGTGGAAGGGAAAGATCGCTTCCACGCCCTACGCGGCGGGCTTCAGGGAGTTGGCCATGCCGGGGTTCCTGGGGCGTGAGTATGTGATCGATTTTACCAAGAAACTATCTAGACAGATCGGGGGTCTGCTACGTTGCGGCGAGGCGGAACGGTTTACCAGCGGAGAGTTCTTGATGCTCGTGTTAACTTGCGGCGGAAACGACGTCAACGTGCTCCAAAGCACGGGCGCGCCGGTCGCTCATACCGTTGTGGAGGAGGGAACCGTATTACACATAAGGTACGCCGGAGTCCCGAAGCATTCGCAGTCGCCCAATGCCGGAGCCTTGCTCACGGCTTATTTGCATACACCGGAGGCTCAGGCGATGCTTTGGAGGGACGACGGAATGGACCTCCACGTTTATCCGGAGTCAAAGATGAAAAAGGATGTGGAAAAGGTGCGGGCGGCGGGGGGCAAGATCGCGTTAAACACACCGCAATGGCTGGCCTCTCTCAAAGGTTACAGCGAAACGCAGAAGGAGCTGGAAAAGATTCTGCGCGAAGGCAGCGGTAGCAAGTAACACTGGTTGTTTGCGCGCCAGGATCAATATTATTGCGCTCAGACACATAGAGGAATAGAAAATGCAGGCCGTGCTCAGATTGCCCGCTCGGCTAGGCGGGCGATTCCATATTTCTCCCGTACTGCTGTCGCTATCGCTGGCTCCCATGACCGTGATTTTCGTTCTGGTTACGGTCATGTTCTGGGTGAGTTTTCAAAGGGGAATCTTTGGCACCGCGACGGCGATCTATACTTTTGAGAACTATCGGGAGCTCCTAACCGATCCCTTCGTGCTCCGAGTGCTTAAGAACACGCTCATTTTCGCCATCTCCAGTACCTTATTTGCCCTTTTCATCGGTCTGCCGATCGCCTGGCTCGCGGAGCGGACGACCTTGCCCGGCAAGACCCTCATTTACACCATCATGACCTTGGGTCTGCTGATACCGGGAATCTATACGGCGATGGGCTGGACGTTAATTGCCAACCCCAGAATCGGCATTCTGAACAGGTGGCTGGTGGATCTTTTCGGCTTTGAAAGCGGCCCCATCAACATCGCGACTCCTATCGGCATGGGTTTCGTGCAGGGGCTGAGCCTGGCATCGCTCGCTTTTATCCTGACGGCCCAGATGTTCCGCGCGATGAATCCGTCTTTGGAAGAAGCCGCTAAGGTACACGGGATGGGCTTCGGCGGGATCCTGCGGCGCATTACGCTTCCGCTGGCCATGCCGGGAATCCTGGCGGCGGTGATCTATATCGTGACGATCGGCGTAGCGACCTTCGACATCCCCGCCATCCTTGGTCTTGGAAACCGCGTCTACATGCTCAGCACTTTCATTTATCTCAAGGTTCACCCGCAGGGCAGTGGTCTGCCGGAGTACGGTATCACCGGCGCGGTGGGCGCTTTCATGATCATCATCGCGGGGCTTCTCACCACCTGGTACGGGCAGGTGCTCAGGCAGGGACACCGCTTCGAGGTGGTAACGGGTAAGGGTTATCGGCCCGCGCTGATTCCGCTTGGCGGCTGGGCGATTGCCGGGTGGTGTTTCATCGGCTTTTACGCGCTGATCTCGAAAGTCCTACCGCTCCTTCTGATCGCGTACGCGGCTATGACTCCTTATTTTGCTCCGCCCTCGGCGGCGATGATGAGCCGGCTCTCGTTTGTTCACTTTTACGGGATGGATTGGGATCTTGTCGTCCGGGGCTTAAAGAACACGATAATTCTGGTTTCAGTAGTGCCTCTTGTGGTGGTGCTCTTCGCTTTCTGCATTTCCTGGCTGGTCGTGCGTTCGCGCCGGCGCGTGCGATACCTGCTCGAATTTGGCGCGTTCCTGCCCCACGCGCTTCCCGAGGTCATTCTTGCCGTCGGCGCGCTGATGCTCGCCCTGTTTGTCTTGGGCGATTTGTTGCCGCTATACGGTTCGGTTTGGCTGATCGCTATGGTTTACGTGGTCGCGCGTTTGGCCTTCGCCACGAGAGCCATCAACGGCTCGCTGCTCCAGATTCACAAGGAGCTGGAGGAGGCGGCATTCGTCGCGGGCCTGTCGAATTTTCGCACCGCCTGGCGAATTCTGTTTCCGCTTCTCAGGCCTGCCATTCTGTCCGTCTGGATCTGGACGGCACTACTCGTTTATCGGGAGCTGACTGTGGCGGTGTTTCTCGGGGTCCAGGATAACATCACCTTGCCTGCCGTGGTCTGGAGCTACTGGTATAGCGGGGGAATTAACAAAGCTTCCGCAGTCACGCTGGTGATGACCCTAGTGCTCACTCCCTTGATCCTGGTGTTTTGGTGGTTCGGCCGGCGCAGCCAGGTTTCCGTGAATTGATACGGGCGATCGGATTCGAAGCCGCCGCCGATCACTTAGCTATAGGAAATTTCATATTTCTCGTGGCGCAGCTCGGCGCTCGCCTTGATGATGATCTTGTGGTTGATCTCGCGCTCCAGGTTGTCCAGGCTGTTGTTCCTCTCGTCGTAGAGGAAGTTCGCGACATCGGGGTGCAGTCGCACGATGATGTTTTTGCCGTTCTCCAGACCCGCCTGCTGCTTTTTGATCGCCCGCAATAGATCGTAAGCAATGGTGACCGGGGACTTGATCCGGCCTCGCCCCTCGCAGTGCGGGCACGGACTGAGCAGTTGGTTCTCTAAACTCTCCCGGGTGCGCTGGCGAGTCATCTCCACTAATCCCAGCTCGGAAATTTTTAAAATATTGGTGCGCGCCTTGTCCTTCTTGAGAGCCTCTTTCAATGCTTCATAGACTTTCTTGCGATTACTCTCTTTCTCCATGTCGATGAAGTCGATGATAATGATGCCGCCGAGGTTACGCAGCCGCAGCTGGCGCACGACTTCTTGGGTCGCTTCGAGATTGGTTTTGACGATCGTGTCTTCCTGATTGCGCTTGCCGACGAAGCGGCCGGTGTTGACATCGATGGCGGTCAGCGCCTCGGTCCGTTCGATAATGATATAGCCGCCGGAGCGCAGCCAGACTTTTCGCTCCAGCGCTTTTTCGATTTTCTCCTCGATACCCTGCTGCTCGAATAACACCTCATTGTCGCCGTGCAGGATGATCTTCGATTTCAGGCGAGGCATGAATTGGCTCACGAAATCGATGATGCGGCGGTGATCTTTTGCCGAGTCGATCACCACTCGTTCGGTATCGGCGATGAAAAAATCCCGAATCGCCCTGGCGATGAGATCGAGATCCTGGTGAATCAACGCCGGCGCCTTGACCGATGCGGCTCGCTTCTGGATTCTCTTCCAAAGTATTGTTAGAAAACGATGATCCCGCTGGATTTCCCGCTTGCTCAGCCCCTCACAGGCCGTGCGCAAAATAAATCCGCCTTCTTTGGTACCCAGCCCCTGGGCGATCTCCTTGAGCCGTTTGCGCTCCTCGTCGCTCTCGATGCGGCGGGAAATTCCGATATGCTTCGACCCCGGCATGAACACCATGTAGCGGCCCGGCAGCGACACGTGGGAGGTGATCCGCGCCCCCTTGGTCCCCAACGGGTCTTTCGCCACTTGCACCAGAATCTCCTCGCCCCGGGAGATGCGCTTCTCCAGAGGGAGGCGCCGCGCCGAATGCTGCGGCTTTGGAGCCTCTTCGAACTCCACCTCCTCGCCGCCCTCGCCCATGAGCCGCACCTCTTCGGGAACGTCGTCAAAATCCGAGGCGTGGAGGAAGCCGGCCTTTTCCATGCCGATGTCGACGAATGCCGCCTGCATCCCCGGCAAGACTCGGGCGACTTTTCCTTTGTAGATGTTTCCCGCAACGCCCATCTCCTCTTTTCGTTCGATCAGGAATTCCGCGAGCTGGCCGTCTTCGATGATCGCGATGCGGCTTTCTTGGGGGCTGGAATTGATGAAGATCTCTTGTTTCATAAGATTCGCTTGATTAATCGCGCTCTGTGCAAGGAGGCAGGGATGGCAGACGAAGGGCCGCCTGAGGGAGCGACATTACCCGAATACCGATCAACTAATCGTTTTTGTTTATAGAGTAAATCGGCTCGGAGTTCAAGCCGGGCTCCTCGGATGAGCCGTTGTTTGACATTGGGCCGGCACCCCGCTATTTTTGATCGAGCGTTGTTAAAAACGTTTTTTAAATTGTAAAATGGTCCCATGAACTACGCCGCCGCCATACCAACCTACTCGATTCTCAACACCAAAGTCCTCATCCTCAATCGGTCGTATCTACCGATTCACGTTACCTCGGTGCGGCGCGCTTTTATCTTACTTTATCAAGGCATCGCAAGAGCGGTGAACGGGCAATACCAGACCTTTGATTTTGACAGCTGGAGCGATCTGTCGGTTTCCACGCGCGATGAAACCGTCGGATTGGTAAACCGGGTCATCCGCGTTCCTCGAGTCATTCTCCTGGTCAGCTATGAGCGCGTGCCGAAACGCCACGTGCGCTTCAGCCGTTACAACATTTACGCCCGAGATAATTGCACCTGCCAATATTGCAGCCGCAGGCTGCCACGGCAGGAACTCAACCTCGATCACGTGATCCCGCGCTCCCAGGGCGGCATCTCGATCTGGGAGAACGTGGTTTGCTCATGCCACGAATGTAACCGCCGCAAGGGTGGCCGCACTCCCCAGCAAGCCGGAATGCTTCTCGGGCGCAAGCCGCTCAAGCCGAAATGGACTCCCTTCATGCAGGAGACCTTCAGTCTATCGCGTTATAAAGAGTGGATGCCCTTCCTCAACACGGTAGACATCTCGTACTGGAACACCGAATTGCTGGATCGATAACGATCAGTTCCGCTCCCACATATTGTGGTAGCTCCATCAAAATCCCCCAGTATATTGTAATTTCTACTTGACACACTTGTGGCTCTGTGAAATATTTGGATGACAGGTCAAACTAGGCCGATTATTTCCGGACGGGATCAAATATGCGGCTAAAACGCGTTGAAATGCTTGGCTTTAAGTCCTTCGCCCAAAAGACCGTGGTAGAGCTTACGCCCGGCGTTACTTCGATCGTCGGCCCAAACGGTTGCGGCAAATCCAATATCGTCGATGCGCTACGCTGGGCGATGGGAGAACAAAGCGCGCGCCACTTGCGCGGCCATCTGATGGAAGACGTGGTTTTCAATGGCAGCGACAGCCTGCCGCCGACCGGTATGGCGGAAGTTTCGCTCACCTTCGACAATGAAGACGGCCGCGGCCCCGTGGATTACAATACCTTCAGTGAAATCATGGTGACGCGCCGGCTCTTTCGTTCGGGCGAGTCCGAGTATGCGATCAATAAAACGCCCTGTCGTTTGAAGGATGTGGTGGAGCTTTTCCTGGGAACCGGCGTCGGCAGCAAAGCTTACTCCATCGTCGAGCAGGGTCGAGTGGACGAACTGGTCAACGCCAAACCGGAGGAGCGCCGGGCGCTCATCGAAGAATCGGCCGGTACCAGTAAATTCAAAAGCCGCAAGCTGGTCGCGGAAAGAAAACTCGAACGCACGCAGCAGAACCTGCTCCGCTTAAACGACATCGTGCGCGAGATCGAACGGCAAATTCGTTCGATGGAGTTGCAGGCGAAGAAGGCGGAGCGCTATCGCGCCTTGAAATCCGAGCTGAGAGAGAAAGACCTTGGTTGCGCCGCGTTGTTCCAGCAGCAATTGAGCCAAGAGATCGCGCGAAGCCAGAGCGATCTCGCCGGCGCCGAAAACCGAATGGCCGAGCAGACGGCGGCCTTGCACGCCAAAGAAGCCGAAAGCGAAGGGGTGCGCTTGTCGCTGATGGAATCGGAGAAGGCGATCGCCGCCCAGCAGGAGTCGGTCTACCAACAAAAGGTGCAGATCCAAGCGCACGAACAGAAGATCGACTTTTACGGCAAAGACCTCGCGCAACTCGAACGCAGCGAGGCGGACGCCGGCGCGGCGCTCACGCACCTCGAAGGAAGGTTGAAACTTCTCGCCCAGGAAATTACCGAATTGAGCAGCGCGCGCGCGAGCTTCGTGCAACTTTCCCTGTTCGAGGAAACCCAGCTCCGGGAAAAGGAAAACGAGCTTGTTGCCCTGCAAGCCCGGCTGTTGACGCTCCAGGGCGAACTGGAACGGGAGAAAGAATCGCTGATCGAAGCCGCCAACCAGATCGCCTACCTGAAAAACGATCTGTCGGCCGGAGAGAAACGGCGCGCGGAGATCGCCACGGAATTGGCGCGCTGCGAGACGGAGAACGCCGGCGCGGCCGCAGCCTTGGCGCGGAGCGAACAAAAAAGCATCGAGGCCCGGCGCGATCTTGAGCTGGTTGCGAACCAGGGACGGAGCCGGTCGCTTGAAGCCGCGCAAGCCACCGCCGCCATCGAGGGGTTGTGCCGCTCGCGAGAGCAACAAGAGCGCAAAGTGGAATCGCTCAAAGAGCAAATCCAGGAAAGCCGGTCGCGCTTCCTTTCCCTCGAAGATTTGCAACGGAACTACGAGGGGTATCAGGAAGGCGTTCGCGCGATCATGCTGAAGCGGCAGAACGAAGCCTCGCCCAACGGCGTCTACGGCCTGGTTGCGGACGTCATCGAAGCGCCCGAGCCCTTCGAAAAGGCTCTGACGGCCGTTCTCGGCGTCCGTTTGCAGTACATCATCGTCAAGGGACAAGAAGAGGGCGTGGAATCCATCGAATACCTGAAACGCCAGGCCACCGGCCGCGGCAGCTTCATTCCGCTGCAGCTCTCGCGCAAACAGGTGAAGCCCCTGCCGTTGGATGAAGCCGAGGTCGTCGCCCCCTTGCTGGAAATGGTCGCGGTCAAGGAAGGCTACCGCGACGTGGCGGAGTATCTGCTCTCGGATGTCGTCGTGGTCAAAGATCTGATGGCGGGTTTAGCGCTCTGGAACCGAAACGGCTTTTACTGCACCCTGGTAACCACGGCGGGAGAAGTCATCGATTCCATAGGCGTCGTCACCGGCGGCAGCGACGCGTCCCTCGACCGCGGTATTTTCACCCAGCGCCGGCGCATCAGAGAACTGGCAATCATCGTTCAAGGTTTGGAAGAGCAACTTTTCGCAGAGGATCGCGCGTTGAGCGGGTTCAAAGAGGAGTTGGCCGAGGCGGAAACCAAAAAGAAACTTCTCGGCGGCGAGATTCATCGATTGGAACTGGAGCGCGTGCGCTTGGAACATGAAGCTCGTTCCGCCGATCAAGAATGCCAACGGCTCACTCAAGCCGCGGAGACCCTGGGTCGCGAACAAGGGGAGCTGACAAAAGATCTCGAGGTGCTCGACGGCGAGATTCGCCAGGGCAGAGAATCAGCGGAAACTCGCCTGAAAGAAAAAACCGCCCGGGAACAGTTTTTCACCGCGAAACAGTCCGCCGCCGCCGATCTGAAGAATGCCGCGGAGAGCCTTGAAGCCGCGGTCACGCAGTCGCGCATTCGCCATGCCGCGCTATCCGAGAAGCACGAGAATACCCACCTGAATCTCGACAATCGGCTCAAGCTGCAGGCGGAGTGCGCGGCGGAAGCCGCCGGCCGGCGCGGGCAAATCGAAGATATTCTCCGGCGCCAGGCCGAGATCGAGCAGGCCATGGGCGAGAGTCAGAGGACCCTGGACCAGGGCCGGGCGGCGCTCAATGAAATGGCAAGCCGCCTGCAGGCAGAGCGCCAGGGTTATAGAAACATTTCCATGAAACTCGCGGAAATCGAAGAGTCGATAAAAGAGCTGCGGCCGCTGGGCGAGCCCTACCAGGAGGAAAGAAGCCGGGCGCAACTGGCGCTGGCGGAAAAGCGCATGAGCTTGCAGCACCTCGCCGAGAATTTGCGGGAAAAATACGACGTGGGCTTGGAAACTCTTGCGAGCGCGCCGCCGGAGGGCGGACCGTCGCGCGCCGAGCTGCAGGCGGAGATCGACGATCTGCGCGGCCGCCTGGAGCGCATGGGCGAAGTTAATCTGGCGGCCATCGGCGAGTACGAAGAGCTGACCACGCGCTTCCAGTTCATGAGCCGGCAAAAGGAAGACCTGGAAAAATCCATCGCCGACTTGCAGCAAACCATCGTGAAACTCAACCGCGTTTGCCGGCTGCGTTTCAAGGAGAGCTTTGAGCAGATCAATGAAAAGTTCGAGACCGTCTTTCCGCGGCTCTTCAGCGGCGGCAAAGCCAGACTGGTGCTGACCGATGAAAACGACTTCCTGGAAACGGGAGTCGATATCATCGTGCAGCCGCCCGGCAAGAAACTCCAATCGATCACGCTTCTCTCCGGTGGCGAAAAGGCGCTGACCGCGGTCAGCCTCCTCTTTGCGATTTTCTTGACCAAGCCGAGCCCCTTTTGTTTTCTCGACGAGGTGGACGCACCCCTCGACGATGCCAATCTCGATCGCTTCAACGACATGATCAAGGAGATGAGCGAGTTTTCTCAGTTCGTCCTCGTCACCCACAACAAAAAAACCATGCAGGCCGCCGAGATGCTCTACGGCATCACCATGGCGGAGTCCGGTGTCTCGAAGCTCGTATCCGTGCGCATGAGTTAAGACGCGCCGGTGGAGCCCAACGGGCAAGCCCGTGGCACCTTCCAGTACGCCCGTGGGACGGAATCCTGAGCAAGAGCCCCCGGCGAAGGCCGGGGTTCGAGTCGAAGGGTCGCCAACCAAAACCGTTTCTCCCGGTTCCAGATTCAGTGTAGAATCACCCGATGGAAGGCAGTTCCTTTTTCCAACGGCTCAAGCAGGGGTTGAGCAAAAGCCGCGAGACCTGGTCGCAGAAGATCGGCGCGGTGTTACAAAACCGCCGATGGGATGAGACCTCGATCGCGGAGGTGGAGGAGAGTCTGATCGCCGCGGACCTCGGCGTCAGGGCAACCCAAGAACTCCTGGAGACCTTGCGCAAGCAAGCGCCCAGCGGCTCCGCAGACCCGGGCGAGGAATTGTCGCGCACCTTGCAGGCCGCGCTGGTGAACCTGCTGCAAAGATCGCCCACTCCTAAAGTCGCTCCCTTATCGGCGCGCCCCTGGGTGGTGATTTTTCTCGGCGTCAACGGCGTCGGCAAGACCACCACCATCGGCAAGCTTGCGGCGCAGTATCGTTCGAGCGGAAAAAAGGTCCTGCTCGTCGCCGCCGACACCTTTCGCGCCGCCGCCATCGAGCAACTCGACGCCTGGGGCCAGCGCGCCGGCGCCGACGTCATCAAGCATCGCGCCGGCGCCGATCCTTCGGCGGTCGTTTTCGACGGTATCCAGGCGGCGAAGAGCCGGGGCATCGACGTGCTGCTCATCGACACCGCCGGCAGGCTGCACACAAAGGTCCATTTGATCGAAGAGCTAAAAAAAATCCGCCGCGTCATTACTCGGGAGCAGCCCGACGCTCCCCACGAGACGCTCCTGGTTTTGGACGCGACCACGGGACAGAACGGCCTGCAGCAAGCGCGCGTTTTCAAAGAAGCCACCGATATAAGCGGCATCGTGCTGACTAAACTCGACGGCACCGCCAAGGGCGGCGTCATCGTCGGCATTCAAACCGAGCTGGGAGTACCGGTGAAATACATCGGCATCGGCGAAGAGATCGAAGATCTGCAACCTTTCGATGCGACCCGATTCGTCGAGGCGTTGTTTGAAAAATAGACTAGAGGGACTTAACGCAATCGCGATGACGAATTCTCAACGGCGGCGATTCTCCACCGCCGTATTGAGTTCTCACGCCATCGGTTTATTGACGTGCACCTTTGACGGTAAAGGATGGTCGAGCTTCAACTCGCGGCGCCGTTTTTCCCTTTTTCCTGTCCCCTAACGACCGCCAGCTTCGCGCTCTCCGAATCGCTCCAGCCGAACTCGACATGACCACGCATCCGCGATCCCGCCGCCACCGTGAGAGAGCTTCCCTTGAGGTCCCCTACCAGTTGCGCGGTCTCCAAGAGTTCGACTTGTGAGTTGGCAAGCACATTGCCTTCAACCTCGCCACCGATGGTAACGGTATCGGCATTGATCTTTGCGGCGATGCGAGCGCCCTTCTCGATCGTCAAGTCGCCTTTGATCTGAATCTCGCCTTTGAACTTCCCGGCGATCCGCACGTCGCCGTCGCCTTCGATCTTGCCGTCGATCGATACACCGGCGCCGAAAACGGACTCCCGGCGGTCTTTCGCCGCGTATTCCTTGCGCGGCGCTACCGGTCTTGCCGGTGTTACGCTTGGATGCTCCACCGGCGGTTTTTCAATCGGCGGCATTCCACTCGTTTCCGGCTGGGCTGGCGGGTTCCACAGTGACATAAACACCTCCTTCGAAGAATTGGCCTTCACCGGCTCCCAATGTGCTTCGCCGATAAGGCCCGAAGTAAAACCGGAATAAAATCAAGCAAGGGGGATGCCAGTGAAGCTGGAAGCATCAACCTCGAATTCTCGAACGAGCAAACCTAGCTCGCGTCGATCAGGTCGAGGCACACGCCTGATTATTAGGGGAATTTTGGCTTGAGTCGAGTCTTTTTCTGCCCAACCCACCCACTCCTTCAATTCGAGTAATGAATCAGTGTGCCGCCGGCCCATTCACGCCTGTCGGTCCGAGGATACACTGGCTACGTAGGAAAATACAGTCACAATTCGAATGTGGAGTGATCGAAAGTGAACGGGCTTCGTGAGGTCCGTAGTCCGTGTCGGAGGATGGGAAGGAGGTTCAATCTGTCGCCGGGATAGGAGAAAAAAAGACTGTCAACGATCTGGCCTGACGCTCAAACCTTTGCGGTCATACCCCTCCAAACCCCTCATCCTGCGCTTCGGCCAGGAGCCACGGATCTTTGACTTCGGTGGTGGGCTCCTTGCCGCTGAGGACGAGGGCGACTTCGCGGGCGGCGTGGGTTTGGCAATCGATGTAGGATTCATCCGAGTTCGCCGCGGTGTGGCAGGTGACGATCACGTTGGGCAGCGTGAGAATTTTGTGGTCCGCGGGCAGCGGTTCGGGATCGGTGACGTCGAGCGCCGCGCCGGCAAGCTCGCCCGCGACTAGCGCGTCGTAGAGCGCCTCGGTATCCACCAGCCCGCCGCGTGCGCAATTGATGAGATAGGCGCTGTTCTTCATCGCCTTGAACTGCGTCGCGCCGAACATCCTGCGCGTCTGCTTAGTCAGCGGCGCATGCAGGCTGATAAAGTCCGAGGATTTTACCAGCTCGTCGAACGAGACCATCTTCACGCCCATGTCCTGGGCGATCTTCGGGTCGAGATAGGGATCGTAGGTCTGCACGTTGAGCTTCATGCCCTGGGCGCGCGGCGCGACCTGTTTGCCGACGTGGCCAAGGCCGACGATGCCGATGGTCCGTCCTTGAATGCGATAGACGCGGCCGCGATAGGCGTGCAGTTCGGCGGTGTGGCGCCGCCATTTGCCGTCGCGCACATACTGGTTCATGCGCATGAGCTTGCGCGAAATCGCGATCAAAAGACCGATGGCCTGTTCGGCGACTTCGATGGAGTTACACCCGGCGGCGTTGCAAACTTTGATGCCGTATTCCTCGGCCGCCGCCAGGTCCATGCGATCCACCCCGACGCCGGTGCGGCAAACGACTTTGGTGCGCTTGAGCTGCGAGATGATTTCCTTGGTAAATGGCACCGAGCCGTGCATGATGATGCCGTCGGCGTCTCTGCCCATCTCGATCACTTCCGCATCGCTGGTCGGGCGGCGAATCGTCAGGTCGGCGCCGATCTCGTCGAGGATCGGCTTGATCAGGTGGACCGGCACATCGTTGCTGCCGAAATACACTACGTGAAACTTGCCCATGTGACTTAGACCTCCAGTCCTTTCAGCCGTAAATTTTTCCTCCCCGTCGAGGTCGAGAAAAGAAATCGGAAGCCCACCGGCGCGCCGATTCCCATCGGTTAGCGGACGAGCCCGTTTACCCTTTAACTCTCTCGATAAAGCCGCTCTTCTTGATCTCGTCCAGAACGCTCCCGTCGAGTACCCGCAGCGACTCCGGGGTCTGGCCTTTGGCCTTGGGGTTGGTTTTAGCCGTGTCGGCGATGACGAACTCCAGCCCCTTTCTGTCCGGCAGCGTGAGCACGCCGTCGCCATGTTTCGTCAAGTAATATTCGATGCCGATGTCGATCATCGCGTCGTCGTCGATGCGCAGGTATTTCTTCAAGACTTCGCGGGCGAACCTGCGGTCCCGCTTCAATAGATATAGCGTCTCGATGGACGCCTTCATCGCGTTGACGACCAGCGAGCGCTTCTCGGCGAGAACGCTGCGGCGGACAATGAAGCAATTTTGCGGAAACGGCACGCCGCTGTCAGCGAGGTCGAGCAGGGATCGCATTCCTTGCTTGACCGCGACGCTGGCGAATGGTTCGCTGAAGACCGTGGCGTGGGCGGTCCCCGTCATCATCGCCGCCAGCCGGCTCGGGTTGCCGCCGAGCTGAAGCATCGTTACCTGCTTGGGATCGCCGCCGAGTTTTTCGACGGCGAGCTGAGCGACATAGTCGGAAGCGGAGCCGAAGCGGCTGATCGCGAGCTTCTTGCCGTGAAGGTCGGTGATGGATTTGATATCCGGCCGCACGATGAGCTTGAACGGAAAGAAATTTATCCCGCCGGCGATGATCGTACTGTCGCCTCCCTGGAGGTTGGCGGTTACGGCCAGCGCACCGGTGGTGAACAGCACCTGGACCTCGTTGGCGAGCAACGTCTGCATTCCGAGAGTCCCGCTCTCCAGCGCGATGTACTCGGCTTCCAAGCCGTACTTTTGGAAGATCTTGGCGTGATAGGCGCCGGGTAGAATCGCGTTGATCGCGGTGCCGAAGCCGCCATTGGCGGCGCGGAATTTCTGCAACTGGGCGGAGCCAAGGGTAGGAATGAGTAAGAGCGCGAATAGCGTCGCCAGGATGTTTCTCTTCATGCGAACTCCCTTCACCTATTGGGTCAGCTGATTCCTTGTTTTTTTCGCGAACGAACGCAAGATGAAATCACCGAGGCCTGGTAATGTCGAAGAAGCCTTAAACGTGGTTGGAGAGTAGATTACATCGATGTCGCTGTCAAAGCCGCTGACAGTCAAATCCGCGGTCGCGCGAGCGAATCCTAGTACTCAGATAGGATCAGCCGCAGGCCGACGAGAGCGAGCCCGAAGGCGAGTCCTCGGATGATTATTTTTCCACCGACCCGGTTCGACAGCGCTGCGCCAAACTGGGCGCCGATGACTACACCCAGGGCTAGAAGCAGCGTGCGTCTTACGCCGCTGGCGAACACGCCGTTGGCGATATGAACCAGAGTTCCGGTAAGAGCCATGATGGCGAGAACGAACTGCGAGGTCGCGGTGGCGATGTGGACGGGAAAGTTCAATAATCGGGTCAGCGCTGGAACATGGATAAATCCGCCGCCAACTCCCAAGAGGCTCGAAATAAAGCCGACAAAAATACTTAGCACGATGCCGACGACCGGATTGTACGCGTAGCGGTAGCGAACTCCCGCCGCATCGACCAACTCCCGCGCCGTCCAACCCGATTGGATGGATTCGGAGCCGTGCCAATCGCGGTGGTTCAGACCCGGCGCATGATCTTCTTTCGTAGACAACCAGAGAAATATCGCACCTACGATCATCAAAACCCCGAAAATCAATTCGAAGGCGCGGCGGGGAACGTAGCTAGTGGAAACGGCTCCTAGGATGGCGCCGGGAATGGTAGCAAGGGAAAAAATAATTCCCGACTTGTAATCGACCCGCTTCATGCGGGAGTACGCCAAAGAGCCGGATAGGGCATTGAAAAAGACTACGGCGAGAGAGATGCCGGTTATGAGCTCGGTTTTTTCATTCGGGTAAAGCAACAGAAGTATCGGAACGAGAATGAAGCCGCCGCCGGCGCCGATCAAGGTGCCAAAGGCGCCGACGATCAACCCTAAGGGAAGTAACCACAGGTAGTGAAGGGGCATATCAATGATGCGACGGATCCGAGCTGGATAGCGGAGGCGAGGCGCGATCCAAGGTAGAAACTATCACGAAGTCGTAGCCCGTAAAATGGGCGAGATGAGCGGCGCGGCGAAATTCACACGGCTCAATTGGACGGCAAACCGTAAAACCGTTCCGCGTTGCGGTAGCGCACGGCGTCTTTGTCTTTCTGGGTCAGGCGCTTGTTTTCATCCAGCTCTTCCAGCTCCGCCTTGCACGTCTCGTTGTTGACCTCATGGGGAAAGTCCGACGAAAAGATGAACGGCTTGTTGCCGACGACGCTGACGGCGAAGGGAAGCGTCAGCTCGTCGCCTTCGACGCCGACGAAGATGCGCCCTTCGTCCACGTGGCGTTTGATATGGCCGGTGATCGATTCTTTCTCGCGCAATTTTACAAACCGGCCGCGCGGATCGTGCTGCACGTGGCTCGCCCAGGAGCGCTCGAAGCGCTCGATGCAGTTGACGAACCAGCCGGAGCCGGCCTCCATGAAGCCGAAGCGGACCTTCGGATATTTATCGAAGACGCCGTTGAAGAGAATGCCCGCGAAGTTGACCATCTGGCCGAAGGGATGGCCGAGGGCGTTGACCGGGGCGTAGGGGTTCATGTCGTCCAGGCCCATGTGGTCGTGGACGCCGCCGTGAATGCCGATGGCGCATTCGAGACGGTTGGCCTCTTCGTAGATCGGCCAGTAGCGCTCGTCGCCGAGGTGATTCTGGCTCTGCGTCGGCCCGGTGCTCGGCAGCATGGCGCCGCAGAAACCGCGCTCTTTGACGATGCGCCGCAGCTCCTTCACGGCCTCCATCGGCTCCTGCAACGGGATCAGCCCGAGCACTTGAAAGCGCGCGCTCTTGCTCAGGTACTCGTCGACCATCCAGTCGTTGTAGGCGCGCGCCAGCTCGATCGCCCAGTCCTTGCTGATGACCCGGCCGAAGGAAAGACCGTTGGTCGGATAGAGAACGGCGCTCGTGAGGCCAACGTCGTCCATGAAGTCGATCCAGCCCTCGCGCCCGACCTTGGCGAAGGCGCCGGGCGGTAGCAAGTGGGAGTTGGCCGAGTGTAGGTGATCGTTAGGCGGGTAAGGGGAGCGGCCGGAGTCGGAGCGGCCGCGATATTCTTGCGGCATGCGCGCCGCGATCGCGGCATGATCTTCCATCACATGCCCGTCGCCGTCGATGATTTTGTGTTCGTGCTGTGGCATCGCTTCCTCCTTCTGGGTTTACGTCCGTTAGCGGGCTGTCATTCTGAGCCGCAGGCGAAGAATCTCGTTCTTACAAATGCGAGATCCTTCGCTAACGCTCAGGATGACCCTCTCGTTACGAGAGGGTCAGTTGGTAAAAACGCTGCGAGTTGCGAAATAGTATCGCGTCCTTATCATCGGCGGTCAGTTGGGTGTTTTCACGCAGCTCTTCCAATTCGTGTTTGCAAGTCTCCGCGTCCACTTCATGCGGGTAGTCGGAGGAATAGACGAAGGGTTTGTTGCCGGCGATGCGCACGGCCTCCGCGATCGTGAGTTCCTCCCCCTCGCACCCGACGAAGATCCGCCCTTCATCGATGTGGCGGAGAATATAATCGATGATTTTTTCGCCTTTACGGAGTTGCAGGAATCGGCCGCGCGGGTCGTACTGCACGTGGCTTTCCCACGAGCCGGTGAAGCGCTCCATGCAGGTGAGCAGCCATGCCGAGCCGGCTTCCATGAAGCCGATGCGCAGTCCCGGAAACTTGTCGAAGATGCCGTTGAAGATGATTCCGGCGAAACAAATCATCTGCCCCATCGGATGGCCCAGCGCGTTGACCGGAGCATAGGGACTCATGTCGTCCATCAAGAGTCCTTCGTGAGCGCCGCCGTGAATCGCGATAGCGCAGCCCAAACGCTCGGCTTCGCCGTAGATCGGCCAATATTTATCGGAGCCAAGGTGCGGCATGTTCGCGCCGGTGGACGGCAGCATCGCGCCGCAGAAGCCCAGGTCGCGCACGATGCGGCGCAGCTCGATCACCGCCTCCGCCGGCTCCTGGAGCGGGATCAGCCCCATCGCCTTGAAGCGCGGGCTCTTGGACGTGTAAGTGTCGTGGATCCAATTGTTGTAAGCGCGGGCCAGCTCGATGGCCCAGTCGCGGCTCACGATCTTGCCGAAGGCGAGGCCGGCGCTGGTGTAGAGCACCGTGGTGCCGATGCCGACCTCTTCAAGAAACTGCTCCCAGCCCTCGCGCCCGACGTTGGCGAAGGCGCCCTTGGGCGTGAAGTGGCGGTTGGCGTTGTGCAAGTGATCGATGGGCGGAAACGGGCTTCGGCCCCGGGCGTCGGAAAAGCTCTTGCCGACGTACTCTTCCGGCATGTACTTCCAGATCGTCGCGATGTCTTCCACCACGTGGCCGTCGCCGTCGATGATCCTAAATTGGGATACTGACGTCATGTTTTGTCGCTCTCTTTAGGTTTCGTTGCGATGGTCGTTGTTTCAGTCCTTTTAGTTCAAGGTTCAATGTTCAAAGTTCAAGGTTAGGGAGA
>Ga0184627_10000294_pt1 | contig 20290 bp, 12 predicted proteins | sample PLM3_127_b1_FD_133150 | JGI IMG/M metagenome (GOLD analysis project Ga0184627, IMG submission 133150) | Groundwater sediment microbial communities from an aquifer in East River, Colorado, USA - PLM3_127_b1 | ecosystem: Environmental > Terrestrial > Soil > Riparian zone | place: USA: East River...
ACCGCCGCCGGGATGGGGCGAGCGCTTCTCGGTGCAGGGGCGCTTCACGCAGCCGCTGCTGGCCGAGCGCGGCGATTGGCGCCGCTGGAGCGGCACGGTCAACCTCGAGCTGCCGCGCGCCGACGTGAGCGAGCTGCGTCGCTACGTCAGCTTGCCTTTCGAACTGAGTGACGGCGAGGGTGCGCTGCGTGCGTGGCTCGAACTCGCCGAAGGCGAGCCGCGCGAGATCACCCTCGACATGGCCCTGCGCTCGGTTTCAATGCGCCTGGCGCGCAACGTTGCGCCGCTCGGCTTCGAGCAGGTCGAGGGCCGGCTGAGCGCCAAGCGCAGCGACGACGGCATCAGCGTGCGCGCGCAGCAGTTCGGTTTCGTGACTGCCGACGGCCTGCGCTGGCCGCGCGGCGATCTGACGCTCGCGTTGCGACAACGACAGGACCGGACGGGCACGCAGCCGGTCACCGGCGGCGAGTTCAGCGCACAACGCCTCGACCTCGACGTGATGACGCAAATTGCCGAGCGCGTGCCGCTGGGCGATGCACTGCGCAAGCTGCTCGCGGAGCTCGCCCCCAAGGGCATCGTCAACGCAATGACGGCAAGTTGGGATGGACCGCTGGATGAACCTTCGCGCTACGCCGTGAAGGCGACCTTCGGCGGCCTGTCGCTTGCCGCGCGCGCATCGAGCGAGCCGCGCGGCATCGGCCGGCCCGGCCTGCGCAATGCGGACCTCGAGCTGAGCGCCAACCAGGACGGCGGCCAGGCGCGCCTTGCGCTCAATGGTGGCGCACTCGAGTTCCCCGGCGTGTTCGAAGAGGCGCTGCTGCCGCTCGACAAGTTTGCTGCGCAACTCGCCTGGCGGATCACGCCGGGCAAGCTGACGGGCTCGGCCAAGCAGCTCGAGGTAAAGGTCAACGATGCGAATTTCGCCAATGTCGATGCGCAAGGCGATCTGAGCGGCACGTGGCGCACCGGCGCGGGCGACGCGCGTGGCCGCGGCGGGCGCTTTCCGGGTCAGCTCGAACTGAGCGGCAAGCTCTCGCGCGGATTGGCCGCGCGCACCGCGCGCTACCTGCCGATGGGCTTGCCCGAGAGCGCGCGTCGCTATGTCGCACGCGCAGTGACTGGCGGGGTGCTTGCCGGCGTCAACTTCCGCGTCAAGGGCGACCTGTGGGACTTCCCGTTCGTCGGATCCAAACAGGATGAGTTCCGCATCGCCGCGAAGGTCGAGGACCTGACCTTCGCCTACGTTCCGAGCGCGCCGGCGAGCGCGACCGAAGAGGCCTTCGTGTCGACCTGGCCGGCGCTCACGAAAGTCAGCGGCGAGTTGGTGTTCGACCGCTCGAGCATGGAAGTGCGCAACGCGCAGGCGCGCGTCGACGGCTTCGAGCTGAAGCAGGTCAACGGCGGCATTCGAAACCTTGCCGAGCGGTCGGTGCTGGTGCTCGAGGGCAACGGCCGCGGTCCGCTCGCCGACGCGCTGCGATTCGTCAACGCCTCGCCGGTCGGCCAGTGGATCGGCAGTGCGCTCAAGCGGGCCACGGCCGCCGGCAATGGCGAATTGAAGCTCGCGCTGAACATCCCGCTGTACGACACGAGCAAGAGCATGGTGCAGGGCAGTGTCGTGCTGGCGGGCAACGATATCCGCATCAGCCCCGACACGCCGCTGCTGGCAGCCGCGCGCGGCCGCGTCGATTTCACGCAACGCCATTTCTCGATCAGTGGCGCCAGCGCGCGCGTGCTCGGTGGCGACGCAAGTTTCGAAGGCGGCCTGCGTGGGGACGGTTGGCTGCGTTTCGCGGGGCAGGGCGTCGCGAGCGCCGAAGGGTTGCGGCGTGCGACCGAGCTGCCGGCGCTGTCGCGCATCGCCGGATCACTGAACGGACAAACCGCCTATCGCATCTCGCTCGGCTTCACCCGCGGCCACACGGAGGTCGCCGTCACGAGCAACCTGGCCGGACTCGGCGCCGACTTGCCGGCGCCGCTGCGCAAGGCCGCCGAAGCGAGCCTTCCGATGCGCTTTCAGACCAGCTTGCTGCCCGAGTCACTCGAGCCAGGCCAATCGCCGCGCGACACGCTGCGCTTCGAACTCGGCACCGTGGTCCAGGCGCAGTTCGTGCGTGACCTGTCGCACGACGCGCCGGTCGTGTTGCGCGGCGGGGTCGGTGTGCTCGACGCCGCCCCCGCCTCCGAGAGGGGCGTGGCGGCGAACCTGAATCTCGGCAGCGTCAACGCCGATGCCTGGAGTGCGCTCGGGCGCAAGCTGGGGGCGTTCGGCGCCAGCGAGGGTGCCGGCAGCGGCGGCGACTACTTGCCGCACAGCATCGCGCTGCGCGCGCAGGAAATCACGACGGGCGCGCGGCGCATCACGAAAGTCGTGGCCGGCATCTCGCAAACCGAAGGGGTCTGGCGTGCCAATGTCGACGCCGATCAGCTCAACGGCTATGTCGAGTACCGCGTGCCGCGTCGCTCGACGGGAGCGGGGCTTGTGCATGCGCGACTCGCGCGCCTGTCGCTGCCCAAGGCCGAAGCCGAAGGTGTCGAGTCGCTGCTCGACGACCAACCGGTGAACCTGCCCGCGCTCGACATCGTGGTCGACGATTTCGAGTTGCGCGGCAAACGCCTGGGCCGCATCGAAATCGAGGCCGCGAACCGCGGCAGCAGCGAGACACGCGACGCGCCTCGCGAATGGCGGTTGTCTCGCTTGAACATGACCACTCCCGAAGCAAACCTGTCGGCCACCGGCAGCTGGGGCGCCGCCGCGGGGAGCGGCGCGGCAGCCAGCGCGCCGGCCGCCAGCAGCGCGCGCAAGCGTGTGGTGATGAACTTCAAGCTCGATCTGACCGACAGCGGCGCCTTTTTCGAGCGCTTCGGTACAGGCAAGGCCATCAAAGGCGGCAGGGGACGCGTGACCGGGCAGGTCGAATGGCCCGGCTCGCCGCTGTCGCCCGATTTCAAGCACATGACCGGGCAGCTCAACCTGGCCGTCGAGTCCGGCCAGTTCCTGAAGGTCGAGCCGGGGGTCGCACGTTTGCTCGGTGTGTTGAGCCTGCAGTCGCTGCCACGACGCTTGGCGCTCGACTTTCGAGACCTGTTCCAGGAGGGCTTCGCCTTCGACAGCGTGACCGGCGACGTGAAGATCGCGCAAGGCGTGGCGAGCACGAACAATTTGCGCATGCGCGGCGTGCAGGCAGCCGTGCTGATCGAAGGCCGCGCCGACATCACGCGTGAAACGCAGGACCTGCGCGTCGTCGTGGTGCCCGAAATCAATGCCGGCACGGCGTCGCTCGCGTATGCGGCGATCAACCCGGCGATCGGGTTGGGCACCTTCCTCGCGCAGATTTTCCTGCGCAAGCCGATGATGCAGGCCGGCACCCGCGAGTTTCATGTGTCGGGACCGTGGGCCGACCCGAAGGTCGAGCGCGTCGAGCGCAACCCGGGCGACCCGATCCCTGAATTCGATGTAAACGTGCCGGCCGCCGCCACGTCGACGACGACCACCACCCCCTAGGTGTATAGATGGCAGCGCATCATGTCTTGCGTTTCAATCCCGCCTGAGCCAGTGCCATGAAGATCGCCGCTTTGCAGATGGTCTCGACGACCCGCCTGGCCGACAACCTGGTGGCCGCGCAGCGCCTCATCGCGCGCGCCGCGGGCGAAGGGGCCGACCTCGTCGCGCTGCCCGAACACTTTTGCCTGATGGGCCACAGCGACCGCGACAAGCTGTTGATCGCCGAGCCTCCCGGCCATGGATCGATCCAGCAGATGCTGTCTCATTGCGCACACGAAAACTCGGTGTGGTTGATCGGCGGCACGCTGCCGTTGCGCACCGACGATTCGCAACGCGTGTTGAACGCCTGCTGTGCTTTCGCGCCCGACGGCACCCAGGTCGCGCGCTACGACAAGATTCACCTCTTTCGCTATCGCAATGACCTCGAGCAATACGACGAGGGCAGTGTGATCCGCTCAGGCAGCGAGCCGGTCGCGTTCGATGTCGACACGCGGGAGGGCGCGGTTCGGGTCGGACTGAGTGTGTGCTACGACTTGCGCTTTCCCGAGTTGTACCGCGCGCTGATGGATCCACCGTGCGATCTGCTGGTCGTGCCGGCGGCTTTCACGCACACCACCGGGCGTGCGCACTGGGAGGTGTTGTTGCGTGCGCGCGCGATCGAGAACCAGTGCTACGTGATGGCGCCGGCGCAAGGCGGGCGCCACGAAAGCGGGCGGCGCACCTGGGGCCACAGCCTGATCGTCGATCCATGGGGCGAAGTCCTCGGCTGTCGCGACGAGGGCGCGGGCATCGTGATGGCGCAGCTGGATCGGGAACGACTGAGCTCTGTGCGCTCGCAGTTGCCGGCGCTCTCGCATCGCAGCGACTTCCTGCGCGCGCTGCGCGCATCGCATTGACATTCGCGAGGAGAACCCGATGAATGCACCGATTCCGACGCAGATGCTGCCGCACATCGAAGTGCGTGCGATGCCGGCCGCGATGTTGGGCGAGCTGCGCGAGCGCTTCGGCAATCGTTGCTCGACGGCGCTGGCCGTGCGCGAGCAGCACGGCCGCGACGAGTCGCCGTTCGACGTGCCGCCGCCCGAAGCGGTGGTGTACTGCGAGAACACCGAGGACGTCGCGGCCGTCGTCGCGCTGGCCCATCGACACGCGGTACCGGTCATTCCCTACGGCGCGGGATCGTCGCTCGAAGGGCACCTGCTCGCGGTGCAAGGAGGCGTGAGCATCGACCTGTCGCGCATGAACCGCGTGCTGTCGGTGCATGCCGAAGACCTCACCGCCACCGTGCAGGCGGGCGTGACGCGCACGCAGCTCAACAACGAGATCCGCCACACGGGCCTGTTCTTTCCGATCGACCCGGGTGCCGATGCATCGCTCGGCGGCATGGCGGCCACGCGGGCGAGCGGCACGAACGCGGTGCGCTACGGCACGATGCGCGAGAACGTGCTCGGGCTGACCGTCGTGACGGCGAGCGGCGAAATCATTCGCACCGGCACGCGCGCCAAGAAGAGCAGCGCCGGCTACGACCTGACGCGCTTGTTGGTCGGCAGCGAAGGAACGCTCGGCGTGATGACCGAGGTGAGCCTGCGGCTGTACCCGCAACCCGAGGCGATCTCGGCGGCGGTGTGCAGCTTTCCGAAGCTCGAAGCGGCCGTCAACACGACGATCGAGATCATCCAGAGCGGTGTGCCGATCGCACGCTGCGAGCTGCTCGACGCGCACGCGGTGCGCGCGGTGAACCGGCATGACAAGCTGTCATTGCGCGAAGGGCCGATGCTGTTGATGGAGTTTCACGGCACGCCCTCGAGCGTCAACGAACAGATCGTCACAGTGCAGCAGATCGCGCACGAGCACGAGGGGCTGGAGTTCGAATGGGCAAGCACGCCCGAGGAGCGCACGCGCCTGTGGACGGCGCGCCATCACGCGTACTTCGCCGGCCTGCAGATGAAGCCCGGATGCCGCACCGTCACCACCGACACCTGCGTGCCGATCTCCCGCCTGGCCGAATGCCTGCTCGACACTGTTGCCGAGGTCGACGCTTCGGGGCTTGCGTACTACATCGTCGGCCATGTCGGCGACGGCAATTTCCACGTCGCCTACCTGATCGACCCGAACATTCCCGCCGAACGTGAAACCGCCGAGCGCTTGAACCTGCAACTGGTGCAGCGCGCGCTGCGGCTCGACGGCACCTGCACCGGCGAGCACGGCATCGGCCTGCACAAGATGGGTTTCCTGGTGAGCGAAGCGGGCGCCGGGTCGGTTCAGATGATGCGCGCGATCAAGCAGGCGCTCGACCCGAAGAACATCATGAACCCGGGAAAGATCTTCAGCGTTTGAGCGCGGCGCGCGATCAGTGAGTCGGCGCGGGCACGGACCACTGTTTCTTCACGTCGCCGGCGCCGTCGACACTCTCGAGGTGCACGCCGAAACCCCACAAGCGCGACGCATGCTTGAGCACTTCCTGCGCGCTGTCGTGCAGCGGCCGGTCGTTGTGCTGCGTGTGCCGCAACGTCAAGGAGCGGTCGCCGCGCAGGTTCACGCTCCAGACCTGGATGTTCGGCTCGCGCGACCCGAGGTCGTATTGACGCGACAGCGCTTCGCGCACATGGCGGTAGCCCGCATCGTCGTGAATCGCGGCCACTTGGAGCTCACGCTCGGCTTCGTCATCGACGATCGAGAACAACCGCATCTCGCGCATCAGCTTCGGTGAAAGGAACTGACCGATAAAGCTTTCGTCCTTGAAGTTGCGCATCGCGTGGTCGAGCGTCGGCAGCCAGTCGGCGCCTGCGATGTCGGGGAACCAGTGGCGGTCTTCGTCGGTCGGCTGCTCGCAGATGCGTTTCAGGTCCGTGTACATCGAGAAGCCGAGCGCGTAGGGATTGATGCCGCTGTAAGCCTTGTGCCCCACCGGCGGCTGGTAGATGACGTTCGTGTGCGACTTCAGCCACTCGATCATCGTGCCGTCGCTGAGGTAACCGTCGTCGTACATCGTGTTGAGCAAGTGGTGGTGCCAGAAGGTCGCCCAGCCTTCGTTCATGACCTGCGTCTGACGCTGTGGGTAGAAGTACTGCGCCACCTTGCGCACGATGCGAACGACCTCTCGTTGCCACGGCTCGAGCAGCGGCGCGTTCTTCTCGATGAAATAGAGCAGGTTCTCCTGCGGCTCTTCGGGATAGCGGCGCGTCGCTTCCTCGCTCGCTGCACGCCCGGCCTTTTTCGGCAGCGTGCGCCACATGTCGTTGACCTGCTGCTGCGCGTAGGCCTCGCGGTCCTTGCGCGCCGCGAGTTCCTGCGCGAGCGTCTTGCGGCTGGGCCGGCGGTAACGATCGACGCCGTGATTCATCAACGCGTGGCAACTGTCGAGCAACTCCTCGACCGCCTCGAGCCCATGTCGCTCCTCGCACTCGGCAACGTAGTTCTTCGCATAGACCAGGTAGTCGATGATCGATGACGCATCGGTCCACATGCGGAACAGGTAGCTGCCCTTGAAGAAACTGTTGTGCCCGTACGCCGCGTGCGCGATGACGAGCGCCTGCATCGCCATCGTGTTCTCTTCCATCAGGTAGGCGATGCACGGGTTCGAGTTGATGACGATCTCGTAGGCGAGACCCATGTGCCCGCGACGATAGTTCTTCTCGGTGGCGATGAATTCCTTGCCGTAGCTCCAGTGACGGTAGTTCACCGGCATGCCGACCGACGCGTATGCATCCATCATCTGTTCGGCGGTGATGATCTCGAGCTGGTTCGGGTAGGTATCGAGTCCGAAGCGCTCGGCGGTAGCTCGGATGACGTCGTGGTAGCGATCGATCAGCTCGAACGACCAATCGCTCGGCGAAGGCAACGGCTCGCTCGGCCGCTTTTGGAGCGGCAGCGGCGCGCGCAGCGCGGGCTTCAACGGCAACGCACTCATGCGGCAGCGCCCTCCTTCTTGAACAAATCACGGAACACCGGATAGATGTTCGCGGCTTCGGTGACTTTGCGCATTGCGAAGACCTTGCTGTCGGCGGCCAACTGGCTGTACTCGTCCCACAGATTTTGCTCTTCTTCAGCCACCTGCACATAGGCGAAATAACGGCACAGCGGAAGGATCTGCTGGGCCAGCAACTCCCGGCAGCGGCCGCTGTCGTGGTGCCAGTTGTCACCGTCGCTCGCCTGCGCGCCGTAAATGTTCCATTCGCTGCTCGGGTAGCGCGCGCGCACGATTTCTTCCATCAGCACCAGCGCACTCGAGACGACCGTGCCGCCGGTTTCAGTGGCATGGAAGAAATTCTGCTCGTCGACCTCCTGCGCTTGCGTGTGGTGGCGGATGAAGATGATATCGATCTTGTCGTAGTGCCGCGTCAGGAACAGATAGAGCAGGATGAAGAAGCGCTTGGCCAGGTCCTTGCGCGATTCGTCCATCGAGCCCGAGACGTCCATCAGGCAGAACATCACGGCCTTGCTGGTCGGCACCGGCACGCGCACGCGGCTGCGATAGCGCAGGTCGATCGGGTCGAGGTACGGAATGCGCGAGATCCTTTGCCGCAGATGCTCGATGCGCTCCTCGATCTCCTTGATCTCGCGCTGGCGCATCTCGCTGCCGCGCTCGACCTCTCCCGCAGCCACTTTGTGGTGCAGCAGGCTTTCCAGACGCGCCTCAAGATGACGCAGTTCTCGCCTCGATTCGGAGCCGATCGCGATGCGCCGGCCGATCGCACCGCGCATCGAGCGCACCACGTGCAGGTTGCTCGGGTTGCCGTCGCTGGTGAACCCTGCGCGATGGCTCTTCCACTCGGGCGTTTCGGCCAACTGGGTGCGTGTCAGGTTGGGCAGCGCGAGGTCATCGAAGAAGACCTGCATGAATTCTTCCTTGCTCAGGTGGAAGACGAAATCGTCCTCGCCCTCCCCCGAGTCGCTCGCCTGCGAGCCGCCGGCGCCGCCGGCGCCTCCCTTCGGCCTTTCGATGCGGTCGCCGCGGATGTACTCCCGGTTGCCCGGGTGGACGGTCTCGCGGACACCGCCTTGCGCATGACCGAACACCGGCTCGGTGATGTCGCGCTTGGGAATGCGGATGTCCTCCCCCTGCTCCATGTCGCGGATGCCGCGGCCGTCCACCGCCCGGCGCACCGCTTCGCGGATCTGGTCCTTGTGACGACGCAGAAAACGCTCGCGATTGCCGATGGACTTGTTCTTGCCCGCCAGCCGCCGGTCGATGATCTGTTGCAACATGGAACTGCTTCGCCCTACTTCAACGATGCCTCAAGAACTCTTCCGCACGCGCAAATACCACTCGCACAACAGCCGTACCTGCTTGGGCGTGTAGCCCTTGGCCACCATGCGGGTCACGAAGTCCTCGTGCTTCTTCGCCTCGTCGGCGCTCGCCTTCGCGTTGAAGCTGATCACCGGCAACAACTCTTCGGTGTTCGAGAACATCTTCTTCTCGATCACGGTGCGCAGCTTCTCGTAGCTCGTCCACGCCGGGTTCTTGCCGGCGTTGCTGGCGCGCGCACGCAGCACGAAGTTGACGATCTCGTTGCGGAAGTCCTTCGGGTTGGAAATGCCGGCCGGTTTTTCGATCTTCTCGAGCTCCGCGTTCAGCGACCCGCGATCGAAGACCTCGCCGGTATCGGTATCGCGGTACTCGTGGTCCTGGATCCAGTAGTCGGCGTACGTGACATAGCGGTCGAAGATGTTCTGACCGTACTCGCTGTAGCTCTCGAGATAGGCGGTCTGGATTTCCTTGCCGATGAACTCGGCGTAGCGCGTCGACAAGTGCTCCTTGATGAACGCGAGGTACTTCTGCTCGACCTCCGCCGGGAACTGCTCACGCTCGATCTGCTGCTCGAGCACGTACATCAGGTGCACCGGGTTCGCGGCCACTTCGGCGCTGTCGAAGTTGAACACTTTGCTCAGGATCTTGAACGCAAAGCGCGTCGAGACGCCACTCATGCCTTCGTCGACACCGGCGTAGTCGCGGTACTCCTGGAAGCTCTTCGCGCGCGGATCGGTGTCTTTCAGGTTTTCGCCGTCGTAGATGAGCATCTTCGAATACAGCGACGAATTCTCCGGCTCCTTCAGCCGTGTGAGCGCCGCGAACTGCGCCATCATCTTCAGCGTGCCGGGAGCGAAGGTGGCGTTCGCTAGCGACGAGTTGCGCAGCAGCTTCTCGTAGATCTTCGTCTCTTCGCTGACGCGCAGGCAGTACGGCACCTTGACGATGTAGATGCGGTCGAGGAAGGCCTCGTTGTTCTTGTTGTTGCGAAAGGTCTTCCACTCGCTCTCGTTGCTGTGCGCGAGGATGATGCCGTCGAACGGGATCGCGCCGAAGCCCTCGGTGCCCTTGAAGTTGCCTTCCTGCGTCGCGGTCAGCAGCGGGTGCAGCACCTTGATCGGCGCCTTGAACATCTCGACAAACTCCAGCAGCCCCTGGTTCGCGAGGCACAGGCCGCCCGAGAAGCTGTACGCATCCGGGTCGTCCTGCGCAAAGGTTTCGAGCTTGCGAATGTCGACCTTGCCGGTCAGCGAGCTGATGTCCTGGTTGTTCTCGTCGCCCGGCTCGGTCTTCGAGACGGCGATCTGCTTGAGGATCGACGGATAGCGCTTGACGACCTTGAACTGGCGGATGTCGCCGCCGAACTCCTCGAGCCGCTTGACGGCCCACGGCGAAAGAATGCGGTTCAGGTAGCGGATCGGGATGCCGTATTCCTTCTCGAGGATCGGGCCGTCTTCCAACGCGTCGAACAGGCCCAGCGGTGATTCGTTCACCGGCGAACCCTTGATCGCATAGAACGGCACGTCCTGCATCAACTGCTTGAGCCGCTCGGCGATCGAGCTCTTGCCGCCGCCCACCGGGCCGAGCAGATAGAGGATCTGCTTTCTTTCTTCGAGCCCTTGCGCGGCATGGCGGAAGTACGACACCACCTGCTCGATGGAGTCTTCCATGCCGTAGAACTCGGCAAAGGCCGGGTAGACCTTGATGACCTTGTTGGCGAACAGGCGCGACATCCGCGGCTCGTTGCGCGTGTCGATCTGCTGCGGCTCGCCGATGGCCTTGAGCATGCGCTCAGCGGCGGTGGCGTAGGCCAGGAGGTTGCGCTTGCACTCGGCGAGGTAGTCTTCGAGCGAGAGCTCTTCCTCACGAGTGCGCTCATATCGCGCGGCGAAACTACTGATCACATCCATGCTGACCTCCTGGCCTCAGGAAGGCGGCAACGGGGGATCAGTCCCTTCACCGCCTGGGAAGTTCTGATGAAGTCCCGTCCCTCGGTCGCGGGGCTCCATCAGAGCTTTCCTTCAATCAGCACATCGTTCGATCACGCTTCGCTGGTCTTCGTCTTGGGAGATGTGCGGAGAAAACCGCATCATCGCCGCCTTGTTCCGAGAGCTTACCTTCAACGCTATTGTCAGCAAATAACGTACCGTTGGCCAATTGGGTTGAATGCCCCCTTGCAAAGAGCATGCCCCATTGTGCAAAGTTCCGCCCGAGAACTGAAGGGGCCATCGACTGCGTCCTCCCCAGATGAGGGGAGAGCACTGTCGGGCTGCGCACACACTGACGCAATTGGTCGTGTTGTTGCGCCGCGATCGTCCCCGCGGTGATGCGGGACCTCATCGAGCTCTTTCGCGCTTAGCGGGCGCGTCGCAGCTTGTCGATCAGTCCGTCGAGTTCGTCAAGCGATCCGAACGAGACGGCCACTTCTCCGCCGCGCTCGCCACCTCGGGCGCGCTTGCTCATGCGAACGTCGACTTGTGCTGTGAGAAGGTCGGACAGCTCTTCTTCCAAGCGCAGCACATCACGGGACTTCTCCGGTTTTGGGCGCGGCAACGGCGCGGGCCGCCCGTTCACGAGGCCGGCGCCGATGCGAGCGACGAGCTTCTCGGCCTCGCGCACACTGAGCTTCTTGGCGTTGATCTGGCTTGCGCCGGTGATCTGGTGCGCGCGATCCAGCGTGAGCAGCGCGCGCGCATGTCCCATGTCGATCTCGCCGGCCATCAGCATTTGCTGCACCGGCTCTGCAAGGTTGAGCAGGCGCAGCAAGTTGCTGGCCGCGCTGCGCGAGCGTCCCACCGCTTGCGCCGCTTGCTCGTGAGTGAGCCCGAATTCTTGTGTCAGTCGCTGCAACCCTTGCGCTTCTTCGAGGGGGTTGAGATCTTCGCGTTGAATGTTCTCGATCAACGCCATGACTGCGGCCGCTTCATCGGGCACTGCCTTCACGAGCACCGGCACCTCGTCGAGGCCCGCGAGTTTTGCGGCCCGAACCCGGCGCTCGCCGGCGATGATTTCGTAGCGATTGCCGGCAACCGGACGCACCAGCACCGGCTGCATCACACCTTGGCTCTTGATGCTTTCGGCCAGTTCGAACAGCGCGCCCTCGTCCATGCGCGTGCGCGGCTGGTACCGGCCCGAGTGGATCTGATCGAGCTTTAGCGTGCGTGGCGTCGCATCGCCGTCCGACGCCGGCGCCTCCTGGACCTTCGGGCCGAGCAATGCTTCGAGCCCGAGACCGAGCCCTTTCGGTTTCTTGGTGACCATGGTGATCGTGGTTATTCGCGAGCTGAAGAGAGATTGCGCGGCAGGTTGCTGCGCTCGATAGTTGGCGGTGCGACAAGCAAGGCGTTGCTCATTCAGGAAGCCGAAGCGTCGCGCGTACGGTAGTGGTAGCCGTAGGCATCGGCAAAACCGAGTCTTCGGTACAACGCAAGCGCGGGCTCGTTGTCCTCCACCTGCAGATAGGCCACGCGCGCGCCCTGGCTTCGTGCCAGCGCGAGCAAGTGCTCGCACAGCAGGCCGGCCAAACCTCGGTCTCGATGAGCCGGCACGGTGTAGACGTCGTACAAGCCGACTAGGTCTCCCTCGATCGCCATCTGGGCGTAACCCACCACCTCGCCGCCGCGTTTGAGCGCCTGACCGCTGAACGGCACCGGGGCGTGAATGAGTCGCTGCGCATGCGCCTGACGCTGCGCCAGCGACGAGCCTCGCAGCTGGCCGACGGTCTGCGCAAAGGCATCATGGCCCAGACGCTGAAGCGTGACATCGCGTGGCAGCGCGCGTGCGTCGATGCATGAAAGATCGGGCAGCACCATCACTCGCGTCTCGCTGATCGATCGCATGCCGGCATCGGCCAGCGACCGATCGAGTTCGGGCGGTTCGCTGAATGGCGTGATCCGAACGATCAGCGGCAGTCCGACTTCGGCATACACCGCCTCGCACAGCGCCAGTTTGTACGCCACCGGCAGGCGTCCCGGGGCGACGGCGTTGACACAGCGTGCGCGCCGCGCCTTGCCCGGCGAAAAGCGCAGTAGCCAGCCATCGATCAAGCGCTGCTGTGACGGCGCGCTGGCGTTCAGCCCGGCGTCTTCGATGCGCGACATCACCGTCGAAATGCCTTCGTAGTGCAAGCTCACGTCCGATCACATCGCCTCGATCCGTTGCACCATCTCCTTGGCGAACTCGCCGAAGGCCTGGGCGCCCTTGGACGCGGGGTCGAACACCACGCCCGGTACACCGTAACTCGGGGCCTCGGCCAAGCGGACATTGCGCGGAATGATGCTGTCGAAAACCTTGTCGCCGAAATGCGTTTTCAGCTGCTCGCTCACCTGCTGCTGCAAGGTGATGCGCGGGTCGTACATGACACGCAACAGGCCGATGATCTGAAGGTCCGCATTCAAGTTGGCGTGCACTTGTTTGATCGTGTTGACGAGATCGCTGAGCCCCTCGAGCGCAAAGTACTCGCATTGCATCGGCACCACCACGCCATGGGCGCTGCACAAGCCGTTGAGCGTGAGCAGGCTCAGCGAGGGGGGACAATCGATCAGCACGAAGTCATAGTCGTCGTAGACCGCCGACAAAGCACCCTTGAGCCGCTTGTCGCGGCGCTCGAGGTCCACCAACTCGACTTCCGCACCGGCCAACTCGCGGTTAGCGGGAAGCACGTCATACCCTCCCTTGGGGCTGCGCTGACGCGCTTCAATCACCGTCGCCGATTCAAGCAAGACGTCGTACACACTCAGTGTAAGTGAGCGCTTATCAACACCAGAACCCATGGTAGCGTTGCCTTGAGGGTCCATATCCACGACAAGCACGCGCTGACTCACCTGGGCGAGGCCTGCGGCCAGGTTGACGGTGGTCGTGGTCTTGCCGACTCCGCCCTTTTGGTTCGCGATACAGAAAATTCGAGCCATGGCGCTGGTTTATTGCGTACCGAGTTTGATGCCGAACCCGAGCAGGAATCCACCCGCCAGGCGCTCAAGCCCGCGAGCGAGCCTTCGATGCGCCTTGATCTTCTCGCTGACTGCTTGCGCGAAGGCGCACAGGCACAGACAGTACAGCGCCGTCAGCACCGCGATCGTGATCGCCATCGCGCCGAACGTGACCATGCCGCGATGCGTCGCGGGGTCGATAAAAAGCGGAAAGAAAGCCATGTAGAAGACGATCGCTTTCGGGTTGAGCAGCGTGATGCCGAAAGCCTGCCGCGCGTAATGACGCGGCTCGATGCGAACCGGCGAGCTCGCGCCCTCTTTCGCAAAAACCAACTTCAACCCGATCCAGCCAAGGTATGCGGCGCCGGCGTACTGAACGGCCCGAAACCAGCCCGGGTGCGCGGCCAGCAGCGCGGCAACGCCGGCCACTGCACACCACATCAACACCTGGTCTCCGGCGATCACGCCGAGCGTGGCCGCCGCACCCGCCCTGAAGCCTCCCTTACCGGTTGACGTGAGCAAGGCAAAGGTGCCCGGACCCGGCAGCGCCAAAAAGACGATGATGGCGGCACAAAAAGCGCCGTAGTCAGCAATACCCAGCATGGGAGTTCTCCGGTCGGGTCGCCCCGCGACTCGACATCGGCGGGGCTGGCAGGTCGGCCGCAACTCGCGCAAGCAACCGGCCAGGGTTTGAAGGGTATCGCAGAATCGCCGGCTTTCGCACCGTGCCGAAACGGATTGCGCGGCATCGCTTCAGTGGTTCGGCGCTTGCAGGCGCATCCAGACCAGACAACGCTCCGCGCCCATGCCCGGCACCCGCAACGGTTCCACGTGAAACACATTCACGTCGTCAGGTAGCGCCGCGATTTCGTCGGCTGGTGTCTTGCCCTTCATCGCCAACCATGTACCGCCGGCCGCCAGGTGATCGCGGGTGAGGCGAACCAGATCGGCCAGCGACGAAAAGGCACGGGAAGTGATCACCTCGAACGGGCCCGCATCGAGCGCTTCAACGCGGGCGTGTCGAGCGTGCAGGTTACGTAGCTCGAGTTCCGCAGCGGCCTGTCGTATGAAACCGGCCTTCTTCGAAACCGCATCGACACAGGTCACATCGAGTTCCGGCAGCATGACGGCGAGCACGATCCCGGGCAAACCGGCGCCGCTACCCACATCGAGCAGACGCGGCGGGCGGTCCCCGAGTCGGCGCCGCAGCGGCTCAACGACCGACAAGCTGTCGAGCAGATGCTGAGTCAGCATTTGTGCGGGTTCCCGCACCGCGGTCAAGTTGTAGACGCGATTCCACTTGAGCATCAGCGCGAGATAAGCGAGCAACGCATCCGCCTGCGCTTCGCTCAGCGGGCATTCGAGTTCGGCCGCGCCGTCTCGCAGCGCGGACGACAACTCAGCGGAGCGCATCAGGGCGCGCGTCGCCGTCGATGGCCGTGCCCTTCGCCAGACCGTTGAAACGGCCTTTCTTCAAGTGGATGAGCAACAGCGAGATGGCCGCTGGCGTCACTCCGGAGATGCGCGACGCCTGACCGAGGGTTTCGGGCCGGTGCTGGGCAAGCTTTTGGCGCACCTCGAATGAAAGGGCCGGGATGGTCGCGTAATCCAGGTCCAGCGGAAGCCGCAGCTGCTCGAAGTGGGCTGCGCGTTCGACTTCCTCATGCTGCTTGTCGATGTAGCCGGCATACCGCAAGCTGATTTCGGCTTGTTCGATCACGGCGTCGGCGACGGTCATCCCAAGCGACGCGCGCAGTGTTTCACGTGAAACATCCACGTCGGGTCGGCAAATGGCGGCCAGTGCCGCAATCTGGTCATGGCCGACGCCCGGCCTTCGAAGCAGGTCGGCCAAGCTGCATTCCCGCTCCAGACCCTTGCCGAGCAGCCGCTCGCTTTCTCCAGGGGGGACGATGCCCGGATGAACCCACGTCGACCTGAGCTGCTCGACATGCCGAGCCAAGGCCTCGCGTTTGCGGCTGAAGGCATCCCAGCGTACGGCGTCGACGATCCCCAGTTCGCGTCCGGCTGGCGTCAGGCGCAGATCGGCGTTGTCCTCGCGCAGCTGCAAGCGAAACTCAGCGCGGCTGGTGAACATGCGGTACGGCTCGCTGACGCCCTTGGTGATCAGGTCGTCGACCAGCACGCCGAGGTAGGCTTCGTCGCGGCGCGGCAACCATGCATCGCGGCCTTGCACCTGCAGGGCCGCGTTGATGCCGGCGAAAAGGCCCTGAGCGGCCGCCTCTTCATAACCGGTGGTGCCGTTGATCTGTCCGGCGAAGAAAAGCCCTCCGATAGCCTTCGTCTCGAAATTCGCGCGCAGTTCGCGCGGATCGAAATAGTCGTATTCGATCGCGTAGCCGGGTCGCAGGATATGTGCTTCTTCCAGGCCCGGCATGGAGCGCACGGCGGCCAGTTGGACGTCGAACGGCAGCGACGTCGAAATGCCATTGGGATACACCTCATTTGTGCACAAGCCCTCGGGCTCCAGAAAGATCTGGTGGCTCGGCTTGTCGGCGAAGCGATTCACCTTGTCCTCGATGCTCGGGCAGTAGCGCGGGCCGATGCCTTCGATCACGCCGGTGAACATCGGGCTGCGATCGAACCCGCCACGGATGATCTCGTGCGTCTGTTCGGTCGTATGCGTGATCCAGCACGGCACCTGACGCGGATGCTGCGAGGCGTGGCCGAGGAAGCTGAACACCGGAATCGGATCCAGATCGCCCGGTTGTTCGATGAGTTTGGCGTAGTCGATCGAACGACCATCGATGCGCGGCGGCGTGCCGGTTTTCAATCGACCCTGCGGCAGCTTCAGTTCCTTCAGCCGCGCAGACAGGCTGATTGCCGGGGGGTCGCCGGCACGGCCCGCGCTGTGATTCTGCAACCCAACATGGATGCGGCCGTCGAGAAATGTGCCCGCCGTAAGCACCACTGCCTTGGCATGAAAGCGAATACCCACTTGCGTCACAGCGCAGGTAATACGGCCACCTTCGACAATGAGATCATCGACGGCCTGCTGGAACAGCCACAGGTTCGGCTGGTTCTCGAGGCGGCGCCGGATGGCGGCCTTGTAGAGCACCCGATCGGCTTGCGCGCGCGTGGCACGCACGGCCGGACCCTTCGAGCCGTTCAGGATCCGGAACTGAATGCCCGCTTCGTCGGTGGCGGCCGCCATCGCGCCGCCGAGCGCATCGACTTCCTTGACCAGATGTCCCTTGCCGATCCCGCCGATGGACGGGTTGCAGCTCATCTGCCCCAGCGTTTCTATGTTGTGCGTGAGCAGCAACGTGCTGCAGCCCATGCGGGCGGCTGCAAGCGCTGCTTCGGTGCCGGCGTGTCCACCGCCGACCACGATCACATCAAAGGGTTTGGGATAGCGCATCGAGAGTCTTGCGCCCCAGAGGGGCGACCCCGAATTTTAGGTGGCGGCGCACGCGGCGTCGTCGACAGGGTCTGCAACGAATGCGCCGTCGCACGGCGCGCGTCGCTCAGGCGACGACCGCGCCCGCCGCGTTGCCTGCGAGGGCGCGCAGGTCCTGGGCCACGCGCCCTTCACTCAACACCACGACACGGGTGGCCGAAGCGATCGTTTCGGGCCGGTGCGCAACGATCACGCGCGTGAGCTGCAGATGCTTGATCGCCTGATTCACCAGGCGTTCGCGCTCAACGTCGAGCGCGCTCGTGGCTTCGTCGAGGAAAAGAATCTTCGGCCGCTTGTACAGCGCCCGCGCCAGCAGAATGCGCTGCTTCTGTCCGCCGGAAAGGCTGGCCCCCATGTCGCCCACCAGCGTGTCGTAGCCCATCGGCAGCGCTTGGATCTCGTCATCCACAGCCGCCAGCTTCGCGCATTCGCGCACCCACGCCATGTCGGGGTCGCCATCGAAGAACGCGATGTTGTCGGTGATCGAACCGGCGAACAGCTGGTCGTCCTGCATCACCGTGCCGATCATCTTGCGCCATGCGGCGAGACCGAGGTGCCGCAGGTTCACGTCGCCCACCAGGATCTCGCCGCGCTCGGGCGCGTGGATGCCGAGCATGATCTTCAGCAGCGTCGTCTTGCCGCAGCCCGAGGGGCCGACGATGGCGACCGCCTCGCCGGGTTCGACCATCAAGCTGCAGTCGGCGAGCACCGGCGGTTCGGCGTCCGAGTATTTGAAGGTCACGCCACGCAATTCGATCTTCGGCTGCAACGGCACGACTGCCGGCCGCACGCTGCTTTCGGCTTCGGGCGTCGTCAGCACGATATCGGCCAAGCGCTCGCCTTGCAGCCTGAGCATCTTCAACTCGACCACCTTGTCGATGAGCCCGCTGATGCGCAGCGCGAACTGTTCCTTGTACGCGAGGAACGCGAACAGCATGCCGACCGAAAAGCTGCGATCCATCACGAGCAGCGCGCCGACCCAGATCACCGCGACGCGCTCCAGACCGAACACCAGCTTGTTGAAGACGCCGAAGCTGATGCCGAGCTTCTTGGTCGCGATGTCGGCGTTCATCGCATCGACCATCAGGTTCATGAAGCGCGCCTGACGGTCCTGCTGGCGACTGAACAGCTTGATCGCCTGCACGCCGCGCAACGACTCGAGGAAATGGGTCTGCGCTTTCGCGTCGTGGACGATGGCCTCCTCGGTCGCTTCGCGCAGCGGTTGGAAGAACGCCCAACGCAACAACGCATAAACCGCCACGCCGAGCAATGCGATGGCGCTCAGCAGGGGGCTGTAGATCCACATCATCGCGAGCGTCGCGATGACCAGCAGCCCGTCGAGCACGACTTCCATGAAGTTCGTGGTCAGCGTCTCCTGAATGCGGCGCACCGCGCCGAAACGCGACATCACGTCGCCTTGGTGCCGCTTTTCGAACCACGCAACCGGCAAGCGCATCAGGTGCGCGAACACATTCGACAACCACTGCAGGTTCAGCGTGCTCGCCAGGTACAGCACGGCCCACGAGCGGATCGCACCGGTCGCGACCTGGATCAGCACCAGCAGGCCGAATCCGAGCCCGAGAGTCACCAGCAGGTCGCGGTCGGCACTGACCAGCACACCGTCGACGACCCACTGCATGAAGAACGGCGCGAGCAGCATGAAGGCCTCGAGCGCGAGCGCGAGCACGAAGATCTGCAGCAGCGATCGCTTGAGCCCGGTCACTCGGCCGAGCAGCTGTCGCAGCGACACCGCCTGACGTTCGGTGCGCGGCTTGAAGTCGGTGGTCGGCAACAGCTCGAGTGCCACGCCGGTGAAGTGGCGCGACACCTCGTCGAGCGGCAGGTGACGCACACCGCGCGCCGGATCGTGAATCACCGCAGTGCCGCGCTTGAGCGCCTTCAGCACGACGAAATGGGTCAAGTCCCAATGCAGCACGCAAGGCAGCTGCAATTGCGGCAGATGCTCCATCTCCAGCCGGAGCGCGCGCGGATTCAGGTTCAGCGGCCCGGCCATGCGCGCCAGGTCCGCGAGCGTCGCGCCCTTCAGCGACAACGAGAAGCGCTGACGCAGCGTCGGCAGGTCAGTGCACAGCCCATGATGCGCGGCCACCATCGCCAGGCAGGCCAATCCGCATTCGGCCGCTTCCGTCTGCAGTATCAGTGGAAGGCGACGACCGCCGAGTCCGAGATGAAGCCGATCGAGCATGACCTCACACCCGCCCGGCCACGCTGAGCACCGGCTCGAAGATCCACTCGATCAGCCTTCGCCGGTCGAGCAACACATCGGCGTCCAGCTGCATGCCCGGCGTCAGCGATTGCGGCTCGCCGTAGGCCTGCACCACCTGGCGCTCCAGCGCCACGGTGATTCGATACAACGGCTCGCCCGAGCCGCTGCCGCCGAGCGCACCGGCGAGCGGCAACGCCGCCAGCTCGCTGGCCTGCAGCGGCGCGCGCGACACCTGCATGACGCGGCCGAGGTGATGGCCGAACTTCTGGTACGGATACGCCTGGTAGCGCAGCAGCACCGACTGTTCCGGCCGCAGGAAACCGACCGCGCTCGACGGCGCATACAGATGGGCCTGCAATTGCGCGTGCGCAGGCACCAGGCTCGCCAGGGCCGAGCTCTGCGAAACGGTTTGTCCGGGCTCGGCCAGCACCGCCGCCAGCACGCCGTCATGCGGCGCGCGCACGACGATGCGCCGGCGTGCTTCGCTCTCGGCGCTCTCTTGCGACAGCAGCGCGAGGTTGCGCTCGATCTCGCCCTGTTGTGCGAGCGCGCGCAACGGCAGCTCGCGCAGTTGCGCCTCGAGCGTGCCGATTTCGCGCAGTTGCGCGGCGCGTTGTCGCTCGAGCGCCTGCGCTTGCGCGCGCAGGCCCAACAGTTCTTCGTTCTTGGTCTGCACTTGGGCGTACGACACGAAGTTGTCGGCGCGCAATGATTCCAGGCGGGCGAGGCCTTGCTGCGCCAACGCAAGACGCTCGCGATGCAGCGCCGCTTCGGCGGCCATCTGCGCGAGCTCGCGACGCATGTCCGCGAGTCGCTGCTCATGGCCCGCACGCTGTGCCTGCAGCAACTGCGACTGCTGTTGCGCAGCGCTTCGCAAGCTGCGCTGGCGCGCATCCAAGCTGTCCTTGACCGCGCTCTCGGTGTCACCGGCAAGCGTTGCCCGGTCGACCGACAGCACGAA
>Ga0184627_10000295_pt1 | contig 20258 bp, 15 predicted proteins | sample PLM3_127_b1_FD_133150 | JGI IMG/M metagenome (GOLD analysis project Ga0184627, IMG submission 133150) | Groundwater sediment microbial communities from an aquifer in East River, Colorado, USA - PLM3_127_b1 | ecosystem: Environmental > Terrestrial > Soil > Riparian zone | place: USA: East River...
GAGCTCGCTTCCGCGCGAGCACCTGGGCCAGGCGTGCCGGCAGATTACCCATGTACGCTCAGACGCCGCCGAACCGCGAGGACGACCTCGTCGGACGCGATGTCGTCGATGCACGGCACGGGCTTTCGGCAGCGCCGCTCGTACTGGCAGGAACAGGTGGCGACGCGTGACAGCGTGACGTCGCGCGGCGCCCATGGGCCGTTGCGCTCGGGAAACGTCGGCCCGAAGAGCGCGACCAGCGGCGTCCCCACCGCACCCGCAATGTGCAGCGGCCCGGTGTCGCCCGAGATCATCAGCCGGGCCGCGCGCGTGATGCCCACGATATCCGCAATGGTTGTCGGAGGCGCCGCCTCGGCCGCGCCTTCGGATGCAGCCACCACCGACGCCGCCACCGCCTCCTCACCCGGCCCCCAGAGCACAATCGACCGCAAGGCGTGCTCGCGCCGAATCGATGCCGCGACGGCCCCAAATCTGCCCGCCGGCCACCGTTTGTTGGGCCACGCCGCGCCGGGATTGATGACCGCGTACCGCTCAGGCCCGAAGCGGTTCGCGATCGCCGCCACGGTGTCCGTACGCGGAATCCGAAGTGGAAAGTGGACGCCCCGATCGCTCACGTCGAGAGGACGCAGCAGCCCGAGGTTCTTCTCGATGACGTGCGCAGCTGCGCCTGGATCGGGTGCCTCCGTGTAGAACAGCCGCGCCAGCGGCTCGCGCAAGTGCGCGCGCGGAAAGCCAATCGTCTGCGCCGCACCGACCAGCCTGGCGAGCACGGCGGACTTCAGCAGCCCCTGGAGATCGATCGCCGCGTCATAGTGGGCGGCCCGCAGGTCCCTGAGGACCGCGCGGCCGCGCGCCCCACCCAGGAGGTCGCGGGGATCGAAGGCGATGGGCCTGTCAAGGCACTCGACGAGGCCGAGCAGTTCCGCGTACCGGGGATCGATCAGCCAGTCGATGTGCGCCTGTGGGAACCGGCGGCGCAGCGCGGCTGCGGCGGGTACGGCATGGATGACGTCGCCAAGGGAACCGAGCCGGATGATGAGGAATTTGTTCACGGAGGAGAATCTACAAATCTTCGATCTTCAATTTGAACATCGATTTGTCGATTGCTCCATGTGTCGATGGATCAATCGATGTACAGATTGAAAATCGAACATCTGTAGATTCATTGTCCCCCTGTGCTCCCGCCGATGCGGGCCAGCAGGTCGCGCGTGGAATGGTCCTTGGGGTCGCCGACGATGGCGATGCGCCCGCCGTAGGCTTTGACGATGTCGCGTTCGGGAACCGTATCAAGGGTGTAGTCGGTCCCCTTGCAGTGGACGTCGGGCTTGACCGCCTGCAGCAGCGGACCCACGGTGGGCTCGGGAAATATCACGACGTAGTCCACGCACCGCAGCGCGGCGACGACCTCGGCCCGCGCCGCCGCGGCAAGGATGGGCCGCTGCGCACGCTTTCCCTGCCCTTTCTCTGCCTCCTGCTCCTTCTGCCCCCCCTGCCCCTTCGCGCCCTCCTGCCCCTTCCCCCGCTCCTCTCTTAGTCTCCGCACCGACTCGTCGTCATTGACCGCCACGATCAGGCGGTCGCCTTCGGCGGCGGCCGATTCGAGGTAGCGGATGTGGCCCACGTGCAGCAGGTCGAAGCAGCCGTTCGCAAACGCGACGCTCAGGCCCGCCGCGCGGTCCCGGGCGATCCGCTCCACAAGCTCGTCACGCCCGACGATTTCACCCACGAGCTTTCGAGCCCGACCCGTGACTCCCGTCGGGTCGCTGTGCGGCCCGACCAGCCAGGGCTGGCAGGGCGGCCCGCGACGACAGACCGCCCCGGCGGTCCGCCGAAGCGTCACGCGAAGGGAGAACGCCCACCCCGCCATCGTGGGCAATGGCCTGACGCAGTTCGCCGGCGGTGACTGTCGCCGTCCCGCGCTTCATGACCACGAGCCCACCGGCATAGTTGGCGAGGTGCGCCGCCGCTTCAAAGCCGCCTCCGGCGGCAAGCGCCAGGGCGACCGTGGAGACGACGGTGTCACCCGCGCCGGTCACGTCGACGATGGAGTCCGTCCCGACGATGGGGATGTGCACGGACGGCCCTTTGCGGACGAACAGGGCCATACCGCGGCTGCCTCGCGTGATCAACACGGCCTGCATGCGCGTGCGTGCGAGAATCTCGCGGCCCGCCCGCTCGAGCATCCGCTGGTTCTCGTTGATGCGGATGCCCAGCGCCTGCTCGACCTCGGATTCGTTCGGCGTGCACGCGGTCAAGCCGCTGTAATTGAGCAGCCGGTACCTCGAGTCAATCAACACGGGGATCGGCAGACTCGCACGTTTCAACGCACGACGAATTTTTTCGACGAAAGCCGGAGTGATGAGGCCGGACCCGTAGTCGGATACAAGCACCGCGTCGCCCTGCCGGATGGCTTCGAGCGCCGCCCGCTCGAATGCCTGGCGCGCGCCAGGCTCCACCGGACGATCCACGCCGCGGTCGATCCGCACCACCTGCTGTTTGGCGGAGTGGACGCCGCCCGCCAGGATGCGCGTCTTGACCGGCGTGGGAGTGCCCTGGATCCGCTGCAGGTAGCGCGAGTCGACGCGGCGGTGCAGGGCCGCGATGAGGCGGCGGCCAGGCAGGTCGCGCCCGACCACCGCGACGAGTGTCGCCTTGCCGCCGAGCGCCGCCACGTTGTTGGCCGCATTCCCGGCGCCGCCCGGCACGATCTCGGTGGAGTCGTACTCGAGAATCAGCACCGGCGCCTCGCGCGACATGCGTGCCACCTTGCCGTAGACAAACTCGTCCGCCACAACGTCGCCGACGACGACCACCTTCTTGTTGTGAAGGGCGTCGGTCAACGAGAGCAGGTGCGCAGAATCCAACCGGAGGCCTCCATCAAATTGTAGGGGTCAGAGCCCCTCAATGGGTCGACTCGAGGGGTTGAGTCGACTTGTCGAGGGGGTCTGACGCCATGAGTCGCTCGAGCGCAACGTACACGCGGTCGGGAGCAATCCCCTTCATGCAGCGATGGTCGATCGGACATTCGCGCAGCATGCAGGGACGGCACCACACCGGATGCGTCAGCACCTCCGCCCTCCTGCCCGATCGGGCCAGTGGCGCCGTTTCGTACTCCCGCGTCGGCCCGAACAGCGCGACGAGTGGTGTGCCGACGGCCGCGGCCATGTGCATCGCCCCAGAGTCATTCGAGACGCACGCCGCGGCGATGCTGAGCACGCCAGCCAGCATCTCGATCGTCGTCTGGCCGGTCAGGTCGATCACGTGCGGCGTCGCGTCCGTCTCAATCAGGCTCACGACGTCGCGCGTGGTCGACGCGTCCCCGCAGCTCCCGATCATCACGCAGGTCGCCTGGCGCAGCCGCACAAGATCGGTGACAACCCGAGCCACGTACGGCAGCAGCCAGCGCTTCGCGGTGCCGTTCGCGGCTCCCGGAGCGAGCACGATCACGGGCCTCGCGCCGTCCCATCCCCGATCGAGAAGCTGACCGCGGGCGGCGACCGTCGCGCTTTCCGGGACCGTCAGTGCGGGCTCGAGCGGCCCGCTCTCGATGCCGAGCGCGCGCGTCAGGTGCTGATAGTAGGCACCCTGGTGCAGGCTGCGCGTCGGGCGCCGAACGGCGCGCGACAGCAGCGGCGCCCGCATGTCCGAGGCGTACCCCCATCGGTCAGGGATCGCGGCCTGCCTGGCGAGCCACGCCGTGGCAAACGAGTTCGGCAGCAGGATCGCCAGGTCGGCGCCCAGTTGGCGCAGTCGTGCCGCGTCGGCCTCAAAGACGCGTCGCTGCCACCACGTCCCACTCCACTGCAGCGTGACGAGCTCGTCCACGAACGGAACAAGGCGGTAGATGTCGGCCACCGCGCGACGCGCCGCGACGACGAGCCGGGCGGACGGAAATCGGCGGCGGATGTCGGACGTGGCCGGCAGGGCCATCACGGCGTCGCCAAGCCAGTTTGGCGCCAGCACGAGCACGAGAGCCGGGGCGGCGGGTCCGCCTCGTCCCTCGACCTGCTCGGGACGCTCTAGCACCCGCCCTGAGCTTGTCGAAGGGCGCGGAACCCGCCCTCCTTCAGACATCGGCCTCGGCGTCGGATGGCTCGTCGAGCGCGGACATGCCGGCAGCAACGTCCTGATCGCGCCAGCGCCGGTGCATCCACAGCCACAGGTCCGGATGGCGCCGCACGTACATCTCGAGCACGTCGGTGCACCGCTGGGTGAATTCGCGGACGGCGTCCGGTGTGCCGGCGCGAGGCGGATCGACGGGGTGTTCGTAGATGAAGCGATAGCGGCCGCCGGGCAGCGGCAGCGCGAACACCGGGACAACGGGCGCGCCGGTTCGAAGCGCGAGCGCCGCAAGCGCGGAGGTCGTGGCGGCCGGCCGGCGGAAGAACCCCACATACACCGCGTCCGGCGTGTGCAGGTGCTGATCGATCAGGACTCCAATCACGCGGCCGGCGGCCAGGTCCCGCAGCATCCGGCGCACGGCGCCCTGGCGATAGATGACCGCGTTGCCCGTGGACATGCGGATGCCCTCGAGCACCGTGTGCAGATACGGATTGTCGAGCGGTCTCGCGAGCACGGACATCGGCTCCATGCGCAGCGCGTGCGCAATGGCGAGGAGCTCCCAGTAGCCGAAATGGCCCGTGAAGATCAGGATGCCCCGTCCCTGCGCCTTCGCCTGGCGGATGCGCTCCTCTCCCTCTGTTTCGGTGGCGGCGAGCATCTGCTCGCGCGAGTACGTGCCGAACTTCATCAACTCGAGCAGCAGCCCTCCGAAGTGCGCGAACATCGCCCGCGCCAGCGCTCTGCGCTCCCGCGCGGTGCGCCCGGGAAATGCGCTGGCCAGGTTCTCGAGGGCGATGCGCCGGCGAGGCCCGCCAGCGAGGTACGCCAGCCGGCCCATGGCGCGGCCAACGGCCCGCACGACGGTCATCGGCACGTAAGGGACGACCCAGCGGACGCTGCGCGCCAGGACCGACTCGAGCCGATACCGGCACTCGACCACGAAATCGTTCACGCCGCCTCCCCGCCAGGGTCGGGTCGCGCCGCGACCCGACCGGCCAGTGCTGGCTGGACGGTCCGCTGCCGCGGACCGTCCCGGGCCGCACCCAGGCGATCGCTGATCCAGGCGGCGAACGACGGCGCCGGCTCAATGCCAATCTGCATCGGCAGGAACGCCCAGACAGGTTCGCGGTCACCTGTGGGGCTGGCCTCGGCGGCGGGGTCTCCGCCGCGCACACTTCCACCCGGGCTTGCGCGGTGGGGTGCCTCTGGCCCGCCGGGCGAGCCCGACAGGGCTCGCCCCACAAGCGAGTCCAGTCGGACAGCATCCTTCTCCGTCGTCAGGACAACATCGGCCTTCGCATCGACAGCCGCGCGCCGGATCGACTCGAGATCTCGCGAGGTGAACCAGTGGTGGTCGCGAAACACCCGCTCCTCGACCACGTCCCACCCTTCCGCACGCAAGGCGGCGAAGAAACGCTCCGGGCGGGCAATCCCGGCCACCGCCACCGTGCGGCGTACGACCGGCGCTGGAGTCGCGACGCCAAACGGCTCGACGAGCCGCGGCTCGTCATAACGCGGCATCAGGCGAAACACGGGCGCAATGCCAAGCCTGGCGCAGACAGACGAGGCGTCCTCCTCCGTACCGCTGACGAGCAGCGCATCCGCTGCCGCTGCCGCCTCGAGCGGCTCGCGCAGCCGTCCCGACGGCAGCAGCACCTCATCCAGGTCGCCTTTCGATATCACCAGCAGGTCGATGTCCCGCGCCAGTTGCAGATGCTGGAACCCGTCGTCCAGCAGATGCACGGTGCAGCCGAACCGTCGTTCGGCGACACGCCCTGCAAGATATCGGTCCGGAGAGACGAGAACCGGGACACCCGGGAGCGCCCGGGCCATCATCTGCGGCTCATCGCCTGACTGCGTTGTCGGGACCAGGACCTGATGGCCGTCACTGACGACGACGACGCCATCGGCTGTGCGAAGGCGGCCGTAGCCCCGGCTGAGGATGGCGGGACGTTCGCCGGCGGCAAGGAGGAGCCTGGCGAGTGTTGCGACAACGGGAGTCTTTCCGCTGCCGCCGACGACCAGGTTGCCGACGCTGATGACCGGCTGCGCGAGCTGCCGCGTCCGATACGGATCCCGGCCATACCACGCGCGGCGAAAGCGTGCCGCGCGCCCGTAGACGCCGCTGAGCAGACTCAATGAACCACGCGGAAGGGACGGACCACGGCGGAGCGCTCGTGGTCCTGGGGCGGCAGCACCCCGGCGATCGCCTCCAGGGTCTTGTCCTTGGCGCCGCGATTGGCTTCGACCAGCGCCCGGGCGGCGGCCCCGAGCCGCGCCCGGCGGACCGGGTCCCCCATCAGGCTCAGGACCGCGGCTTCCAGTTCGCGGCCGGACCGCACCTGGACCGCGGCGTCATTGGCCAGAAACGTCTCCACAATCTCGGCGAAGTTTTCCATGTGAGGCCCGAACACGATGGGCTTGCCGAACACCGCCGGCTCGAGGATGTTGTGGCCGCCCGCGCGCACCAGGCTCCCGCCCACGAAGACGACCGTTGCAATCTGGTAGACCTCCGCAAGCTCCCCGATGGTGTCGAGCACGACCGCGTCGGCGCGAGGCTCAGCGTCGATCGGCAATTCGGTCCGGCGAATGGTCGAGAGTCCTTCCTGGCGGCACAGTCGCTCGACGTCCGCGAACCGTTCGGGTTGGCGCGCCGCCAGCACGAGCAGGGCGGTGCTGCCGCTCGTCCGCAGCCGGTTGAACGCGCGGATGATCGCCTCTTCCTCCCCCTTGAGCGTGCTGCCGGCGACCAGGACAGGCCGGCTCGAGGACATCCGGAAAAATCGCAAGACGCGTTCGCGGCCACGGCCCGGCGTGGGGATGACGTCGAGGGCATCGAATTTCAGGCTGCCCGTGACCGTGATGCGCGCCGGATCGGCCCCAAGCTGTATGAGGCGCCTCGCGGCCTCTTCACCCTGGACGCAGAAACGATCCACGTCGGCGAGGACGCGCCGGAAGAATGGCCGGATCAGCCGGTATCGCGGAAACGATCGATAGGAGATGCGCCCGTTCACCAGGACGGTGCGGATGCCTCGACGCCGGCACTCACGCAGCAGGTTGGGCCAGATCTCGGTTTCGATCATCACGAAGAGCCGCGGCTTGACCAGCGTCAACGTGCGCCGCACCGTGAATGTCCAGTCGAAGGGGAAATACAACACGCCATCGACGTCGGTCACGCTTCGCCGTGCCAGCTGCTGTCCGGCACGCGTCGTCGTCGACAGGAAGAGGCGAAGCCGCGGATAACGGCGGCGCAGCTCCGAAATGAGCGACCGGGAGGCGAGCACCTCGCCCACCGAGACGGCGTGGATCCAGATCGAGTCGTCGCCATCGAGGTTGAGCGAGACAGGCAGGTAGCCGAGCCGCTGCCCGAGACTGCCGACGTACTTGTGGTGGCGCAGCGCCTGGTACGCGAAGTACGGGGACAGGGCCACGAGCGTCAGCAGCGTGACGATGCTATAAAGGAGATACACGCTAAATCGTAGGAAATGTGGGCCTTACAATCACGAAGTATAGCGCCGCGACTGGCCCCGTTCAAGGCGCGTCAGGTACAATCGGGCGTTCTGCGAGCGGAATGCGCGCGCAAGGGAGGACGTGAATGGCGGTGCGAGTGGGGATCAACGGGTTCGGACGAATCGGGCGCAACATCATGCGAGCCGCGTTGGGCAACCCCGGCATCGACTTCGTCGCGGTGAACGACCTGACCAGCGCCGCCACCCTGGCGCATCTCCTGAAGTACGACTCGGTGCTCGGCAACCTCGATGCCGACGTGAAGCCAAGCGCCGACGGGATCACCGTGAACGCCGAGGCATTCAAGGTGTTGTCGGTGAAAGATCCGGCCCAGCTTCCCTGGAAGGACCTCGGCGTCGACGTTGTCTTCGAGTCGACGGGCCTGTTCACCAACCGCGAGGGCGCCGCCAAGCACATCGCGGCGGGCGCGAAGAAGGTGATCATCACGGCGCCGGCCAAGGGCCAGGACATCACGATCGTCCTGGGCGTCAACGAGCAGAAGTACGACGCGGCGACGCACCACATCATTTCCAACGCGTCGTGCACGACGAACTGCCTCGCCCCGCTGGCGAAGGTCATCCACGAGCGGTTCGGTCTGCGTAAGGGATGGATGACCACGATTCACTCCTACACGAACGATCAGCAGCTCCTCGACCTGCCGCACAAGGACCTGCGGCGCGCGCGCGCCGCCGCGCTGTCGATGATCCCGACGACGACCGGCGCCGCCAGCGCGGTGGGCGAAGTGCTGCCCGAGCTGAAGGGACGCCTCGACGGCCTCGCGATGCGCGTGCCGACGCCGAACGTGTCGGTCGTCGATCTCAACGCGCTGGTCGACAAGAAGACCAGCGGCGAGGAGGTCAACGCCGCCCTGCGCGAGGCGGCCAATGGGCCGTTGAAGGGCATCCTGGCGTATTCCGAGGCGGAGCTGGTGTCGATCGACTTCCGCGGCAACCCGCATTCGTCGATTGTCGACGCGCCGTACACGAAGGTCATGGATGGCGACTTTGTGAAGCTCTTGTCCTGGTACGACAACGAATGGGGCTATGCGAGCCGGTGCGTCGATCTGGTGCTGAAGGTCGTCGCGCGGAGCTTGTGAAGATGCGCTGGTGAGAAAGCGCTCCATCCGCGACCTTCACCTGAAGGGGCGCCGCGTGTTCGTGCGGGTGGACTTCAACGTCCCCCTCAGAAACGGCGTCATTGGCGATGACACCCGGATTCGCGCGTCGCTGCCGACGATCCGGCACGCGCTCGATGCCGGCGCGGCGTGCGTGGTGCTAGCGTCGCATCTTGGCCGGCCGAAAGGGAAACCGCAGCCCGAGATGAGCCTGCGGCCGGTGACGGCCAGGCTCGGCGAACTGCTTGGCGCGTCAGTGACGCTTGCGGCCGACTGCGTCGGGCCCGACGCGGAGCGGGCGGTGCGCAACCCTCCTCCATCCCGCCTCGTCTTGCTCGAGAATCTCCGCTTTCATCCCGAGGAGGAAAGGAACGATCCCGCCTTTGGGAAGGCGCTGGCGGCGCTCGCCGATGTCTACGTGAACGACGCCTTCGGGGCGGCGCACCGTGCGCACGCCTCGGTGGACGCGATCGTGCGCGTGATTCCTGAGGCGGCAGCCGGACTGCTGATGGAGAATGAGCTGCGCTATCTCGGCAAGGTGCTGGCCGACCCGGAACATCCGTTCGTGGCGATACTCGGCGGGGCCAAAGTGTCGGACAAGATCGAAGTGATCCAGAATCTCATCCCGAGGGTGGATCGGCTCCTCATCGGCGGCGCGATGGCCTACACCTTCTTCAAGGCGATGGGGAAACCCGTCGGCCGGTCGCTGGTCGAGGAGGACAAGCTCGACGCTGCGCGCGACATCATGGCCCGGGCTCAAGACCTGCACCCGGGGGCGACGCTTGCGTCGCCCCTGCTGCTCCTGCCCCTGGATCACGTGGTGGCGGACACGATCGACGCGGGCGCGCGCGCAGAGACGCTGAGTGTCGAGGACGCGGCGATTGGCGACCGGATGGGGCTGGACATCGGACCGCAGACAGCGGCGGCGTATGCCGCGGTGCTCCATGATGCGAAGACCGTGGTATGGAACGGGCCGATGGGCGTCTTCGAGATCGATGCCTTCGCGAAAGGGACGATCGCGGTTGCCGAAGCCGTGGCTGGCGTGAAGGGGACGACGATCATCGGGGGGGGCGACTCGATTGCCGCGGTCACGAAGGCCGGCGTCGCCGACCGCATCACGCACATCTCGACCGGCGGCGGCGCATCGCTGGAATTTCTCGGAGGACGCACATTGCCGGGTGTAGCGGTCCTCCCTGACGCGTAATACGAAGGTACCGAACGTAGTGTCCGGCTTTCTTGTCCGCCAAAGCCGCGGAGCGGCGTAGGCGGAAGCCGGACCGGAAAGTACGTAGTGTCCGGCTTCAGCCGGACTGGATCACTTATGCGCATTCCATTCATCGCCGGCAACTGGAAGATGTACAAAACGGTCGCGGAGACCGTGAAGTACGTCAAAGAGCTTCGCGTTCTCGTCAAGGACTTCGACGGCGTGGAGATCGTGGTCGCCCCGCCAATCACCGCCGTGTATGCCGCCGCCGAGGCGGCGCGCAGCAGCAACGTGGCCATTGCTGCGCAGAACCTGCACTGGGAACGCGAGGGCGCATTCACGGGCGAGGTCAGCGCATCGATGATCCGGGAGGCCGGCGCAGAGTACGTCATCGTCGGGCACTCCGAACGCCGCACATTGTTCGGGGAGACCGACACGACGGTCAACCGGAAGATCACCGCCGCATTCGCCGCCGGGCTGGCCCCGATTGCCTGCATGGGCGAGACCCTCGACCAGCGCGAGCGCAACGAGACGTTCGACGTGCTCGACCGGCAGATCACGCAAGGACTCGACGCCCTCACCGCGGACCAGATCGGCCAGCTCGTGATCGCCTACGAGCCCGTGTGGGCGATCGGGACCGGCCGCCATGCCACCGCCGCGCAGGCGGGCGAGGCGCACGGTCATATCCGGCAGCGGCTGCGCCAGTGGTTCGGGCCCGAGGCGGCCGAGCTCTGTCACGTCATCTATGGCGGCAGCGTGAAGCCGGAAAACATTGCGGATCTGATCGCGCAGCCGGATGTGGACGGCGCGCTGGTGGGCGGCGCGAGCCTGGATGTGCGGAGCTTCCTGGCGATCGTGACGCGAAGCCGGCAAGCGACAGTCTAGTGTCTCTGCGCGACCAGACTAGCCAGTGCTGGCTGTATAATGAGGCGTACTACACGCAGGAAAATTTAGATGCTGTACTACTTGGTGACCGTGCTTTACGTGCTCGTCTGCCTTGTGCTGATGCTGGTGATTCTGCTGCAGCAGGGCAAGGGGGGCGACATTGCCAGCGCCTTTGGCGGCGGCGGCAGCCAGGCGGCGTTCGGCGCGCGCGCGGGTGCGACAGTGCTGTCGCGGGCGACCGCCATCGGCGCGGTGCTGTTCATTGTCGGTGCCTTGATCCTCGGTATTCTCGGCCAGCGTGGACCTGGCTCGGTCGTCGGCGGCCGCGCGCCGGGGGCGCCCACGCAGCAGCAGGCGCCGCTCGTGCCCGCGTCGCCAGTGCCTGCGCCGCAGGTGCCCGCACCGCCTCAGCCCGCGCCGCGGTAACCGTAGGTTCCGACGTACTCGTAGAGGCGGGACCTTCCCGCCTTCGCCCAGGCTTTGGCGAGGCAAGCAGGTCCGCCTTCCCCTCCTCGCAGACTCATCCCAGCGCCCGTCGACCCGCATCAGAACGGCGCGCAGGTCAGCGTACCGCGCCGGATCGCATGGCCTCCGGTCTCGGAGTCTTCCGCCAGAAGGCCGGGTTGAGATTGCCGACGCACTCTCCACGGGGCTAAATGCTGACTTTCAAAATTACGGTGGCATTCGGCCGTCGCTGCATCCCGTCTCGCTGCGTTGGCGTCCGGCTTCTGCCGTATACTCGGAAAAGGTCTTCCGGCATCGCAGGCCAAGCGCGATTCGAATCGGCCCTCTCCACGCGGAAGTGGCGGAATTGGCAGACGCACCAGCTTGAGGGGCTGGCGGTAGCAATATCGTAGGGGTTCGAGTCCCCTCTTCCGCACCAACAACTTGCGGCAATTTTTGAGGTACGTAGCTGGTCAAGTGGTCAAGTATTTGGTCAAGTCAGGCAGGGCGTTAAAACGAACCGCGTTCGTCACCGTGCGGGCTGCGCCACAGTACCCGTCTTAACGACTCGTATTTGATGCGCCGCCCAACTTCCCGGAATGCGCACGATCTACGCAGGTCCACGCTCGCTGGAACCCAGCGACCCGACCAGACTGCGGCGTTCGTCGTACCGTGAGGTCACGCGCCGTAGCTCAGTTGGATAGAGAGCACGAGACTTCTAATCTCGGGGCCGCAGGTTCGAGCCCGCTGCCGCGCCACGGCTTCCAGGGTCCATTCCGGACATATGGCTTGTTACAAAGGCACAGTCTTCGATCGCGGGTGGATGCCGAATTCGGCGAGCATAGCGGATTCGCCCTGAGATCAGCCCTTTTTCTCGTACTGCGAAGGCTGCGCGGGCGCGACGGGCGTTACGAAGTCGTCGCGCATGCGGAAGGCCGCCGACGAACCGTTGTCGACGAGGATGTCGAGGATCGAGAGGATCGCGGTGCGGAGCGCCGGGTCGCTTTTGAGCTCCAGCGGACGGACGTAGACGTGGCGCTGGAGAATGACCTCAAGCATAAAGATGGTGTCGCTTTCCTCCGTCAGCATTTGACGGGCGTCACCGGCACGCAGGCTCTTGTCGATCCGGATGAAGGCCGCCGGAAGCGATTGCGAGCCGATCTTGTAGAGGAAGCGGACGTAGTCGTCGAGGACGGCGCCCGCCGGCGGCAGGTCGTCGAACAGCTTATCCAGGAGATGCGCGTAGCCGTCAAGGGTCTTCCAGTGGCGCGCGTCTTCCTTCCAGAAGCTCTGCAGGAAGATGGCGGCGATCATTTCTTCACCGCTTGAGCGCCCGCCGGGCAAGTGCTTCACCCACTTCGCCTGACGGATGCGCTCGGCGAAAAGCTTCCACAGGAACCAGTACTGCGGCGTGTTGACCTGGCCATCCTCGGCGGCGGTCAGCCCCTGGATGATCTCGTGAACCTGCCGGGGATGGCGGTCGACGGCGTCGAGGATGGGCTGGACGACGGCCCGAGCGGTCGCCTCGGACGAGCGCAGCAGGAAGTGCTCAAGACGCCCGCGCAGCGTGGCTTCGGCGTGGTAGTCGCGCTGGCGGCCCTGTCCGCGGCCGCGGTCATTGTCGCTATCCCACCAAGCGACAAGCGTGATCGCGAGCCGCGTGAAGCCCTTCACCGTCGCCGGTTCGTCGGGCGCTTGCGCGAGGATCGTCAGCGCCTGCGTGTCGGCCCGCGTTCCGGGCCAGTCGCTGACGTCGAGCTTTTCGTAGGCGTCGGGCGGGATTTCATCCTTCCAGAACTTGCGGCGTACGGTCGCCGCGGCTTTCGGCCCGGCGTCCTTGTACTGCCGCTCGGCGTATGGACGCTTCTCGTCCTCACGCCGTGCATCCCAGAGAATGGCCGCTTCCATCGCGATGGCGTTGACGCTGCGCAGGGATACGCCCCGATCGATAGCCCACAGTTGATGCGCGACACCCCAGATGGCGTACCACTGCACTTCCTCGGTGGGATGTGTGAGCGCGGCGATAAACGCCGCCTCCACTCGCTTTCGCTGCGCCACGATGAGGTTCTTGCCGAGCAGGCCCGCCATCACCCAGGCGCAGGAGCGGTCGGGCATCATGTCGAATCGCTGCGCGCGCTGCATCTCGTTCCAGTTGTCCGCTTGTTCGAACACGTCAGCGCAGGCACGTTCGACGCACCATGCGCGCTCGTCCTCAGTCATCTCGTCCCAGTGATCCCGGATGCACACCGCGGCGACAATGCCGGGAGCGCCGTGCACGGACAAGGGGTCTCTCGCCTCGGCGGGTCTCCCGCTGTCGGCGCGGGCCTGAGCGAGCCTCTCACGCCAGGCGGCGGAGTCGTAGTGCCTGTGCTCGCGGCTGAACATCGAGTGCGCCCAGTTGAGCAATCCGAGCCGCGCCGATGACGCCGCGAACCGCTCGGCGCTTTCGTCGACCATTTCCTTGATGTCCGGATCGGGCTCGGCCATGACGAGGCGGCGGTACGTCTTGCTCTTGCCTTCTGCCGGGTCGGGTACGACAACCTCCTCGTCCGACACGCTGTAGCGGCGCATGTCCATTCGGTCGAGGGCAAGGCGCCAGACCCGGTCGTCTTCCGTCTGTTCCGCAACGGGCGGCATGACTGCGCGGTGCCGGTCTAGTGCCGCGTGGACGCGCTCCGCCAGCGGCCCGAACTGCAGGTTGGCGATGGCCCATTCGAGATCGTGTTGGCGGTGCGTTCGCTCGTCGGCGATTTTTCTCTCCTGCCGGTAAATCTTGTGCTCGGCCGGTGACGGGAATCCGGCGCCGATCTGCGAGGGAGAGCTGGATTCCGAAACCATGCGCGCCCGATCTAGCGCGATGCAGTCGCGGGCGCTCAGCAAAACGAGCAGTGTCTCGCCGCATGACAGCGTAAAGGCGTTCGCCACGCTGGCGACGACACCGGTCATCGCGGCGTTCTGGTTGCGTTTGAGGATGCTGAGCAGGATGCCGTCAATGAGCTTCGGGTACGCCTGTGCAATGTCCAGCAGCCATTGCTCGAGCGCCATCAGCATCGACTGGAGTGTGTAAGGGCCGACGCTGGTGCCGCGGTAGAGGCACCAGAGGCGCCCGTTCGCCCACTGCTTGCGCGTCGTTCCTTCGCTGAGCGTGAACTCGATCTCGAATGCTTCTTCGAGCCGATCAGGCACCCTCGGATGGACGTACCAGTCCGCGGAGTGGTCGAACACCTTGGCGAAGAACTCAAGGGCGTTGGCGGCGTGGGTTCGTAGCAGCGCGAGCCATGGCCCGCGGCTCGCGCTTGGCGGGAACGAATTGAAGTGGATGTTTTCCTTGAGGCCGAAGTGTAGCTCAAGCTCAGTCGAGGACCCGCGGTAGCGCCCGCCCTGGAGGTCGCTGTCCTGGCACAGGAGGTAGTCGAGCGCCTCCTTAATGACCACGTCAGTGAGGTCGCGAGCAGCGAAGTTGCCGTCGAGGCCGGAGAAAATAAATTCGCGGAATTCGCGGGCGGTATGGTCGCCCCCCGCGGGATTTTCCTTCTCGTGAAAGAGCGCAGCGAACTTCTCCACGTCGGCCCTTGGAATCTTTGCGATGACCTTGAGGATCTTGTGCCCCGCGTCATCGTGCCGGTACGGGCTGAAATGCGGCAGGAGCCAGTGGGCGATGGCCGCGGCTGCCTCCGCGCCGGGCGGGTACGGGTTCTGCCACGACACGCCACGGCTCCAGTCGTCGATGAGACCGAGGAGCAGGGCGTAGTCAGGGTTGTCGAGCGACGCGAGGTTGTCGCGAACGAGCTCGAGGACGGCAGCCCAGGCGGTTCCGTCCGGAACATTCAGGATCGAGCCGCTCTGCGTGCCGGCCGGCAGGCCGGCGAAAGGCGCGACGCAGGCAACGCGGAGCAGGTGGATGACGCGGCGAAGGAGTTTCTGGTCCTCTCGCAGCAGGTCGGGCTGGAGCCGCGCGAGGATCGCGGGCGCGGATGGCGCGCGCAATAGCGCGACAAGCGTATCGTCGCGGAACTGGGCGGAGACGGTCTGCTCGGTGACGGCCGCGTGGAAAAGTGCCTCGGCACCGCCCGGGTTACTATCGATCAGCTCGGCCACCGACTTGCGGTATGAGCGTCGCAAGGCCGGGTGTCCGCCGATCTCGGCGGAAAGCCCGCTGAACGTTTCGCCGCCTGTCGCCTGGCGAACGGCGAGCCAGCGCAGGATCGCCCAGTCCTCAAGCACGTCGTGCGCGGGCGCCACACGCGTCGGCATCCCTTCGGGCGACTCGACGAGGCCGTCGTGGCGGAGGCTCGCGATCGCGTCGTGATCGAGGCCGTCGGAATTGACGTGCATCGAGAGAGCGCGCGCCCGGCGCAGCGCGATCTGCACGAGCGCGTCCTCCCGCCGCTGCGGCATGCCCCCGCCGGCGTTTTGATCTGCGCGGACGATCTGCCGCCAGAAGAGCGCGCGGAACTCGCGCTCGGTCTGGGGCAAGGACTGGTTGTCCGGCCATGAGATGCGGGCCGCCTTGTCGAGGATGTAGGGATTGCGCAGGAGGGGCCGAAGCACGGGATGGCCCAGCGGCCGCGCGAGCCCGGGGTTGGCCTCCTGCACTTCGGAGAGTTCCGTGTCGTCCAGGTCGGGTACTGTGACGACCGCGTGGCCCAGCTCCGCCCTGTCGAGGAAGGCGTCGCGCACAAGCGTCGTCGAATAGTCGCGGCACGTGAGCACGACGCGCAGGGTCGTGTCGGTGACCGCGAGCCGCAGCAGGTCGTCGAAGGCGTCGCGCGTGGACTTCTCGAGCAGCCGTTCCACGCTCTCGACGAGGACGACCTTGCGACCGTGCGCGGCGAGGATGGCCTGCAAGGTCTCGGCCTGCACCGGAACCTTGGCTGCTTCAAGCGTCCCGTCGATATGCGCCTTGGCGAACTCCTCGGCGCGGAACGCGAAGGTGAAGGAGTCGGCGGAGAGAGCGCCGACGACGTCCTTGGCAATGGCGGACTTACCTGAGCCCGCTGCGCCGGAGATGAGCACCACCTGGTGCTGTTCGAGCTGCTCCAGCGTCTTCTGGACAAGCCCGGCGCGCGAGAGATGCAGCCCGCTGCCAATCGTTGAACGGATGAAGCCCATGACAGGGCCGGAGTGCCGACGCAATGCGTCGAGGGCTCCACGGTCGCCGTCCGTTCTCGCGGCATGCCGTTGCTGCATCGCCGCCGGGAGTTCGCTGCGGCGGAAACGCTTCGCCGCCGGCATGGCGGTGCCCGCCAGGACGACGAGTTCATTCCAGGTGACGGTCGCCGCCGAGGCCCCGCCCATCCCGGCGGTCTGGGCAAGCTGGGTCTTCATAGCCGCTTCGTGGTGTGCGGTCGAGGTCGCGAGGTCAAGCGAGAGCAGGTGCAGGACGCGCAGCAGCGGCCAGATCTCCGCCGCGCTCACGTCCCTGTTCTCGATTTCCCTGATGATGTCGCGGATCTGGTTGCAGTACTCGATCGACCGCTTGTCTATCAGTCCGGGCGTCGCGAGACGCCGCTCGAAATCCGCGCCGTCGCGTGCGGCGCGGGCACCGTCCAGCAGGCCGCCGAAGTGGCGCACGAGCGTGTCGGTGCCGCGCTGAACGACGAGAACGAAGCGGTCGGTCTCCCTCGAGAAATGCGGCGCGTTGAAGTCCGCCCAGAAATCAGAAACGGTGTTCTTGCAGTCGTCGTCGCTCGCGCTGACGGTGAAGGTGCGCTTGGCCTGGCCCGCGAGGCGCCCAACCGTGACGTCGCCCGCCTCGCAGGTGATCAAGAAGTCATCCGTCCGCCAGCCCAGATGCTCGGTCTGGACCGCGACCTCGGCGACCGCGCCGTCGAGTAGGATCGGCGGGATGGCGCCCACGAGCAATTGCGCCAGCCAGTAGGCGTCGACGTGCTGCTCGAAGACTGTTCCTGCCCCGCCCGTCGCTGCCGGGCTGGACACGCGCTGCCCGCTCAAGGTCTATTCCTTTCAGCATGAAACGCGTCGATCCCGTGGTCCAGGACGGCAATGCCGGCTGTCTGGTTCAGAAGGTGCCGGACCAGTGTGCCAGAGTCCAGCGCGCAATGCAGGAATTGACGGGCCCCGAGCCTCGCACCCTTGGACAAGGCCTGGGCTCTCGGCGCCGCCCGGCTGAGGTAAACACGACCTGCGGCGGGTGGATGTTGGCCGACTTATCTAAGCTCTGGATGTTGTTGCCCGGCCTCACCTCACGACTGTCACTGCTGCTCGCGCGCGGCATTCCGGAAACGGGCCCGCAGATGCTCCATGCGATTTCTGAACAAATCACGCAACCTGCTATTGGGCTGCCCCTCGCCCAGAGCGTCGTTCAGCAACTGCCAAAATGCCGGATACCGATGAACGTCGAAGTGCCACCATCGTAAGGTTTGGAGCAACGGCGGCAGGCCTCCTTGGAGCCTTTGATGTTGATCGCGCACGGCCTGTTCGATCCATTCCAAATCCTCAAGGCCCAGCACCGCGAGTGGTGCAACTTCCCAAGGCATGTTCTCAGGCAGTCGCTGTCGCAGTTCATAGTCGAGATAGCGCCAGATCCCGTGCGTTCGCGCGGCCCGGTCTGCGGCAATTACCACAGGATGAATAGTTTGAATGATTTGTAGGGCCACCGCAGGACCATCACCCGCTCGCCGTCGCTCCAGCAACCATTGGATGTCGCGTGCCAGCTGGGCTACCGCCTCGCGCTCCACGTTTCCATCTTGGTCGATGTGCTCCACGTAGCGGCGCCGCAACTCTTGCCGCAAGGCGACGTGATCCCCACGCATTTTTGGCGCGTTCGCCAAGAAACCGGAAGACACTTCGATGACCGCGAGACGATCTCCACTCCAGAGCAAGGCATCAAGCTCCCCACCGTCCCACTGGACATTGGGCAGGACTACTGGTCCGCCTATGACGCCCACGAGATCCAATACGTAGGTCTCGCACAGCTGACCAAAGGCTTCCTGCCAAGCGCGAACTTGTGGTCCACCGCCTGGGCCGGCGGTCAGCCACCACAGCATGTCGAACCCTGCCTTCTCCATCAGCAACTCAGGCATGGTCGCAAGCAAGGTGCCGTCATCGAATCGGACCAAAGGTCGATCCCGAAATCCGAGTGGATCGAACCAAGCACTCCCAGCGCCTGGAGGAGCTTCGGGCGTCAGTTCCCGTACGGGCCGTGCGATTCGCGCGAGCAGAATCTCAAACGTGTTTCTCGGGATGTCCGTCTGCTGGAGCCAGGTTTCGGGAAAAACTCGGACTACGTTTAGGTCTCGCAGAACCGCTTCGGGTTGCTGTGCGATAGACCAATAACCGAGAAACGCAATAAGGTCGATCGCATCTTCAAACGGCACGCCAAGATCGTCATTGAAGCGGTTTCGCAGCATCGCGGCCGCGCCGGTTCGCTCGGGATGGTCGCGTGGAATCACCTCCAAGAATGTGAGCAGGCGCGCCTGTGCGTCATTCAGGTTAGGAGGGTTCACGAGCCATAGGCGCGGAATCGTGTTGGCGGCGACGATGAGCGCGTCGGTGATGGGCTCCCCCACCAGAGCAGGAGCGGGTGGCATGCTGAGGTCATTGACGATTCGGCACGCTTCTAAGAACAGCGTACGTCCCTGATCCGTGTGAAGTTCCACGGCTGCGGGATCGAGTGAGCCGTGGCGAGAAGCATGTCGCGCAATAAGCAGCTGTTGCCATGGTTCGAAAAACACGAAGTTCAGATTCCGGCTCCGCGCACGTAAAGCGGCAATCCGGGCTGTCAGATCTTGGGGCGCTCCCCTGAGCAAGAGTTGGTCGACCGTGCGGTATCGATTTTCGACGTCCGTGCCAAGCGCCGCAGCGAATTGCAGGGCCTTCAGCACCGTGGCTTCTCTGGGCAGCTGCGCCAGGATTTCATGGAGCCGCTCAGACGTGCCCCGCTCGTAGCCCAGATCTATGCTGTTGACGACGAGTATCCAGTCCACTGCGCCTCACAGAACAATGCTGTCGGTGTCTCGACCGCGAGGAGTGCCCGCTAAGTCACGATCGAGTACCGTTCAGAGTGCCTTGGTGGCATTGTCCATGATCGGCTCAATCCATTCTTCGAAGTCATCAGGAACGCGGCCGAAACCCGACAGGGCCCACATTGCGCGCTGCGCGCCCAGTTGACGGGCCCGCTCTGCGCCGTCAACCGTTGAGAGATCGCGCATGCGCGACCGGAACTCGGGGAGTGCCTTCCACGTCGTCAGCTCCGCGATCTCTGAGAAAACAATGTCCTTGAACGTGTTCTGAATCGAGCGCCTCCGGAACTCCCGATACTTGCTGCCGCTGATACCATCGCGCACAATCCATTTGTCTTCAGGTGCCTGAACAGTGAGATCGATCTCGGCAAGCAGGCGCGGACTCAACATGACGCCGGTCTCACCATAATGCTCGTTATGGGATGCATCTCATAACGAGCAAACCCGGGTCATTTCTCGCGAGCGCTGAAGCCAAGGTGCCGGTGCGTCTGCGCGAGGAGCTCGCCGAAGACGACCGGCGGATGATCTACGCCGAGACCCGAACGCTCGTCGATCAGGCGCGCACCCGATTCGCGAAGAAGTGGCGGCTGCGATGTCCCGCGGTGGTCGAGTGCCTCGAGGAAGCGGGCGACGATCTCTTCACCTTTTTGCGCTTTCCGAAGACGCAGTGGAAGGCGCTGCGGACGACCAATGCCCTCGAGCGGATCAACGGCGAGTTTCGACGACGCACCAAAACGCAAGCCAGTCTGCCAGGACAAGAGGCCGTCCTCCTGCTGCTCTTTGGTTTGCTGCGCAGCGGTCACGTGAAGCTACGGAAGATCGACGGCTGGGAGGAGATGGAACGCGTCGAGAAGGCCGCGTAAGTCAATGGCTCAGAGCCGGGTCATGACGCGCTCACACTTTTCCACCACTTGACAGACACGACGACGCGCGTCCGCGCCGAACGGTGCGTCGACGACGCCACCACCAACGCGCGGCCGCCAAGAGCGCCAGCCCTGCGACGCCCCGCCGAGCGCCACGAGCTAATCGCGCGCCAGGATACGTGCGGCGGCGATCA